>Ga0116231_10013942_pt1 | contig 11030 bp, 8 predicted proteins | sample S1TSphgellanicum_2_FD_89695 | JGI IMG/M metagenome (GOLD analysis project Ga0116231, IMG submission 89695) | Host-associated microbial communities from peat moss isolated from Minnesota, USA - S1T2_Fd - Sphagnum magellanicum MG | ecosystem: Host-associated > Plants > Peat moss > Unclassified...
ACAACCACCAAATGGGCCGCGCTGGCGAAATGCTCCCAGGACACGGCCTTGCGCGACATCCTGCCGCTGGTCGAGCGCGGCATTCTCACCCGCGGCAAAGGCGGCGGCCGCAGCACCAGCTACGAGCTGGCGCCTCAACCGCCCGCGTGAATCGCCTTGTGCTGGCTCACATCGTCGCCATCGCCGCTGCGCAGGCTGCGAAAAACGATCGTCGAAAGGATGGTCAGCGCCCCCAGCAGAAGAAACGCCTTGTGAATCCCCAAAATGATCTCGGAGGCCGGCGCACCCGGCGCGCTGGGCACGAAAAACGCGGTGGTCAATCCGGCGATCGCCACACCAAAGCTGACCGACATCTGCTGCATGGTGCTGGCGATTGAACTCGCCATGCTGGTTTGCGCCTCCTTGGTATCTGCGAAGGCCAGCGTGTTCATCGCCGTGTATTGCAGCGAAGAGAACGCCCCGTACACGAACGCCAGCAGCAGAATCACCCAAACCGGCGTCCGCGTCCCAATGGCGCCAAAGCCAAGGATCAACATGCCGATCAGCACGGTATTTGAGACCAGCACCACGCGGTAGCCCACTCTGGCAATCACCTTGGTCATCGCCAGCTTCATCGCCAGCGAACCGACCGCCTGCGGCATGATGAGCAACCCCGACTGGATCGGCGTAAACCCCAGGCCTACCTGATAGAGGAGCGGTAGCAGGAACGGCACCCCACCCATCCCCAGCCGCGTAAAAAAGCTCCCGCTCACGGAAGCGCGGAACGTCCGAATCCGGAAGAGCCCCAACTGCAGCAGCGGAAAAGCAAGTCCCCGCGCATGCAGCACATACCCGGTCAGCAGAAAGACCGAAAGCAACAGCAGCCCGATCATCTCCCCGGCGCTGAGGGTATGCTCGCCAAAGATTTCAAGAACGTACGAGAGCAGCGCAATCCCCGAACCGAACAGAATCAGCCCCACCAGATCGAGCGGGTGCACCTCCTTCTCGCTGAAGTCAGGTAGATGCAGATACACGAGCACCAGCCCGACAAGGCCGATCGGAATATTCAGAAAGAAGATCAGCCGCCAGTGAAAGTACCCGACGATCAACCCTCCGGCGATCGGACCCAGCATGGGCGCGATCAGGGCGGGAATCGAAACGAAGCTCATCGCCTTGAGCAGTTCGCTCTTGGCAAAGGTTCGAACCAGCGTCAGCCGACCCACTGGAACCATCATCGCGCCGCCGCAGCCCTGCAACACGCGGCAAGCCACCAGCACGTGGATATTGCTCGAAAGGCCGCATAAGAGTGAGCCCAGCGTAAACAGTCCAATCGCCGAAGCAAACACCTTCCTCGTCCCAAACCGGTCGGCCATCCAGCCGCTGATCGGGATAAACACCGCCAGGCTCAGCGTGTAGCTGGCCAGCACCGCCTTCATGCTCAGCGGACCGACATGCAGCGCTGACGAGATGGCGGGCACGGCCGTATTCAGGATCGTCGTGTCCAGCGACTCCATAAAGAGCGCCACCGCCACCAGCCACGGCACCAGGCGCTTGCTCGTATCGGAGAGACCGGCAGTTTCATCGGGCGGATTGGCGGAGTGCGGAAGACTCATGCGTTTCCTTGGATGCACCTTCGTCGCCCGTCGGCGTATTTGGATCATACATCGCAACCAGACGCGCTCCGACGCGCCCAAGGAACGCTTTCGCCCCATTTTGCGTACCAGGCATCCGGAGCCCGCCGCGAAATCCGCAGGCGCGGCCAGCCAGGCAGGCCAAAGTCCCGTGAACACCATCCTTCGAATTCTGCTCACTCTTCTGGTAGCCTTCCTCGGCTATGAGATCATGGTGCAATCCTTTCACCTGCTCAATCTGCCCAGCGATCGTGCCGTGTTTGAAGGCATGGCGATTCTCGCCTTGCTTGTTATTTTTTCGCCAGTCATCTTCTGGCGACTTTGGAGGAACAAACCATGACGCTCTTCGGAGAAGTCCAGCAGCCGCATGGACGCGGCCAAAACATCTCAGATCCGTTCGATCCTTCGTCGATCCGCAAGTTCATCCGCCCAGCGCTGTTCCTGCTGGCAGCGGTCTTCGGAGCCATCATTTTCTTCAACTACATCGCCGCCATCACCCGCATTGGAGCCGGTTACGTCGGCATTGAGATTTTGCTGTCCGGCTCGCAACGCGGACCATCGGAGATTCCCATCAAGACCGGCTGGGTCTTCTACAGCCCGCTGCGCAGCCAGATCATCGAGTTTCCAACGTACGTGCAAACCGTAAAGTGGACCAGGAATCTCGACGAAGGCCGGCCCATGAACGAGGAGATCAGCTATAACTCCAAAGAAGGCATGGAGATCTACTCCGATGTCTCGCTCTCCTACGCCATCGACCCTAAGATGGCCCCGGATTTCTATCTCAAATACCGGGTCAGCGATCTAAGCACCTTCACCCATGGATTTCTGCGCGATGTGGTCCGTAACTCGCTCAACGAAGTCGCTTCCACGTACTCCGTCGAAGATATCTACGGCGAGCGCAAAGCCGAGTTCCTGCATAAAGTCGAAGCGCTCATTCAGACCAAGCTCACCCCCGTGGGCATCGGCATCCAGCAGTTCGGCTTCATCGGCGCGCCGCGCGTCCCGGACGTGATCGCCTCCGCCATCACCGGCAAAGCGCAAGCCATTCAAAACGCCGAACGCGCCCAGAACGAACTCGCGCAGACGCAAGCCGAAGCCGCCAAGAAAATCGCCGAAGCCGACGGCGACGCCAAGTCCGAAGTCGCCCGCGCCCAGGGCGAAGCCGAAGCCAACCGCATCCGCCAGGCCTCCATCACCCCGCAGTTGCTCGAACTGCGCCGCCTCGAAAACCAGCGCGCCCTGATCGACCGCTGGAACGGCCAACTCCCGCAAGTGGAATCCGGCAACAGCAGCGGCCTCATGCTCCAACTCCCCAAACCGCAATAGCCGGTAAGCGCCAAAGGCGCGCGTGATACGCCCAGCCCATCGGGCCGGGTTAGCTATTTCAAAGAAACCAGAAAGGCTGAAGGCCCGTCCTATCATCCCATCGAACATCAAAGGGACCGTTCCGATGGCCTAATCTATCTTCATGGAATACAGCCACACCCTCGGCGGCGTCACGCACTGTTTCCCAAGCCTGAGCGACTTGCTCGCCAAAGCCACGCCCTACCGCAGCGGCGACGCCCTGGCCGGCATCGCCGCCACATCCGCCGAGCAGCGCGTCGCCGCCCAGTACGCCCTCGCCGACCTTCCTCTCCGGCAATTCCTGAACGACCTCATCGTCCCCTACGAAGCCGACGAAGTCACCCGCCTCATCCTGGACACCCACGATGAGGCCGCCTTCGCCCCCGTGGCCTCGCTCACCGCCGGCGAATTCCGCGACTGGCTGCTCTCAGACTTCGCCACCGGCGATCGCCTCGCCGCCCTCAGCCCCGGCCTCACGCCGGAGATGGCCGCCGCCGTCTCCAAACTCATGCGCATCCAGGATCTGATTCTCGTCGCCGCGAAAATCCACGTCAAAACGCAGTTCCGCACCACCGTCGGCCTGCCCCGAAGGCTGTCGACGCGCCTCCAGCCCAACCACCCCACCGACGACGCAGCCGGCATCGCCGCCTCGCTGCTCGACGGCCTCCTGCTCGGCTCCGGAGACGCCGTCATCGGCATCAACCCGGTCAGCGACAACCCGGCCACCGTCACCCGCCTGCTGCGCATGATCGACCAGCTCCGCGAACGCTTTCAGATCCCCGCGCAAAGCTGCGTCCTGGCCCACATCACCACGCAAATTCAGGCAATCGAGCAAGGCGCGCCGCTCGATCTCCTCTTCCAATCCATCGCCGGTACCGAAGCCGCCAACGCCAGCTTCGGCGTGACGCTGGCGCTGCTCCAGGAAGGCCACCAAGCCGCGCAGTCGCTCCACCGCGGCGCCATCTGCGCCGATGGCAGCGTGGGACGCAACGTGATGTACTTTGAAACCGGCCAAGGCTCGGCGCTCTCCGCCAACGCGCATCATGGATGCGACCAGCAGACCATCGAAGCCCGCGCCTACGCCGTCGCCCGTCACTTTTCGCCCATGCTGGTCAACACCGTCGTCGGCTTCATCGGCCCCGAGTATCTCTACGACGGCAAACAGATCACCCGCGCCGCCCTCGAAGACCACTTCTGCGGCAAGCTCCTCGGCCTGCCCATGGGTTGCGACGTCTGTTACACCAACCACGCCGAAGCCGACCAGGACGACATGGACGCCCTCCTCATCCTCCTCGGCGCCGCCGGCATCAACTACATCATGGGCATCCCCGGCGCCGACGACATCATGCTCAACTACCAGAGCACCAGCTTCCACGACGCCCTCTACCTGCGCCGCGCACTCAACCTCCGCCCCGCCCCGGAATTTGAAGCCTGGCTCCAGGGCGACCACTTCCAGAACCTTCTCGCCGAATCCTCCAACCGGTCAGGCATGGAATTCCTTCTCAACCCCTCCAAGATCGCAAATCCCCGACTTCCCACCCGCCCCTGACTCGCCCCCACACGGCCCGTATCAGCAATGAACCATCTTCCAAAAACCGAATCACCCTCCGCGCCCCCAACCTAACGACAAGCGCATTTATGAGGACAAATCCAGACTGAATGAATGCATTGGCGTGTTACCACCAACCACGATTTGAGCAAATAACAATGTCTCCCCCGGTGACTATCCTTCACTCCGCGCATTCCACGGTGAGCACGGTAATATCGTCTTCCTGCCCAAAGACTCTGGCAGTCTCGGCGATTTCGTTTGCGGGCTGCCTAGTGAGTGGACCGAGGCGTTCGAAGCCAAACAATTCAGATTGTGCGGATCGTGCCTCCACAACTCCGTCGGACACAAGAACCAGTTGCTCACCGGGTCTCAGATAGCCTTCCGTCTGCTCATACTTGATTCCAGAGATAACTCCGATGGGAAGCGCACCGGTAGTGGTCACCTCCTGGCCGCCAACATAGGGTGAAATGTGTCCTGCGTTGGCAACGGTAAAGCGGCCACCCGGCTCAATGCGAATGCAGCAGACGGTGGTCATGCCCATGTCACCCTGGCGAAGCATGGCCTCGTTCAGGCATTCAAGGATCACTCCGGGGACACGGGCCTCTTCCCGGTACAGAGCTCCCAGGATGACAGAGACGCGCATCGCTGCAAGCATCCCCTTACCGGCGACGTCACCCACGATTGCGACCAATGCCCCGTCCGTATCCGGCGAGACAAAGAAGAAGTCACCTCCGACCTCGCTTGCAGGAAGATAAACGGTCTCCACGTGAAATCCGGGGGTCTCTTTTGTCGAACGGGATAGCAGAACCTGTTGCACGGTTTGAGCGGCTTGGATTTCGGCGGCATAGCGAGCACCGCCGCGAAGAGTGCGCACCACACGAACAATGATGTACACCAGCAAGATTAGAGTAACGGCGATATCAACCAGTTCTCCCCAGGATGCGTACAGATACTCTGCAGGAATCTGCTCCGGAAAGGCTCGAGCGAGGTGGAAAAGCGAGAGAAGACGCCAGGCTCTCCGGACGCCGTAGTAACTGCAAAACAGGGTGACCGGTAAGAGCAGAAGCGCAGCATCGTAAGATCGCCGTTTGATCCAACTCGCCCAGAGCAGGACGGGCAAGCCGACGAGGTAGGGCATCGTGGTCGCGAGGTAAAAGATGGGGAAGGCTCCAGATACCTCAAGCCGGTCTGGCAAGACTCCATACAACGCATCATGCGCCACAACCGCCAATCCAAACGCAAGCAGGGAGACCTCCATCACCCGAAACCATTTAGACCCGTACCTTGCTACTAAGCGGAAAAACTCAATGAACGTCAGCATCTGCAGGACGAACAGAACGTCGTTACCAAGGTTTTGTGCTGTAAAGCTGAGACCGAGTGCCCGACGGACGATTACAAATCCGAGCAAGGTGCTCGCCACTCCGAACGTCAAACTCGTCGCCAACGCGAGATACTCCCGCTGATCGCGCAGAACGATTGCGAGAGCCAACAAAACTACGAGCGCGAAGCTCTGCAACATCAGGATGAGCCCGGTCGCCGTCTCCTCTCGGAACACGTCCAGGGCAGCGGAGTCTCGCAAAGAGTCTGAGAGTCCAAGAAAGGCCGATGATAAGCCCCCAGAACGCTGTTCCCCCGCCGAAGAGCGCCCGACAGCCGCGCGAATGGCGATAACCAGGTTTCCGCCGTTAAGTGCCGTAGACGGAATCCTCATGATGGTCTTGGAAGGATCAAAAGCTAACGAGCCCCCATTGGTCATGCGCCCGTAATGGCCAACAAGAACGCCGTTTACATACGCCTCGTAGCTTCCTCGGAAGCCCTGAAGCGCCATGGAAAGATCCGTATCCGAGGCAGGGACCTGTACATGGAGTCGGTACCAGACAATGGGTTGATCGTGAACGCCGTAGTTGCTAAGCGGCTCAGATCCGGATATGCACTGCCATCCGCTGTCATCGAGCTCCGGCGACGCGTACCCGGGTGCGTCGTCGCCGTGAATCAGCCAGTTCCGAGATATGTCGAGAATGCTACCCACAGAGCTGCCGTCGAAGTGGTGTGGATTGTGGCTCGCGTCAACAGGAGCAGGCCGGGCGACCGCGGCCCTGGCGTCATTGATATGCAGGGCGAAGCCACAAACCAGAACGACAACAAACTTCCGCTTCGACATGCGGCGAGCCCCGTTTCGGTAGATTGAGGTGGAGAATGGCACGAGATGAGTATCCCCCGTGCCCGGACTTATGGGAAGCCGGATCTCACGAATTCCAGCCCAGACACGCTGAACTTCTATTTGCCGAGTCAAACACTCAACTGAGTACGCTTCCCAAAACCTCGGGACGCTTCCGCGAGAAAGCGGACCATGTCGGCATGACAGGATCGCGGACTTTCTTGTCTCTCAAGCAGCCCTCTGCTACACGATAAAGCAGATGACCTATCCCCCGAAAACTCTACCATTTAGAGCTGGAGTTCTCTCGTAACCTAATCGAGGGAGCGAAGCATGAAGAAGAGCCGGTTCTGTGAAGAGCAGGTCATCGGGATATTGAAGTTGGGCCAGACCGGGGTGAAAACGGCGGACCATCACTGGAGTTTCTCGATTTTGGTTTGGCGTCGAAACGGTCTCGTCGCCGCTCTGCGGGCGGTCGTGGTTGTACTCCTCGCGCCAGGTCGCCAGAGTGCACCGGACATCGTTCAGCGTCCGGAACCAGCTTGTATTGAAGCTGTCGTCGCGCAGCCGGCCGTTCAAGCTCTCGACGAGGCAGTTCCACGTCGGCTTGCCCGGCTCGATGTTGACCAGTCCCACCTTCCAGTCCGCGACCCAGCCGATCGATCATGAGCAGCCCTCAGGGATCTCAAATCAATAGGTCAGCCTCAGTTCAGCTGACGACAAATCGCCGAGTCACTCACCGAAGCCGGATGAGTACCAACAAGTCGGCTTATGTTTACTGATGCCCTGCCTTAGCAGCGCTTACTCGCTCCCAACCAAGGCAATCGTGCCCGCTCAACCCTGCCCGGACCAGGGGCAGCTGCACGCGCTACCGAGGCTCGGTCATCCTGGCCCGCCCCATGGGCGTATAAGATTGCCCCATGAGGCAACCGGAGGAGCAGCCCGAACCGCCCGCGCTCATGACCGGCACCCCGGCCGAGCTGAGCCCCTCGTTGCGTGCCGAGCTGCGCCTACTCACCCCCGCCCGCATCGCCCTCCGCCGCACCGGCGTCAGCCTCGCCACGGGCGAAGTCCTCGATTTCCAACTGGCCCACGGCCGCGCCCGCGACGCCGTCCACGCAGCCCTACAGCCGGCCACGCTGATCCCCGGCCTGCAACAACTCACCCACTCCGACCCGCTCCTCCTGCATTCCGCCGCATCTGACCGGCCCACCTACCTGAAACGTCCCGATCTTGGCCGCAAATTGAGTGAAACCAGCCGCAAGCGCCTCGAAGCCTTGGCGAATCCCTATTGCGATCTGGCCATCGTCCTTGCCGACGGCCTCTCCGCGCTGGCCATCGAGCGCAACGCCGGGCCGCTTTTGGCGGAGTTGCTACCCGCTATTCCAAATCTGAAATTGGCTCCGATCTGCATCGTCGAGCAGGGCCGCGTTGCCGTTGGCGACGAAATTGCCCACCTGCTCTGCGCATCTTTGGTCATTGTGCTGATCGGCGAGCGTCCCGGCCTCAGTTCACCCGACTCGCTCGGAGCGTACATCACCTGGAACCCGCAACCCGGCCAAACCACAGACGCGGAACGCAACTGCATCTCCAACATCCGCGCCGAAGGATTGAGCTACGCGGAGGCCGCCGCGCGCCTCCTCCACTACGTCCGCGAAGCCCGCGAAAAACGCCTCACCGGCATCGCTCTCAAAGACCCCGACGTGCCCCAATTCTTGCTGCCGCGAACCTGACGCTTTGTAACAGGGCACGACTTCAGTCGTGCCGATAACGTCAACACAAGAAAGGGCTTTAGCCCCTGCCGCCGGATCGATCCAATTCAGGAGACGCGCATGAACGCCCAGGCCGCAAACCAACCCAGCCGCACCCCACTCCAGACCGTCCTGCGCTGGCTCGGATTTACGCTCCTCGCCGCCGCCGGCGCAGCCGCGCTCGTCTATCTCGGCGACACGGCAGCCTACTACCTGCGCGGCCAGCCCACCGATCAAATTACTGTTTCCCGGTACATGTCCGCCCCGCTCAAAGGCGACAAAACGGAGTATTTTTATGAAGGGACGGGACCTATCTCCTGTTCTAAATCGCTTTTTCCGCAGAGCGGTTGGCAGCCCTGCTGGTATCTGCGCAAGCATCCGCTGGCTGCCGATCAAGCCGCGCTCTGACCGCACTCAACCAATCCGCGCAATATCCCGCAACTGGTGCCCGACCTCTTCCAGAAACGTCTCGGTGCTGATCCCGGCTGGAATTGCCAGGCCGGATTTGGCTTGAATCGATGCGGCAATGCGCTCGGCCAGACGTGCTCGCGTCTCCATGCTGAAGTCCAGCCGGCGGGCGAAAAATCCCTCCAGCACTTCCAGATCGGCGACGCTCAACCGCTGAATCGCTGTCGCCGGCAACTCCAGCGAGTTCCTCCGCACCGGCATGGGCGCGATCGCCGGTTGCTCGAAGATGCCGGCGGTCAGGGAGCGGGCGCTGCTCCCGGCGCTGGGTGCGTCCAACTGCTCACGCTCATGCACGACTAATGTGCCGGCTGCCAGATCGCCCAGCCGCTGGTGCTGTTTGGTGAGAAAGATGGTCACGACGCCGACCGCGTAGATCAGCGGAATCTGGTCGATGACCCGCAGTAGGTTGCGGGTCATCGCTTCAAACAGGCCGATGCCGCGGCCGGAGCGCTGGATGACGCGAATCCTGGCCACGCGTTTGCCGGGAGTGCGGCCGTTCCAGAAAGCTTCAAAGAGCGTGAAATAACCCCAATAAAACACGAATCCGACCAGAGTGAAGATCGCCGTGGCCCATTTTTCGCCCAGTTTGCTGAAGCGCGTCAGGCTGGGATCGACGTAATGGAAGATGAGAATCAGAGCGATGATGACGACGATCCAGATAAGGTAATCGACCAGCAGGGCGATAAACCGGCTGCCGATGCCGGCCACGGGCATGTCGATGGCCACCAATTCGGGGGTTTCGATGCTAAGCTGGTCCCATTCCGGCAAATACTGGCTCAATGCAAACCGTCCTCTCGAACCTCTGGATTCAAAAACGCCGACCGCACTGGGAACGGCTGACCACGCTGGTAGCGGCCGCCGACCGGGAGCGGCTGCGCGGGCTTTCGCGCGGCGAACTCAAGGAGATGGCGCTGCTCTACCGGCAGGTGGCCAGCGATCTTTCCACGCTTCGCCAGGATTCGACTTCCGCGGCGCTTGCCCTGAACGTGAATCACTTGCTGGCTCGCGCTCACCATATCATCTATTCGAGCCGCAAATCGAGTTGGCGCAATTTTCTGCTGTTTTTGCGCGACGGCTACCCGCGGGTGCTGAGGCGGCAGATCGGGTTTGTCTTTGCCGCAGCGGTGCTGCTGCTGGTGGGCATGGTGGTGGCGGCGGCGTTTTCGCTGGCCGATCCGCGCTTTACGGCAGCGCTGGCCGGGCCTCGGGTGATGAGCGCGATTGCCCGCCATCGCATGTGGACCGAATCGATTGTGAGCGTGGCTCCGCAGGCGGCCAGCGGCATTATGACCAACAATATTTCGGTTTCCTTCAGCGCGTTTGGCGGTGGATTGCTGTTTGGATTGGGTTCAGTGTATGCGCTGTTCTTCAACGGGTTGCTGCTGGGAGCGATTGCTGTAGCGTGCCAGCAGGCGGGGATGTCTGTGCCGCTATGGAGCTTTGTCTGTCCGCATGGGTCGTTGGAGCTGCCGGCGATTGTGATTGCCGGGGCGGCTGGGTTGCGCCTGGGCTATGGGATGCTGTTTCCGGGGATGTATCGGTGGAAGGATTCCGTGGCGCAGGCCGGCGGCGAGGCGGTAAAGCTGGTTTCGGGGACGATTCCGATGCTGTTTGTGGCAGGGTGTCTGGAGGGGTTTTTCTCGCCGTCGAGCGCGCCGGTCTGGTTGAAGTTCTCGGTGGGTACGGGGCTTTTTCTGCTGCTGAATCTCTGGCTTTTCCGGCCGCTGCCGACTGAGACTGGCGAGCCGGTTTAGCCCGTGATCCCGTGGAAAATTCGAAATTGTTCCACGTGGAACAATTTTGGGTGAACGGGAAAGGCTTGGCGAGGCATGCTGCAAGTTGTTGATTGCATTGAGAAAAAAGTTGCGCGGAATTAGGGCCATTTGTGCCGGTTGCAGCGAATGGGGATTTTTTAGCGTGAGCGGAGAAATTTCTCTGCGGCTTTTGCTCCCGAAATTGGGCCTTCCACCGGGGAAATGGCTTGTACCTGGAGTGTTCTTTGGCGGATTTGTTCGAGGGATTGACAGATCGCCGAAGGTCGCCTGATTCCCCAGCCGTCCACTCCACAACCCGATAGCGCCAATTCACTCCAAATTGAGATCGATTTGAGCCGATTCTTGATGACATTGCCGCTGTGCGCCATATACGTTTGG
>Ga0116231_10013943_pt1 | contig 11029 bp, 14 predicted proteins | sample S1TSphgellanicum_2_FD_89695 | JGI IMG/M metagenome (GOLD analysis project Ga0116231, IMG submission 89695) | Host-associated microbial communities from peat moss isolated from Minnesota, USA - S1T2_Fd - Sphagnum magellanicum MG | ecosystem: Host-associated > Plants > Peat moss > Unclassified...
TACAATAGACCAACACTAGCTTGGAACAATGTTGGGTGGGTATATGGGTGTTGGGCAAATATCTACAAAGGCAGTAAATGATGACTTGACCCACATGCATCGGCTAAAAGAAAACCAAGATGATGTAGTTGGTCCTTTTGTCTCTCTCTCTCTCATACACAAGCAATGCCTTTACCTGGATGGGCTTATGATTTGTGAAGCACATGAAATGCACTAGTGGGGCAGACATCTCGCCTTGAATACATGTACAGGATGTTAGGGTTTAGGGTCTAAATTTTTAAGGTATAGATGACAATTAGAGACCTACATGTTCTCCCTAGGCTGTTTTGTTCATAAAACTCATCTTGCATTACCCTCCCAAACCGGAAGAGGTTTACATTAGTACAAATTCAGTTGCATGACATTACAAATTTGGACTATGAGTTGCGGGTATGTTCTATTTTCACAATGTTTTGTAATACCATACAAATGACCACTAAATGAGGTTCTATCCATTCCTACATCTAACACCCACCTACTGAAAAGACCTCAAATCCACAGACTTGGTTCAGAAGTTACATTGCTGCAACAAGGAAATTGAATTGCATCCACTTTGAAGGATCTGCCTTGGACCATGTTTGCCCTCTGCAAGTACTACTAGACTGGCTGTGTGCTGCATTCAGGACTTTTGCTAAAGAAACAGAATCAAGCTGCACTCTTTCCCATTGCATGTGACAAAAAGTTGTGAATGTGTTCTGCCCTTTCCAGTCTTCACATTCCTCAATAACTTTGTGCTCCAAGATACCAGATCGTGCAAAATTGGCATTTTTTAAAAAAACACTCTCTAAGCTTCCTCTGTGCTCTCCTCGCATACCATCATCCTAGCACTGTCAAGGGTCTGCAAAATGAAATTCTGCCAAATTCTTCTCTATCATGTGCATGAACTAAACTGGCAACTGCTGAAAGATATACAACCATGCAAGGAACTTCCATCGCATCATTGACCAAGTTCACATATAGCTTCAATGAAAAGCTACAGCCTTGAGGAGTTGGTGAGAGGAGTTCTGGTGAGCCAGAGTGCAACTTGGAGAGTAAGATTGGAACCCTCAATCTTGCCCACCCAACATCCCTACGAACTAAACTCTCATCTCTTGGATCTCTTGTCTTTGTGTGTCCACCAATGACTGACCATGATAAATGGATGAGAACCCAAACACATGATGATATATATTGGCCAAATTCTGTTCCAAGAAAGCACATCAAAGAAGTGGGTGATAATATTGTATGGGAAAAAGGGACCTAAGTCCTACATTAATTGCTAACTGCTAGATGATAAATAGTTAAGACGAGGGTCATGACCGAGGAGTTGGGCAGTAGTACCTGATGCAAATCACCAGTAGATTTCTTTCAGTTTTTCCCCATGATAATCCAGCAGTAATCATGGAAAAAAGCGGAAAAAAAGGAGGTGGGAGATTTCTAGAAAACAAATGCCCACCCCTTTTGCAGAGGAAAGATTCCACTTGATAATGGTGCCCTCCATGGCGCTTTACAGTTGACAGGAAAAATATATCAACATCAACTACGTATATCCAATGTTGAAGGTGCAACTCCTCAATGGAAAGACACCCTTAGAGTGCATTTTTGTGTATAAGGGGGGAAGAGAGAATCACTGCAATGAGAAAAGAAGTGGATATGGATAGAGCTATTGTGAACCTGATGTACACATTTTTTTACTACGGAATGACCTCTTAAATTCCTCTTTTCATTCCGCTGCATACACTTGGTATTCTCATGACTGGGTGCTTTGGAGTTCTTTGAGCGGCTAAAAGTGGTGCTCAGTATGTGGCACTGCAAAAGAAAATTGCATGAAGAAAAGTCGAAGCATGCTGGTTTGGCTCAGCAAAATAGTTTTGACCCTGCATTTTTGCTGAAGATATTGAGGCTGGTAAAGGACACATCAAACCCTAACACGTGCTGTCGATTGGCTAGATAATTTGATTGGTCCAAGTGGATTGCTATTAGTAGTCTCCCACCTTTTGCAATCCCAATTTCAGTTTTATGAGGGGAGTTGGAAAAAACGATATAAGTAAACTTGGACATGAGAAATATTTTTTGCAGGGTCACATACTGAGCACTGCTGGAGATGCTCATAGTGCTGTGCATTTGTGTTCTGTTTGATGCTCTTAGGGATGCTGGGAGGTTGAAGGAACTAATGGTGAGAGGAGAAACAACTTTGTCTGGAACTGCATGGAAGAGGTGTAGGGAGTGCAACTGTTGCTGTTAATTTCCTGGGTGGTGATGGAGATCATTTCTTTTCTTTTCTTTGTTTGTCTTACCACTGAAGGAGCACAGCCCATTGCTAAAGGACAAAAAAGACAATGCACATGGGGTTAACAATGATGATATCGACTACGGTGCAAACCCTACTAGATTTCAAAATGGCTATTATCAACATGTTGACAAGTCTCACTACCATGGGCACTTCCCTGCATTTGATTTAAAGTTGATAAATTTTACTATAAAAAAAGTGCAAATGCCAACGATTTTGTTGCAAGAAAGAAAAGTAACTATGAGCTCAATAAACAGCAAAAAATTGTCATAAAGGTTGTGAGGGTTCTAAAACCTAGGGGTTAGGAATTGCAAGCAAAGGTCGAAAGTGGGTAATGGAGATGGGTCTGGAAGGAGCTGTGTTTGTTTTTTTCAATTTTGTAAAGTATTTGGACTGGCGATCGTATGAGCCAAATTTGGCTAGAGGATCCTGCTTTGTTTTGGCAACCTCCAAGGGGATGTTCCCAAACATAATGGTCCATAGGTATTTTGTAAACTAGCAGAGGTCACTCATTATGTCACACAGGTAGATTAAAAAACCCAGAATCTGTATTAACAGCAGATTCTGTGACAAAAGACAACTTGGAAACCTGTGGAATCAGCAGGTATGTGTACTTTTGCCGCGACAGAAAGAATGAGATTCTGTGATTCCAAAATGTAAATGTCCACTAACTTAACCAACTGACCTGTAGCCAAATCTGGCTAAGCCCTCTTCTGGATCTGGCTAAACCCTCTTGTGGATGATAGCCAACCCACCTATCTCACAAATTGGAGGAAACAACATTTCTGATCACCAAACCCTGAAATCCTTTTTCTCCCTCACTCCCCCAAAATCACCAGCCTCTATATGAGGCTCTAGTAAGGTAGGGTGTTGTTAAACCAAGAGGGGCTCTATTTACCTGTGCCTAGGGAACAATGTTCCCAAATGTTATATAGGATAGGGTACATGTTCAAATTCATTGCACATAACCTACTGGTGTTAGGGCATTCAGGAGTCTACCATGGAGGAATATCTTCACTGTTTTAGGGTTCTAAAGAAACATTTATTAAGATAATAACATGTGTTTTTATTTATCATTTTGTGCGTAATAAGAATCCATAAGTTATTGTCATTGGAATCATCATATGGGTATTAATGAAATGAAACATAATGGGCATGTAATTTCCAATGAAATAAACCACCTTGTTAGTACCCATATTCCTAGGCAACTAATTGCAATCTTAATAATGCATAAACACATATTTGAAACTTATTAAAAGTGATCTATAGCAATCCTTGCACATAATAATAATTATTTGAACTCAAATCTTAGATATGCATTAACACATATTTCAAGTATGTTCTAGAAAGTTATACTTAATTAACTTGCACACATTAATAAAATTTGAAATTAAAATTTGAAATAAAATATACTTATCATAAGACATGTTTAAATTCAAATTCAATGGTAAGAATGCCTTATCAATGGCCATAGCTTGGTTCTAGAGCATGTTGACCTCATTTCTTGTAGCATCAATGGTGGCAATAAGATTTACATGTGGTGGAGAAAGAACCTTTGAATGACACACAAAGGATATCAAGTTAATAATGCATTTTAAACACATTTTGGTGTTGCTAGAAAATTATGCTTGTTATAATTTGAATGAGGATGTTACTTAGCCTTCCAGCAAGTAGAGTTTATTGAGGGAAATGATCCATAATAAGTATTCAACCTTCTAGCAAGTAAAATTTGTTGAGGGAATTGATCCATGGTAAGTATTGAACCTTCCAACAAGTAGAGTTTGCTGAGGGTTCATGAATTCATGTTATACATTCAACCTTCCAATAAATAGAATTATCAAAAGAAATGAATCCACAATGTGGTGATTTTGTATGTTATGTTTCATTTCTCATTTGCAACCACTTGTTCTAGCGAGATCTTATTGATATGTTCACTCTTAAAAATAATTATTAAGTGTATTGTTTGTACCTTGTCATACCAAATCCTCAACATCTCATGTTCAAAGTGGGAGAAAAACAATGATGCCTTTGTTATTTTGGCTTACAAAAATTATTTGTTTATAAAACTCTTCATTGTTTAGCTCATTTTTGGGGTCTAATTGGAATGAAATTACATTTACCTTCCAAACTAAATTCTAATTATACAATAGGGCATTTGGTTCTTATCATATTCATACGTTTTATACACATTAGCACATAAAGTGTTTTTGGTAAAAATCTTGGGCCAAAAAAAGTTGTTTAGATATTCCTTACGAGTCCTTGAACTTTTTTTTTTTCATGAGGCAAAGTTTTGGATTGTTTTCAAAGACTTGGTAAGAATCTTTAAAGTTGTTCAAATTTGACATTTTATGCATAGAATAGTACCTTTGTAATGTATCTATGAATAAAATCAAACTTTCAATATGAATGTGTAATTAAATTTCAACATGATGTTTAAGTGAGGGAATCCAATGAATATAAAATGAGATAGTCTTTTTGGGTACCCCAACCATGCTTTGACCCCTTGAGTTTCAATCCCTTTCTATAACAACTTAATAACAATCCTTTCATGGCAATAAAAACTCATAACATGCCACAAGAATGGAAGGCATAACAACAAAAGTAATAATCAATGATTGTATATATTATCAACAAAGTATTTTGTAATTGATTTAGTAATTAGATTGGACAATGGACAATCAATTCCATTAAATCCACTCATTTATCCATAATTTTCTAGGGATAACAAGTGAAAACACTAAAAATAAGGAAAGCTACACAAGGATGGTTAACCATTTGTTTGGGTTGACATTCACTATTTTTCAATTGATGTCCATGATTCATGCATGTATTGAAGAAAGTCAAGGTCTAAAAGATTTATACAACCAAGGTTTTGAAAAAAAAAACACACTTGTTCAATGGGCTCAAAGGCAAAGCCCAACATTAAATGAACTTTATGACATCATGAACTTGCCACATGTAAGGGCCACACTCCCACCCAATCCCAACAAAAGCATAAATCAAACATAATAAGGATGAAAAAGATTTAAGGTCAATGGATTAATGCTTATCTCAAAGCAACAATTGACAAAAACATACCTATTAACATAACTTCAAGACATTGAAAAATTCCACCTTGTTCTTTTCAAGATCATTATTTTCAATTTTGGAAAGACCGCCAATTATAAGGTAGGGTTGTTATAGTCTTAAATGTTATTGAGGAGAAGAAAATGGTACAATGGTTACTTGACATGCAAAAAAATTGGCTATGGTCTAACCATTGGGCATTTCGAGTTCAAAGTTGTAGAAATTACATAAGAAAAGGCAACACCATTTGTGAATGGCATACTAAGAACTAATGCATGGAGGTGATTCTATCATTGGCACCTAAAGATCACATTGTGCAATGCACAAGGTCTAGATATTCACAAAGCTAAAGGTTTGAACTTCACAAATTGTGTAAGTTTCTTTGACAACTTGAAAACATTATGTGATCAACACAAATATCCACCTTTTAAGATTTGGAATGTAGATGAAATGGGTGTGCAAGCAAGGAACTAACAAAGTTAAAGTCCTATCTAGATGTGGAACATAGAACATATACAAAGTGATCCCAAAAACCAAGGAATGGATGATTTTTATTGTTTGCATCAACGTTTTAAGGCAATCAATCCTAAATTTCTACATTTTCAAAGGACAAAAGGGAGGAAGAACTACATTGAAAATATGAAATTGTCCACAACCACAATGGGTATGTAAGATAAAGCATGGATGAACAAGCAGTTGTTTTGGGCATGGTTGTCTCATTTTCAAAACAATATTCTAGTTGGCATCTTTCCAAATTAGAAACATCTCATGACACTAGATGGACATGTGCCTCATGTCAACATGGAGGTGGTTACAAAAACACAAGAAATGGGACTTGACTTGCTCACTTTTTTATTGACACACAAGTCTTGATTTGTAACAATTATATGTTACTTTTATAAAGCTTTTCAAGGATGTTTTTGAAACAATGAAGAACAAGTGACTGCTTGAGAACAATCAAAATGTTCCAACAAAAAAAGACTTGGTAAAATGGGTGTCCAAAGCCTTGAAGATAACATTGTCAAAAGCAAATATCAAAAGTGATTTTGCTACTACAAGCATCTATTTGTACAATCCACATGTTTTTGAAAAAAAATATGGACCTTTAACACTTTTATAGGAAACGACAATTTAAAAACTAACAAAGGTAGTAGTGATTTTGATCATTAAGCAAAGGGAAAGGGTGAAAAAGATGCAACTTTTCACTTAGAAATGGAAACACAAATGTAGAAAAAGATGACAATGAGCCATGTACAAAAGAGGTCCATGAACATTTATTCATTGAAGATGAAGAAATAGAACAACAAGACAATGAAAACTATTTGGATACAAATGATCTAGAACCAATTGAACCATAAAAGGAAAATGTAAAACAACAAAAATTGGTCATAGTTTGCAATAAGAGGGAAACATCTCCATGTGTTTATATCCTTCATTGCAACAAGGAGAACCCATAATTGACTACACAAACTCATTTATCATGACATCAATAGAATACATGGTTGCATTACAAGATAAGGCCATGAGAAAAGAATGCATACAAAGTAAGAAAGAAAAAAGAAAAAGAAAGAGCGAAGGAAAGTTGTCCAAATAGCAAAGAAAGTGGCAAAATGTGTTACCTAAGAGAAAAGGGCCAAGGATATAGTGTTCAAAAATTGTTGAACAATAAAAATGTGAAGGTTGTAGAAGCCAAATTGCACACCATCTTTTTAAAAAATAGTGTTATCAATCCACAAGGCATTACGGTGCCATATTGTGGTCAAGCTGTTCAATGATGTTGAAACAACTAGAAGATTACTTTAGTAAGGAGGTTAAAAAAGGTAAAGGTTGTCAAATCTACCCCTATTAAAAAAACCACCCATGCTAAAAAAATGGAGCTCCCCAACACCATCAACATAATCATTGGGAAAAGAAACAATGACAACACAACCTCCAATTTTGTATCCCAATGTAAAGAAAAACTTGTCATTTCCAACCTTTAATTTGAGATTGTTTTAAAATTATAATCAAGTTTGAAAAAGTGTTTTGTTTATTCTTTGATTATATAGTCATCTTTTATATCTATATCTAGTCTAAATTGAGATAGAAAAATTCCATACTTATCTCTATGAAGAACTTGGGTAGGAATTATATGAGTTTATTTGGTCTTGTAGATGTCCAGTTGCAAGAGGCATGTATGTATATCATAATCTTGTTTTCATTAGCTTTCTATTATCCTCAAAACCCTTTTGCCAATCTCTTGCAAGTATGGTTCCTCCATATAACCAAATGCCTCCTTGTAAAGCTTGTCCTTATAAACAAGAATTGGATTTTGATTACTTATTTAATTGTATACATTTTTCCTACACATTAATCATTTTTTCTTCTCTTTCTCTCTCTTTTACTCTTTGGAACCTTTCTCATGAATATGAAAACCCCCAACTCCATTTGTAATTTTAGTTGGTTGTGCCATTGACCGTTTATGTTTCATTCTTGATGAACCTAAATCAATATCTATTAAATGGCTTAAATTGATGTAATGTTCACCACTCTGGTAGAATTAAGTTTATAAAGATTATGCATCTTGCATTCTTGGCATTTTTTATTGCAACCAACATCCCATACATAGATGTAACACATAAGTGATGTGAACTTATTTAGTCCAATGTTTTCAAACCCAAAACAAATAGTCAACAATATGTAAATGTTAGAAGGGCATTTTTTGGGTATCAATGATAACAATAATGATGGGGTATTTGGTATCCCTGATTTCAGCATTTGAAATGTGCAAAAATTGTTCCAATAGTAAAAGCAAATGCAAGGAGGATTAACAATGAACAAAAACTATGGAAATATGAACATAAATAACAATATATCAATGTTTTCACTTTGTTATTTAAGAATTTTTTTAAAGATTATAGTGTTTTTGATTTTACTTAATTATATTCCACTACCTTCCTACTATGCTTTTGTCACATTTTATTGAAATCACCTTATCACACAACCATATCAATGTTAGTTCAAATGTCTTTTAATAAAAAAATTTGATATTTTACAAGGCAAGAATGTAGCTTAATTAAAAAAATGCAAATGGAAAAATCATATGTAATGGATGGAAAATCACAAATCTACCTTAATCCAAATGAAAATGCAATCTAAAGTGGAATAAACTTAAGACTAATGGTGTCAAATTTCTTTCATGGCAACAGTTGTGGCAATTTCACCAAAAATTAAATTATTTAAGGTTACTGTCACAACCGTAACCTTGGGTTCATGACCAAGGCAAGGGTTTGTGAGGGTGCGGGCCAAAAGTGAACCTGGGAGTCACATTTCATGCTTCCGAGAATGCAAGAAAGTTGAAGGAATGAACCTCCACACTCCCAAATGAGTTCCCATTTTGGGAATTGGAGTCCCAATGGACTCATGAATTTTTAGAGGTCAATTGTAAGGGGCAAAATTCATTGGATTGAAGAGTTCCTTATACAATTGGAAAGCTCTTGGAACATAGATGTCTAAAATGGGTTTGCATGACCCATTTGGACACTTTAAACACAAGTTATGGCCTAAAAGTCGGGAATCGCCCCATTTTCCTTGCGTGTAGGTGGCGTGCGACATACCATTGGAAAGCTCTCAACGAGGATTACAACTTTTTTTTAAAATTCATTTCAATTGGAGGTCTACACGTAAAGTTATGGGCCCCCAAAGTTGCGAGGGTCCCAAGTTTGGGAATTTTGGGACTCCCACTTGGGAGTCCCGAGACAAATTGACATTTGGGTGCTAGTCTCGTGGCTAGGCACAAAGTATACTATAAGGGGGAAGGTGATGGCTTCCCCTAAGTTTGGGCCATGGTGAGTCTTATGAGTTCGTGTCTGCCCGTGGTTCATCCGTGCACCAAATGGTTTTAGCTACACATTAACCAACCTATTGTCTGGGTTTGTGCAGGTCCGTGTGAGTAAGTGACTTGCTTGTCAATCTTCCTAATCCCATTTCGGAGCTCCAACACCCCCCTTTACCCTTGAAGTGTTGTGAGCCAGGGGGCGCACCCCAACTCCTTTTCCTTCCATTGTTTTTTTCTTTGGACTCACAGCTGAGTCCATCAAGGAGCTTAGGGGTGCGTCAGCTACAACCATGCAAAATTGTAATAGGTTCAACAAAATATAATGCATCTGCCATAGATAAAAGAAAGGGTTGGATTTCAATTGGTGAACAAAGTAGAAGAAACAAAGGATTAAACATTATACTTAGTAAAATGGATGTCAAAGATTGTTACTAGTTTCCCATCTTTCCCCACATTTCTTTTGAAAGTTGTGGCCATATGAACCAACACTAAAATTTCAATTTATATAAGTAGAAGCAATTCGTATTTATGACAAATTTACCAAGATCATATCAACATAACTTAAAAAATTAGGTAAAAAATTAAATTCAAAATACTACATACACCGAAATGGATTTAAATCAATAAAAATTTATTAAATTCTTATACTCAAATGTTATATTTAAGTTTATTATAAAAAAAACCAACATGGGAAACCAATATTAGATGCCTTAGGAAATAACCCAAGGAAGGTCTCTTAACATTCAAAGTTCATGAAACAAAATTCATCTAATACAACAAATAACAAAATAAAAACTCTATAGGGGTTTGATTACATCCTAAATTTCAAAACTAAATTGTTGTAATAATTCCTCAAGCTCTTGTACCCACAAAATTTCAATAACAATATTTTTTTGTTCCATGTCCAATACACGCATATTCTCCTTGGTTGCCACATGTGTCTTTTGTTGTGGTTACATTCAAATCCAATTCTCCATACCAGGTCCCCAGAATTTTGGGTATTGATATTTTTCATCTATGCTGCCATCTATCTTCACTAACACTTTTTGCAATTGTGTGATTTTTTGAAGTTATCTTTCACCTATAATTCTTAAATAAATCCATCTTTTTTTTTTCTTTCCTTGCGACTACTAATAAATTTGAATGAATACCAATAAACTTTTATGAAACATTGGACTTATGTTTTAAATGCAAAGTTGCAACATGGGTGAAAACACAATCGAAGGAGCTAGGGGTGCCAAAATAAAAATCCATTTCCAAAGACTACACATGACATATGTTGTTTTTGTGTTGGTTTATAAAATTAAATTTAGTATTTTGGGTACCCCATTTAACATTGCATTTTAGATATAAATAAATTTTGACTATAAATTAATTTTATATCATGTATATTATGCATTCATGCCTTTTATCACATAAATATGAACAACTTTTGTTAAAAACACATTTTCAAAATCCATAATTTTCAGGGTCAAAAGCTCTTTTGAACCAAATGTGCTCAAATGGGTTATAAAAAAAAAATCATTAATTCAAATGCTTTTCCTTTTACTCATCAATGTTAAAATCTTCTTCAATTTTCAAAAGGAATGGTACACATTTGGTAGAAAAAATGATGTTTGAAAAACAAATCCACTTTCAAGGTTTGAGTGTTTTGAACATGTAAAAACATTTTTGATTTGTGTCAAACTTTGAGCATGTAAAATTTGCAATTAATGATATCCACCTATACAATAGACCAACACTAGCTTGGAACAATGTTGGGTGGGTATATGGGTGTTGGGCAAATATCTACAAAGGCAGTAAATGATGACTTGACCCACATGCATCGGCTAAAAGAA
>Ga0116231_10013944_pt1 | contig 11029 bp, 4 predicted proteins | sample S1TSphgellanicum_2_FD_89695 | JGI IMG/M metagenome (GOLD analysis project Ga0116231, IMG submission 89695) | Host-associated microbial communities from peat moss isolated from Minnesota, USA - S1T2_Fd - Sphagnum magellanicum MG | ecosystem: Host-associated > Plants > Peat moss > Unclassified...
CCTTTGCTTACGTAACAACTCATTTACTTTATTTACTTTCATTATATTATTACTGTTGTAACCAAGGTCAAACAAAACTTTAAATGCCACGGTAAAAAATTCTTTTTTTATATTATTTACCACAATTAACTACCTAGAAAGTAGTGGTAATAACTATCATGTTGTTGGGGAGATCAGGTTTTACAGACAGACAGGTAAATTTTATTTTTTTTTATTTACCATAATTAATTGCCCTAGAAAATAGTGGTAATAACTGTCATGTTGTTGGGGAGATCAGGTTTTATAGACAGACACACTGACAGACGGAGTGAATTAATATATAAGATTTTTCACTCTTCACATTGCATCTCCTTCACCCCTTAGTCACTAATGCATTATGGCATTATAGTTCGCTTACTTACAATACGAATGTCTATTTCAAATTCTTGTTGTTTGTTACTCACTTTAAGAAATTTTTAAAATTTCTATTTGATCCTTACATGTTGATGACATGTTACATTTGACTTAAAATGGATTCAATTAATGATTTAACCCTTGCATTAGAAAATCAAAATCCATATAAGAATTCAAAATTCATTTCAAACATTTCAATTATTTTTAGCATTTTCAATTTGAGCATTCGTGTGTGTAATTCAAATTCCTCACTAAATGGTCATGCACCTTCTCAATGAAAGAGAGGTTATAATGCATAGAAAAAAGGATTTCGAGGTGTGAAAGAAAAAAATAAAAAAACTAGCTAAATCATGATTTCCTTACATTTTTAATTGATTCATATGTGAAATGTTAAATTTAACTAAGATGTGTCAACCTAATTGGGAATATGCAAATGTTATTGTTCTTATACAAATGAACAAGTATGAATGTCTCATAATTGAACATGGTTGATTTAAGAGATCAATGCAAGATAACATTAAAATAAATGCAATCAATGCTTAAAAACATTCACCCTTTCCATGTAATGGAGTTGTGTGTAAGCACACATGGGGTGTCATACATGGTGACCTCAAAGGAGTTTTTGATTACATGATGGCTATTAACAATCTCTATTACAATTTCACACCTTGAGAGAAAACTATTTAAAATTTTTCCTCCCATTACAATAGGAACATGTATGACACCTCAATTGATCATTTTCTTGGTAATCAACCTACATTGGTTCCTGCACATGTTTCAAACACCATGGTTACTAATGATTTTGTTTATACATCACAAGAATTCAAGCATATAGATTAGACAAATGTGTTGAAGACAATAACATGGCTACTTAAACAATTATAATTGAAGTGGTTTTGTGACCTTAAAATTATGCATTTTTTCCATCACTTTCATCCCATTATGGAAATTTTATCCATCTTAAGTAAAATAATTTGAATTCTCCAGCATGGCACCAAATCCATCTTTCATTGCATAAGCAATGATTGGTATACTACCAATATTGGTACAAAGGAATAGCCTATTCACTTGGAAATGTTCGCATAGGCACTTCTTGATTGAAATTTTAAGAAAAGATTCAATTGATCTAATTCCAAAAAGTCATATTCATAATCCGTGTTCCAAATGTGTAAGGCCTGTTGTTGTTCTAATTATTCTCAAAATTACAATAGTGAAACATAAGTCTTTTATTATGAAAACTAGAATGATAGAAATTATGGAACATGGTACCAAGATGTTTGTGGTAAGTGTTGACAAGATACACTTGATCATGAATCCTAAAATTGAATATTACACCAATCACAAGTGCGAGAAAATTTACAAGCACAACTTGAATAAACCATATAATGTAGAATTCAATTTCAATCACAAGTTTTATAGTACATTTTTGAATTTACTCATGTCATAGGGATGGTTTATGCCTAAAATTTGCCAATGACATGTTGCAATCTTAACGTAAATCATAATAATGTAAATTTTTCTAATTGAAATTAAATGAATCACATAATTGTTAATCACGAATGTCACATTGATTATGACTCATGATAAAATGGTGACAATTGTTAATACTTACAAATGATATAACAACAATGGTAAACAATGAAAATACTAGCAACTCCAAAACACTAGGCGATTACTTAAAAAAATTTGACATGATCATGACCTTTTCATTTCTTTTAATCTAGACTTGGCCTTTTTTTGCAATTCACATACAATTTTAATCCATTTACTTTTAACGTCTAATTTTCAATGGGTTTATCATCTTTTTTACAATTTGCTTGTCTCTATTAGTCTATGATGTGGAAATTATGTTTTTTCATGTTGGTTACAAGTTTCAAGATACCACCTTGTTGCAACAATTTGAAAATATGGTCTACAAGTATTTCTTATTGACCTAATAAGAAACTATATCATTAGGTCTAATATTATAATGATATGGATATTTGTTTTCCTAGATGGACTTTCAAAAAGTTTTTTTCAAAATCCTATTTAATATTTTCATCAATGGGTTGAATTTTTTTGTCTTTCTTTTGGTATATTATGATTAAATTCATATTCATTTAAAATATATTTAAGATTATGCCCCTCCCTATGTAGGGTTTCGTCACCTAAGAAAATGTAGCGGAAACCCTTGTTTACAAACAATTGAAATTCTATATCATACTAAAATGTATTGTTGAATTAAAAAATTTACCATTTTTGACTTTAGAATGCTTGAGTTCAGTTTGGGAAAGACCTATCAATCATTAACATTCCTCCAAAGTCAGATGAAGATATCAATAAATCAATATTTGTAATTTTTCATTATTTTGACATACAACATTATAACCATTTGATTTAAATGATAATAAAATCCTTTTGAAATGTATGTCTTTTGTTTTGTAATTATGAAATGTATATGGCCATAAGCAACAATGGAGGCAACATTTTGCATTTTTCATCATTTGGCTACGAAATGAGCTTCCAAAACACAATGTTAATGCTAGTAATGATTAAACATATTTGTTAACAATCAGAACATATCAATAAAATTTCCCCTTGCATTAGTTTAGATATATATATTACATATGTCAAACACATCTCTATAGGAATTGCCATCCTCTATCAAACTTTTCACTTTTGAAGTTACGACTTTAACTAATTAGCAATAAAAAAACTTGTGCATTTCATCATTCAAAAATTATGCAACCAATAATCATCTCCATATTTTGTAATTTTAAAAAAAAAACCACATTTATCAATAACCAAGTTTTATGCCACAAGACCCCAAGATCAATACAAGTTTGTGATTGTGAAAACAAATAAATGCATATATAAAGGACCTACATGTTCATCACAATAAAAAAATCTTATTTAAATGATTTGTTGAAAAGTCAAAATTCAAAAAAATTGTAGTACATTGACCAATTTTTAAAAAAAGTGTAAGACCATAGAATATGCAGCCCAATTATTATCATGAAGAAAGGGCTATTGGGTAGAAATTGAATAAAAATGATGAAAACTACAATAAACATGAAGGGGTTAAAAATTACCTATTTTTTAGTCCCTAGATAATAGTTCAATGAAATAGAGCTCCAACTTTGACCTATTGCCTTCACATCTATAATTGTCACCTTCACGTTTGTAGTTGTTACTTTTTTTAGTTGCTTTCATATAATAACAATCGTCAAGTTGTAGCTATATATTTGTTGCAATTACCTTCATGCCATGGTTACTTTCATGTTGTAATTATTGTCATGTTGTTACTATCCAATGATTGATTTCTAACAAGTAAAAAATGAAATGAATAAAAATTTACTTAAATGAAAGCTACTACCTTCCTACTGTAACTACCTTTCTACTACAACTATTTCATTTTACATCAAACTAATATTAAATATTCTTTTTTGCATCTAAGAAATCAAAGCAAAACACATAAGAAAAAAATGTGACACAAGCTTCAACCAAAATCCATTGTGTTTTTTCTTGACACAAATTAACCTTATTTTCTCACTTCACACACATTAATTTCACTATAATCACACCAATGCAATGATAAGGATTAATAAAATGATAATGAAAATAAGAGAATGCATGGGTAATTATCATCCTAGATTTTTTCTTTATCTTAATCTCTTCCACATATCCTAATTAATAGTAAACCAAGCTTATCTTTTTGAAATTAAATATTCTAATGGTTTCATCCCATAGTAAAAAAAGGATTGTAATACAAATCTACCATTAATAATTAAGTAATTACAACTAGGAGATTAACCCATTAACAAATATCCATTTATTGGAACTTTATTCCTAAATTAACTTTTGATTATTTTGCCTTAAACATAATTTGTCAACGATAGTATTGTTAGGTAACATTTCCATTTTAGAATTATCTTTTGATTATTTTTCCATGTGACAATAACTACATTTAGTTAACAAAACACATCAAACTAGTGCTTTAAATAAACATTTATAATGATGATTTTAATTGTAAAAAAGGGTATAAACACATTAAAGTCCCCCAAAATTGCTACCATTGAATATAATTTTTTACATTTTGAAATTTTGACGAGATGTGTACACCAAACTTGATGATAATATTGTGATCTTTGGAGAAGTTTGAAAATTTGGAATTTGAAAAAATCAATTCTTCAAAAAACTTCAATAAAAGACGAAAATTATGTATGTGAAATAATATATTTGGACCAAAATAATACCCATCACAAAGTATGAAAAATGATAAATATATTTTTAAAATGAAGTTATAAATGATTTTTTGTATGAAAGTTTAAATGAAGAATGAAAATGATATAAAAAAACAATGATCCACTAATGTTTTTGAAAATTATTATTTTTGTTTAAGCACTTTGATTAAAAACATGAATTTTCAATGTTGGTAAGCCATAGAATTTTTATTAATGAATATTTTAATGAAAGAAATATGTTAAATGAAAAAGGGGAAGATCGTTGAAGTGTAATTTTTTTTTCCATTTTTTTTCTTTGTTAAGGAACATGTTGTCGCCCAATATGACACCTTATGGTCATAAAATAATTGCATGTTATATATAATATGTGTATTAATATTTAATCTTTTTAATTCGATTATTGGATCAAGGTTAATTTTGATTTAAAATGAATCTTGAGTTTAAAAAAATTTATCATGCACATTCCAAGAGTTTTTTACTTTAATTTAAAATTGTTAAAAAATTAACACACCAAAAAAATTAATTCAATGTACATTGTCAAATTTGTTAAACATCACCATTTTTTGCTTAAAATGGTTTACTTTTAGTGTGCTTATACTTAGAAGACATAATTAAACAATTGAAACATAAAAAATGAAGAATAAATATTAACTAAATAATCAACAAATATGACAATTCACAATAACACATTTTGGGTTTTGTGACTAACATTTACAACTACATACTAGTTAAGAAGGACATATGCAATTAATGAGTTGCTAAACCCATGTTGTTTCACCCATTTAGTTGCAAAGTCCAATCGTTTTAACAATTAAAATATTAAAATTTTCTTATAATAATGAAATTTCATATCATCATTAATCTTCGTACACTACTAGAAATCTTGTCGTATACAATTAGTCATTATGTAACTAGCATGCAACTGGTTGTTGTTTGCAACTATCTCGGTCATGTTTACAACTATAAATTTGGTATTGTATAAATTTTCAACCATACGGTTGTGTGTGCAACTAATGTGCAATTAAATGTGTACAACATGGACACATGTCATAAAAATGATGGCCTAAATTTATACATACTTAAATTATTATACTTAATATAATTACGTAGGCTATATATAATAATATTATGTGCCTCTAGTATTAAGGTTAACCACATGCTAACTTATGCTAACCTAAATTAACTTAAGCTAAACTAACCATGGCTAAAATAATTATGGTTAAATTAACTATGGTTAAATTAAGTTAGGCCAAATAATTATGGATAAAATAAATTAAACTACATTATTTATGGTTAAAATACATATGGTTAAATCAAATTACGCCAAATTAATTATGGCTAAATTAAATTAGGAAAAATTATTTATGGCTTAAAAAATGGCTAAATTAAGTTAGGCCAAACTAATTATGGTTAAATTAAATTAGATTAAATTATTTATGGCTAAAATAAATTAAGCTAAACCAATTATGGCTAAATTAAGTTAGGCTAAACTAAATTAAACTAAAACTAAAAATGGTTAAATTAATTATGTCTAAATTAAAATATACTAAACTAAACCATGGTTTAAATATATATTACAAGTTTTTAAATTTTATTTGTCAAATATTTTAAAATATTTTTTTTGCAAGTAAAATTATTTTATTTTATTTTATTTGGAATCTTTTTCAGAAAATGTAAATTTGATTAAACAAAAAAATTATTCAAAGTCAATTAATATGATAATATTAAATTTTATTATAAATATTCATAATTATCAATTAAATTTTATTATAATTATAATGATAATCAATTATATATATATATATATATAATATCAATAGGTATTATATATTTAAATTCTATTATTTATGTTAAAATATTAATGTAAATAGGTTACATGAATTGACCTCTAAGTACATAAACATTTTAAGCTAATTATTAGTTTGAACTATATAATAATGTTAAAATCATATTTTCAATGAGTAATCATAATTATTAAAAATATTCTACAATCATCTTTGAAGTGCAAAAAAAGAAGGAGTAATGAAAAATTAACAAGAAGAATAAGTTTTCCAAGTTACAAAACGTTTTTTTTTTGGGGGACCCCTCCTACTTTCAAACCTCATAACTTTCTTATTTCTTATTCATTTTAAACGATTTAAAATGTTGTAGGAGCGCCATCTGAAGTTCTACAAATTATGTTGGAACTTTAATAGCAAAAAAAAAACATAAAAGGGGCTTTTTGGGTGTTTAAGAATCGGCCTTTGTAGTGCTAAATGGTATTTATTCTGAGTTTTTGACCCCCTTTACTTTGGGGGGCCATAACTTTCTCATTTTTAATTTTTTTTTCACAATTTTTAGAATGTTAAATGCACCAAGAGGAGGGCTTCAAGTTTTGTTTGGACACCAGAAGCAAAAAAACCCTCCCCTGGTTGCTATACTCTAATACATTAGTTGGATCTAATGTGCAACTAAATTGGTTCATGAAGTTTGCAATGGAATTTTTTATCCCATATCCTTTGGCTTCCAATTCTATTTGGCCTAGTATATAACTAGAAGCAATAGCTTTGTTGTAACCAAACATCAAATGCCATTGGGGATGAGTAAATAAATAAAGCTTGACCTTTATGAAATGGTTAATCTTAAAAATAAAATTGGATTATTTTAATTTTACCCATATAGCCTAAACCTAGCTATGTTCAACCTACTTACATACCTAAATAAACCTACTTATCTAATAGGGTTAATAATTACCTACCTACCTAGTCACACGTGTCAACATCTTATTGGCCAAAAAATTGGATGATTTAAATTTCATTAATTAATTTTTTAAACTAAAAAAATAGGTAAGCCTTAATTGCCATGTGTCATCATATAATTTGTGTTCAAGAATGACACGTGTCAAATGGTCAATGAACGTTCCATGGTGTGCCACATGTCATCCTCTCAATGGCAGAAACTTTAATGATTGAGATTAATCCAATGAATTTTTAATTTTGAAAACACAAAAAAATAATAATAATGACACGTGTCCATAAGCTAATTGTCCAATTTTTAAACACATGTCATATTTTTATTAGTTACATTGTAATTGCAAGGAGAGTTGCAACAAGGTGCAACTACATGTGGATTAGTATGTATGGATGAACATGTATATTAACACCATATATACATGTTGCATACGTAGTGTCACATGTAACTGAATTTCATGTGTAACTTGTTTTATGCAACTACACAAATTTACAGTTACATGTGTTGCATGCAACTGAATTTTAATTGCAAACAACAGTTGCAAAACCCAAAATTTCTAGTAGTGGTATGATGTGTAAAATGTTTGCCATCTCAACTTAGTTGTTTTATTCAATTAAGTGTGACAAAAGTCACCTTGATGGATGGATGACATGTATCAAAAATCCATAAACACATTGTAAATCATTACACATGACCAAAAGTCACCCTAATTTAGCCCATGTAGCTAGCATAGCCAAAAGTCAACCTAGCTTAACCTAGTTAGGTTAGGTAATTTAACCTAACTTGCTTAGCTAAACGTCAACCTAATTTAATTTAGCTAAGTTAATTACCTATGTTAGGTAACAAAAGCTACTAACTTAAACTAAGTGGCTTAGATTAAAAAGAAACATCAAACTCTTAACCTAAAAAACCTAGACTAGGCTACCTAATTTAAGCCAAATGGCCTAAATATCATAAGTTATAAGAGTGAAGACTTGAACCCCTCACCTTCACTTTGGGGTTCAAATCCTCATCCATTGCACTACCACATTTTGTTATATTAAATATATTTAACACAAAGATATAAAGTTCAAAAAATTTAGCCTTGAATTAACCTTAGCCACCCTAGGTTGACCTAGGTCAACCTTCCTACTACCTACCAACTTAGCCTAAACCTAAACCTCCTTAGGTTGACTTAAGATGAACTAGGTTGTCAACCTATACTATTTACTACCCTAACCTAGGTTAACCCAAGCATTCTTAGGTTAAAAAATAAATTAACCTAAAATAATTATGCTGCATTTAGTTGCATCATAATCACATCTAGTAGCACAAACTTGAGATGGTTACAAACTTGATAAAATATTATATAATGAAGCTACATAGGTTGATTTGGTAAAAACCTAAAGCTAAAAACCTAGGCAAACCTACATGGGTTAACCTATTACTAGGGTAACATATTATAAGTATTTAAAAACATATTATATGTGGTAAATTTTTTATGTCTAATTAAGTAACTTACAAGGTAACCTATATTACGAAATTGGTTTTTACTAAGTAGCCTACATACATAGGTTAACTTAATAGGTATGTTAACTTAAGCTAATGCATTAAATAATTAAAAAATCAAAGAGTTATGTGTCACCTTTTTCAAAACAACTATTAATATTGTAATCATAATTACAAGTTAACAATAATACACATACACATGCATGTGAATTCATGACTTCAAAAACTTCATGGCACGCAAGAAATTATGACATACCATGATAAATATTGGTGCCATAAATTCAAAACACAAAAACTTATGGTGTCATAAAAAATCATGAATTGCCATGAAAGTTTTTGACACCTTGTTGCCAATTGGCATGCCATGTCATTGTCACATGAAAGACCAAGTCATTATTAATCACAAAGGACAACAATATTTTCAACTAGCTAATAAATGAGATTAATTCACCAAATCAATGACATGAATCATCATGTTGATAAATAGGATCACATTATTTTGTTGGTATATAGTATGTCATGTCATCATCATGGGAAATTGAGTTGTTATTAGTTGCAAAGGTGGATGGTCCTTGCAACTAACTAACTAGTGAATAAAAATTGAAAAAAAAATGATAATTTACCAAAAAACCAACAAGTTGTCATTTTGATTACAATTGTAAAACCATGATGCCATGTGGCATGTTGATGTCTTTTGCCATTACTTGGTGATTGTTATTATTGAATAGTTATAACTGTAATTGAAAATAATAATAATAATTTTTGTGTTTAGTTCTAAGGATAGGATTTGTTGTGGCAAAGGTAAAATTTTTGGACTTTCATCTTGATGCAAAGAGTTGCATTGAAGGATTGGACATCATCTCTAACATAGTGACCGACCAATAAATGCCTCATTTTATCCAAAGTAATGTATGAATCATCATGTTGATTAACAATCAAGTATTTTATTATAACAACAAAACATGTATTTTATGATTAGTTATATTTGACTATAGTCATTTTTAAAGTCATTTATGCCATTTTTTAGTCATTTTTCCCATTGTAATCAAATAAGACAAATCATAAAAGACATGTTTTGGCATTGCATGTGGAATGTCACATCATCATGTTGTAAAACTAGAAGTTGTTATTTTGATTGCAAAAATTAGGGTTTTTTAATTAACTATTTAAATTTTATTTAAAGCATATTATTACAATTTTAAGAATAATAATATATCTATCCAAAAAAACCCATTAGTTATCATACTAACTATAGTTGTAAAACTATGACATCACATGACATTTCGATGGCCTTTGCAATTGCACAATAATTTTTGTGACTAAGTAGTTATAATTGTAATTGAATGGGACAATAGTCATTTCTTTGATTAATCAAAAAATCATAATGTATTTGTCTAGATTTAGGGTGAATTTGCAAAATTCAGACAATTTTAAGTTGTAGATGTTTTAGATCATTGTTTAATGTTCAAGGTTGGTGACATGTGATTACATAATTAAAACTCAAAAAAAAGAAAAATAATAATGAATTATTGTGAACATTTTCCACATTGCCAAAGAATAATATATTTAGAAATGTCAATAAATGAAAATAAACATATCGTTAGATGTTAATAACTTTAACTTCACATCAAAGTTATGTTTGAAAGAAAACATAAGCTATCAAATGTGATCATATTGGACGTACATTGTCATATAATAGCATACCATGAAATGTAAATTTGTAATTTTTCACTCGTGTCAAACAAATGATAAAATAACAAATGATTGGCCATGGGAGACCTGTTAATTGAATCATTGATGTGGGGTGCTTGGAGTGCTAACACTAATCATTTTATACTAACAAAAATGTTTGGACTAGAAGTATTTGTAAATATAATAATAAGCCAATATTGGCATATATTATGTATTTATGCTAGTTTGGACTTCATACCAAAATTTGATTTCAAGGTATCTTATGTTTATTAATTTCAATTGATGGGCATTAATGATGTAGCACCCACCAACACACCATCTAGAAAACTTCATTTTGGGATTTTTTAGATGGAATGACCTCACCCCAAGTTGGTTGTCTTGCATGGGGCAAGGTTTTTTTTTTTTTTTTTACAACCTACCCGCACCTTTTTTTTTTTCAAAAATTTTTCCTCCCTCTTTTTTTTACCTTTTTTTCCCCCTCTTCCCTTTCCCCCCCCCCACCC
>Ga0116231_10013945_pt1 | contig 11028 bp, 8 predicted proteins | sample S1TSphgellanicum_2_FD_89695 | JGI IMG/M metagenome (GOLD analysis project Ga0116231, IMG submission 89695) | Host-associated microbial communities from peat moss isolated from Minnesota, USA - S1T2_Fd - Sphagnum magellanicum MG | ecosystem: Host-associated > Plants > Peat moss > Unclassified...
AACACCAAATAATATAAAAAAAAAATATTTTATCCCTTTTTATATAAAAAATTTAACATTAACCAAAAAAAAAAAAAAAAAAAACTTATCATAATGAATTTGGCAATAAATAAATGCAATGTAATAAAACAAATGCATTTGAAAACACACACATTTACAAAGGCACACATTCACAAAAACAACCCCAAAAAAATCCAAAATAAGATATTAAAGCAACCATTGTTTGCATTATATTGAAAAGGAAAAAACAACAAACTTTCAATGTTTTATACCAAAGTTTGGGACAAAACATGTAAACCATAAATACTTAACCATTGTTTAATTTTTTTTGCCTAGCTTTGATTATCTTTTAAACTTAAGTGCAAAGAACCTTATTCATAACCCAATGGTTGAACAATGATTCATCAAAATAATATTAACCATGTTGTCCCATGGTGGGTTTTGGAGATTCACCTTTTTTCACACCCAAACCTTAAACCGATATAGTTTTTAATAGAAATAGAAGTAGTTCCAAAATGCCTTGATTTCAAGTTTGGGATGAAACACCTAAACCTTAAACATTTGATTAATAATTCTAATTTTTAAAAACATTCATTTCATTTTTCTTTTCACATAAATATATTATACACCAATTTTTTTGCTATTTGAACAATTTTTTGGGTTAACTTAAAACTTGAAATTTCATTAGATTTTAATTACTTTTGGTTTCATGTGTTTAGTTGAAAATTATATTGAAATGAATGGTACCCAAATTTTCCTTCTCAAGGATTTATTTATTTATTTATTTATTTGGGTCATGGAAAAAAATGTTTCCATTTTCTCCCATTTGATCAATTATTTGTTCCCCATGGATATGATAATAAGGTAGTCGCTTGATTTCTTTTTACTACCAATGTTGAAAAAATAATAATTTCAATTTCTTTTCATAAAATTAGGTAGTCACTTGGTTCTCCCCTCTTAAGGAAAAGAGAATGGCGTGTTTGCTAGATTCTCTTTATTACTAATGTTCAGAAACAAATAAAATTGATTTTTTCCCATAGAATTGAACGGCCGTCAAGTTTTCCTTTTTTCGCAAACAAGATAATTGGGTGGTTGCTTGATTTTCATTACTATTAATGTTTGAACAAAAAATTGTTTCATTTTCTTTTCATAGAATCAAGCAACCACCTAATTTTTCTCTTAAGGAGAACAAAATCAAATGGCCATTTGATTATATTTATCATGAATGCCCCCCAAAAAAACAACCTTGTTTAATTTTCTTTTCATAGAATCAGGTGGCTACTTGCTTTTAAACTCTCAAGGAGGGGAGAATTGCATGGTCAATAAAAAAACAAAAATGTTTCATTTTTTTTCATAGAATTGGGTGGTTGCCCAATTCTCCCTTTTTCAAGGAGAAGAGAATCAAGTGGTCACCTAGTTTTCTTTATTATCAATGCCAATAAAATAAAATGGAAATGTTTCATTTTTTCTGCATAAATTTAGGTGGTTATTTAGTTGTCTTTTCAGCAAAAGACAATTGGGTGGTTGTCTAGTATTGTACAATGCCAATGCTCAAAAAAGAAAAAGAGAGAAATGAAAATATGCTTGTTTTCTTCCCAATAGAATTGAGTAGTTGTTCAATGTTATTTTCCCAAATAAAATTTTAATAAACACTCTTAACAACAATCAAAGTATGTGAATTACATATGAAAAAAAAATTAACATGTGTAAAAGACATGTGTAAAATATACTAAAAAGTAACAAAATCTATTTTAGAGTTGAAATATTGTTTGAAATGAAGTTTATTTGAAACAACAAATGGGCAGGGGAAAAGAAAAGAAAATTTGTGAAAACAATTATGTAGAAAAATGAACAAGTTTTATGTTTATAATTTTTGAAAATTCAACTTTAGATATGTGATAAAAACATTGTTGCTTTTGAGAACAACTTGAAAAAGTTGAAAGGTGGATGTTTAAGGGAGAATAATGAATGCATTTTTTGTTTCACTTCTTTTCTAAAGGGATAATTTCTTATTTCTTGCATTGAATAACAAGGGGAAAAAAGGGTGTTGAAATTATTTAATTTTTTCTCCTTACTAGAAGAGTTATTTCTTTTAAGGGATGAGGGTTTGTTTGAAAAGATGGAGTTTGTGAAGGAATATTTTGTAAGGAGGCATATTGTAGTTAAAATATAATATGTTAACATGAGATGCCTAAGAAAAGATATTGTTTTTTTTTTCCCTTTTCTTCCAAAGTTTTTAAGGGGATACTTCTTGAAGAGGCATGCAATCATTAAAAAGATTTTAAATATTTTGATATGATTTACTTTTATCATTTGGAAATTTTGATTGATATTGAAAGATGAAAATGGAGCAAGAAACAAAGAAGTTTTAACTATTTGAAACTCATTTATAAATAAAAGAAATGAATAAGTTGTCATTAGATATACCAATTTTTTTTAATTACTATTTTTGAAAATAACCTCAAGTTTGTTATTAGGTATATTAGTTTTTCATAGAAATGCAAATGATCATATCTAAGTTTGTTATTAAATATATTGAATTTATATAAAAACTATCAAATTTGGTCTCACACCCCTTAAAAATAGCCAAACCCTCACCACCCCGCCCCCCAAGAAACCCTTTTGGAATGAAAAAAAACACACATTCCTAACCCATCCCATCCCAAAAAAACCCACCTTTGGAATGATTATTAAAGAGTTATTAGGGAGTTTTCAATTTCACCATGGAACCCAATTTGTAAGAAACAAGTCCTATATCTAGGAAAATAGGTTTTAAAAAAAGGTGAATATTTATTAAGTATTAAGTTAATGGTTTATACTTCATACATAGGAAGGGGTTGTTTCTACTACCTACTAAAATGTTAAGTTGCCCTAGGTGTAAAAAAGAGTTCCAATATTTGTGCCTCCTAGCTCAAATTATTTTTCACAAAGAAGTGTGTTGTCAAAGCACACTTTCAACAAATAGAAGTAATAAGAGTTATTTAACAACTTAAGCTTAAGAAATTAACTTTTACCTCTATTTTGTTGAAAGGTCCTCAATCCTCTTCCCTCCTCACCTTCAAGCCTCACCTTCAAGGCTTGGTTGTATCAAGGACTTAGTTGATAAATGGATTGCATTTAGATTATTAATATTAACCCAAGGAGTTCATTGATAAATGGATTGCACTTAGGTTATTGATGTTAACTCGAGGATTTAGTTGATAAATGGATTGCATTTAGGGTATTAATATTAGCCCAAGGAGTTCATTGATAAACGGATTGCACTTAGATTATTAATATTAACCCAAGGAGTTCATTGATAAATGGATTTGCACTTAGGTTATTAGTATTAACCTAAGGAGTTACTTGATAAATGGATTGCACTTAGGTTATTAATATAAACCCAAGGAGTTACTTGATAAGTGGATTGCACTTAGGTTATTACTATTAACCCAAGGAGTTACTTGATAAATGGATTGCACTTAGGTTATTGATATTAACCCAAGGAGTTCATTGATAAATGGATTGCACTTAGGTTATTGATATTAACCCAAGGAGTTCATTGATAAATGGATTGCACTTAGGTTATTGATATTAACCCAAGGACTTAGTTGATAAATGGATTGCACTTAGGTTCTTAATATTAGGGTTTGGTAGACTTCCTCCTGCTATTTTGACTGAGGGACAATTAGATTTTCTAGGTTTTCACCCAGAGGGACATATTAATGCAAACTACTCATTACTTTACACAACAATGGCATCATATTATCACCAGGGACTGATGATGCAAAGAGGTAGTAGTAGTAGCAATGAAGGTTGTATGCTTTTATATATGTAAGGTAGTTAAAGAATAGCTGACCTTATTATTTATTGCACATTTAAGAACACATTTATATAAAAAATAATAATCTCCTGATATTAGATCTCTTTATTGCTACATAAGAGATTTGGTATGTAGTAATAAGTAGTAGCACTTATCCTATGTAAAAAGGCCCACATAACCCAATTTTCAGAATTTGCCCCCCCCAAAAAAAAAGAAAAAAGAAAAAAGAAAAAAGGATGATTTTTGTGTGAAAATTTGTGACCTACAACTAATTAATTCATATAATTTGAGTTTAGATATATTATTATATATAATAATTATATAATACATTATTATTATATAGATTATTATATGTAATAATTATATCCATTTAGCTCACAAAAATTGCACACTTCATTACACATAAGGAACTCCCCCATAATTGTTACGCTTGTGATGATACCCGAGGGCATCAGGTGGGTACCCATCAGGTATCATCACAGGCTTTTTTTTTAATTAAAAAGAAAAGCATGCATGCATGCATGCAAAAACCCTAAACCCTAAACCTTCACTTGCAGAATATACCCGTCTCCTTACCTGCCCGAGGGGGGGGGGAGATGATACCTGAGGGTATCAGGTGGATACCCATCAGGTATCATCACAGGATTTTTTTTTATTAAAAAAAAAAAAACCATGCATCCATGCAAAAACCCTAAACCCTAAGCCTTCACTTGTGGGATATACCCGTCTGCTTACCTGCCCGGATGGTTAAACTTGTGTTGGGTACGGGCAATATGGAGAGTCTTCTTTTACCGGCAGAGGTCAGTAAGGAGTGGGTAAACTAACCACACACTTGCACAGAAAACTGAAACCTGTGTTAACTGCAGTAAAGTTTTTAGTTGCTAATTTATTTTGGTAGGCTGCCCAATTCATGATTAGGTTCTAGCGACTCACCACAGCAATTTTTTTTTGGCTATATATATATATATCCAAAATGCTATATTCCAAATAAAAGTGAAAAAATGTGTTTTTTTTTGAAATTTTCAAAAGCCAAAACTTGACCAACATTTAAAGCAATTTTGCCAGATTTCTATACATGGTTTGAGTAGGTACCTTCATTATTTTAATAGGTTTAATATCAAATTGTAAATTATTTTTATTTTTATTTTCTTATTGCCAAAACATGAATAACAATAAATAAAAAAAAATTATTAGGCACCTTGTTGCCAGTCTAGGTCTTATGGTAATCTCCATCTTTTCTTTGTAAGATTAGGGTACAAGTAATTAGGTTTAAGAAGTTCAAGCCATTTGCAAATAGACGGAACAAAATATAGAGGCCAATAATGCATGTAGATGAAATTTAAAAAAACTAAAAAATCTATGAATGTGTTAAATTATTGTTTCCCAATTTTTTATTATTTTTAATTTATTCTTTTCTTTGTCCAAAATTATTTTTCAAAATAAAAAAATTATTCAACAATGATTTGCCAAACTTGCAACATATTTATTATACTAGCCATGGTTAACAATAGACCATAGTATAGTATAGTATAGTATATAGTATAGGGGCAGCTTTTGCACATCTCTTGTGAAGATTAAATTAATTTTTGAAGATTCCATTTCAAAAAATAACATTCCAAAATATTTCAATATCTTAAGAAAAAAGAAAAAAGACTAGATACCATTTTCATTGGAAAAAAATATAAATATAAATGTAAATATATATATATAAGGACATGCAAAATAAAGACCTAGAATTACAGCTAGAGTGTTGAATAATTATTTTATTTGAAGATACCATGACAAGAAATATAAATATTCCAAAACATTCTAAATTTTCCTTCACACTGTTTTTTCTTTGGAAAAATAAAATAAAATAGTAAATAAATATATATATAAATGAGAGCATCAATTGTCGTCACCTTGCATATATATTTTTTTTCTTTTTTTACAAAATAATTGGAATTGTTTCTTTTTCTATTGCAAATTCAACTAGTTTCACTAATGCTTTTTTTGGAAAAAAATCATGAAACTTTTTTAGATTGCAAATTTGTGGAGTTTTATTTATAAATAAATTGAAAAACGCCACGACATTTATGATGCACAAATTGAATCTTGTTTTTAGGTGGAATTCAAAAAGACACAAAGAAAAGGGGGTTTTTATTTATTTATTAATTAAAATAAAATAAAATTTTGGCACAAATGAAAAAGGGGTTTGATGAAATGTAGCACTTGGCCAATTTATTAATAATTAATTTTGCTTCATGATTGTGAAATAGGGCAAAGTAAGAAGGTAAGTACCTATATTTACAATGTTATAAACCATAGTACCAACACACGAGTGTCGAATAATTAATTAGTTTTGAAATTCTCATTTCAACAAAAATTCAATATTTTTCCATCACCATTTCTTTTGCAATTTCAAATTTTAAAATAAAAATAAAATAAAATTTTGGGACTAATTTTTCCAACATCCCCAAAAATAATATAATATAGTGTGGGGTGGGTGGTGCCAAATATTTTTTTTTCTTCTTTTTGTGAAAAAACCTAAAGCAAGCAAGAAGCTCATTTCCATGAGTTTTCCACCAAAATGTTTTTTTGAGGGTTAATTTTCCCTCAATTGTGAAAAATTTCCTTAAAACTCAAAATTTTCAAGAAACACAAAAATCTTTAAAAAATTCAACATTTCCAAAAATAATTCAATTATCATTGAAATCTGAAATTGTATTATTATTATGGTATTATTATTATTATTATTATTGTAGGCCGTTGTTTATGATTTGGAATGGGTTTAGTTTCTCTTCACTTTTTCTGTGGTTTGATGGATTTGATTTTCTGGTACTTAGAAAGTTGCAGGTTACTGATATTATACATATTTATTTATTTTTATTTATTTATTTTTGGTTCTTGTTCTTGTTGCTGTTGCAACTTCTGTAAATAATCATTTTCCCTTTATTTAGTTATTTATTTTCCCATTTGGCTCTAGAAGAAGAAGAAAGAAAAAAGAAGAAGAAGAAGATGATGATGATGTTATTGTTGATGATGATGATGATGTAGTTGTTGTTGTTGATGATGTAGTCGTTGTTGTTGTTGATGATGTAGTCGTTGTTGTTGTTGATGATGATGTAGTTGTTGTTGTTGTTGTTGTTGTTGATGATGATGATGAGCTTCTTCCCACTCTTTGTCATTGCCATCATCAGTTAGCAACAGCATCTTGGAGGATCCAAAATTCAAACTCTCTCTTGTTCTTCTTCTTCTCTAACAATTTCTGGTAAAGTGAATAAAGTTTCCACCAGTACAAGAAAAAGAAGGAAGGAAAATGTCTGGGTTTTTTTCTGTTTTTTTTTGCCCCAATTATTATCTCTTCATTTATTTGTTTGTTTATTTGAAAGTTGAAAATTTTTGTTTGATGGGTTTTGTTTTTGTTGTTAACAATGAGATTTTTTGAAAAAGAAAAAAGAAAAAGTGCAAACAAACTTTTGAGTTGCCAAAACAAAAGATGATGAGGTGAGCTTGAACAGAAAGGTGGTGGATGATGATGGGTTGTAGTGTGTTTTGTGGGATTTTGAGTTTTCCTGAAGGAGCAGGAAAGAAAAGAGCTTGAAGAAGAAGAAGAAGATACAAGAAGATGGTGTTTGTATTTGATTTCTGGAGCTTGAAGAAGAAGAAGAGAGAAGAAGATGGTGGTTGTATTTGATTTCTGGAGCTTGAAGAAGAAGAGGAGAGAAGAAGATGGTGGTTGTATTTGATTTCTGGAGCTTGAAGAAGAAGAAGATGATGATGATGATGATGATGATGATGATTCCAGTGCTTTGTTTTTTTGCGGGTTTTTGGTTTTCCAGGTTCTCTTTGCTCTCCACAAATGAATGAATAGCTGCTGGAACATGACCCCCTTCCTCCTCTTGACAAAAATCTCCTTGACAAAATTTGTGTGAGGTAGGTACTTCTCCTTCTTCTTCTACTATTACTACTACTAGTCTCTTCTGGTCTGTCTGTGGATTCCCATTCCCTCCTTTTCTGTTGTTCAAAACAAAAAAACTTTTGGTTTTTGGGAAGTGAAGATTTCCACAATGCTGATTGTTGTGGTTGTTGTTGCTGTGACTTTGAAGGTGTGATTTTGTTGGGTGGCGGCAGCAGCAGCTCTGCTCAGCTCATGCTCGTTTGTTGTGGAGGAGCTGGGAGGCTTCTTGGGAAAGCAGCTGTTAAGAGAAGAGAAGCTGTAAAGAGAGAAGACTCAAGAGGGGCTGGAAAATGTTGGCGACTCCTCTTCTGGTGTTGAGTGAGGAGGAGAGAGTGGTGGACCCGCAGCTCGGGTATCCTCTTGGCTACGCCAAGCTCTGTAGTCAGCAGGCTGCTGCTGCTGCTGCTCATGGACATGGACAGCAGCAGCAGGAAGAGGGTGGTGATAGTGTTGTGACCGTCTTCACAACACCATATTCTCGTGGACCACCCCAGCGTTTCCTCCCTTATTCTCCAGTCACCCAGAATGTGAGTTGTTGTTCTTGCTCCTGCCATTCTCTCTCTCTCTCTCTCTCTCTCTCTCTCTCTCCTTTCTCTTGATTTTGGACCCACGAGACCTGAAGCAGCTGTCGCAGACTCTTCTGAGTACAATGTTCTTCTGATGGGTGGGTGGGTGTCGATGTTTGTTGTTGTACCAGTCCTCCATGTCATTGAAGGACTGGGACAACTTGTTTCCTGTAGTTTCTGAAGCTGACAGCAGGCATCATGCTCCTCCCAAGAGCACCACCACCATGACCCAGGAGTATGTGCATGAGCTTTGGCAGCAACTGGACCATCTTGGGTAGATGCTCCTAAAAACCAGCACATTCTCCCTTCTTTCATGCTACTGTTTCTTATACCAAAAAGATCCACAACCAACATATATAGAAAGAGGCCTCTTCTTGTGGCTGGCTGGGAACACACACAAACATGCAGAGACATGTGGAGATACAGTTGTTTGATAATTCTGGAGGGATGGCTGTGCAGCAATGCAGGGTTTGATCCTGACAAATTCAGAGTGGATTGTTATGGGAATGTACTGTATTGGAATGCGGATCCTTCCTCTCCACTTGCATGGGAAGTTGATCACTGGTTCCCTCATGCACGTATGTCACAACAAAACCCAAATAGTAAACAGAACCCGGGAAGAAAGAAACCTTTCATGTTCTGGTGTGTATATGCTTGCATCATGCTTTCAATTGTGTATACATGTATCCACTTGTAAGTGGACCAACTCGGCAAATCTGGCTATGCTTAACAGCAAGGAACAGAACTTTGCCAAATGATCAAACCCCAAGGATTGATGGCTTTGGTTCAGTCCAGAGACCAAGTAGAAGAAGAATTTGATGTTTGTATCTGTTTACTGCAAAATCTGAACAATCTTGTGTGCAAAACATGTACCAATTGCTGCTACTATGGAAACCATGCAGGGGGAGGGAGGACGGTGGTAGGCAATCTACGGATCATGCAATGGCAGGCATATCAGAAGAAAAAACACCGGCTTGAGTTTCTGGTACCCTGGTGGGACCTGCAGCATGGTGTATCCATCAATCAGTTCCTGTCTGCCTTCGTGTCCAAAAATGCAGAGTTCAGGTTAGCTCAGCTAGCTCTTAACCACTCTCTCTGTACCTACACTTTTGGTAAGGCAGCTCTTTTGTTTTATGTCAGGGGAGATGTGCTTTCAGAAGGCTAGGAAGTGCATGAAGAAGACAATTATTGCTCTTGAGAGAGGTTTAGGGTTTAGGGTTTGTCCATAGACATTGTCTCAATTCTTTTCATTGTCATACACTTTAATTAGTGATTGCTAGCAATGACTACTGGAAACCAACCAAGGGTTGACTTGGATACTGTGCCTTTTTTGTGCAGGCGGCGGTCTTTTGCATTGTTCTTTGCAGGAGGAGAGGATGAGAACGTAGTAAGAGAGCACTTGCAGGGGGATTTTGGCAGACCATCATGGCCCCCACATTTTCGTGAGAGGAAAGTACAGTGTGGCCTTGCAGCAGCTGCTATTGATTCTTTCTTGGCTCAGCAAGCTGATGAGAGAACAACACAGCAACCCAACTCTTCACAGAGTGGTGAAGGAGAAGAGGCTTTAAAGAAGCAAGTAGCAAATAGATTTGATTCTGGCAGCTGCAAGGAGATTAAGGAACAAGAACTTGCTGCTGTCGCCCATCGATCTACTGCCCAGATCAAGGACAAGGTAAACCCCACAACCATCTGCGTCTTTTCAGATTCTTAGTTATCCCAGAACTTGGGTTTCTTCTCACTTTGGATCATCATAAACATGGGTTTCTGACTTTTGGGTCATCTTTTCAAGTGGGATTGCCACCTTTGGGCTGCAAGATTCACTATGTCCCCAATCAGATTGTGTTCAAGAGATTGGATTCTGCTCTAAATTTTTTGGGGTTTTTTTGTTCTGATGAGCAAAATTCATTCCCTCCTTCCTTCCTTTGCTGACAAATTTCTCTACTCACATTAGGCTTGATCAATCTCTCAATGAATTTGGTAGTGTGCCCATCCTTATGATGCAGTTACACTCAATGAAAGGGGATCGGCAACCTGGCAAAGAAAACCTTGTGAATCCTCAGCTGGAAGCCAACAGAAGAATGGACCGCCTGGATAGACAGTCTGTTGTCACTACTGCCTTGCAAAAGGTATAATAAAGCTTGTATTTTCTTTTCCAACAGTAAGCTCTGTACAATAACCAAAGCGTGCCTAATGCTTTTTTTTCTCTCAACCTCAACCCTAAACCTTTTTCAATTTTCCATTTTCTCCATCTATGTACTTCTGTGGACACTGACTAGAGAAATGAAATTGTCAGCACCAACAAGGTAATAAATAAATATACAATCTTCTACTTCAAAAAAGAAGAAGATATCTGCTGTGCAATATTATGTTCAGAAATTCTCCTATGACTCGGGATTTGGGCATATGACACATTCTGGTGGATGGGTATCATCATCAGGAGCTTCGAGTGAAGATTATGAGAGAGGAAGAGAAGCGGGAGAAGGAGGAGGAACTTGTAGAGCTGGAAGAAACAGTTTTGACTTTGAAGCAACAGAATGAGAAAGCCAAGAGAGCTTTATCCAAACTGGAGAATGTGGTATCGCAACAACGACGACATGTTGAGAAGCAAAGGAAATTAGCAGAGACCCAATTCTCATATCGCATTTGCTTGGAGCGCATGATTCGGGACACAATGCACCAGTAAACCCTAAACCCCCCCCCCCTCTCTCTCTCTCTCTCTC
>Ga0116231_10013946_pt1 | contig 11028 bp, 8 predicted proteins | sample S1TSphgellanicum_2_FD_89695 | JGI IMG/M metagenome (GOLD analysis project Ga0116231, IMG submission 89695) | Host-associated microbial communities from peat moss isolated from Minnesota, USA - S1T2_Fd - Sphagnum magellanicum MG | ecosystem: Host-associated > Plants > Peat moss > Unclassified...
ACCGTGGGCCCAGGCCGCGCTTAACGCGCTCCAGCAAGCCCAGACGATTGCAGGGCGCAGGGTTCAGATCAATCACCGCCGAGCGCTCCGGATCGCCAGGGACGAAGACGACGCCCTTCCTTTGGCAACGGCGCGATTAGGCCGCCCGCATCGCCCAAGGAAACGCCATGCCGGGGTTCCCCCAACCACCGTCTTGGAACCCCACGAGGTCGCCAATCAGCCTCCGGCGTGCGCGGTTCGCGGGAAGGGAAGGCGTCCCTCGGCGCGGCGGCGGGGTCCGAGGGGGTGCGCTTGATCGGGGCGATCTGGCGAACCGCCCTGCGCCTGATCTCGTCACGTTCAACCGTTAAGGAGGCCGTGTCGACGACGCGCAGCCCCGCCTATCGCCAGCTCTTGGGCCTCGCCGTGGCGCACGGGATCGAGGACGTGGCCCGGACAGCGCCCGGGCCCGGCGCGCATGCAGGCCGCCTTGGCCTTCTGGCCCTGTTTATCCAGGCTGAGGCGGGGACCATGCGCCGGTCACCATGACCTAGGCTGCGGTCGGGAGCCTAAAAATCGCTTCGATTGAAACGGCCCAGGGCCGCCGCCCAAGCGCCAGTGACCCCACCCGCGGGTCAAGGGCGCCTTGCCTCCCCGGTGCGGCGAGGTCAGTGTGGGGTATGCCTCAGTCCGCCCTAACCGCCCGCCCCATCGCCGCTGAAACCGACCCTTTTCCCATCGCCTGGGTGCGGGCCGGATTTCCCGCCTTAGACCGGGCCAATCCGTTCATCTATTTCGATAATGCAGCCGGCGCGCAGGCCCCGGGAAGCGTTTTATCCGCGGTGAGCGGGCACCTTCTGGATTTCAACGTCCAGCGCGGCGGCCGCTACCCCAAGAGCGTCGAGGTCGACCGGGTCATCACCGACGCGCGCCGCAAGGTGGGCCTCTTCATCAACGCCTATGCTCCGGACGAGGTGGCCTTCGGGATGAACGCCACCTCGTTCATGCGCCTCGTCAGCCTCGCGATCGGTCAAACCCTGACCGAGCCGCGAAATCAGATCATCGTCACGGATCTTGACCACCATGCTAATATTTCCACCTGGCTCGAACTCTCCAAGATGGGCGCTGAGATTCTGTGGTGGAGGATGCGCGAGGACCGCAGGCTGCATCTTGAGGACCTCGAGCCGCTTTTGTCCCACCGCACGCGCCTTCTCGCATGCACCGTGGTCTCCCACGCCCTAGGGTCTCGGGTAGACGTGGCCGGCGCCGGGCGGCTGGTCCACGGCGCGGGGGCGGAGATTTTCCTCGACGCCGTCCACTTCAGCCCCCACGCCCCCATCGACGTTCAAGCCTGGGGCTGCGACTACCTGGTCTGCTCAGGCTACAAGGCGTTCGCCCCGCACATGGGGTTCCTCTGGGGACGCTATGAGGCGCTGAGCCGCCTTCCCACCTTTCGCGAGGAGTTCATCCCGGACGCGCCGCCGCACAAGATAGAAGCGGGCACCTTCATCTATGAAAACGTCGCAGGCATGGGCGCTGTCGTCGACTATCTTGAAACCCTGGGAGCCCTTCTGGATCCTGAGGCGGCGTCCGGTCGGGGACGGGTCTATGCGGCGATGTCAGGCATCGAAGCCTACGAACGGCGGTTGTCCCAAAGGATGCTTAAGGCCCTCTGCGATGCGGACGCGGCGGTCTATGGCGTCGCCGACCCCCATCTGACCGACCTGCGCGTTCCAACCTTCTGCTTCAACCTTCCGGGCCTCGACCCGGGGCGTCTCGCCCAGGGCATGGCGGATCAGGGCGTGGGTATCCGGGACGGCCACCTCTACGCCCCGCGGCTCATGGAGCGCATCGGCCTTCCTTTGGCGACGGGCGCCGCCCGCGCCTCCCTCGTACACTACAACACCCAAGACGAGATCGACCGCTTCGCTGAGGCCCTAAAAGCGGTCCGGGTCCAGTATGGCGTCTGACCGTATGGCGTCTGACCTGGAGGCGGCGGCCGAGGACCGGGAACGCCTCGCTGACGCCCTGGCGCTAAAGGAAACCGGCCTCAAGCGCTCGCTCTCCCGGGCCGAGGTCGTCATGATCAGCCTTGGCGGCGCTATCGGCACAGGCCTATTCGCGGGCAGCGGGCTGGCCATCAACTACGCTGGCCCAGCGGTCCTCCTGAGCTACGCCCTGGCGGGCTTCGCCGCCCTCGCCATGGTTTTCAGCCTCTCTGAAATGGCTACCGCCCACCCGGCGGCCGGCTCCTTCGGGGTCTATGCGGAGACCTATCTAAATCCCTTCGCCGGGTTTCTAGTGCGCTACACCTACTGGATCGCCCAGGTGGTGGCGGTAGGCGGCGAGGCCGCCGCGGTGGGCGTCTATATGGCGTTCTGGTTCCCCGCGACGCCGGTCTGGCTTTGGTCGGTGGGGTTCGCCGCGGCGCTCCTGGCGATCAATGCCCGGGCCGTCTCGAGTTTTGGCCGTTTCGAGTACTGGTTCGCCCTCATCAAGGTGGCGGCCATCATGGCTTTCGTGGTCCTCGGCGTCTCCCAGATCCTGGGCATGGGCCGACCGGCTGTGGGCGTCCACAATCTGATCGGTCTGCCGGGCGGGTTTATGCCTCATGGCCTGAAGGGCGTTTGGATGGCCGTCATCATGGGGATCTTCTCCTACAACGGCATTGAGGTCATTGCGGTCACATCCGGCGAGGCGAAGGACCCGCAAACGACCATACCCGCAGCCCTAAGGGCTGCAGCGTTTCGCCTCTTTCTCTTCTACGTGCTCGCCCTGGGGGTCGTGGTCGCGGTGGCGCCGTGGACCTTGACCGGGTCCGGTACGGTGACGGGCAGCCCCTTTGTGAAGGTCTTCTCCGCGTCGGGCGTGCGCGAGGCCGCAGGCGTCATGAACTTTGTGGTCATTACGGCCGCGCTCTCGAGCATGAACACGAACATCTACCTCAGCGCGCGGATGCTCTTCTCCCTGTCACGCGGCGGTTACGCGCCGAAATTCCTCGGGCGCCTCAGCCTCAACGGCTCGCCCACAGCGGCGATCCTCTTGTCCGGAGCCGGGATCCTCATCGCCGCCGCCGTGTCAAAGCTCACGCCCAAAGCCTACAGCTATCTTTTTGGCGTTGCTCTTTTCGGCGCAATCCTCGTGTGGATGATCATCCTCCTGTCCCACCTTCGCTTTCGCAGCCTTGGGGCTGACCGACGGGGCGGGGTCAGAACGCCGTTCTTTCCGGGTATCCAGATCCTGGCGCTTGTCCTTCTGGGCGGCGTCCTTGCGACCATGGGCCTTGATCCTGACTGGCGCATATCCTGGATCGTGGGCGTGCCCTGGGTGTGTCTCCTCGCCGTAGCCTACGGGCTGTGGCGGCGGGCCGAAGGCGGGGGCAGGGGCGTCGCCCAGGATGGGGCCGTGCCGTCAGCGCCCACGTCCTGAGCCGTTCGGCCCTAGGGCTCTGCGCGGGTTCTATCGCCCGCCGTCGGCGCCGTGATCTCAATCCAGCAAAGGTCCTGTGAGGCGTCGGCGAGGCGGAAGGTGCGGCCAGGCGGAAGGGCGAACGCATCGTCGGCCCCAAGGGCGGCCTGTCCGTCGAATTCGAGGGTCGCCCGCCCGGCGAGGATGAAGACGAAAAAAAGTCCGACGTTGTGCGCGGCGCCGGTGAAGGTGGATCCTCCCGCGGCCCGTAGGGTCGAAACCGAGACTGCGCCGCCGGAGGCCGTCGCAATGCAGGTCTCTTGGCGCTCGAAACCCTCGCCCTCCGCGCGCCATGGCGCTTCTGCGGCGACATGGCGGGCGAACCTTTGTCCGCCGAACACCCGTCCAGGGTTCTCCACGCCGGTGGGCAGGGCCAGGGCGTGGTCCGCCAGGGTCTCGTGCAGGGCCGGCGAACCCAGTTCGACCACTTCAAGGCCGGGAGAGCTTTCAAGAACCCGGTGGCGGATCTGGGGCGGCTGGAGCACGCAGTCTCCGGGGTGGAGGACGAAGGGGTCTCCTTGATCTTCATAGACCACCCGCACCCAGCCGCGGCGGCAATAGATCAGCTGAAAGGCGATTTTGTGGAAATGCACCCAATCCTTCACGGGCCCGCCGTCCGGGATGGAGATGTGGGAGGCGATGTAGCGTCCGCCGAGGCGCCCAGGGATCAGATCGCGGTAAAGCATGCCGGCCCGTCCTTCTCCCGCCGCAGCGCTGTCGCGTGCGCGGCGGAGCACGAATTCCGGCTGGAGGGGGGGCACGACAAGGGGCGGATCGGCGGGGGCCAGGATGATCCGCGTGCCGTTGGGCGCCAGAAGTTCCCGCGTCTGCGCGGGCGCTTCTGGTTTCAACGCCAGGCGCAGGGTTCCTGGATCGCCCTCGCCCGGCTCCAGGCGCAGGTTGAGCCCATGGCCTGAGAGACAGGCGACCCGTGGGTCGTCAGCGGGATAGATGGTCTCCACCCGGAACCCTAGGCGTCCGACGAAAAACTCCAGTGTGGAGGTCAGGTCGTTGCAGGCGAGAACCGTTTCGCCGCGACCCTCGAGGTCGAGATGGGCCTCGAGTGGGTCGTCCTTGAGGTCTGGGCCGGGTGTCATGGCGCCGTCTTCCAAGATTGGCGTGCACGGAACAAGGGGAAGTTTCGCCGTGTCGCCGGAGAAATCGCACGGACGGCGTTGCTAGAGCGCGGACCGGCGATCCTTGTGCAGGTGCCAGGCGGCCACGACCTGGCAGGCGAAAGCCACCACGAAGAAGGGCGTGAGGGCGAACAGGGCGCCGGTCAGGGCGTGAGGAACCCCCGCGGCTTTCAGCTTGTCGCTGACAAAACCCACATAAAGCGGGCCCCCGCCCAGACCGATGAGGTTGAGAACGAATAAAAGCAAAGCGCCCGCCGCCGCCCTGCGGTCTGATCGAACGGTGTTTTGAACCACCGCCAGGGCCGGAGCGAGGTAGGCGATGGACAGGACGGCTGGGGGCGCCAGGAGCACCAGGGCCGTGCGCCAGTCGGGGGCCTTCAGGAGGCCCCAGAAGAAAGGAAGAGCAAGGAGGATGGCGACGCCGGGAACCAGAGCATAGGCCCAGGGTCTGCGGGCGCCCAGGCGGTCCACCAAGAAACCGCTAGCCCAGGTGCCTAGGCCCGAGGAAATCCCCAGGACGAGGCTGTAGAACAGGGCGAGCTCCTCCAGGGTCATGCCCTTTTCCCGGATCAGGAAGGAGGGGACCCAGTTGAGAAGCCCGTACCCGACGAAGGACGTGAACCCCGCCGATAGGGCCGTCCAGAGGAGTTTGGGTGTGGAGACGAATAGGGCGATGGTGCCTGCGAGGGCGGGCGGACTTCCGCTCGCCCCCTCACCCGGGCGCCGCGGCGGGTCAAACACACCGCGCGGGGGCTCGCGCACCGTGAACAAAAGGAGCGGAACCAGGAGCATCCCGCACCCGCCGACCACGAAGAAAGCACTCCGCCAACCGTAGTGGGCGGCGATCCAGCCGCCGCTGGCGGCGCCGAACATGGTCCCAAATGGAACCCCAAGCGCGTAGATGGCCAGGGCCTGACCCCGCCGCGACGCGGGGAAGTAGTCGGAGATGATGGAGTAGGCAGGGGGCGATCCTCCCGCTTCGCCGACGCCCACGCCTATTCTCGCCAAGGCGAGGGAGAAGAAACCCGTCGCAAGGCCGCACGCCGCGGAGAACAGGCTCCAAAGCGTACAGGCGACGGCGATGACCTGAACGCGGCGGGTCCGATCGGAAAGAGCCGCCACGGGGATCCCGAAGAGGGTGTAGAAAATGGCGAACGCCAGGCCCGTGAGAAGACCAAGCTCGGTGTCCGAAAGGTGCAGGTCCACCTTCACCGGTTGGGCGAGGACGGAGAGGAATTGACGATCCAGAAAGTTGAAGGTGTAGACCAGGGCCAAGACCGCGGCCACCCAATAGGCGCGAGCGGGGTTCTCCAGGGCGTCCGGCCTCTGCCCCGATAGGGGCGAGCCTTCGCCGTTTACGCTTATGTCGTTCACAAACCCCCCCACATCGAAGCGTCGCCCCAGAGACGAAGACTAGGGGGAGAGGGACTGTTCGCGAAAGGGAAAAACCTCCGCCCCCGACCTCTGTTGAGGCTGATCGCCCCTGCGACGCCCCAAGACGCCCCAAGACGCCTCCCCGACCTCGCCCGCGCCGTCACGCCACAGGAAACAGATGATGTGCTACATGCACCGGACACTTTATGTGCTTCCTACAGTTCCCGGGCCAGCATGTTGCGGCGCTGGGGAACGCGTGCTATCTCCGCCGCGGCTTCGGGCGGTACGGCTTGAGCCGGGCCCTTTTGCGCGCGGTTTCTCCAAATCCGACAAGCTCTTAACTGCCGGCCGCCTTGGTCCGGGCGGTTCGGCGAAATCACTGGCGGTCTAGGTACGTGGCGGACGATTCCAGAAACGCAGACGTGGGCGCGCGCTATGCGCAGGCCTTGTTCGAACTCGCCGACGAGGCTGGCGCCCTTGCGCCGGTGGAGGCGGATTTGAAGGGGCTGAGGGCTCTGACGGCGGAAAGCGCGGATCTGCGTCGCCTCATCGGCTCCCCCGCCTATTCCCCGTCCGAAAAAGGCCGGGCCCTGGACGCGGTTGCTGAAAAGGCTGGCCTTCACCCCCTGACCCGCAAGTTCCTGGGGCTGCTTTGCGCCAACGCTCGAGCCTCGGCCCTGCCCGCCGTCACCACGGCTTTCGAGCGCCTCGCCGCCGCCCGTCGCGGCGTCGTCGCGGCTGAGGTGATCACCGCAGTGAAGCTGACGGCGGCTCAGTTGAAGGGGGTCTCCGCGGCGCTTCGCCAAGCCCTCGGCAAGGATCCTGAAATCACCACGCGCATTGATCCGTCGATCCTCGGCGGACTGAAGGTGCGCGTCGGCTCCCGCCTTTTCGATTCCTCGCTTCAGACGAGGCTCGACCAGCTCAAATTCGCCCTCAAGCGCGTCTAAACCCGAGAGACCGTCACGCCATGGATATCCGCGCCGCCGAGATTTCGGCCATTTTGAAATCCCAGATCGCTGGTTTTGGGGAAGAAGCCGACGTCTCCGACGTGGGACAGGTCCTCAGCGTCGGCGACGGCATCGCCCGCGTCTATGGCCTGGATCAGGTCCAGGCGGGAGAGATGGTCTCCTTCCCCAAGGCCGGCGTGAAGGGCATGGCCCTCAACCTCGAGAGAGACAACGTTGGGGTCGTGATCTTCGGCGAAGACCGCGAGGTGAAGGAGGGCGACGAAGTGCGCCGCCTTGGCGAGATCGTGGACGTGCCGGTGGGCCGCGGCCTCCTTGGGCGCGTGGTCAACCCCCTCGGCGAGCCCATTGACGGCAAGGGGCCCCTCACCGACGTGGCCGAGCGTCGCCGGGTCGACGTCAAGGCTCCTGGCATCATTCCGCGCAAGTCCGTGCACGAGCCGGTTCAGACCGGCCTCAAGGCTATCGACACCCTCATTCCCGTGGGACGGGGCCAGCGCGAACTTATCATCGGCGACAGGCAGACCGGCAAGACCGCTGTCGCGGTGGACACGATCCTCAATCAGAAGGCCGTCAACAGCGGCTCCGATGAGAAGGCGAAACTCTACTGCATCTATGTGGCCATCGGTCAGAAGCGCTCCACGGTCGCGCAGATCGTGCGCACCCTCGAGGAGCAAGGCGCGCTCGAGTACACCATCATCGTCGCCGCGACCGCCTCCGAGCCGGCCCCCCTTCAATTCCTCGCCCCCTTCGCCGGGTGCGCCATGGGCGAGTGGTTCCGCGACAACGGCCTGCACGCGCTGATCATCTACGACGACCTTTCAAAACAGGCTGTGGCCTACCGCCAAATGTCCCTGCTGCTGCGCCGCCCCCCAGGCCGCGAAGCCTACCCGGGCGATGTCTTCTACCTCCACTCCCGCCTCCTGGAGCGCGCGGCCAAGCTCAATGAGGAGAACGGTTCAGGCTCCCTGACCGCCCTGCCGATTATCGAGACTCAGGCCAACGATGTGTCGGCCTACATCCCCACCAACGTGATTTCCATCACCGACGGTCAGATCTTCCTCGAAACGGATCTTTTCTATCAAGGCATCCGTCCCGCGGTGAACGTGGGCATCTCGGTGTCGCGCGTGGGCTCCTCGGCCCAGATCAAGGCCATGAAGCAGGTGTCGGGCCCCATCAAGGGCGAGCTCGCCCAGTACCGGGAAATGGCGGCCTTCTCAAAGTTCGGGTCCGATCTCGACGCCTCGACCCAGAAGCTTCTGGCCCGCGGCGAGCGTCTTACCGAGCTTTTGAAGCAGCCCCAGTACCAGCCCATGGCGGTTGAAGAGCAGGTTGCGGTGGTTTATGCGGGCACCCGCGGGTACCTCGACGGCATCGCCGTCAACAGGATCGCCGATTTCCAGGCCGGCCTCATCGCCAAACTGAAGTCCAGCTACCCGGCCTTTCTTGAGGGCATCCGCATGGAGAAGACCCTGTCGCCGGCTCTTGAAGACATGCTCAAGGAGGCCCTCGTCAGCTTCCAGTCGACGTTCGCCTGAGCGCGTCCATGAGATCGGGAGCCTGAGCCATGGCCAGTCTGAAGGAGATGCGGAACCGCATCGCCAGCGTCAAATCGATTCAAAAGATCACCAAGGCGCTGCAAATGGTCGCCGCCGCCAAGCTGCGCGGCTCCACCGAGGCTGCGGAGCGCGCACGCCCCTACGCCCAGCGGATGGGCGCGGTCATCGCCAGCCTTTCGAAGTCGGTCTCCGGGCCTGATGCGCCCCTGCTCCTGGCCGGGACGGGACGGGACCAGCGGCATCTGATCATCGTCGCCACCGCCGATCGCGGCCTCGCCGGGGGCTTCAACTCCGGTATAGCCAAGGCGGCGCGGGAGCGGATCAAAACCCTCCTCGCCGAGGGAAAGTCCGTCCAAATCATCACCCTTGGTCGTAAGGGACGCGACGCCCTGCGCCGCGCTTACGGAAACCGGTTCCTCGTGAGCTATGATTTTGCGGACCATCGTCGCCTCACCCTGGCGGCGGTCCAACCCGTAGCTGACAAGATCATCTCCCTCTACGAAGCGGGCGAAGTCGACGTGGTCACTTTGATCTACAGCCGCTTCGCCTCCGTGGTCAGCCAGGTGCCGACGGCGCGCCAGCTTGTCCCCGCGGTGGTGGATCCCGGCGCGGACACGGGTCCCGAGCCTGAACTCAAAGGCGCCGTCTACACCTATGAGCCCGATGAGGAGACGATCCTTCGCGCCCTCCTGCCGCGCAACATCGCCGTTCAGCTCCTCATGGCGGTCCTGGAAAATCAGGCCGGCTTCTACGCCGCCCAGATGTCGGCCATGGACAACGCCACCCGCAACGCGGGCGACCTCATCGCCCGCTACACGCTTGAGTACAACCGCAGCCGCCAAGCGCAGATCACCAAGGAGCTGATCGAGATCATCTCCGGCGCTGAAGCGCTTTGACGCCATCCCGCTAGAAAGGGGTCGATACCCATGACGATCCAAACCAAAGACATCGCCTCCGGGGCCGTCGCCACCGGACGCATCAGCCAAGTCATCGGCGCCGTCGTCGACGTGGAGTTCCAAGGACCGCTGCCGGCGATCCTCAACGCCCTTGAGACGACCAACGTCGACCAGAAGACCGGCGAACCTTTTCGTCTGGTTCTCGAGGTGGCTCAGCACCTTGGCGAGAACGCCGTGCGCACCATCGCCATGGACACCACCGAAGGTCTGGTGCGCGGCGCCCCCGTGCATGACACCGGCGCCGCCATCCGGGTTCCGGTGGGACCGGCGACCCTTGGCCGGATCATGAACGTCATCGGCGAGCCCATCGACGAGGCGGGCCCCATCGATAAGACGCACATGGCGGAAATCCACAAGGCGGCTCCGTCCTTCGCCGACCAGGCCGGGACCACGGAAATCCTGGTCACCGGGATCAAGGTCATCGACCTTTTGTGTCCCTACACGAAGGGCGGAAAGATCGGCCTCTTTGGCGGTGCAGGCGTGGGCAAGACCGTGACCATGCAGGAGCTGATCAACAACATCGCCAAGGCCTACGGCGGATATTCCGTGCTGGCCGGCGTGGGCGAGCGCACCCGGGAAGGGAACGATCTCTATCACGAGATGATCGAATCGGGCGTGAACCAGGCCGGCGGGGGCGGCGAGAGCCGCTGCACCCTCGTGTACGGTCAGATGAACGAGCCCCCAGGCGCGCGCGCTCGCGTGGCCCTCACCGGTCTCGCCCAAGCGGAATATTTCCGTGACGAGGAGGGCAAGGACGTGCTGCTCTTCATCGACAACATCTTCCGCTTCACCCAGGCCGGCTCAGAAGTGTCGGCGCTGCTGGGCCGCATTCCCTCGGCGGTGGGCTATCAGCCTACCCTGGCCACGGAGATGGGCGCCCTGCAGGAGCGCATCACCTCCACCAATAAGGGCTCCATCACCTCGGTGCAGGCCATCTACGTCCCCGCCGACGACCCCACCGACCCCGCGCCGGCCACCTCCTTCGCCCACCTCGACGCCACCACCATGCTGTCGCGGGACATTGCGGCTCAGGCCATCTTTCCGGCGGTGGATCCCCTCGATTCCACCTCGCGCATCCTCGACCCCCAAGTGATCGGCGACGAGCACTATACCGTCGCCCGCCGGGTGCAGGAGGTCCTCCAGGCCTACAAGTCCCTGAAGGACATCATCGCCATCCTCGGCATGGACGAGCTTTCTGAGGACGATAAGGTCACGGTCGCCCGGGCGCGGAAGATTCAGAAGTTCCTCTCCCAGCCCTTCTTCGTGGCCGAACAGTTCACCAACCAGCCGGGCAAGTTTGTTCAACTGGCCGACACGATCCGTTCCTTCAAGGCCATCGTCGACGGTGAATACGACCACCTCCCTGAGCAGGCCTTCTACATGGTCGGGGCCATCGAGGAGGCGGTCGCCAAGGCAGAGACCCTGGCGTAAGGCCCGGCCATGGGCCTGAGCCTTCTCGCCGCCATTGCGGGCTTTTCGGCGGCTCTCGCGGGGGCGGTGACCGAGGTCCCTGGCGCCGACGCGCCGCGGACGGGCGCGTCGTCCGTGTCAGCGAAGTCGAGCCCGCAGCCGAGCCCGCAGCCGAGCC
>Ga0116231_10013948_pt1 | contig 11025 bp, 11 predicted proteins | sample S1TSphgellanicum_2_FD_89695 | JGI IMG/M metagenome (GOLD analysis project Ga0116231, IMG submission 89695) | Host-associated microbial communities from peat moss isolated from Minnesota, USA - S1T2_Fd - Sphagnum magellanicum MG | ecosystem: Host-associated > Plants > Peat moss > Unclassified...
AAACAAACATAAACAAAAAAAAAGTAAAAACTATAAAACTATAAAAAAGGAATGGAAACAAATGAAACAAGGAAAGGGAAATACAATAAAATAATTTTAAAAGAAAAAAAAATTACACAAATGTTGAAACCAAATAAAGAATAAAAAATTAAAAAAAAAAAAATTATAATAATGAAAAAAAACCCTACTTGAAAAAGAATGAGGTGTGCTTTCTTTCTCCAAACTTCAAACTTGCATCCAAATAAACAAAAATATAAAAGTGAAAGAGAAACACTTTTATTTTTATTATAAAAAATAATAATAAAAACAGAAAACACGTAAAAATAAAAAAGATAAAAATTTCTAGAAAAAACTAAAACATGAACCAAGTTTAAAAAAACCGGGGGACTTCACAGTGCCCGAAGGTCACGGATACCCACCAATATATATTAATAAGTTCAATATGTAATATTTGAATAATAGTTTCAATAAGTTCAAAGTGGATGGTTCAACTCATGTAAAAATGTTCATAATTCAAAAAATCCAAAAAAATTCACAAAATCATTCAAATATAATTACAAAGCATTAAGGTGTATGTGTTTAATATAATCTAATAAATATAAGATGCAATTTGTGAGTTATGGTTTTAACGAATTAAAAGTGAATTGGTCAACTCATGTACGCATGTTGATAATTGAAGAGATATGAAAAAAACCATTAATTTGTTCTAATATAAATGTTAAATTTTAAATTATTACATGTAAGATAAATGTAAAGTGCAATTCATAAGTAATGATTTTAACATGTTAAAAATTAATGGTTGAACTCATGTACACTATTAATTGTTGAAAATGTGTTAAAAGAATGATTAACTCATTATAATGTATTGTGTAAATAAAATTAAAAATTAACTCAATTTTCTCGTTAAAAAATTAAAATAAAATAAAATAAAATAATACTCATCAATGATAACATAATAAATATAACAACTATGAACAATATTGACAATTAATTAGCATCACTTGCAAACAAACATAAAAAAATAAAACAACATATGCACATACACATGCATGCAATTGTAAAAAATTACACAATAACAAGTAATCAATAACAAGTAGTTGATAATTGTTGAGTCAATTCCAACAACCAAAATGAACACAAAGAAAATGATTGTGATCATACCCTTGTGAGTGCCTCTAACTGAAAATGTGAGGACAACAAGAATGATTATGGTCATAACATTGTGAACACCTCAAACCCAAAATGAGCACAACAAGAAGGATTGCGGTCATAACTTATAACCTTGCAAATGCTAAAACCCAAAACAAGCACAACAAGACAGATTGTGATCATAACCTTGTAACCTTTACACACAAAGTATCAAAACCATAATTACCTTCAAAATGACTAGGAGCAACGAGCTAACTCCCATCAATGCATTGATTTTCAAATAGCCATAGATAAACATATTTATAATTATTTGTAGTTTTCATTGAAATTTGACATGGATTTTGCCTCATCTGTGTGTGATTGCACCTAGCTACCATAACTTGCTACAAAATTTCATCCATTGACTCTATACTTAGATCTTTCTTTCTTTCTTCTTGTGTTTTTGGCATAAACCCCAGTCCAATTAGATAGACTTTTTTTTCCTCAAAATTTCAATCCTAACAGAAACTGTCGTCCTCTTGACATGTTTTCTAGGGTTTAGAGTTGAGGATTGTTTTTATGACAATTTCTCGAGTGTAGTTTATGAAGAGTGAAGAGATGTAGAAGAGATGGAAAAGAAAGTGTTATATCTGCCTATGTTCAAGACCGGGTGATTCTGGAGAACCTTCGCGAAAGTTCGTGTTGTCGGTGCGGGTGGTAGAGGGGACGAGAGAGAGACTTACGGCATCGGAGTTAAGCGTTGGATCATTTGTTGCAGTAAGGCTCAAGGCAGCAGAAGAAGAAGCGATGCCGCAGCAGCAAGGGAGTCGAGTTGGAGGAGGAGAAGGAGGAGGCGGTGGAGACATCAACGGGGTGTTGCCATGGTTGCCGTTGCTGGTGTCAGGTCTCGTGGTGGCTCACCTGCTTGCTTTCGTAAGTTTTGTGTCTTTTGCTCCTGTTCCTTATGGCCGCCTCTTCTCTCTCTCTCTCGCTCGTAGAATTTGGAGTCTTTACGCAACTACTTCGCCGATCTCTGTAAGCGAGTGAAGAAGAAGAAGAAGAGTTCTCGACAAATCTTCTCCTGCTGTTTGTCAGAGTTTCGCACAAAATCTTCTCTTGTTTTTTGTCGAGGTATCCGGCGAGGTTTTTCCGAAAGATCTCGTCGAAACTAATAAGATTCTCTTTCAGAGTCTGCTATTCTGGTGATTGCTTGTGCGATTCAAGAGAATTGCAGAGGATTGAAAAGGAATCAGAATGTTTTTGGAACTTGAAAGGATGTTTGTGGCAGCAGCTTCTCGTATTTGATTTTGTTTTCCCTTTCTTGGAACCCCGTGAATCCTTTTCCAGCTGCTTTAGTTTCTGTTCAGATCGTTGCAACTGGCGTTCTCAGCAATTCTTCTCTCTTCTTCGTGACAGTGTGGGACTTGCAGTCAAGAAACTGTTTTGCAAAAGATTTGCAGATTGTTTCAGGGTTTCAAAATCTTGCAGGAGCTTTGTTTAAACTTTTGTGTGTTTGATCAAAGCTTTGGACAGTGGATGAGAGAGAGACAGCAGCAAGAGCTTCTTCTTCCTTATCTCTTTTTCCTAAGTAAATTTGAGGGGGGGCAGGTTTACTGGATCTACAGGCTAGCTTCGGAGAAACCAGTAGAGCAGCGGCGCAAAATACAGTGATCACCAGTCAAGAAGTTGGCAATGGCGAACAATCTGGCTAAGGAATTGAAGCCTAATCATCTCGACAAAATGAAGGTTCAGCAATGAATGATCTGCACTTGATTACAACAGGCTGAAGCTTGAAAATCTTTGAGAATCTCTTTGCGAGTGAAGATGGAAGATTGGTGATGGCCCTGTATCATCAGTCTGGGGAGATGCAAGATGTGCATCTTTTTGTACTTTGTAGCATTTTTGTCCAGCAACATGTTTGGATCATCTGCAACATGTTTGGAGCATCTGCAGCCTCTTTGATTCCAGGAGCTTGTTGAACTGAGCAAGAAATTTATTGATCATGATGCATCAATTGTCAGGATGCTTTGCATCAATTGTAAGGGTTATCATTCAACCTCTTTTCGTTCTTTGTCTATTCCCAGAGAAATCTGCAACCCCATGGTTTTGTGTGGAAAGAAGAATCATGGACAGACATATCACATGTAGACTATGGTACAAGATTGAACCTTGAATTGATCATCATTGGCACTGCAAAACCTGCTGGGATGCCATTGACATAACCCACTTTGTCACTCTTACAAGGTTCAGAACTCCTTGACATGCAAGTGTGCTGAATGAATTTCAGTACATCAGCAAGCGAGCTTCTCACTGTTTGAGTCTCCAAAGCTCAGTTTGGATTCCAGAATTTCCTCTAACTGGGATGCAACTCTTCAATTGGGTTTCTCTTCCTCTGCAGCAACCTTATTTCTTGAGTCTTGTGGGGGAGAAGAAGCAAGTCCATTTCTACATGAGTTGTTGCTTCTTGGAAATGGGACTTTCATCTTGTTCATCAATGGAAGTGGGTTAGGTATGTACCTCGAGAGTGCTCTTGGGATACAAAACTAGTCTTCAGCTGCTTGTGCCAATGTAGCTCGGCAGCTCTCCACCCATCAACCCACTCAACTTCTCTGAGGCATTGATCATGGGCTCACAGGTGGTGGTAATGACCTGATTACTTTGCTGCAACATGGTGCTCAATATGTGATTGGCAATGCACTCACACTGATGAGCCAAAGTGTATGATCCCAACACAATTGCAGCACCTACAACACATCCCCAACACTCTCCTGCTGGCTCTGGCACTTGCATCCTTCTTCACACCCTCCAATTCTACACAAAAAAAGGTTTAGGTATACACAAATTAGTCGCTGTTGTGGAATGCTGTCTCTGGTTGTTTCGCTCACCAGCGCCTCATTATTAACAAGGAAACACACTATTTGACATAATTTTGCATGAGAAATCTGGTAAAGTACCTTGTTGTGCTACTAGATTGCTACCATATCCTGTCACACCCATGGTGCTCATCCAGGCTGGGTTCACTACCACCTGTAACCAATTACTACCTCCAGACCTTGCCAATTCTAACCCAGGCCAGTGAAGCATGTTGATAAATACTGAAACGATATGTGCAATGCTGAAGCAGAGTGATTCTCCAAACAGTGTTGGAATTGCTGTTAGCTTACTCTTCCCTTAAGTTAATCTTTTTTGAACCAAAGGGAATCTGTCTTAAACCTTGTTATGCAAGTCATGCAGGAAACACATGCAGATGGCACCAAAAGTTGCTGGTCACCTATGTAATGCAGGCACCTTCTGTGCTGTAGGTGGAGGGCAGACACTTTCTCCAGAGAGGACACACTCCCTCCAGACTCCAGAGAGTACACATTTCCTCCAGAGTTTTGTATTTTTCCTTTTGTGTTCCATTTGGGGTTTCAACTGTGATGAGCTTGTACTGATCCTGTTTATAGCAGCAGCTGCACAAAATCCATGCTGAAAACCATCATGACACAAGGCTCAGACAAAGCCTCCTCCACCAACTGGAGATCCTGGATAGTAATCTTCATCAGTGTTGTAGTGCTGATTTTCTCGTGGAATCCTGCAATGCTATGCCCTCACATGGACTATGACTGGTCAGGTTGGAATGCCAGTGATCTGAGGCCATTGGCAGAAATGGATGCATGGCCAGCTGATCCTGCTAACAAGCTTGTGTATGCAAGATTGCACTCAGTAACTGATGCTTCAGGACCAGAGAGCCTGGCATTTGACAGCAATGGAGGTGGGCCTTACACTGGTGTGTCGGATGGAAGAATCCTCATCTGGAATCGAGGAGGCTGGGAAACTTTTGGTGTCACTTCCTCTGTCAGGCAAGTGTGGTTGTACCCCTTTTGCATCTGTCAATGCAGTATATATGCTGTAAGCACCTGCAACCCCTTAAGAATCATTTCTAACTTGGCTTCTACAGTGTTTGCTGTCTTCTTCTTTCAAAGAAATAGCTAATTTTCTATGTTGGATTCAACCAGGACACTACTTTCTTTACTCTGATAATGATCCTCTGCTTTCTCCCTCGCTGTTGCTTCTCAACCAAAGAATCTGTATATGTTTTTCCATACAGGACTGATGTCTGCAACAGGAAGCCTGTGGCTCTGAAGAATGAGCACATATGTGGAAGGCCACTGGGGCTCAAGTTTGATGCTCATGGCAACCTCTATATTGCTGATGCCTACTTTGGTCTGCTTGTCATGAGTCCTCAAGGAGGTGTTGCACATCCTGTCAGCACTCAGGCAGATGGGGTAGCCTTCAAATTCACAAATGACCTTGATATGGATGAGAATGGGACTGTGTACTTCACTGATAGTAGCACCCGCCGCCCTCGAAGGTGAAGCTCACACAGCCAAGATCAAATATGTTTCTCAGGATTGTTGAATCCACAGATACCTATTTCATCTGTGAAGAAGAGATCCATGGTCATGCCAAGCCCTTGATGGCTATTGTCTTCTTTGATGGATAGATGATATCATAGGCTGAAGAGTGTGTGTGGTTTTTTGATGCAGGCAATGCAACCTGTTGACATTTGAACAGGAGAGGACAGGCAGGCTGCTGAAATATGAGCCTTCTACACAACAAACCACAGTGCTTGCAAAAGATCTCTATTACCCAAATGGTGTTGCTGTTGCAAAGGATAGCACCTTCCTCCTTGTCTCACTCACTTCTAAAAGCAGGTTCATCCTCAGCTCCTTCTCCTGTCTGTTCTGCAGTGCACTGACTTACATCAAAAGCATCGCTTCTTTTCCTGTGGTGTCAAAAACCACTTGATTTCATTTGTTGCTCATCTTTTTGTTGAATAAGCTGCCAAAACAATATTCTGTTCTTAGTCAGAATGATATGGTGATGGTGTCTTTATGGCCAACTAAAGTAGAAAATCTCATGCAATAGAAAAGCTTCAAGTCTCATCTATGGGATGAGGAGCTATGGTTATGGGGTACCTGAAATGACAAGATTAACTGTTGTTTGGTTGTTGCTCAGGATCATGAAGTACTGGCTGAAAGGGCCAAAGGCAGGAAGCATGGAAGAGTTTGCAGACGTTCCTGGGTACCCAGACAACATTCATGTCACAAAAGAGGGGGATTTCTGGGTTGCACTTCACAGTCGTCGAACTCGGCTACAATATTTCTTTGCAAACAACTTGTGGTTATGCAAACTTCTGTGTGGTGTTCCTGTCCATTACATTGGACAACCAGCCCATTCAATGGTGATCAAGTATAACCCAGCAGGAGAAGCCCTTGATGCTTTGGAGGATAGAAACCATGTGACCACAAAGTTCCTCAGTTATGCTGGTGAGCGAGATGGTGTGCTATGGCTAAGCTCAGTTTTTTGCCCAGAAGTTTGGACACTGAAGCTAAACAAGACTAACAGCAACCAACAAGACTGAACAACTAACTACTCATGATAAATTTCTCAAGTTTTCAGAGCTGTCACAAAGTTGGCAATGAAGAATGGATTCCACAAAGAGACACATCTTTTGAAGATTCATAGCTTGCAAACTTAATACTGCAAAACTGTGTTTATGTTGCTCGTTGAGAAGGGTAGATAACAATTCTCACCCTGATTCTGGATGTGTAGTCTCAAGCTTTGTTACAGAGCTCTGAGTCTTCTCTTTGATTGCAATGGCTTTTGTCATAAACATGATGATGAAAGAGCTATGTAGAACCACAGATCAGTAGATCTAGTGTTGAAGAATGTCACAGCCAGCATCCAGAATCAGTTCTTCATATGCACATATACATGCTCTAGTGAAGTCCTGAAGTTGCCAAAAGATAAGAGCGAGCAGAATACAAGTAATAAAAGCCCACCTTGGATCCAAGGTCCTAAAGCATTCTTCACAGTGGCAAAGGTAGTTTGTGGGAAAAACCCATTGAAGAATAGGTCCCACTTTATCTCCAGCTCCCTCCAGGAGCTCAAGATGTAACAGGAGAGTTGCAGCTCACTAAACAATGTGGGGTGGAACAACTGTTTGGCTTCTCAGACCACACAAGCAGCACTCATCTGATGGAGCAGTAAAAGCAAGGAGTCCCAAGTCTCTCTCAAGAAAGAAAATGTAGCTCTTTTATTATTGCTCCCACACATGACAGGATAGACACCAAAGAATGCAGACACAATCTGAACTCTGCAATTTGACAAATGTGCCAGTATTTAAAGAGCATAAGAAAAGTGTCAAAGGGCATCATGCAATCTATCAAAAATCTCTTGTATCTAAAGAAATGTGTTTAAACTCTAAAAAATGCAACATGTCAACCTGCAATCTACCAAATCTCTCATGACTCTAAAGAATGTGTCTAACAATGCAACAACAACACTCAACCAGCCTGAACCACAACAAAATACATAACCAAAATACAATATCCTTCACAAACTGCCCACATTCTGCACCAATGAACCCTAAACAATCTCTGCTTCTTCCAAAGAAGACTGCAGAATCAAACCATCAGTAAGTATAGTGCTAGTTTGCACTGTGAAGGTTCTAAGGAAACCTTGCCTCCTGTATGCCAATTGCCCAAAGCAGCTGATTCACAAAGGATGTGAATCTTCTACTCTCTTGGAAAAGAGTACACACTGTATCTTCATTCATTCATTTCTCCTCTTGCATTTGTTTGCACTTGTGGTCGGTCAGCTTTTTTCCCTTGTGATGCAAGTGTGCTTCCGCGTTTCAGATATGAAGAAGATATGTTCTGGAGAAGAAGAAGAAGAAGAAGAAGGCCTGTGATTTGTAGTTTTTTTCTATGATGGTAAGTTGTTACACTGCCACTGGCTTGTTGGAACACAGCTCAGGTAATGGCACCAAGAGCATTTCTTGTTGGCATCAATCCCGGTGAAGAGCACCACACAAGCGGCTATGTACAAACCAAGCAGAAGGATGAGAGAGACAACCAAGCAAACAATCTGGTAAGCTTTGTATTTCCGCTTGATGGGCACCTCTGTATCAACTCCATAAGGCAGATCCGCTTTGTTGATGTACCCATACTGGACACGGATGAGAACCACAAACCCTAACAGAAACCCTGCCACAAACCCTCCAATGTGTGCGAAATTGTCGACATGGGGCATCAAACCAAAGGCGAGATTCACCAACACAAGCAAGATGAGCGTGACCAACGGCGCGCACTTGTTCTCATAACGAGACCAGTTGGTGAGAAGCTCGGAAAGTGTTGCACCCAACAGCCCAAACAGGGCACCGGAAGCGCCGACGGAGATTTGATTCTCTACGAACAAAGCAGACAACAGACTGCCCCCAAACCCTGACAGCAAGTAGATCAGCCCAATCCTCGGAGCTCCAAAATCCATCTCCAGACGAATGCCGATGATGAGGAGTGCAATCATGTTGACAAGTAGATGGAACACTCCTGCATGCAACCAGATGCAACTCACCAGGCGCCATGCTTGATGGTGGGTGAGAACCAGAGAGCGTTCTAGTCCTCCCATCTTTTGGAGAGTTAGGGCAGATGGTCCCAGCATAGGATTCTCCCTGAAAGATTGGAAGGAGAATCTGTGCAGCCATGGCAGGACGCATTTTGGCTCACTGGTGCTGATGTGTGCGGGGCAGTTGTTGTAGTACATTGTAAGGACGAATACCACGATATTTGCAATCAGGATGATGGGTATGAGGAACGGAATCCATCTCCGCGTCTCTTCTTCGGGTGCTGGCGGTAGCGAAACGTTGAGCGGCGATGGCTGGAACTTATATTGCGCGTGCGAATTCTTCCTTCCCTTGAATGACCCATCAAGACTCTCCACATCGTAGACTGGCATGATGATCTGAGCTCAGTCTCTTTCTCAACAACCTCTTCTCCCTTGCAACTAATAGAGCTCCGAAATCCGCAAGAATGCAGTAAAAGTATCACGGTGTGCAGCTGGTCTACTTATAGAAAGCGTCGTTGATCTGCGCAGTTTCCCAGCAGAACTAAAACTCCATTTTCGATCCAAAAACGACCCTTGAAAGCTGGAGCGCCACTGCTGCAGTGTATCTATTCTCCTACCGATCTACAATTCCACTGCCTCGTCGATACCGACTTGAACTCTCGACAACTCCTTGAACAACTTCTTCTTCTTCAGTAACAGAAACAAAAGCAGCTTCTTCTTTGTGAAGCTTGTCAGACAACAACAGTTGCAGAATCTTTTCGAAGTATATTACAATAATAAAACCAACTCTGACGAGACCAATGTATGTATGTATGTATCTATCACTGCCTGTCTCCAGTGCACACACCAAACACGCCAGGAGCAACAGGAAAAAATGAAGAAAAACTGCAAAAGGAGGCTTGAATCAGAGCTGGAGCTCTGTAGACACAATGCATAACGACAGAATTTTTTTTGAAAAAAGGAAAGAGAAAATGATGATCGTTTTTGCAGTGAAATTACACAGACCACCCACATGAAGATCTCACGACAAGAACAATAATGGAGTTCGCTCCTGATCTGCCGGAGAAGGAACGCCACGAAGCGCGTCTGACGAGTCAGAGCAGTGTTTTTTTTTTTCCTAGGATTGTTTTTTCAATATAGCCTAAATGGCGACAATCAATAGTAAGATGGAAATTTTTTTGGCGCTCATCCCAGTGAATATTTAGCCAAATATGGCTATAAACCAGATGTGATGTACAAATCGTTAATCAACCTTTTAGCCTATACATCGTTTGTTACGCAATGAAAAGAAAATGACTAAAATCTGGCGATTTTTACTATTTTTTTCCGTCGCTTCTGGCTATTGAAACCCTCCAAAATCACTTTATTTTCGATTTCTTAATTTTATTTCGAGAAGTTCCGCCAGTTTAAAAAAAAACAGTCTGCGGTAACGACGCGCTCGAGACCAGCGAAAACAAAGCTGCCCAGACGGACGGGGCTCGCCGAAACTGCGTTTCTCGTCGGCGGGAGAATCGAGGTAGACGACAATCGTCGTCATCATCAACAGCCCTAGTGTGAACACGAAAGAGGTTCAAACGTAAAAAACAAGGGTTTTTAAACGGTAAATTGATATATTGGGCTATGAATAATATTAGACAAACGTGATTATTGGAGAAAAATGGCGATCATCCCCAGGAAGATTTAAACGAACTGGCTAAAACCAGAGACAAAGTCCAAATTTTTAATCAACCTTCTATCTTTATGGCTAAAAACTTAAAACCAAATAAAAAATCAGGCGATTTTAACTATTTTTTCTCTCAAATGAGGATACATTTAGGGGAGAAAAGAAAAAAAGAAAAGGAAAAAAGAAAAGAAAAATACCCCATGCTTGGGCGGCGAAAGTGGATGGATCATGAAACGCTGAAAAGGTGTGACAAAAGCACCTCTTTCTTGTTTGTTTTGGTGGTGGTGGTGTGTGGGTGGGTGGAAAATAGACAAAAATAATTGATGTGCTGTCTCACCCACTTATTCAACCCACTTATGATTTACTTATTGGTTATCTTTTTGCTGGCAGGTTTGGCTATTAGGTACCTAATTAATAGGAGATACTTTAGGTTATCAATTTAAAAAAAGGTTAATACAATGATAAAGGGAGTTATACAAAATGAAAAGAAATAATGTGATTTAATAAATGGCTCTTCATCCTAACACTACAAAAAAATCAACAATTTTCTTTCTTTCTAGTAAACATTCAATTGGCATGTGTCCTCTGTTGCTCTGTATAAGCACATAATTCCAACACACTTTCGCTACTCTATTATCTCTTTAAAAAGAGAACTCAAACTCTCATAGGGACACTATGGGACAAATGGCCAAAACCTTTTTTTTTTTTTTTTTTTTTTTTTTTCACCAATTAAAAATTTTTAATATTTTTTTTTTTATAACAAAATTTATAAAAAAACACAAAAAAAAAACATTTAAAAAAGAAAAAAAAAAACCAAAAAAAAAAAAACAATAAAAAATTAA
>Ga0116231_10013950_pt1 | contig 11024 bp, 6 predicted proteins | sample S1TSphgellanicum_2_FD_89695 | JGI IMG/M metagenome (GOLD analysis project Ga0116231, IMG submission 89695) | Host-associated microbial communities from peat moss isolated from Minnesota, USA - S1T2_Fd - Sphagnum magellanicum MG | ecosystem: Host-associated > Plants > Peat moss > Unclassified...
AACTTTTTACCCTTTTGTTAAATGATTAAAAAAAACAAAATACTTTTCCCATTTGGGAAAAGGCAAATTCTTTCCCACCCCCCCCCCCCCCACCCATCAGATTCTGCACTATTTTAATGAGTTTCCATTCTTTCGAGATTTCCGTCCACACACACACAACGAAGTGGATGAACATCGGTGATGAGGTTGGTAGTTGGGCTATGCACATATACATGATGAGGTTGGTATGGGGTAGCCGACACATACACAGAAAAAGAAACAAAAAAAAAGTGTGTATGTTTGGAGAAAGATCGGAGATGGTAAATTGTCCGGAGAAGCCCCAATCAAAACATTTCGACCCTTAAAAACCATCACTCTATATGCCTTGGCAATCATACTATAGTACAGAAGGAGGTGCAAATCAGTGTTGTTCCGGTATTGTAGAAAAGTTAATCATCAATGCCTGGAAAAAAAAATTCTAGTGACAAAAAAATTTGAGAAATTGGTAGGGTATTTTTTGGAATCTATGATATGGTCCTTCTTCCCTAGACGATTCCAAAGACAATTCCTACAATAAGGTCGTCCTTGGACGTTTTCAAAGACAATTCTAAAAACAATTACACCATTTCTTTCCTAATAATTACTTCCATCTTACAACTAGCTCACATTTTTTTCCTACCCATCAACATGAATATTTTAAAAATACAAAAAATTAACATGTGCCTTATCATTTCCATCAAAAAGGATTTGGGGGGGGGGGCAACCTAATTTCAACATATTTTGAGAAAATAATTTTAATCACAATAGGTAGCTAATTAGGGTTTTTTTTTCAAATGAAATATTTACACAAAATAGGTAGGTTCTATAGGTCACCAAATTATATCAGGAGTCCTACTTTCCTCTTGAGTAGCCAAATTTGGCTAATTCCTCTTTGTGGAGGATTGTCAATATGGCTACATCGCAAAATTGGGAGAAAAATAAGAACCTTGCCGACCAGTAGGTGACTGGTTATAAAACATTTTGAATGCAATAATTGCCTTAGAGAAGCTGCACTGGGGAGTCCACGGGCAATTCGTGAGGGCAGGTGGGAGTCGGAAATTCGTGGGTGAGTTGAGAACACGAGCGAAAGTCGAAAGTCAGGAGGCGGCGGGCATGAGTCAAGAGTCCAAAGGCGAGCCAAGAGGGCAGGCACAAGTCGGGAGTGCCAAGGGGGGGGGGGGTGTGGGGAGGGTGAAATGGTGTGCTTTGACATCCAAGAGGTTTCACCACAAGAAAAAGAAAAAGCTCGTGAGAACAATGACCAAGAAGATTACAAAATAGAGAGCACAAAAAACAAATTTTTGATCATTTTTTTTTACATCATGTTGTTTTCAATAACAATGTACTCATTTGGATGTTGGTATTCTCTCATGAAATTATTATACTTGCATGATGAACAAAATTCGAAACACCATTGGCAACAAAAGTTTAATGAATGGCCGGCCGGCCTAAGGGGATGTATGTGATTGGGAACATTAGGAACAAGTTGTGGGTGGGAGGGGAGGGGATATGGTGGTACCTTTGAACCCATACCACTCAAAAGTGGCCATAGAAACTAGTCATCCAATTCTTTGCAAGCCAAATGATTGTCCAACTACTTGTAGTGTTTGAACATATAGGTACTCATTGTGATGGTTTCTAATCATTCATTCATTCATTTTCAACTTCCACCTATATTGTTGGGGTTTTCATATGCGAGTGTGATCCATGACATGCAAACATGTAAACCAAGGCAAAGAAAACAATTTGAATTGGGACAATAGATATTGTAGTACCTTTACCATTTTGACATCATTTAATCAAACTTAAATTTGAAAAATTATTTATTATTTGTGCTAAAGTTTTAATAACATCAAAAGTTCAATTGTCAAGTTTTGAGTTGTAGATTTTCCATGACAACAACTTAAAATTGAGGCAATTTAATTAAACACACTAAATTGTTCCATAACATTGACAAGATCATGTTTATTATTTTTTATAACAATTACCTGCTAAAATTTTAGAATTATAAAATCAAGTGTTGAACTTAATATTTTAAATTTAATTCATTATTCAGCAGTTTGTTACCAAAATGGTAAAAGTACTACAATAACCAAAATTATGTACAAAAAGTGCTACAAACTTTTAATTGAGTAAAATGAACACTTCAACTAAGCTTTTTGTGATTAACTCCATAAAGAATTACATGTTGAGATTGTTATAAAGTCATTAGTTGTAAAGTAACATTTATCCATAAAGAGTTACATGCTAGGATTGTTATCAAATCTACAATTGTACAATAATATTTATCTAATAAAAAAAAATTCCCAACTTGAAGGCAATGGTAAAATCTGGTGAAAATGGTAGGCTGATGAATAATACAAATGGTGAACTCAACGGGGACACTAACAATTTATTTAGTACCTTATCATTGTTGGCAAGTTTTGGGATTTAAGCAGGTATAGGCTATATAGTCAAATTTTAAGGCCCTTAAATCAAAGGTTCTGAATTTTGTTAGAATTACCATTGAAACCTAACCAAAAAATCTACCCCTTTTCAAAATTGAATTAAACATCAACAAAGGGTGTTATACCAATTTAACCAAGTTCAAGTTCTCTAACTAAATAAACACAACTTTATTAAAAAAGTATAAGCTTGACCCTCCATTTTAAACAAGTTATTGCACTTGATTGATTGTACATAATTTATATTTTAATTGTGTACATTAGTTGAGAGAAATAATATTACACAATTAAAAAAATTATTTAATTATGTGTAATGAAGATGGAAACAAATTTGATTTTAAATGAGGCTAACTTTAAATTCTTTCTGAAAATGATCATAACTAGAGAATTTAGAAACGCAAAGAAATAATCCCACAACCAAACTTTAATATCCATAAAAACAACAAACAAATTAGAATCAAGGCTAAAGGTTCCTTTTGAAATCAAAAACTAAACAACAATGAATGTAACTTGGGGTTGACATTAAAAACAAAACCTCAAAATAAAATTATAGGACCAAGATGAGAGTTGATAACATGCTAGTTCAAGCTTATATTTAATACATGAAAGATTCTCACTATTTTCAATATGACTTGTACCACAAGGTGTGGCATGCCTAGTCTAAATATATCTATGAACTACAAAGTTAAGGTTCATATATAGGTTGAGAAATAGTCTTAAGGATGGGTGGCCTCCCAAGATGACAATCTTACGGAAAAAAAAAAATGTGTGACCCACCTCCAAAAAGGAGGCAAGCCTTATGTAAACAACGAAGCATGCATGGGTGTTAAACCTTTGTCAATTGCAATTAGCAACAATTTGTTTTTCATATGTATGATTTTATTAAAAAATATTATATTAACAATGTAAGTTTTATTCATATTCTTCTTGGGACAATTAGTTCATAAAATGACTGACCCTTACATTAAGTAACTCCCAAAACAAGTATCATGTCCCCTTTCATGATATAAGGATTTCACTTATGTTTGAACTTTACTTAGCATCATAAGCAAGTAAGGTATATGCACACCCAACAACCCAAATAAAGTTAGGTCTATTAATATGAGGCAACATCTAAATTGCCTAATAATGAATTAAATCACAATTATTTTGCAAAGAAACAATCTATAAATAGGCATTAGGTCATCAATTTGATATTGAGGACGACTCATAACTCATTATGTTACTTAAATGATGTACCTACTCAAAAAGGTTTGGGTGAAAGAAAAATATATGTTGCACTTTAAAAAACAATCATTATTAAAAACATGTAATTTGAATTTTTCATAAAAATACATTTGAATTTTTAATATGTAAGAGTGTTTTTAATCCTTTACCACATCAAATGTAACATAATCTAAATGATGTACAAAAAGTTGCAATTTATAATCAAAGGGAACAAATCATGAAGTAATGGAAATATTTTAATATGATTTCAGATCTTGATAATTTTATTATGAAGCATGATAACTTCCACATTTTCAAAAATCATCTTATATATTCAACGTTGGTTAACACACCTCTAATGAGATATTTGATCAATTACCAACATAATTAATAAATTGCAAAAAAATGATTCAAAAACTCCATTATATGAAATTTTGATTTTTGAGAAAAGTGATTATTTGGACCTTTTATTTAAGTAATGCCTTGGACTCTTGGGTGTATTGAAGTTATAACGAGACACTTGCTACCACAACCACTACTTAATTTTCATTGTGATAAAGATTACTTAAGTTAATGTTTTAAAAATTGGATGAATTTACATACAACCATATTCCATAGAAACATTTGGATAAATTTGAAATGAATCTAATGAATATGGAATACCCAAAAATCATTTCAAATGACTTTTCTTTAAAATTGAAATGATTTGAAAATAACATTTTCATAGGAATTTTTTTTAATCACCTTTATATGATAATAAAATGTAACTTTTTTGGGTCATAAGAATTTAAATAAATATTTTTTTATTTTTAAATCAAAATTTTAAGAATTTTTTATAAAATTTGTTTTTGTAAGATTCAATCCTTATTGTGAATGATTCAAGTTACATCAAAAATACACCTTCCTATGAAATTGTTTTGATTTAGTTGTCATTCTTGCTATTATCCTATTAGATAAGTTAGCTTCAAATCAAAATGACAATATAACCAAGTATTTGTAATGGAGCTTATTGGTAATGGTGATGAGGTCTTGCTAATGCGGATGATGCGTCACACAATAGGTGTCTTCCACTAACTAAACCTTGGTATTTATTTATAATTGATCTAATATCAAAGCTTTTTGGAGGGTGTCATCTCTTAGATTTAACAAGTATGTTGATTAATCCATCATTAGGCTAACCTCCCATATGAACAAATAGAAATTATGAAGTTTGGATGGTTTCTAGCAAGATAATAACTTAAAATCAAATGAAATTCTTTGAATAAATTCCAACCTTTAAAGCCTCATCTTTTTGGATTGGACAATGGGCTAAAACCCCATTAGTCAATGAACAAATGAGGTTGAACATGTGTGACAAATTGTTTCTTTTCACCTAGCAACCTTACTTGGTTCTTCACACACTTCACCAATAACTTTTTAAACCCGAAGTGAAGAATAATTTGATTATAGCTTTGTTTCTATATTGCAAATGGGCATGCAAAACTTTGTAGTTGGTGGAACTTCAAGGCAAGCTATATGGTGGTTCAAATTCCCCACAATAAGTAGCATTGATTTGAGGAAACAATTAATCAATTTTGCAATTTGATGGTTCTTACAACTAGTGTTGAATTATTTCACTTCTACATAATTATGGATCAATGTTATTTTTTACTTTAATGAGTAGTCTTTCATCTTGTTGATATGTTTTCTTTAGTTATAATCTCAGTACTATTGGTTTTTAAAATATTATTGTTCACAAAATCTTACATTCTAAAATCATTTATTTTCAAATCATTAGTGTTAAAATTTTGTGATTATTTTTAAATGATAGATATTCAAAATTGAAATTTCCAAATATATTTTCATATTTTCAAATACACGTTTACTTTTTAAAACAATATGAATATTTTGTGAAAATCTCAATCATCTATCATTAAATACATGAAAATATAAAAGTATAAAATCATATGTGAATATGTCTAAATGATATTGAATATAAAAACATTTTTGATCTTGTAGGTGGCAACAAAAATGAAAAATTTAAGTGTCCATTGATATATCAATCTTCTAAATATTCATTAACAATTAGAGGTATAAAAATAAACAATATATTGGCTCATTCATTAATGGTTCCAAAGCTAAATAGGTACTTAATAACTTCTTTAAAAAAAACGGTCATAAAACCATCATAGACAAAATATATGCATTGGGTCTTCAAACTAATGTGTTAGAGTGATTAGAAGCATTCAAATACGCACATTGTGATGTTTTCTCTCACAAAAAAAAAATGCAAATTAATAAATTTAATTTCTTTTCCTTACTTATGACCAATTTCCCATGCAATATCCATTGTTAGTATTATATACATTGCAAGGCCATCAAATGTACTACACCTTGGTGTGGGATATTTGAAAAAGTCCCAAGGGTTAAAGCATACCATAAGGAACCCCATGTGTGTGTCACTTTATACTATTTTTTTTGAGTGGCGCACTTTTGAACTTCAACAATGTTATTATTAAAAAGGATTTTCACAATTTTTTGAATATTATGATAGCTCACTACATAAAAAATTTACTTGCTAAAGAAAGTACATTTCTTGATTTCAAATTATGTGACATTAAAGTATATTTGTTAAATTATACAAAAAAAAATCCAAAAAAAGAAGATTTTTAACCTTTATGAAAAATGGAAGATATATTGAATCATGCTTGTAAACATGTGAAGAATTTGAAATTTTGTATTTCAAAAAAGGATTTTTTTTCAAGAGACGCACAATAAATATGTGGTAATTGAAATTATGACAAACAATCACATTCAAATGGTAGGTGACAAGCATAATTAAGGTGATTTTTTTAACATTCATTACAAACGTTTATTTCAATGATTAATGAAACTTTGATGTTAATGCAATTTGAAATGAGAAATTAAAATTTTTATATTCATGTATGTACCATAAATGTATCAATGAATCCTTGAATTTCAATATTATTATTTTTGAAATAATATTAAATAACATTATTTTGTAAAAATCAATATTATAAAACCGAATTAACACCAAAATTAAATGTATCACACTTTTGGAACAATTACATTATACATACTATAATTCTAGATCCAGAAGTGCCAAAAGTGGTCCCCCATAGTGTGTGATTTCACCCCCAAACATTTATTTAGGAATATTTGACATCCATGAAAAGGATTTGGGCATGGGAATTCTGAACATGTAATTTTTTGTGATAAGAGAATTATTGATGGACACCAAGGTTGAAGTTAAAGCTTGAACAAGACATTGCAATATATGATTAAAAATTTTCATATACACATTTGAGTTTTATGTTGTTAATTTGCTATCAAAACATTGTTTGTGTTGATCCCCTAGGCAAGGGTTTGAACAATTTTAACTTATTTTGCCCAATCAATATTTGCAAAAATATTCACAATGAAATGTGGATCATGGATATACATAAACTATTTGATCCATCCATAAATGTTTTCAATGATTCACGGACACATGGTAGGTTGACATTGATAATCATATTGGAGAACTTGAAGTAAATACAATTTTGACCAATGTTGTTATTATTCAAGCATTGTTGCAATATTTTTCTTAAGTAAAGGCAATACATTTTCTATGTGTTCCGCATAAACCTTGCTTGAAAAGTTTTAGGAAAACAAGAAGGTTTTCATCCATATTTGACAAATTTTCACATAGTGTTATTTCTTTGTGGGCATTTAACACAAGGATCAAATAAGTTATTGGACTTTGTACTAAGTTATCTTGAAGTTCAAGTAACACAATTATGCTTACTATGTCCAAATCTTTAAAGAAAAAAGTGAGAGACCTAGGTGTTGGAAAGTAGTCTATTTAATCCAAATTAAAGCTTATGGATCATGTTTGCATTTAGAATTTAGGTTAGTAAAAACTAAATTGTACATAATTTACATCAAACAACCATAGTTGTATATCATACATCAATGTCAAAACTTGTGTAGGCAATTGCTCAACTAATTGTTTAGGAACACTATCAATATGACATTATTTCACTAATGGCTTGAAATATTTGGGTCTTATTGGTTCCTATTGATCAACAAAATCATTAGCATTAATGTTAAACATTTCTTTAAATCTCGAAGTAATGTAGTTATATGCAATAGCAATTAACGTTTAATGTTGATAATAGTGCAATGTACATTTGTAACATAATGCACCATACAAACTATAACGATTATTTATTTTAAATTATTTTTAGTGGTGAAATAACTTAGTGTTGAAATTGTGTGATGTATTTATATAGTGTTTCGAATCTATTTTTGTAACATTTCAATAAATGTTAGATTTATGAATTTTTTAAAATATAGGATCCAAAAAAACTTCTAAAGATTGTATTAGTGTCACACCAAAGTGGGTTTCCACACTATGTGAACACCCGGGCATTGAGGGTGTGCTTTGGTATATTTAAGTCGTCCTGATTTTGGCGGCGAATGTTTTTCTCCATGACAGCTGCATGGCTGTGCATGGGACGTTTATGTGAGTGGGTGTGTAGGAGTGAAGGCGGCACGAATGATGAAGAGGAGTGGAGCTGCATTGATGCGCCGAAAGGTGGAAAGGAGGAAAAGCTTGATGGGGAAGCTGGGTGTAGAACGAAACGACAGGACGCTTGGATGTGACGGAGTTTTTGGAAAGAGAAGAAGAAACTCGAAAAAGGAGAAGGGGGATTTTTTTGGCTGAGTAGGTAGTGGCGTGGGAGAGAGCACTGAGACCACAGAGAGGAATTAAAGGAGGAGGAGCAATCCTTGGGAGAAAGTAGAGAAAGCTTAGTGAGGCAGTAGCTTGGTTGATAGTGAGAAACTTCCGCTGCGCCTGACAATCAGTCAAGTTACTACAGGAGAATCAGAGAGAGAGAGCTCAGAGAGTGCTAGGAATCTGATGTTTTTGTGAACATCTCAGATGGGAAGCAAGCTTGTGCTTTCGGGGAATGTACAGAATTTGTAATGAAACAAGAGAGCTTCCTTTGCCGACATCTGTGGGAACGTGTAAGGCAGGAGGTAGATCCATTGAAGTTCTGTTCTGCTGTTGTGTAGGAAGAAAATGCTTGCAGGTCTATGATTTCGTGATGCTCGTTTGAAAGAGTCAGTAGGTAGGTTGTGTGCTGTGTTTTTGGAGATCTGAGTTGTATGCCAGTGACTCAGGAGAACGTGGACGCTGGGGTTCGTTGAAGGCAGTCAATGCACTGTGTTTTCAGGACCCTTTTTTTTTGGTATCAGAGCGTTGTTCCGTGTTCCCAACCTTGGTAGAACCTGTAGATGTCTAGATAGAATGATAGTTGAGAATCATGTCTTCGTCCAGTGACGAGGGGATTCCTGTCAAGCAGGTGACTCAGGAAATCCGTGAGCAACAGCTTGTTGGTAGATTCAATTTCCTTACTATTCAGAACGGACCACAGAGAGGAGCTGTGATTTTGCGCTTTCTAGGTTTTGGAGTGGTGAGACTTGTAGGGATAAACCCTGACGAAGCTCGTGTATGAGACATCGCTGTAGAAGTAGCTCACAGTGGTTTCTACACTCGTGCACGAGTTTGGTTAAAGGTCATCAATGGAACAAGGGGGTGGGCATCAACCTCAGACTTGCAAGCCAACTTTTACTTCACCTCCTACCTTGCGTAGGGTTGCTCCTACATATGCTGAGAGACAGCGTGCAGTGCCGAGACTAGGGGATATTTGGATTCCTAAGTCGGCGGTGTCACTTAACCATTTTGTGAGATTGTACATTCCCAGTGTTGAGGATTTGTTTCAGGAAGGAGATCGTTTGCTTCGAGTGGAGCATGGCGGATCGCGATCCCGCCTCATTAGCTGGAGATTGTGGCGAAGCAATGAAGGAGAGTTGAGATTCCAGCAAGAATCTACGGATGAGCAGAACTTCACCACTGTTCCATCCAACATTGTGCCTCTGGAACCAATAGCTGAGGGTGTTCAGTCCAAGTTCGATGAATGATTCGGACAACATTTATTTTTCAAGAATTAGAACTGTGTGGCAGCAGCTGAGCTTTTGAACATTTTTGTTTGCATCTGTTTTGAAGTAGGCTGAGTGAAGAGGAATGCTGCATTTTTGTTGTGTGTTGAACCTCTGTAGAGATGACGAGCCCGCAAGGAATGGATGAATTATTTTAGGGTCGAAATCATGAGGATGTGAACGATTGGGCGAAGCGGCTCACCATGGCTGCCGAAGTGCGTGATCTCACTGTTGATAAGCTATTCAAGATCGCCAAGCTGAATCTGCGGGGTCGAACCAAGGAGTGGTATAGGAGGCTCCAGCCGGCGCCTACCGACTGGGCTGAATTACAAACGTTGATGGTGCAGAAGTACGGAAACATAGATGCTGATGACATTCGAATGAGGATGGACACCATCAAGCAAGAACCCAAAGAAAGGGTTCAGAAATATTTTGAACGCCTGGACAAGTTATTTCGGAAGGGCAAGATACAGGATGTAGAGCAGAGGAGGAGGTTCTTGGCTAGACTAAGGCCAGAGATCCGAAAGCTCTGCGTGGTGAGGACGTTCACAGACATCGAAGAACTGGTTAGAGCTACAACAGAAGTGGAGAGAGTTCTGGGTGAACTCAGCGAAACACCATATGAGTCTCTTCCAGAGGAACAGGAAGAAGAGGCGCCGGAGAGCAATGTAGAGAAGGAGGTTGCTGCGTTGAACAACACAATCATCCATTTATTCAAGGGGAATTCGCATGATCCAAAATCATCATCCTCTTCTGTTGTCTTTGGAGCATGTCAGCTCTGTCAAGGTGGGGACCATATGGCCACTGCCTGTCCAAGGCTAAATGAGGCACGGCCGAAATGTGCAAAGTGCCATATGCCACATAGGACAGAGAACTGTGGAATCAAATGTACCTTCTGTGCGGGACTAGGGCACTCTGAAGACAAATGCTAGAAGAAGCCCAAAGATGGGAAATCGCCAGCTGGAGTTGTGAATTTCTTGGAAGTGTTGTTTGATGATGGAGCGGCAATCGAGCAGTAGCTCAATGAGCTGTGTGGAAGTAAAAATTTATTTTCTTACACCCGAGTGCCGAGGAGAAAAACTCCGATTGATGTAGCACCAGGAGGAGTTGCGCCAATCCCTGAAGCTGAAAGAGAGGGAGTTGGTGCGAACAGGGACGCTTCTGTGAGGTCCAAAATTTTGTCACATTTCATGAAGGGAAAGATTCCCCTATCTCCCATGGAAACCATTCTGATGATTCCTGGAAAGCTGGAGCACCTTGAAAGCTTGGTAAAGCTGGCAAGGAGAAGAAGGGATTCGGAGACCACCGAGAATCAAGTGTCAGTGGTCTCTGCATTCCCGTCACTAAGGAAGATCTGCGTCAACAAGA
>Ga0116231_10013952_pt1 | contig 11023 bp, 4 predicted proteins | sample S1TSphgellanicum_2_FD_89695 | JGI IMG/M metagenome (GOLD analysis project Ga0116231, IMG submission 89695) | Host-associated microbial communities from peat moss isolated from Minnesota, USA - S1T2_Fd - Sphagnum magellanicum MG | ecosystem: Host-associated > Plants > Peat moss > Unclassified...
ACCGTCTGTGCATTGCCCGGTTCTGCCATAGAAAATGCAGAGGCCGGTTCTGCATTTTCTATGGCAGAATAGTCTGTCTGTGTGCAGAATTGTCGCGTCACAGACAGACAGAACAAGTGAATTTATATAGAAGATGTGAGGAATTTTCTGGATAGCCATCCTCAGACGAGAAGTGTAATTTATTCTATTCCTTTTCTTGTTCAATTCCAGCTTTTGGGGAGGGAAGGGTGGGCAGGGCAAAGAAGCAGTTTAGTCAAAAGGAGTGACTTCAAGCCTCCTATCCTCAGAAATGAACTTTTAACATCTCTCTTCCTTAGCTTCCTCAAGATAAAGCTTTTGGGTGGTCAGGGTGAAACAGCAATTTACTCGAAAGCAGTAATTTCAACCCTCACATCCATTATCCTCAGGGATGGAACTTTCACCCTGGGCCACATGCCTTGGATGAACCGGTACCTACACTCGTACGCAGGTGCAAAAATATTGGTTGCTTCTTAATATTGTATACATCCCATTAAAAGATTAAGTTCAGATCATGGTCTTCTCGTGCAAATTTAACATTTCCTTAGTTAAATGTAGTCACTCCCAAGCCTCACTCGAGAAGGTGAAGGTACCAATGTAGGTACTAGTTCACCCTTGCTGGCCCCAATATCCTTTGGGGAAGGAATTTCCCAATTGGCATGCGGTAACCCACATGTTGAACCCTTGATTCAAGTTGCAATAGGGTGCGGTCCAATCTTGTTGCTTGGGGATATGGATAAGAAGGAAGCCTCCATTTGTTGATTCCACCAGATCATCAGGAGACCAGGACTGGGACCTCCATTAGAAGAAAAACCTCCATTAGAGGCCTGACTCCATCCTTGGTCATCCCCTTTATGTCCAGATGGTTGGACTTAGCCCAAACACTCAACAGGGTACCAACAGGAAAATCCAGGTCAACACAAGGGTCCATACCAGTGTTATCCGGTTATTTGACTTTTCAAATAACCAGTGGTTTCAGTTCTTGAAATTTTTCACTGAAAAAGAGCTGTCAGTTTCAATTTTTGGGGAAAACCAGACTCAGAGAATCACCAGTTCCAGTTATTTTAGAAACATCAAAGAACCGGCAGTTTTCATAAAGAACCAGCAAAGAATCAAGGTCAAATGTTGGTTTTTTTAATTAATTTTTTTGAGAACCATGGTTATATACCAAACCCAGTTTTTTTGAATTTTTCATCCCTGTCAGGTAAGTGGGTACATACCCCGGTTGATAACCAGTGAGTATCTATTGCAGATTCAAATAACCACACAACATTGCTTCATATCAGTGTTGGGCGGTTTTTTACTTTTATGAACAACCTCCAATTCCAGAAAGTTAAATTAGAACTATCTTGGTTTTGGTCTCACATATAAATGGAACTTCAAGAAATTGGTTTTGGGTTGGATACTTGAAAGAAAATTTTCCAGGTCTCCTCATAAAGCCGTAAATGGATGAAAATACAGCTGTAAGTCCCACCACTTTTGGCATGTTTATGGCCACACTGAACTTAACCAGAAAAAAGGCTCAAAAAGACTGCATTCTTGTCCTTTTTCACCACAAGAATTAATTTCGTATATTAATGTAGTGCAAGCTATTGCAAGAATAGCAGGGCAGCTTCAATGCATGCCTTTTGAATAATTTTATTAAATTTGAAGATTTCATGTTGAAAATAAAATATTTCAAAAGATTCTTTACTTTCTTTCACAAAAAATTGTTCTTGACGAAAAGCATTTTTGAAAATTTCAAGATCTCTAAAAGTAAGATATTTAGTTTTGAAGCTGCCAAGGTACTACCATAGTCCTTAATTTCTGGCTTGTGCGGGGGCATGGGGACTTTTCCCCCCTGCATTCTGCATAGAACCACGCAGCACGGGTCTTACATGTTTACATATGACAAAGGTGTGATAATGAAACAGCAAAGTGAAAGTGGTTTGGAAAGTGATTGACCTTTATTTTCGTGGAAGCTTTTGAATTATTATTTTCAAGTTGCCATAGAAGAAGGTGGACCATATTTGAACAATGAACTTGGCAAGAAAGAAATTGTAAAACAATTTGGAGTTGGTTTTGAAAGCATAAAACAAAGATCACATTTTTATGGTGAGTATGATGGAAGGAAACAAGATATTTCTTCCTCTAATCACCATAACAAAAACATGTTTCTTTTGCTACAAGATTGTGATTAAGATGACTCTACAGTCATTGTTACTTGAATAACATAACTATTTTTATTTATTTTGACTAACTCAAAAATTTAACCAAAAAAAATAGTGATGTCTGATTTGATTAAGTTTAATCTTTGTTTGAATCAAAATAAATGTTATGGGTGACATGTGGACCATGGAAGATTTAAATCAAAATCCTAATGCTAATATCATGAGTAAATTCAATCACCAAAATATGATAGAGATGGTGAATTGTCATCATATTTATCTATTAGGAATAAAACATGCTATTTTGCTAACTTATATGACATTGTCAATGAAATGTGTTACTTTTTTTGTCATATGTGGTATATTGTACATGATGCCTTTACTTATTAATTGAATGGAATTATGAATTTTAATATATAAAATTCTATAATCAAATTTTATTGTGTACTTCACACATAAAATGAAATTAATCTCGTAATGGAAATACATAATTATAATCTTATAATTTAAAAAAAATTACATTGGAAATGTTGACATAAACATTTGAAATAAAACTCCATTACAAAATGAAATGTAATTATGAAATTATATAGATTTGAAATTGATCACAAATTTTCACATGTCAAATTTATTTCATTATGAAAATGTATTGTATTTGCATTTATGGCCCAAATGAAAATATTACATTTTTAATATTATGAAAAATTAAAAAAATAAATTAAGTGATGAGATTACACAAATTTTTAAAAATGTAATTTAAATGAATATATTTGAATTTTTAGCCCCAATTGATTTCAAAACGTTATTTTTGAACTTTTGAAACAAAGTACAACGTTGTGGCTAGGAAGAAAAACCTTTTGATTTATGGAATGTACTTTAATAGTTAAATAAATCTTGAAATTCTAATTTAAGCTTCACCTTCAAAATTTGAGAAAAAGTATAATAATGGCAAAGGAGATGGAGGTCTATCAATTTAGGAATATGCCCCCCCCTTTCCCCCTTTATATTTCCATCATAGGCTCCCATATTGTTTGCAATGGTTCATCATTATTTATGGCAATCTCAATCTAGGCTTTGCATTGTTGTGCATCACTAGTGAGAATCAACTAATCCATTGATGAAAAAATGAATGTATTTAGTGAAAATTACATTTCATTTGAATGACAATAAATGCATTTGAATAATATTAATTCAATGGAATTCAAATATATTGAAGGAAATTTGAATTGAATTCCAATTCAACTCAACAATGGAATTAAGATTCAATTAAATTGAAAAGAAATCAGATGCAAATTGGTGGAGAAAGTATTTAAAATATGTTTGTGAATATGGTGTTCGAAAAAAAACTTTAAAAAAAAAAGAATCCAAAAATACACCTTCCCATGTCTATTAATTTGGGAATGGGCTGAAAATTTTCAAGTTTGGAATTGTTCAAGTAATGACGTATGGAATCGAATGTTATCCAAAATAAACCAACCCAAACAAATCATCTTCATTACAATTTTGATTTTAGTATATAACATGGATATTGTTTTTTCATGTCGATGTAGGTCATGGCTAGGGGAAAAGAGGGGCATACTTATTGGGGGTAAAAAAGAAATCCATGAAAAGGTAGTGAAATAATTATATTTTGAAATACAATATCACTTACAAAATGGACCACTTGAAACATAAGTCTTTGGATAAAGAATATTATAATTATTATAATTTTATTCAATAAATTAACAAATGCATTACAAAATCCAATGAAATTTAATAAATAAATAGTGAATTAAATTCAATAATGAAATGAAGGTAGGTAAATAGGTATTGTTTTGTGTTTGTTGTTTCTTATTTTACCTCTTTCATTTGGCGTGCTGCTTTGTTTCCTTGCAATGAAATGTTGTGTTTGTGTTTTCCAAAAGTAAAATAAAATATGTTCAGCAAAAGGTCTCATCATAAAGCCATAAATGGATGAAAATACAGCTATAAGTCCCACCACTTTTGGCATGTTTTCAGCCACACTGAACTTGACCAGAAAAAAGGCTCAAAAGATTGCATTCTTGTCCTTTTTTACCACAAGAATCAATTTCATACATTAATGTAGTGCAAGTTATTGCAAGAATAGCAGGGCAACTTCAATGCATGTCCTTGGAATAATTTTATCAAATTTGAAGATTTCATGTTGAAAATAAAATATTTCAAAAGATTTTTTACTTTGTTTCACAAAAAATTGTTCTTGAGGAAAAGTATTTTTGAAAAATTCAACATCTCTAAAAATAAGATAATTAGTTTTGAAGCTGCCAAGGTACGACGATAGTCTTTAATTTTTGGCATGTGCGGGTGCATGGGGACTTGGGGGCATCTTGATGAGCTTGCTTGGATGCCCACAATTGAGAAGAATATTTTGCCGATAGATTAAGGCCTTGGGAAGGCCGTGGTGAGTCTTGTGAGTCCAGAATTGCCCGTGATTTGTTTTAGCACTAAAGGTGCCCTAGAAAGTGAACTAACCAACTTGTTGGTTGGTTTGATGTAGGTTCGAGTAAGTAACTAAAGCTTTTCACTCTTCCTAGTCCCTTTAAATGGGAATATAATCCTCTACCCCTTCTAAAAGGATTTTCCCCACATTAACCAACTTGTTCCTCATATAAATATTAATTCCTCATATAATTTTTTTGATATGTTGTTCTTGGTTATATGGGGAATCTAAGAGGATTTAGTAGAAGGAAAAACCTTATCTAAACATTAATTAAACTCAACTTTGGCTAAACCAAATTTTTTGTTAAATTCATAGTTGCTTAAACTCATATTTGGCTAAACCTTGGTTAATTGAAACATTGGCTAAATTTATATGGGGAATGGGATTAGATCCTTTCAAAACCTCTCCTAGAATATCATAGAATATTAGGTGTGGCTACGGACTTTTAATTCAAACAAACAAATGTCTAAAAGATCCTTTTGTTCTTGACAAAAGGTTTAAATTCTTAAACACTCATCCTAACCCCATATCCCAAGTACTTCCTAAACATTGAATTGCAACATCACAAAATTTCCCACTCCATTATGATTCTTTCATAAATAAACAACCCCAATGAATTCCCCACATATAACCATAGTTAAATATTTAACTCCCAAGATTTTCATTTTTCCTCTCCACATTCTTTTTCCAAAACTTGGCCATAACTTTATCCTATTTTATATTCCCCTAGATTTTTCATCAGCTCCTTCTTCATATCTCTAATTTATTTATTGTCCATGGTCCAATTACAATAGGCATCATGAATGTAACAAAAAAATAATGGTGACCTAACTTCCTCAAAACCCACAGTAATGTTGCAACCAAAACATTTCCCCATAATTAAGTTATTGTACAATCCAAGAATTTAAATATTTCATAGAAACAATAGAAACATTTAACTCCTTCAAAAGTTGAGAGAATGCCCCCATCCAACATTGTGACCTCCTTGAATTGCCTCTTCCACTAATGCCAATTTTTTGCACCAACCAATATAACCAATCCTCCACATTTGCCATCAAAAACAAACTTTCACATAAGATAAAAACTACAACCCACACCACACATATAGGGTCGACAATAAATGGTATGCTTACATTTTACCCACCATCACCATCCAACACTTGCTCAACAACACAAAACACCACAAAACAAAGTTCTATTCCAAAAATAAAACATTAATCCTTCATAATGCACTTGATAATTATGTTCACACATCATAATCCGACAATGATTACTTAAAAGTTGAAGTACTTTATATTATTCCAGGCATTTTCATCTAATACTTCATTTAAAGTTACAATAATATTATCATCCCACATGCATCATGATGGAAAGACATTCAATTTTATAACTATTTATGGGAAAAGAATGGGCAAATAATAAACATGAGCAACAAATTAAATGTGGCATCTGTTTTGATGTAATTGTAGGATAATGCCCAACAAGAAAAAATATTTTTGAAAATTTTGACTATTCTTGAACTATGATTAACATTTTAATTATATTTCTTACACAAAATTTCCAAGGAAAAAACATGAACTAGTGGTTAGGATCTCCTTTTTCAACCAAAGGGTTCAAGGTTTAATCCTTTTCTCAAATTTGTTTTTCTATCCATGAACAAAATGATTGAAAGAAATATCTTTAGGCAAGTTATTCAAGTTAAATGCCCTAGGGAAAAGGGATGTTTTTTGGGGAGGAAACAAAATATTACCCCCAACCATGTTCCCACAAGGAGAAGGGGATTATGTTGACTTGGGGAGCAACTTCCCTCAGGGAGAAATTGATTAAATTGCTTCGGGGAGCAAAGTTTAGAATGTTTGAAGGGGCAAACATTGTCTAAATCAAACATATTTTACAATTGGAAAGATCTTGAAACTTAGATATTTAAAATGGTCCTGCTTTCTCAATTTGAGGTTATGAGTGAAAAAGTTATGGAAAAATCAAAATGGTCTTGCTTTCTCAATTTGAGGATATGAGCAAAAAAGTTATGGCAAAATGAAAAGTTAGGTGTCAAATTTCCAAGTCCTTTTCTCTGCAAGGGAGAAAAAGATTCAATTATTTCCAAGAGAAGGGGTGTTGAAAAATTTGACCCTTGGTTCCTTTTTTTGTCATAAGCTTTCATTCATAACATTCAATAAAAAAAAAGATCATTTAGATACCTCTATTTCAAAAGCTTTCCAATGATATAAAAAATGTTTGATTTGGACAATGTTTGCCCCTAAAATTTCTTGTTAAACATTCTTGAACTTACTTTAAAAAAGAAGTTACTCTTTGAAGCAATTAAGTCCCCTTTTCCCTAGGACATGGTTACAACTACCATTTTGTTTCCTCTTTAAAAAAAAGTCCTTTTCTTCTTAAAATAAGTTACTCTTTGGGGCAATTTAGTCCCTTTCTTCTCGGAGGAACATGCTTGGGACTACCATTTTGTCTCCTCCTTTAGGAAAGTCCTTTCCACAAAGCATTTAGTTTGAAAAAGTTGCCCAAAAAATATTTTTCCATCCAATTCGTTGACTTTCCTTCCACAAAGCATCTAGTTTGAAAAAGTTACCCAAAGGTTGTTTTTCCACCCAATTTGTTCATAGAAATAAAAAATTAAAAAAAAAAATTGAACCTTGAACCTTTTGATTGAAAAAGGAGATTCTAACCACTAGATCATGTGTTTCTTGGAAATATTATGTAAAAAAAACAATTAAAATACTAATCATAGTTCAGGTTTATTGAAAAAAAATCATTTTTTTTCTTTTCTTAATTTGCATTGTCCTCTAACTATGATGAAACTAGTGTCTCATTTAATTCATTGCTCATGTATAGGTATGTAAAAGTAATTCCACTAGACCTAGAAGTTAAAATTAGATGAAAAAATTGTGTGTTTAGTTCTTTAAATTGACTTTGGCCCCATGTGTTTGTAGAGTTTATTGAAGTTCAAAGCCTAACACATGTTGGAGAGGAGTGTAATAAATATGATAAGATTACTGCTCCCCATTTTTTATTGGTCAATCATAATGACTGGTCTAAGTGTTTTGCAATTACTTATCTAAGACCTATTTGCAATCCTAGTGTTAGTTTATGGGTGGGGTTGGAAAAAAAAAAACTAAACTTGGATATGAAGAATATTTTTGCAAGGTCACATATTTAGCATTGTTAAAGATGCCTTAAGGAGGGTTGTCAAAGCTAGTACCTACATGATATCTTCAAGGGGGCTTGTTGAGCTACCACTTATGTTGGCATTCTTTAGGCTTCAGGGATTGTCAAGCTAGTATTTACATGATGTTCTTACAATATTTTCATTAGACAACATTGGCTTCCTCCAAAAGGGGTTGTCAAGCTATTGCTTACATGACGTTCTTGCAATATCTTCATTGGTCAACATTGGCATCCTCTAAAGGTGGTTGTCAAGCTATCACTTACATGACGTTTTTCCAATATCTTTATTGATCAACATTGGCATCCTCTAAAGGTGGTTGTCAAGCTAGCACTTACTTGACATTTTGGTGATATCTTCATTGATTAACGTTGGCATCCTTTAAAAGGAGTTGTCAAGCTAGTATTTAAATGACGTTCTTGCAATATTTTCATCGATAAGCATTGACATCTTCTAAAGGGTTTGCCTAAAAGGGGTTTGCCCAAGTAGAACCTACATGATGTTCTTGCAATATTTTCATTGGCCAACATTGGCATCAACTAGTTGGTGGGTAGGAAGGCAAATGAGGGGAGGAGATATATATTTTAAATTAATGAGAGAAAAAAGTTAGATTTTTAGGTGGGTACATAGAAAAGTGAAAGGAGATAGTAGAACTTTTTATGTACATATTTGAACTCAAACATGTGCATGGAATTTTAGGGTTCTTTTTTTCAATTTTATCAAGTAGGTGGACTGCCCACCATCCACAAGAGGAATGAGCCAAATTGGCGTGTGACTTTTTTTCCTCAAGATATGACCACTTGTGCATTTTTCTTCCCCAAAATAAACGTTTGTACAATTCACACTAGGTTTTGTTCTATTACCACATGCCAAAATTCGCCAAAAAGAAGAAGACGAAGAAGAAACATTGTTAAGATCATGAGTTGTTGTATTTGAGTCTGATTTCTACTTCTTGAGGATATCTTTGACATTGAAAAGTCGGGATTATTTGCACCTACGGCTCAAAAAGGTTGGAGCGAATAAAACTTGTTTTGACATTTTCTGATATTTAGTTCAAAAGTGGATCCTTTCGATGATGTCCTCCTTACTGTTAGATGTTGTCATGCCAATGGAGAAGATGTTATTGATGTCATGCTCTGTAAGTTAATGATCAAGGGGGGCATTATAGTTGGCAAGTTTGCATGTGTAGGGATCGGCAGGCCCACATATTTGGTCATGGTGCATTGACTTATGTGGAATCACATGTGCACCATGTGATTATGTTCCCTTGTGATTAATTGTGAAATCACATGGGGAACCATGTGATATTGTTTCTTTGTGATTAATTGTGGAATCACATGTGCACCATGTGATTATGTTTCCTTGTGATTAATTGTGGAATCACATGGGGGACCATGTGATTTTGTTTCATTTTGATTATTTGGGGAACCATGTGGTGGATAAGCTTTAAGAAGTTTCTTGACTAATTTCCTTTTGGTTAGTATATAAGTAGGTGTTTGTTACCTTGACAGACATCTTCATTTGTACAAAGTTGTGGTATGAATGCAAAGTTTGTGAGAATTGAAGTTTTGGTTTGGAAAGGCTTTTGGTTTTGAATGGTTTTGGTGTTGTTTGTGTTTAGTTCATGGTAAGAGAATGGTGAGGTTTGCATAGCTAATAGAAGGGTGAGAAAATAATTTTGCAACCAAGAACATAAATTTCATAGCTATGTAGTATTCATACATAGTTTCGATGTTAAACCCGTTTGTGTTGTACAACTTCTTTTGCAAGTTTTAAACCTCAATTAAACAAATGTATTCGACCCAAAATGGTCCTGTCACTTCAATCAACTGATGGCAAGGCAGGTTGATAGACTATGAAAAACACTCTTAGACTACAAACCATGGTTTGACTCTAGATCTAAATCACCATGACATTTAGGCTCACAGATATAACATCATTTAACCTAGAACTGGAGAAAATTGAGAGCAGTCCTAGATCTCCACTTCACCAGATTGACACCAATGCTTGGTGTCCTGGACACAGTTCCCCAAAAGGCTAATGAAACAAGGGGTCTGTCACATTGTGGCCGTGCCATCTACATTAAAAAGGATATTAAGGCAAAAGAAGATTTATGGAAACTCAAATATTTCACCATACGAAAATATAATCTTCAAAAAATCCTCTAAAAGAAACCAAAATCCTTCAAGTTATTATTGCTCTATAACTAATCTCAAGTTTCAACACAAGCCAAAATTATATCCTCTTTTGAAAATCCTCATATAAAAATAGATCTATTACATAAGGGCCAAAATCCATTAAGCTACTAAAATCTATAATGAATCTAAACACAATATCCTTGCCTTGCTAAAAGGGGCTGCAAAGTGCAAGCAAGCAGGGAAATTTTCTAAAAACTGTATGTCCATTTGTTAATTCTGCCCCAAGCATTGATAGGTCGTGGTAGCTATTGCTCCATCCTAAAATCTTTTGGTGCCATCTCAACCATAGATGGCTGGGGTTGGAGGAACCAGATTTTTTTCTTCAAATAAAGGGTTTTGCATTGGAATTTGGAGGTACGTAACTAGCATTAATAAATACATTCATTAGAGGTTGAGATTAACTAAAAGGTAGTTATATGGGGGACGACTAGTCTGTATTCAACGATCTCTTAAAGAGTAATGGATAGTGAGTCTCACGATTTACATGCAGGTGTGACATTAGAGGGGCTGTGGGTGAGATATCTTCCTACCACATGAGGGACTAGCCCTTCTTTGGTTCCTGTGGGCTGTGCGTTTGTAGGCCTTTCTTTGACCTTCCCTTTTGTCTTTTGTGTGATGGTTCTGACAATCAATTTTTATTTGATTTTTTGTCTGCTGATAGTGGGTCTCCATCTTCAGTATTAGTTACCCGAGAAGTAATCTCAACACATATTTTTGCACTAAGTTTTCTTGGGTGCTTGTTGAAATTTTAAAAAAAATGTTCACCTTAGGCTACAAAAAATCCAGGTTTGACAAAAGTGGAATCAGCAAGTGACCAAGAAGCCACATGTTTCTCCATCAAAATTATGTGAGAAGCCCAAAGAAGTACTACTGAATGGCAGGTGTGTTATGTTTTTGAAATTCATAATCAAAGTAGAATAAAATTGGAGAATTGTTTTTTGTTTCTTTCACCCCCAGACTCGGTTGGAATAACTAAGACAACTTGTCATTGGGCCCCAGTTCTTTGTCTTCTTCTTCCAGT
>Ga0116231_10013955_pt1 | contig 11021 bp, 12 predicted proteins | sample S1TSphgellanicum_2_FD_89695 | JGI IMG/M metagenome (GOLD analysis project Ga0116231, IMG submission 89695) | Host-associated microbial communities from peat moss isolated from Minnesota, USA - S1T2_Fd - Sphagnum magellanicum MG | ecosystem: Host-associated > Plants > Peat moss > Unclassified...
ACGAATAAACGTAGGGATTTTGAACAAATGTTCAAAATTGCTGTGTTTAATCCCACCCATTTTTCGATTAACCTCAAAAAACAATAGATAATTGTTGATAATTTATGGTATTTTCTGGTTTTTGAGTTTTCTAAATTCGGGGAGGGGAGGAGTGCGATCTGGGGGAAATCCAGCATCGCTCCATGAGGTATCTACCCTTCTGGTAATTTACCCAAGGTTTCCCACTTTTTTTGAAAGATATGGAGAGGGATGCACTCCCCTACCCGGTGGGCAAGACGTCCCGCCTTACCTGCTCCAGGATTTCAGGGGGTAGCACTCCGATCAGGCACTCCAATAGGAAGGACCTTAGATGAAGGGGCAAGGATTCAATAACTCGCTGAAAGCCTTTCCACCCAAGGTGTTGGGTAAAAATCATTATTTCCTCGACTATTTCGGGGGCTGTTTTTTCCCCTGCCTCATACTCGGTTTTTAGAAGCGGCAAGTATTTAGCTAGTAGCCATCTCTCATCCTGGCTCAAATCTTCCAAAAATTTATTACTAGCCGTATAAAGAGAGTTGTATAGGAGGAGTAATAAATTTTTGAGGACTTTCCATCCGCCGAATTGCTTGCTAATTTTGCTGATTAGTTCCTGGCTGCGTCCGGCTAGTTTGGCGATCGCTTCCTGGGTAATTTTTCCCTTACGCTCATAGATGGACCTGAACGCTTGGAATATTTCCCAACGGGTTTGCTGTTTGTCGGTGCCAGCCCGGGGGGTAATCTGGAACGCATCGACTTGGGTAAGTGTTGCCCCCGCAAAATAATCAACCACATATCCCAGTTCTTTCTCGCTGGCCGCATAACAAAATAGTTGCGCGTCGGGTCGCCGGTTCGCCCGCAATCGTCCGACACCTTGGATAACTTCAGCCCGGACGTGATGATCGACAAAGGACTGGAACCGGGGGTTTTCCCTGCTGGTGTTGCGATGGCCCGTGAGGGTGGTATATTGCAAAGCCAGTGCGCCAATGTCTTGAAATGGCGTACCGAGCAGCAACATGGCATCGCAGTCGAGGTAGGCGTTACTGCCCCGGTTATCTGCAAACCAATGGCCCTGTCCTTCGGCTTTGGTGGACAGATGGTCGATGACCCCTACTTTTTTGTGTTTCTCTTCAATTGCTGATGAAAGTGCAGTTACCCGCTGCTTCATCAACTCGCTCCGATCCTTCCCACATAAACCTAAACTGGTTACCTGCACAATAGTGAGGTTGTCGTATTTGGGGGGGATTTGGCTAATGACAAAAATCTCGTGCGGTTCACAACCCAGTAGCAGCGCAAGGCTCTCACGGGTTGCAGTCCCGTCCATAAAAAAGGTCGTTTGAAAGGCTTTGAGTGCGTCCACTTGACGAGTGTTCCGCGTCGCTATTTCTAATCTGTTGTTTTTTACCCTCAGTGCCCCTGGTGTAATGCCACCAATTACTGATAAAAAGGCTGCAAGCCAATTTACTAGCAGATTTTCGATATTTCGGTGTGTTGACGCGATCGCAGCAGTGGACATTTTACTGCGGATGTATCGCAGCGTCCCCCGGTCTACGGACTTTTTGTCCCCCTCTACACCATCCAAACTCACACTGTCTGCTTCCTCTATCAGGTCTTCAATATTTGGGCGCAATGCCTCCACCTCGGCTATTAGCTCCGATAAGTTTTCGGGGATTTCCCCCAAGTACTGCCTTACGAGGTTGTCGCTGTAGCCGTGGTAGGTTTCCTGGGTAATGGGGATTTCGCCCGTAAGGAGCGATCGCACTCCCAACACCCCTTTTATCTGCTCATAAATTTCCGGTGCTTTGGACTGGAGGTCCATCATGGTGCGATCAAAATCCTGCCGGGAGACTGATACGTTTTCGACTGGTTGTATTTGCCTTGATGCTTCATCCACGAAGGCCACAGCTTTCAGATTGGCAATATCCTCAGATTGGGGGAGGGAGTTTATATGTGAGCGAATTCGATCCGACTTTAATGCATCCCGGCGATCGCGTCTGAAGCTTGCGCCTGGTACTCTGGTGTTGGGTTCTCCCTCGTTGCCCTCTGCGAATTGGCCCGTGCAAGCAGCACGCAACTTACAAGTATTGCATATTGGGTTTATTGCTGCCTCTGCTGAAGATTCCGCCGCATAGCCCTTGGTCGCGAGAGCGTGGAATATGGGAGTACGATGGCAGTTCCCCACTATATTTGGTTCCTCCCCGGCTTGTGGCCAACGTTCCGATGGTCTACCACTGGGGGTTAATTTTTGCTCATCTGCCACTAAGCCATTATTCCGAACGGGGAGGTCTTTCCACCCCTCCAACCCTTCTACTGTGGGGTTCCTGTGCTCATTGCTGATGTAGAAAAGGGTTTCAACGGATTCAAATTCACCGCTTTTATTCGGAATTTTTAAGTCCCCAGGTTCAAGGTTGGCGATCGCGTGTGTTTTCCCTGCCCCCGCGTGGGAAAGGTCGAGCACATATTTATATCCCTTTTTCGCTGCATAGATATATGTTTTTTTTCTATCCTCAGCCTCGAAATATAAATCAACATCTTGGTTGTGTGTTTGGGTGCTGGTGTTGACACTTTTTTGGTTGTCTTTGGTAAAACCAGACTTGACAAAATCAAAAGCTTGACGTGCCTTATTGGTAAGGGTTTTGAGGAAGTCTTTAAAATCTTCAACAGGTTTGTGTTTTTTCTCCCATTCTTCTTTAGAGATGGTGCGATCTTCCTCTTTCTCATATTCAAATTCGGGGACTGGTACACCAAAATCCTTCAAAAATTCCTTGGCTAGTTCCGCCCACTCTTTCCCCACTGGGAAGGGACCGAGGACACCACGCCGCACCCCCAACCAATAGGTAAACGCATCAATTTGGCGGTTGTCGGTGCAAGTGGGACAGGCAAACCCCCAACCATCCCCGTTTTTCTTTGGCCCGATCCAGGCTGCGGTCCCCGTTTTGGATTCGTGCCACGGGCAGCAACCCCTAAATCGGTTCCCCGTGCCTTGCCACTGATGTCCTTCCCAGTCGAAGGCTTCGGGTCCAAGGCGATCGCATGTGCCTTTAACTAGATCAACTAGGTTGTTCCCGCCAAAGTCTGTTATGGTGCGGCTTTCTCGCTTCCTCTGCTGTTCCTGTAACTGGATGTTTGAGGGTAGCTCTGCCTCTGGTAGGGGTAAAACTTCGTCCCCGTTTCTGCTCCAGTCCTGCCACCGCGTTTGGGTTAACCCATAGGGGAATAGTCCTGTTTTCTCCAAGGCGGTGTTTATCTCGTCAAGGGAGTAGGCGTGGTGGGACGTAAATTCTAAGGTTTGCTCGGTTCCCTTTTTGGAACGCGCAAACCCAGCTAGACGCATCTCTCTATTAAAGTTCTGGATAGCCCGGTCGGATTTGAAAATGATGATTAATTTACGCTGTAGCTCCTGCCACTGCTCACGACTGACATCCTCACTCAGTCTGTAGTAGATGTGTAAAGATTTACCACCACTATAAACGACTGCGCTGGGGATTATTCCTAGGTCTACAGCTGCAAGGTTGATTAGTTCCCACTGTTCGGGGATGGTGCGATTGTCACACTCTATAAATAGGGTGTTGAACTGGGAGCAATGGCCTGCACCTATCCCGCAATTGGGCTTGTTTGGGATAAAAAATATCTCACAGCCTTGTAGTGACAGCCATCTGAGGTGTGTAAAACCATCGGCGTAGTATTTGCTTTTTACCCAAACAGTTCCCCCCTGGGGGTCTGGGATTGGGTTGCATTCTGGATCTAGTTGTTTGATGCATCTCCACAGTTCTAGCCCCGGTGGGGTTAGAACTCCACAATATATATTGTTGTTGTTGACTTTTATCCAAATTTCATCCCCCTCTCTGAACCCGAGCTGGTGGAGGTGGGTGGAAAAGGCATCATACCCGCTAATGGGGGACGCTTCGATTATTGGTGTGGGTGGGGACGCTCCTGCAAAAATGCTCGTTTCGCGCTTTGGTGGTGTTGGGACAGAAGTCTTAGCCCGATTGACGGCTATCCATTCTTCACGCATCGCCGCCTCCAATCCATCCAAGGATGAAGAGTGCGTCGTCACCATAAAATCCAATCCCCTCCAACAGGTCTACAGCTTCGGCTAGGGAGTGTTTTTGGAAAAGATTTTTTAGTCGATCTGTTGCGTTTTTTTGGGGAAAAGTCTTGCTGTTTTCGGGGGCATCGCTTACAATAGTCTCATATAAATTTTCTTCGCGATGACCCCCGGCTTGGATGTTTGGGGGTTTTTGCATGGGGAAGGCTCCTTGTTTTTTGGATTCCCCATCCCGGTTCTACCTGTCAATGTCAACTGGTGGTTGTCAAATGAAAGAAAAAAGCTCTACACTAAATCATAATTTTTTTACGTTTTTTGGTTTTTGGGCTTTTGTCTCTCGGTAGAAAAGAGATAGGGGTCTATAAACCAATTTTTTTTGGCTATTTGTATAAATATAAGTCCTCTTTTCAATTTTTTGGGGGGTATCAAAAAATGTCTTATGGGGGGCTGGTTGTTGTCATTTGGTGTTGGGGTTTCTGTAAACCTTTTTTGTAAGGATATTAAATCCTTACAAAAAAAGAAAGGTTACACCAAGTAAAAAGAGCGATCGCACTCTGGCTATTCTTCAACTGCAATCCCCTCCACTAGGGGGCTGGGTTGCTGACTGGGTGTTGGGGTTTCTGCAAACCTATGTAAGGATACGAAATTTTTTTAGAGTTAGACTAGTTTTTTGGAAAATTTTCCAAACCCTTGCTAGTTCGTGTTGCTGGTTCCCCCATTCCTACCTTGTAAATATTCCCATATCCGTCTGGTCTCGGCTGGCTATTAAACCGGGGTTCACGCCTTAACCCGCCTTGGATGGTGCGGATCAAGTCTAGTTCATCACCCAAATCGTCCAAGCGTGTATTGATATTGTCGTCGGGCTGTGCGTGGTTGTCTGGTCCCGGGGTTTCTGTCATATATCTCCTTTGCGATGGATGTCTTCAGCGAGTTAGGGATAGCGTAGGCGTAGCCGCAGTTTCTGCATGGCGCAACGCCCACTTTATAGGGATCGCACTCAGTTTTTTATTTGTGTTTGCGCCTGAGTTTTTTTGATTTCACGGAGACTTGACTCCACCAAAAAAGCTGCAAGGTTCGCTGTCGTTCTCCCTTGTTCGTTGGCAAGTTTTTCTAACTCTTCAAATACGGCATCGGGCAGGGTGACGCTAAAGCGTTTACTCATTTGCATCTATAATGAATCTCCTTTACACCAATATCGTACTAATTGAATCACGGTTTAGTTTATAAGCATCTAAACTGAGCCTTTAAAGATGTTGACAGAATCTATTTAGCTGCTAATATAACAGCAAGACCATATTTTGGGCAAAAAAATTAATTACTCCCCTCCCCCTGCTGGCAAAATCAGGCAAATAACAGCAGTGACGGAGGGGGTAGCAGTAAGGCATCAAGAATCAAAAACCCAACGAACATAAGGCTATGGGAAATGACAGCAATACTAATGAGTGACAAGAACTGGCTTGTAACTGCTGAACACGCAGCCAGTTTGCAGCCAACAACCCTGATAGCGGGGAAAGACCCCGGGGCGGGGTACGGGAAGGGTTGTTATGCAGATATGAGCATCACATTACCCTCTGCATACTCCCTTGTAAGAAATCGCAGCAGTGCCAAGCACCATGAAACTATCAGCAAAGATGGGGCATGGATTAGATATGTAGAGGGCACACGCCGCGACCTTGCCAATACCCAATTCTTCTGGGGGAGTGCAGCTATTGCCCAACCCGACCACCTACTACTACATGACGACAAGGGCAAGAAAGGCGAGTTAGCCCTGGAGTCGATACTCGCGGATTTGGCGATTTTGAATATTCCCAGTGGGAGTGGAGTTCAGATCGCACTCTCCAGCCACAACCCCGAAAAATGGGGGGACGAAATAAAACGACGTGTTTCTGGAGTTCACACCTACCAGCACAAACACCCCGTAAGCAGGGAAATCGTTGACAAGACGGTCGAGATTGAAGTCGGCGTGGTCTACCCAGAGGGGTATGGAGCGATCGCCTACTCCCTGTTTGGTGGGGGTGGTGTCGAACTAGAACCAAGCGACACCGCGATTAGTTTGGATATTGGTTCATCGACTTGGATTGTGACCGTGTTCGATGGGGCGGGTTCGGTGGTGGACAGGTACTTAATTGATGGAGGGGTAGGGGAATTGTGTGGAGCGATCGCACTCCAACTCGACAACCTGAAAGACGGGGTTAGCCTAATGACCAGGGATACAAAGCACTCCCCAGCAGTAGTGAATAGAGGGATTATCGATAAATCCTTCATATATGGCAGCAATGCCATGACAGGTAAGCCATTTCAACCCATCTATGCAAGCTGCTTGGATAGATGGTGGAGTGCAAAAATCGAACAGGTGGCAACCTTTTTGACTAATCGGGGACATCTGGACCGAGCCAGGATGCTCCTAGCTTTTGGTGGAGGTTCCCAGTTGCCAGTGGTGGATGAAAATTTGGCGAATTTGGGGTTTACCGTTCTTCAGAACGGGCAATTTATCAACGCATTAGGGCTACAGTTGTTGGCTGAAATCAGCAATGAGAACAAATGAACTACTCTAAATTAGGAGAACAAGTGAACTACTCGTCCAAGCGAATTGCAATCAGCTTTTTAGCTGTACAGGAACTACAGAAGCATTTTGAGATATCCCCCGACGCTCCCCCTGCTGCATACGCGGCAGTGGTGGAAAAGCTAATCTTCCTCAGCTGTGGGTGCAGACCTGTAACAACAGCCCCCAATACAGCAGTAACAACAGCCCCCAACAGAGCGGGCTTGGCAGCAATGGCGAAAATGCAGCACTAGGAGCGTACCAATGGATTTAGATCATCGACTAATCTTAACTACTTGTGTGTGTGGGGCAGTGGGAGTTTTATTACCTCTGCTAATCCTGACCCCACTAAAGGGAATGGTGGGGTATGGGCTGGCGGCAGACTTAGGTTTTTTGGCTGCCAGTGGGTACACGATTAGAGCATCGCAAAAATTGGTAAATCGGAAAAATGATGTGATTGCGATCGCCACTAACATAGTGGTCGCCAAACAAGAGCAATTGGCGAAAATAATCGACGAGAACCAGAGGCTGAAACGGGAACTCAACGATCTCTAGCGATTACGAATTTTCCAGTCGGGAGCGAAGCGGTCCACCCGAATGGTTGCAACAACTGCGTTAAGAGAAGGAGAAAAATGGAACCAAGACAGTCCCCCTGGCTAGTTGCAGCCATTGAAATGAAGAAAGACCTGGCTAATCAACCAGCGGAAGTCCAGGAAGCACAACGGCAACTCGACCGTCCCCACTACCCGCGAAGTGCAGACGAAAAAGATGCGACCTCCGCAAAGGCGATCGCACATGAAAACCTTATTTGATACTTTGAGGATACCACCGCATGGACTTTGGCATCAAAAACCCGGTACACGGCCACAGCTCCCATATTGATGAAAAATCCCTTGCTTGGGGAGGGTTTGAACCAGATTTACTAGCATATCTGAGTAATATCGAGCATTTAGAAGCTTTTGCGGATGTGGCGCAAAATTCAACCCAGTTGGCTGAATATTTGGACCCTTTTTTAGAAAATGCCCAAAAACATCTACAGGCATTATCCAAATTGGCAGACGGGCAAGTTACCTGGACCGAACTAAGGAAACAGTTCGGGTCCAAGGTAGCCACTGCCATCCAGCAGATACGCAAGTTAAACGCTGATTTTAACGCAGAGATGGAACGCACAGATGCAAAGGATAGGGCTGATCTGCTGAAAATCGACCAAAAGCGAGAACATTCCCTAGCCGAAATCGCTGCACAGCTGCACCACGACCTAGAGTCCGAATTATTCCGCCACCAGTCGAAGTTAGGAGACATAAACGCACGGCAAAGCGTCCAGGCGCAACGGCAATCAATTCAAGCGGAACTACGGGAAAAAAGGCAGGCACTGCTAACCCGTGCCCGGTTTGGGTCCCAAGTGGGGGCACAATCCCAAATTCCAGTACAGCTACAAGACAGACGGAATCCAGCCAGTAGCGTTTCTGCCACTGCAACACCCAGGGGATGGGGGAATTTGGGGGGACTGTGGGGGAGATTGGGCGCTCGCTGATGCTGTTAACCCCGTAATTCCTGATAATTCTTGATAATTTGGGAGATTTAGGTGATCGCTAAAATCTCCCAAAATTCTAGATAATTCTTGATAATTCCTTATTTCTTGGCGATGGCGAAACGCCCGCATCCCGCGATCACCAATCGCAAGCTAGATAAGTAATCGGACAGAATTAATTACACAAAAATATTAGCTGAAACCCTTGACTAGTAAAGGATTAGCCAATAACTAATATGTAATTAATTCTGTTCAGATGCTTATATAAATATGGAGAAATCTGATGTTAACGAAATACGAAAAAACAAACATCAGCCCTTTTATTTATAGAGGGGCTGAGGAACCACGCGAAAACTCGACCAATATTGCACACCTACCAGAAACCAATAAGAGTAGGGGGCTACGTCGTGCTGGGAACCTTTGCGAAATCGGCGCGGCAAGTTGTTTGAATTTTGGTGTTGTCTCCACTCTCCACCTGCTGCAAGTAAACCCAGTGGGCATGATTTTGGCGGTTGGGGTTGGACACTTCTACCTTACTGCCACAGCTGCGGGGGAGTCGAGCGATCGCCTCCTAACTAATTTGATGTCCGGAGCTAGTGCGAGTTTGTCCCTACTCTGTGGATTGTCGGAACCAGTAGGCGAATGGTGGGAAGCCTCACAGAGTAAGCAAGCCACACTATTAGAACTACAGCCTAAAACCTCCCCCATGCCGGGGACTACCATGCTGCTACTGCTTTTAGTTGGGGTAATGGCTATTGGGTATTGGCTGTTAGGAGGGAGGAGGAGGACAAGTTGAGACACTATGTGACAGATACGCATTTAGAGTTAAGTAATCGCCAAAACTCCCAACTGCTAAGAGGGTTGGATAATTTCGGATTTGATCAAAAGCTGGGAATTATCGCCTTGTCGCTCTTTTTTGGGTTTATGTCGTCTGCTGTCTCTTTGTGTGGAACTGCGAGCGATCGCGTCTACTTCTGCGTTAAGTCCCCCAGTGGGGAAACCTGCGTAGATGAAAACAACAAACCCCTAAAAATGACAACTTGGCATTGGCAGCAATGGGGAAGGGAAGGCAGACCCAAACAGGTAGGGGCTATCAAAACCGAGCCGGCGACAAATCCCGCCAAACCCCTCTACGCATTTGGCGGGTTTGTCGGGTTTGCATTTGCAGGCTGGATGTTGCGCCATCTGCAATATGGGGAAAGCCAGTTACAGCAGTTGGAAGCGATCGCACAAAACCGCGATTTAGCCCTGGCTGAAATGCAGGCTATGAGGGAGTTAGAACTAGTAGCCAACGACCAAGCCGTGCTAATCCAGCAGGCCGAAATCCTCTCCCAAACGGAGATAGAACTTACCAAGATGGACGCTGAGGACGCTGTATTTGAAGCAGTAACGGCGGGTATGACCGAACAGCAACGACAGCAGTATATAGATTTTATGAGGCAGCAGAAAACCCCATATCTGCAAGGTAGCCAAACACTACAGGGGATAATCGACCCCAAGGATAAGGTAGGGGGTGGGGACCCAACGGAGGCGATGGCGGAAACGCCCGCGCAAAGCGCGATCGCACCCCACTGGCTTGATGAAGCCGTCACCTACTGCTCTGTATTAATTTTTGGAGGCATGGGAAGCGGAAAGACCACCCTGGCGGGGCACATCATCAAGGCGAAACAACGCAATGGCGAGAAAATAATAGTTTTGGACCCCCACGCAGCCAAGGGGCAGTGGACAGGACTAGAGGTTGTTGGTGCAGGGATGAATTACACCGACATCGATGACAGGCTGGGATGGTACTACTCGGAGTGTGAACGTAGGTATAAAATATTGGCTGAACAGGGTAACGATGCTGTAAGGAGATTGGGGACAATTTGCCTGGTATTGGAGGAGTTCACCAACTTTGCGAGTAGGTGTAAGAATGCAGTAAATTACTTACAAGCTGCCATGTCTGACAACAGAAAAATATACCTTACTACCCTATTGATCAGCCATAACAACACACTTCCCACCCTGGGGGGAGGCAAGGGAATAGCGCAGCTACGGGATGATGCACTACTGGAAATAAAATTAATCCCACCGACGGGCAGCACTCCCAGGCAGGCATTCTTAAAGCTACCCGGTGGAGAGTTTACCCCTGTGGTACTTCCCCAGATGGCAACCGTGTGGGATTTTGGGAACGACCAAGGCGAACAAAGCACCGGAACCCCCAAAGGTGATCGCGAAACACCCACTAATCGCACTATCCAACCTACCCCTCCCCTACTCGACCGCTCCATCTTAGAGAAAATTTGGGGCTTAGAATTCAACCTTACCCCTCCAAAGCCTGAACCCAATGAACCAATACCTGAACCCCTGAACCATCCACAGGGTAATGGTTCCGAGGAAATAGAAACCCGGTTCACACCTCTAAATTTAACCCGCAAACAAGCCACAGAATTAATCAACAGCCTGAGAAAGGAACTAAACCAGACACAACTAATCGAGATCATTTGGCAGTGCAAAAAAGGGGGTTCAGCAGCCTGGAGGGCTGCTTACCTAGAGTTCAAGAATTTGATGGAGGGCGGCGAATGACTTTTTATTTAGCAAAAATAAAGGCAGAAGACAGCGAAAAGGGATATTATCATGCTTTACTCGACCATTGCAGTTGGCACTTGTCGGTTAGCCCTCCCCTTGACGATGCCCAATGTGTACAGTTAGTTGATACTTAGAGCGAATGCGAAGATTGGGAGACCTGGCGCCCTGGGGGGCAAATGATAGCGCGTGTGGACGTTGAGATTTTGGCAGCTGTGGGACTGTGGGAATTCGCCAACGAGGATGCTTTTATTGATGTGTTTCTCGCAAGTCCCCGATGAAGTGCAATGCAACGCTTGTGAAGGAGGGTAAGGAGCAAT
>Ga0116231_10013957_pt1 | contig 11019 bp, 8 predicted proteins | sample S1TSphgellanicum_2_FD_89695 | JGI IMG/M metagenome (GOLD analysis project Ga0116231, IMG submission 89695) | Host-associated microbial communities from peat moss isolated from Minnesota, USA - S1T2_Fd - Sphagnum magellanicum MG | ecosystem: Host-associated > Plants > Peat moss > Unclassified...
CCATAGACTGGTTCGAGACGGTGATGGGCGCACGATCGAATATCAGGTCATGCAATATCCACCGGAGCGATTCCTCATCCACGAAAAACTGCTCATCGAGCGCGCGGATGCCGGTCTGCGGTGGTCGAAGAGCACGTCAGCGCATGTTCCGGCCTGGCTCTGAGACGCCCCGCAATCCCGCGAGGCTCTGCCGAAGCCGGCGTAATTCTGTCGAGAGAGCCGAGATCAGGTCATTCACCTGTTCGGCATCGCCCAAGTTGCAGGCGCGAAGAGCGGCTACGGCAATTTCTTGAATTCTAGTCGCCCCGAGGGTGCTTGCGATGCCGCTCAATTTGTGCATTCGTGCGCCCAGAAGTTCGAGCGCATCCGTATGAGTGGCGGCGTCCAAGTCGGTGATATCACGATACTGCTCCAGCAGCCGATCGAGGCTCGATTGAAACAATGTCACATCACCGCATAGTCGCGGCCGCGCTGCTTGCGCATCGATTCCTGCGACGATCGGCCACGATTCCTGCTGCGGGACTGAAGCTCGCTCTCTCGTTGGCGTCTTTGCCGGGGACCCTGCACCGGAGACTCGAGTGTGCCGCAGAATACTCTGTGCCAAGGTTCGGGAATCGAACGGCTTGACGATGAAATCGTCCATCCCGGCGGCTAATGCGCGCTGCCTCTCGCTGCTGAGAGCGCCGGCCGTCAAGGCGATGATCGGAAGGTCGACGAGCCCTAGTTCCGTGCGGATTCGCCGTGTCGCCTGGTGTCCGTCGAGGACCGGCATTTGGACGTCCATCAGCACCACATCGAACTGATGGGGACTTTCTCTCAGCATCTCAAAGGCTTCGAGGCCGTTGCCGGCCAGCGAAACCTCCGCTCCGGATTTTTCGAGGATTCGCTTGGTAACCTCCAGGTTGATGTCACTGTCGTCGACGATGAGTACATGCAGCCGATCCAGGGTGCAATCCCCGGATTCCACCTGACCGTGAGCGTACCGGATCGGCGCATCGGCGGACGCCGCATCGAAGCTCAACACCACTGTGAATGCGCTGCCGACACCCGGTGTGCTGCTGAGCGAGACTTCTCCGCCCAGGATTGAACAGAGCCTCTTGACGATGGATAGGCCTAAACCAGTCCCTCCGAAACGGCGAGTGATCGATGCATCCGCCTGTACGAAAGGGTGGAACAGACGCGCCTGCGCCTCCAAGGGAATGCCGATTCCCGTGTCCGTCACCACGAACGAGAGCGCCACCACATTGTCTGCCCGCGCCTCGAGCCTGCGTACCCGCAACGTCACGCTGCCGTGATCCGTGAACTTGATGGCGTTGGAAAGCAAATTGCTGAGTATTTGGCTGAGCCGGGTCGCGTCCCCTTCGAGGGCGTCCGGAATGTCATCGGCGAGATCCACGTGGAAATCGATTCCCTTCGATTTTGCATTGATGGCCATCAGGTCGCAGGTGGCATGCAAGACCTCTTGCAATCGAAACTTGGTCCTCTCGAGAATCAACTCGCCTGCCTCGATCTTCGTCAGGTCCAGGACATCATTGATCATGCCGAGCAGCGAACTGCTGCTGGAACGAATCTTCGACAACAAATCTTGCTGGTTCTGATCCAGATTGGTTTGGGCGAGCAGGTAAGAGAGCCCGATGACTGCGTTCATCGGCGTGCGGATCTCATGACTCATATTGGCCAGAAATTGACTCTTGGCGCGATTGGCATGCTCCGCGCGTTGGGTCGCCTCCCGGAGCTGGGTCACATCGAAGTTGACGCCGGTCATTCTGATGGCCCGACCGTCCGCCTCACGCAAGATGTGGGATGCTGCTTTGATGTATTTCACCGTGCCGTCCGGCCGCACTATGCGAAATTCGGTGTCGAACTCCTTGCCACCGTTCAGCGCCGACGCGATCTCCGCCTCGAATCTCTCGCGATCTTCGGGATGCAAGCGTTCCAGCCATAGGCAATATCGTTCGGTGTCACCGGAGCGGGTGGTGCCGTACATACGATGCATGCGGTCATCCCAATTCAGGCTGTTGCTTGCTACGTCGAGCTCCCAGACCCCGATGCCCGCCGCGTCTGCCGCGATCTCGAAGCGGGCACTGGTTTCGCGGAGTTGCACCTCGGCATTGCGGGCGGCCGCCTTCAAGAGTCGGATGCCGGACGCTTCCGCGCAATCGACCTGCGGCTCGCGGTGTGTCGGCGTGAACGTCAAATTTCCGCCGCCGGATGTGACGCCGCGCGAGCGTCGGGAATGCACAAGTACTTCTGCTCGAAGGCAGCCGCAGGCAATGCACCGCTGAACAAGAAACCTTGCATTTCATCGCAGCTCAGAAGCTGCAGCAGCCGCGCCTGCTCCTCTGTTTCCACTCCCTCCGCCACGACTCTGAGCTTCAGAGAGTGTGCGAGATTGATGATGATGGAAACGAGCGACAGCCCTTCCGGTCCGGTGACCATGTCCACGATGAAGGAGCGGTCGATCTTCACGGTGTCGATCGGCAGTTTGGAAAGATAACTCAAGGAAGAGAACCCGGTGCCGAAGTCGTCGATGGCCACCCTGATTCCGAGCGCGCGCGCGACCCGGAGGTTGGCGATGCTCAGCTGAACATCGTCCATGATCAAACTTTCCGTGATCTCCAGTTCGAGCCCTGCCGCGGCGTCGTCGGCAACTGCGGCCATTCGTTGCAATTCCCCGACGAAATCCCGATGGCGCAACTGCATCGGCGACAGATTGACTGCGATACGAACGGCCGGAAAGCCGGCCTGACGCCAGCGCAGCGAGTCCGCCATCGCCCGGTTCATGGCCCAGCGACCTACCTCGTGAATCAACCCGGTCTCCTCCAGGATCGGGATGAACTTTGCTGGGGGTACCAAGCCGAGAATCTGGTCATTCCAGCGAATCAAGGCTTCGGCCCCAACCAACTTGCGGGTGGCAACCTCGAACTTCGGCTGATAATGCAGAATGTATTCATCGAGTTCGAGTGCACGCCGAAGCCGGTTCTCCAACGCGAGCCGGCCTATCACGGCCTCGGTCATACGCTCGGTATAGAAGAGATACGGGTCGTTGCCCGCTTTCGCTTTCTTGAGTGCCGCTTCGGCGTTCTTGAACAGCGTATCGGCATCCCCGCCATCATCGGGAAAGAGCGCGACGCCGCACTTCGCCGCAATACGGTAAGTGACTCCATCGAGCTTGAAGGAGTGGTTCCTGAACGAGTTCAGGGACTCCTCCAGACGGCGCGCCGCCTCCTTGCCGTCATTGACGCCGGGGATCAACAGTGCAAACCGGTCGGCGTCGATCCGCGCCACGAGATTACGATCCTCTGAGTCATCCACGAGCCATGCTGCCACCTGCCTCAGCAAGGAATCGCCGGCGGGTCGTCCGAGGCTGTCATTGATGTTCTTGAATCGCTCCAAGTCCAGCAGGCAAACAGCCAGCTTACCGTCGCGGCTCCCGGCCCCACGCAGATTTTGGGAGACCCGGTCGACGAACAAGGTGCGGTTCGCAAGACCGGTCAGCACGTCGTAGTAGGCGAGGTAATCCAGTCGTTCCTGCTTTTCGATCTGCTCCGTTGCAAACGCGACGTCGCCCGCAAGTTCGGTCAGCAACTTCAGCTGCTCCGCATGGAAAAACTCCGGTTCATGCGCGAACATGGACAGCAGTCCGATCGCCTCGTCGGCCACCATCAAGGGAATCATGGCAACGGATTGCACGCCGTATTTGGCGTGCATCTGTGGGAAGTTGATTGCCGGGTCGTGCTGGGATTTATTGGAAACGAACGATTTCTTGCTGCGCACGACCCCCGCGGCAAGGGACTTGCCCGGATCGTCGATGCGCGCAGTCTTCAATTGCTGCGCGATCGTGGCGAGAAATTCCGGGGGCATGCCGGCGGACGCCACCGGGACGATCTTGCCGGCCGCGCGATCCACGATCCCGATCCATGTCATGGCCAATGCGCCCTGCTCCACGGCGATCCGGCACACTTTCTCGTACAGTTCCTCGCGGTTGCCGACACGCACGATCAGCGTATTGATGCCGCTCAGTACCGCGTAGACTCGATTGAGGTAGGCGATCCGGCTTTCCGCTTCTTTGCGAGCGGTCACATCGCGCGCCAATACCACGATGTTCCAACGATCGCCGATCTTCTGAGCATGGCGACGCACTTCGAGCCATACAGGCGCGCGGCCCTCACGGGGTCGACAGAACTCCTTGGGTTCGGAGAAGCCATTCAGAGCGATCAGATCGTCGTAGGTCCGCTCTAATTCCTCCCGGGAGCCGCCCAACAGGTCCCAGGGATTCAGTGCCAGCACTTGATCGCGCGGCATCCCCCGGATCTGACAGGCCGCTTGATTGACATAGACGAAGCGCATCTCGGCCCGATCGATGATGTATACGCCGTCCGGCATCGCATCCATCGCGAGCGCAAAGCGCCGCAATTCCGCCTCACCGCGCTTCTGCACGGTGATATCCATGTGCATCACGACCGCTCCACCCAGCCGCGTGGGATCGACAGGCGTGACGGTCAGCAGAAACCACAGATCCTTGCCCGCCGGGTCGAAGTTGTATTCGCAGGAATAGCTTGGGATTTGTCCGGTCAGCACCGCGCGAATGCCGTCGGCGATCGCACCGGTACCGGGAACTCCTTCGAACATCGCGAGTCCGCCGAGCGTCAAGTAGTCCTGGCCGATACCGAAACTGGCGTCGGGGGATGGATTTGCGTCATCGAACTTTCGCCAGGATTTGTTGGTGGCGAGAATGCGGCCGTCACTGTCGAGCAGCACGATTCTCGCCGCGAGCGCATCGAGGATTGCAGACTGTCGGTCCAGGTCCGACTGACGCCAGCGCTCCTCGGCGCGCTGCAGCAGGTAGGATCGTCCCTCGCCGTCAGCCATGGCGTCCATATCGCCGGCGGTGAGTTCCGCCAATCTCCGATCGGTTTCCCGCAATGCTTCGATCAGCTTGGCGACATCCGTCGGGGCGTCCGGGTCGGAAAGTGACTCCTTTGGGACGGGCGCGGTTCGTAAAGCGGTGTCTCGCCCCATGGAGCTTACCTCGCAGGGTCCCATGCGCTCGCAGCGTCCCATGCGCCGAAGACTTGCAAGGCATTGGCGACATCGATCTGCGCGACTTGCGACAATGGCAACGACCTGGACATGAATCCTCCGCTCATGCGTAAACACCTGAACGCCGGATGGGTCCTTTGGCGTGCCGCTGACGAGCCGATTACGCGCTCATAACCCAGCCCAAACTTTGTCTGAAGTCACATTTTCCCGATTAGTTGTTCCTTTTCAGGGATATCCTGAATGCTGGCAGATCCACCGCCCTCAAGAGCCGGCGTGCTGTGCGCCGTCGACCGCGTCAATATCACCCGGTCTCGGTGTGACGTTGCGCGTTCGCGCCGCTCATTCGCACACAGTTTCTCCCGGAAGCTTTCGCTTGCAAGAGTGCCTGATCCGTTCGATGCAGCAGCGACTGCAGAGACTCCGCCGGCTCACGCAGCCAGTCGGCGACGCCGATGCTGACGCTGCAACCAATCGTCACCGAACAGCCCACCGTCGACGTTGGCACGTTGACCCGCATTGCCCCCACAGCATCGGCGATACGGCGCGCGAGACGCTGTGCGCCGGCTGCGGATGTGCCGGGAAGCACGACCAGAAATTCCTCACCGCCATACCTGCCTAGTTCGTCCCCCGCGCGCAGCGTGGCCTGGAGCGAACGGACGACCGCGGTCAGGACTCGGTCGCCGATCAGATGACCATGACTGTCGTTGACGCGCTTGAAATGGTCGATATCGATCATCAAGGTCGAGAATGGAGCGCCGTTGTCGATGGACAGCTGCTTTTGATGTTCGAGAATCGACATGATGCCACCGCGATTCCATATCCGCAGCAAGGGGTCGATCAGGCATTCGCGGCGTGCCAACTCCAGTTTTTCAGCCAAGATTCGCTGTGCGGAACTGACTCTTCGGGTCAACAGGCTCAATTCGGCCAGCGAAGCCAGCTCCTCGAGCAGCGTCAGCTTGCGTTGCGGAAAGCTCCGCGGTTCAAAGTCCATCACACACAAAGCACCTAGGACCTCACCGGTCGGAGCACGGACCGGGCACCCGGCGTAAAAGCGGACCAGCGGACTCTCGCGAACGAACGGGTTGTCGGCAAAGCGCAGATCGTGCAGCGTATCCTCGACGACCAAGGGACTGCCGCTGGCCACGACATGCGCGCAGATGGATACGTCGCGTGGCGATTCCCGCATGTCCAGCCCCACGACCGACTTGAACCACTGCCGATCCGCGTCCACCAGACTCAACAGGCACACCGGCACGTCGAATAAGCGGGCGCCTATGTTGGTGACGCAATTGAACGAGTGCTCGTCTGGCGTGCAGAGCAAACCCGATTCCCGCAATGCGGCCAGACGCGCCGTCTCATTGCCCGGAATCGACGCGGACATCATGAGCTTGCCTTGATCGGGGACGCGCTGGCACGCAGCGCCGGCCGTTTGCCCGCGCACAGCGGTACGGCGGTGTCGAGCCGCGCGAAGTCGTCGCGTACCACATTCGTATCGGCGATCGCGTCGAGCCACCAGCCATGATCGCTGTCGTACGACAAATTCACGAGGGAATCCAACCACCAGCCGTGTACCGGGTCACATTCCCAGACACCGGCAAAATAGACCGCCGCATTGGCATCGAGAAAGAATACTTCGAGCGAGGGCATGACTGGCGAAGCGCTCTTGGCATCGCGCAGACGCGCAACCGAGAAAAAAACATGCTCCGCCTCTCCATAGGCCCGCCATTCGTACTCAGGCCTTAGATGGCGTACGCAACGCTGCAGCCGAATCGGCAGTTCCTCCGCCCTCGAGATGCGTCCTGTTCGTTTCGGCAAGAATCGGGAGCCGAGCAAATCTTGGAAACATGCGCCCAGAGTCGGGCGACCGGGGACGAGCATGGCACGTATCATTCGAATTCCTTCATTTTGGACTTTGCAGCCGAGCGCACCAAGGCGGCATACGGCGGCGGGAGCGACTTGGCTGCCGTCGATGGAATCCATCCTGCCTCGTTACCGATCACAACTCGCCTCGTTGTTACCCTTTTTGGGTATCGGTATTAGCTATTATATCGATTCTAGCGATCTGTGGTCTGCTTCGCAATATTGGTAAATACTTGGCGTTGCGAAGCGATTTCGTTCGGGGGGTCCCTGTCGGGGCGGGATCGCTCAGGAAATCGGCAGGGCCAGCGTCAGGCCGTCGCCGTCCTGATCGAGCGCGATGTGTCCGCCGGCGCGATGCGCGCATCGCTCGAGCACGGCAAATGCCAGGCGGCGAGAGATGCGACCGCCGATGTCGGATCTGAACGGATCCCGCAATAAACTTCGGCTCAGGCGGCGGATCACGGACGTTCGCACGAAGACCCAATCGCCTTCCGGCCTCAAGGAGGCGTCGCACACCGCACAATCGAGTATCGCAAGTCCCTTTCGCGCAACCGCCATGGTGCCCGGATACGAATCGGATTCAGTATCCATCGCCGCGCGCAGCAAGGCCGTGATGGCACGCCCCGCATGCCACGGATCCACCCTGAGTTTGATGTCCTGTGGGCAGCCCCACTCGATTTTTGGGAAAACACCGGGCGAACCCGCAAGAGCCTGGCGCACGCAATCGCCGAGCACGATGGCTTCCCGGATTGAATCAGTCTGGCTCAAAATCTCGAGATCGGTGGCAAGAGCCCTGATCCTGCGGGTCCCGATCAGAAACTCCTCAACACATTCCTTGATCGCGCTGTGACGCGGGGCCTGCTGCAGCGCGTACTCGGCGAATCCGGCCAGTGGGACCGCGATATTATTCAATTCATGGGCAATGAGCGCGATCGCAGCGCTGTTCAGAAGTTCGCCATTGAGCGAATCTGCGGTCGGGGGACCTTCCTTGCCTCCCCGTGGCTCTCGGGCCGGACGGGTCTTTCGCGTGCTCAGAGTGAATGCTTGCTTTTGCTAGCTGAGGGAATGGCCAACTCCTGCAGCAACACCTCCGCCGAGGCGGTCTTGGCGACGCATACGTCGGCCCCCGCCGCAATGATTCGTTCAATATTGCGCTTCGAGGCGAAACCCGTCAGCGCCACGATTCGAGGCTTTGTCTTGCCGAACATACGGCGCAAGAGCATACAGACATCGAATCCGTTCATGTCAGGCATTTGCAGATCCAGGCTTACGATATCCGGTCGCATCATTTGGCATTTGATTCCAGCCGAGAAACCATCATGGGCGATCTCCAGTACGACACCGGGTGCATGCGCCAAGATGAGCCCGGACAAATAGCGGGCAAACTGCGGATCATCATCGATGATGAGGATGCTCGCAACCGATCGCGACGGCGGAGCCGCTGTCTGAGTGTTCGTCCGCTGATGCTGCAGCACAAAGGTCTGAACGTCCTCTTCACGAAAACGTCGATGCCCACCCAGCGTCGTGACCGACGGCAGCAAGCCCTTGCTGGCCCAAAGTCTCACGGTGACCGGAGCCACCAACAGGCGATCGGCAACCTGCGTGGGGGTTAGAAAGGCGGACTTGGTCAGCGAATCGTTGGGGAGCGGCGCAGGCGCCTTGCGTTTCGGCCTAGTTTCCCGTCCCTCGGGTCGCTTGGCCGAGCTGGATTTTCTCATCTGCGGAGTTTCCCCTACCGGCGAGGGGCGTACGAACCCCGGGCGGATTGAGCGCGGAGCATAGCACGAATGGCAAACAAGTCCGCAGGCGACCTAGCGCATCTTTCGCCGATACCGCAGATGCAGCTCCTCTTGACCCAGCCTTGGTTCGCGCGCCGCGCCCGCCGGCATGAACACATCGGCGTTCATCCCATTCGGCCGCAGTATCTGGACCTTCTCAGCGTCCAACGCGATTGGCGTCGGGCCATGCAGCAGTTCTCTCAGTTGCGCGCAGGAAAATGGCTTGGGCAAGACGCCGGCGATATCGAGCCCATAGCCGATGGCGGTTCGCTCCACCAAATCGAGCAAGCGTTGACCGCCGCCGCTCGTGATGATGATCCTCGCGGCAAACCGTCGTCGGGCCATCTCGAGCAGGACCCCGCCGGCATCGGTCTGCGGCATGATCCAATCGAGGGCGATGTGCGTAGGCTGCCATTCATCCGCAATTCGGAAGAATTCGGCTGCATCCGCCACAAGGCGACCTTCCAAACCGCTAGCCTGGCCGATGAGGTTCACGATCTTGGCGACCTCGGGATCATCATCGAGAATCAGCAGACGGCCCTTAGGCATTCCATGTCCCTCGCTGCAATAACGCACGACAATGTACCTTGTAACGGCGAAACGTGGCTGCTCAATCACGCGAGGGGATTTCTGAACACGCTTTAGGGGTATTTCTCAAGATGCTGTAGGGGTATTTCTCAATCGACCGCGTCAATGCAGGTCTTCGTAGCCGTCCGTCAACGTCCCGAGAAAAGCCAGCAGATCGGCGACGTCGCGTGCATCGAGCGCCGGCGCCTGTCCGGGCCGGCGATCGAACGGAGCCGAGCGATCGACGTTCCCTTGGTAGGCCGTCGGCAGATCGTCGAACTTTTCCACCTTGCCGTCCGCATCACGCGGATAGAAGCGCCCGGGATCGGTGTCGCGGGCGGCATAGAAATCGAGTACGTCGACGAGGCGATGATAGACGCCATTGTGAAAGAATACGCGCCGGGTCGCCACGTTCCGCAGCGAAGGCGTGCGAAACATGCCGCAGTATTCCTTTTTGTCCGTGAGGTCCCGGCGCAGCGGACCGCACAGCCCGAGATCGTAGTAGTGTCGATCGCGATTCGCCGGCAGCGAACGGTTGCGCGGGACGCCGAGCGCAGCATAGCCGTAATCGGTGAACTGCGGAAGCCCGCTTTCCGTGATCCCGCTGAGGTGGCAGCGTGCGCAGTTGCCTCTCGCCGGATCGTTGAACACGGCGAGACCCCGCAACTCCTGTGCGCTTAGGTCCGCCCGATGACGCAGCCAGGCGTCGTATTTACTCGTGTAGGGATAGAACAGTTCCGGTTCCTGCTGAAAGGTCTCGAGCGCCATCAAGGCCGCGCGCAGCAATCGCGCATCATCGTCCATGCCGCGTTTGCCGAAGGCTGCGGTGAAACGCTCGAAATACGCGAGCTTGCGCAGCCGGACCGCAATCGCATGCGGGTCGATATTCGCCATTTCGAGCGGCGACAGCAGCGGCTCCAGCGCCTGCTCATGGGCTGACTGCGCCCGGCCGTCCCAGGTGCGCCCCCCCGCGGGGCCTTGATCGATGCTGTCGTCGTCCTCGTCGTCGGAATAGTGCTCTGTGAACGGCGGCACGGTCTGCGTATACATCAGGGATTGCGCGGCGCGCAGACCCTCACGATCACGCTGCGCTCCGCCGCGCTGTACGGACAGTGCGTTCGACGGCCCGAAGTGGCTCGCCGGATCGTGGCAGCTCGCGCAGGCCAGCTTGCCGGAAGCCGACAAGGACACATCGAAGAACAAGGCACGGCCGAGGTCGCTCAAAGCATGCGCCGTCGGCTGCAGCTCGAAATCATTCGCGTAGAACGGGGCCTGGGCCGCGGCGGGTGCGGCGGGTGCGGCGGGTGCGGCGAGCGCCCGCTCGACTCGTGCGTTCGCCAAGCCGCAATACAGCGCGAGCAGCAGCGCCGCCGCTTCAGTGCACCGAATTGCCGCTGACACCAGGTAAGGCCGGCTTGAATAATTGTTCGACGTCAACCGCATCGAATACATAGGCGCGGTTGCAGAAATCGCAACGCACTTCCACTTCGCCGCGCTCGGCCAGCACCGAGCGGGTCTCTCGTGCACCGAGACCTTGCAACATGCCGCCGACGCGTTCGCGCGAACAGCGGCAGCGGAAAAATACCGGCGATGCTTCGTACAAGCGCAAGTCATCCTCGTGAAAGAGCCGATGCAGGATCTCGGTGTCGGCGAGCGTCAGGAGCTCTTCGGCCGTCAAGGTATCGCCGATCAACTGCACGCGGCGCCAGGCATCGTCGACGCCGGCTTCGTCGTGGCGCACCGCGCCGCTTTCCGTGCCGCCGGTGCCGCC
>Ga0116231_10013961_pt1 | contig 11015 bp, 11 predicted proteins | sample S1TSphgellanicum_2_FD_89695 | JGI IMG/M metagenome (GOLD analysis project Ga0116231, IMG submission 89695) | Host-associated microbial communities from peat moss isolated from Minnesota, USA - S1T2_Fd - Sphagnum magellanicum MG | ecosystem: Host-associated > Plants > Peat moss > Unclassified...
AACTTTAATCATTTTTTTTTTTTTTTTTTAAAAACCTTTTTTTTAAAAGGAGGTTTTTTTTTTTGGGGGTTTGTCCTTTGGCGCATCCAAAAACCCCCCCCCCCCCCCCCCCCCCCATGTTTTCAACCCTAATTTGCTTCAATTTTAAGTGTGTACATAATGGTTGGTGGTGCACCAAACTTCCGTGCCATGAAGAACTTTGATTCAGAGTTGAGACAATTTTCTAGTTTGAGCACAAACCTCATGTACTTAAAACAATGACGCAAATAGATTTCCATGATCCATGTAATCAAAACACACAATGTGAATAATTGAAAAAATGTTTGAAAAAAGAGAGTAGGTGGGAGCAAGGAGAAAGAAAACACTTTGTTCATAGTTTCATACTTGAAAAATATTCTTCTAATTGCTTTCTCACCACTAGGTTGTTGTTCCCAATCATTACCTTGAAATGGCCCACTTGGTAAACAAATTCACAAAAAGAAACTCATTGAAATGAGTCATTTTCCATGTGTCCATATAATCCCCTAGAATCTCACCAAGTCTTTCTCCCAAAGCAATATGGAAATTGCCCTCATTGAATGGTGTAAAGAGCAAATTGAGCCAATGCAACCTTGTGGAGCTACCAAACATTCATGTGTCAACAATTGAACACACATTCATTCATGCATATTGAAAAGTCATGTAAAAAAAAAAGATGCAAGTGCATGGGAGTATGTACCTGCCACCAGAATGTCTTCCTATTCAACCAAGGATCCAATGTTGGCCCACTTATTGGCCTAGGTGGAAAGAAATTTTGGTTTCGAATTGCTTGGTCCCCATTCCAAAATTTTGAACCATTCCATTTTTTCTTATGGATCCATTCTAATTGTGGTGACATTCACCAATTTTTCTTGGGTCATCTCCTCATTACCAACTTTTGTGCGTGATTAATAAACCTTGAGTTGGGCAAAGAAGTCTTCCCGCAAAGAGGAATCAACAACAAGGAGCAATTTCATTAATTGGCTTTTATGTTGTTCTCTTACTTTGAGCCCAACTTGCATCATAACTTCTTGAAGACCCCCTTGAGTCCTAGGACCATCAATACCTTGTTTGTAATCTTCTCTTGCCTTGCGTTGTGCATCAAGAATTTCATGCTATAAACCCAAAAACAATGCCCCACAAACAACATATCCATTAATGGCATGGAAACAAACGATTCATGAGTAGGTTATTCATGTAAAAATTGCATGAAATTTCACAGCACAATGATAATTGTGAATCCATAGAGTAATGTATAGAAGGATTAAATTATACCTTGAACAAGATTTTTGTCATGGCATGAATAGACAAATTATACCATGTCTTCCCAATTTCTTGATGCATTCATCATATTGTTCCTTCTTCAACACATGTTTCCATTCAGTCAAAGGTGTAAGACCCACCATTTTGACCTTGCATATGAAGTGCACAAACCTTGATGTGACATGTACCCTTTGAACTTTGCCTTGTATGACCACAAAGAAAAGCATGAAAATTTGAAGGATTGTTGCTATGTCAGAAACAAATAATTATATTGAGGGAACAATCAATTGCATTCACACATTAACTCCATCCATAATGGATCGAAGAGCACCATGATTGTTCGTGTTTACATCAAGCACCTAACTTGTAACCTGAACATGCCTTGATTTATTCTTTGCATGAACCTCATTGATGTATGGATACCAAGCTTGAAGTCTATGATTTCCATCCCATACATGGAACATCTTCCCCATGAGGTGATGCAAAGAGGGTTTGGATTGTAAAAACTCTTCAAACTCTTCAATCATTGTTTTCCAATGACCATCCCAACTATTTGTCCTCTCCTAGGTGACATCAACAACACATCCATCAATATCTTCAAATGAAACACAAAATATTGTAGCTCCAAGGTGGTAGCTTGACTAGAAGTCTCCTCTAAGCTTCAAGATGTCATTCATAAGTGTAGGTTTTATAACTTGCATGGAAATCGTGCAGCATAATGGAATTTCCATGATTTTGTCTTCAATGAGAAAGGACCTGAAAACAATATTTAAATCAAGTTTTTCTTCAAGAATAAGGGCTTGTTTAACATCAAGTGAAGGTGGGTATGTTTGAAAATACTTTGGTTCTTCATAATCATCAATAGTCCAACTGTCGGCATCAATTTCATCAATTAAAGTTGTTGTCAGTTTGGTCAAATTATGCAAAGTGGTAGCATCATCCAACAAAAAAATAAAAAAATGTCTTTTATGTATAATGGGAAAAAATGAAAACAATGAATCACAAGAAATGGGACCAATATGGTTGTGTAAGCTTGAAAACAAGCTCGTGAAGTTCAAAAACTTGAAAAGGTCCTAGTGTAAGATAAAGGAAAGAAATAAAATAAAATAAAAGAAACTTGGAAAGCCATATGTGTTGATGTATGTGGAGAAACATGTAAATGACATAGCCCAAGGAAGCTTTGAAAAGTGGAAAAAGACCAAACAAAGAAGTTGGAAAGTTAAAAAACCAAATGACTTAACTTGGTGCACAACTTAAAAAAGTGGGGGAAATAAATTAGAAACTTGGAGGTTGCAAAGCTCAAAAGCCATATGCATTGGCACATATAGAAAACTTTCAAAATTGCATAGGTCGGAAGCATAGAAAAATGAGCAAAATTTTAGAGAACAAACATGAAACTTGAAAATTGTTGAAGTTTGTGACTTGCTCAAAAGCCATACGCGCCAAGGCATATAGAAAACCTCAAAACCACATAGCTTAGGACCTTCCAAAATGTTGGAAAAATCTAGAGAAGAAATGTTTGAAATATGAAAAAAAATCCTCAAAAAAGAAGTTTATAAAACTTCAAATGCATATGGAAAACTTGAAAACCAAATAGCTTGAGACCTTCCAAAATGTTGGAAAAAATCCAAAGAAGAAATGTTTGAAAAATGAAAAAAATCTACAGAAAAAAAGTTTGTAAAACTTCAAATGCATATGTGCCAACACATATGTAAAACATAAAACCTCAAAACCATAGCACTCAAGACTTTTCAAAATTTTGGAAAATTTTAGAGAAAAAATGTTTGAAAAATGGAAAAAAATCCATAGAATGTTTTTTGTAAAACTTCATGCATATGTGCCAACGCATAAGGAAAACATAAAATCTCAAAACCACATAGCTCAAGAATTTTCAAATTTTTGGAAAATTTTAGAGAAGAAATGTTTGAAAAATGGAAAAAAATCCGTAGAAAAGAAGTTTGTAAAACTTCAAATGCATATGCACCAACACATACATAAAACCTCAAAACCACATAGCTCAGGACTTTTTAAAATTTTGGAAACGTTTAGAGAAGAAATGTTTGAAAAATGGAAAAAAATCCGTAGAAAAGAAGTTTGTAAAATTACAAATGCATATGCATCGATGCATATGGAAAATGTGAAAACCACATAGCTTGAGACCTTCCAAAATGTTGGAAAAATCTAGGAAGGAAATGTTTGGAAATTAGAAAAAAATCTATAGAAAAAAGTTTATAAAACCTCAAGTGTGTATGCATCAACACATATGGAAAAGAGATAAAAATAAACAAACTTAAAAACCCATATGTGTCGATGCATATGGGTGTGGAAGCTTGGAAAATGGAGCTGGAAAATGGAGGATGTATACATTGTCCCAAGTAGCTCGACCTCCGTGTCCACTTGAAAGTGTTGTCAAATCTTTCCTTCTTCCCATAGTGAGCAACCGTTGTCTCTTTGTGGTGAAGTAAAAACCCTTGTGACGACACCTTTTTTTCTAGAATGAAGGAATAAGGAAGAAAAGATAGAGAGGGAAACATGAAGGAAGATGAAGAAAGAAGCAAAGGAGGGCAAAAACAATGTAGCGAAAGTAAGGTTTTTAAAGTAGTTAAATGGACTCTAGGAGGAATAAATATTCCTATTTTCCCTACTTTTTAACTATTGAACATTGGCTTGGTGGTATAGTGTAATGTTCCAAACACTACTTGGTGGTTGTGGGTTCAAATTCAAAGGGGAGTGAGGGAAGGGGGGGTCAAAGGGCTTTTAAGGCCGAGTCAATTTTCTTTGACTTCCCTGAGGTCTAAATTGAAATCTAAAATAGATTTTGGAATAAAAATCATTTGCACAAGTTGAAAATTTATGAAAATCTTGTCATGTTTTATTTCATGTTATTAACACATTTCAAGAGTCCTTGTTGGTGAGCACATTAAAAAAAACATTTATGCAATTTTCAATTGTTAAAAAAATATGGTTTAAAAGACATCTTTGTGACAAACAAAATCCTAGTCTATCTTTCTTTCCATATATGATAATACACATGAACAATTAAAAAGTTTGGGCAACTTTATCAAAATAACATCATTTATGTTTTGTGTAGTGAAAATGTTACACAAATGTTCAACAAAAATCAATTTTAGGCAACATTCTCAATAAAATATCACTTCAAATATTGATAATCCCCAAAACTTAAAGGTACCACTTCAAATGATGACAACCACCAAAATCATGTATCATTATGGCAATTTGGGTACTAACTTTTTTTTGGGAGAAAACAAATTTCTCACCATCCCAATGGCCTAAAAATGGAACACAACCTCATAATGTAATTGTAGTTGGAATTTTCAAAGTTTGGGCACTTCTTTAATGTAAATAATGTTTTTTGGGTCATAAAACGTCTCCACAATCCCAATATTGGATCCATGAGTAAGGTTTAAGGTTTAGGGCTTTTGGGTTTTCATCATCATGTTCACAATGTTAAATGCATCAATAACTTCTTTGAAACCCTAAGTATTGTTTAATTCTGAGAACTCTAAATCGTTTATCAATTTTGATCAATTGTTGTTAAACCTTACTAACACATGGAATTTTCTACCGCCTAGAGGGGTTACTCATTTTAGATGTTTTCTTCACCTAAACCTCCTATGTCTCTTATATCCATTGATGTTTACAACAACCAACATTGTGAAAAAATTGGTAATTGATCTCTAGAATTTTACACTTGGGATTGAGTTTAGTATCTTTACTGAAATTTACTTCATATTTTGCATTGTGGTGGGATCTAGTTCAAGTTCCGTAGTCTTTCGTTCTTTATATGAGAATGTTATTGCATTGTCCATAGACAATAATGTAGATGTTTTTGTGGAGGTTTTTGACCATGTATTCGCTAGAAGTTCAAATGGCATGTTCATTGTCTTTTGGTAGAATGAAAGCTCCACAATGAAAATGGGATTATTATTGATGCCATTTTCCAACATCCATTACATTTGGGTTTTGGTAGAGTTTGGAAAGTTTTTACAAGAAATTACAAAGTTCATGGTGAGGACATGTCGTCACCTTTGCAATTTCTATTTGACCATACTGCAAGGATCAATACAAATGAGACAAGAAAACAATTTACTACACAAGTGAAAGTTGAGGCTCCTAATTTTCAAGTTGTTTTTCACCTTAATGATGACATAGATGATGACGATGTCATGGTGCTTCCATATCCAACTCTTCTTTCAAGATTTGTAAAGCATAATGGTACTACCACTTTAGGGCCTTTGGTTCTAGAGGGACCACACCAAACACACCTTTCATTTTCTATGTGTTAACCAACATTGTCAAACTTTGATATTAATTATCTTGTAAGTGCCGAATGTTTTCCCACCCCAATGCCATTTGATGTTCCATCGTCATCTTAATCTGCACCTAGTTTTCTACCAATGTCATTTGATGTTCCATCATCATTTCATTTTGCACCTATTTCTTAGCATGTGCCATTTGATGTTTTGCCATTTCAATCTACTCCTATTTTTCCACTAGTGCCATTTGAGGTTATGCCATCATCTCAATTTGTTCCTATTTATCCATCAATGCCATTTGAGGTTATGCCATAATCTCAATTTGCTCCTATTTCTCCGCTGGTGCCATTTGAGGTTATGCCATCATTTCAATTTGCTCCTATTTCTTCGCCGATGCCATTTGAGGTTATGCCATCATCTCAATTTGCTCCTATTTCTCCGTTGGTGCCATTTGAGATTATGCCATCATCTCAATTTGTTCCTATTTCTCCTCTAGTGCCATTTGATCTTCTGTGATCATTTCAATTTTTGCATGTTTATCTCGATTCACCTCCATTCTATGCGAAGTCTAACTCACAAGCCCATAATGTCATTGAATACTTACAAAAGATGAAAAAGGTGTTGCGATGCAAAAGTGAAATTCTAAACATTGATTTTGATTGTTCTGATGACCTTTTTGCTTCAAGAGTTTGATGGAAACATCTTGTTTGGACTACCTCCCCTTTCCATAAGCTTTACCATGATAGAGCGAATGCAAGGTATGGATAGGAAACATGATGGTCATCCTTGGTGTGTAATGAAAATGAGTAATATAAAAAATGACTATGCATTGACTTTCAGGTGAGCAACCTATGCTGGTCATTTGCATTGTTGGTTGAAAATTGCTTAGGTTTAGTGTGGGATGGAAAAATCAACAAAGTTCATTGGGAGGGATCAATGGAAAATTCTTTTCAACTCAGACATGTGCCACCCTACACATTCCACAATTGTTTGCAGGTACTACAAGAATCCCCCTTCTTGTGTTTCCACCTTCAGTGCTAGGATTTACTATGTTGTGCACAAGTTACCCACTGTGACTAGGGCATGCATCCACTTTGGTTCACACAATCATCATGTTTCAATTGGTGGTTGTTGTGAATCAATTATGACTACAAAAGAATTAATGAAGCTGGAGGTGGAAAAAAATCAATCATGATTCAAAAATGTTTTACTAGTAACCAAAGTTATAGCCGAAATAATTGTTTGGTTTTGGTGAATTGATCACAACAAAGTTACAAGGGGCACATCTTCATGGGCGAATGGACATGTTTTTAGCACTTTCTTCACCCAACATCAAGAATATTGTATTAGCCTTCAAACATGGGAATGTTAGATAGGGCCCATTGGATAACATGCTTCAATTGAAGAGTGATAACCCTTATGACTACATCCAAGATAGTGTCTTTTCTAGTCAAGGTTTATCAAAAGTATATTTGTTTAAGATGTCCACAAAAGGTGAAGGGAGTGGAATCAATCTTGTTGCACGTATGCAACTAGGTGGGTACAAGGAGTAGGGCTAATGTTTGACCATTGTAAATGTGTTTTGGGTTGGACTACCATGGCATGCCATGTCTATGACCCGAACTATGCTAGAATCATGACAATTGGTTGAATTACTTTTTTAAGTAATTAGAGGATGTGGAATCTCAAGTTCTCGTGTGGAGGGCCTTTGTGAAGGTCATGAAAACAAATGGAGTTGACATGCCGCAATTTAAAAGGTTCATGATTAATAATGCTTAAGCAAATTGGAATGTTGTCCACATTGTGTTTGGCCCATCAAGAGACCCTTCCCAACCATTGCACAACAAAGAAAGAACATACCTTTTCCATTGGGTTCAATCCATGGAGATTCACACCAATAGGATTATTTGGGTGCCACATTTGTAGACAAAACACATGGAAATTTGCAACAACTATAAGAATTCCAAAACACCTGATGAAGTAAACGCAAATTTTGAGGTTGTCAAGTCTTGGTGGCATTCATTTGGAATAGCATCAAGCACTGACCTTGAAGAGCTCAACCATTGGTTATCCTTTTGGCATTTTTGCATTCATCAATGGGGAAATTTTGGTCGAAAGGTACTTGCTTTTTTGTCCCTATTTCATTTCCTATCTATTCACAAATTTAACTAGATTTTATTTAATCATACATGTTCAATGTATGACTATTATATGATCACATAATCTCATGTCTAAAATTAAATTTTGTTCATTTGTGTAAGGCTTGACAATTGAAGAGGATGCCAACATGCCTACTTACAACTTGTTTGAAACAATTCACAACACTTGGTTGCAACAATTTGGTAAAGAAGGAAAGGACCTTTCTGATGCAACAATTGATGATCTTGTTAGGGCTTTGGAACAACAAATTCGCTACAAAATGCATTTGATGGGTAGATTGAAAGGAATAGGACTAAATCAAATGGAGTTGCGTCTAAAAGCTGCACATAGATTTCGTTACCCTAAGAAGATAGCACAAGTAGTTATAAATTCCATTTTGGGAGTCCTTTGCATATATAGTAGGTCAATTAGCTTGGAAGGTGAAGAAAGAATTGGTTCTTGCAAGAGGAAGTTCAACACCATGATTGGTTGCCCACATGATTCACATTGCCATGACATGGGGATCATTTTACAAGGGTGCAAGAGAGCGTTGTTGTACTTGAATCTTTTGAATCCTTTATACGAAATGGGGATTCCATTAAGGTCAAATGGCCATGGTTGGGAAGCTTTGGATAATTTGGAAACCACATGCAATTAAGAAGTCTTCCACATTGCAAGGACAATTGCAAACTCAAAAATATGTTGCTTAGCCATCCAATCTGAAGGGCACAAATGTGAGGCCAAAATAACAAATTTTTTGCATTCCAACCCTTATGTTTCATGGTTGGTTCAAACCTGCAACTAATAAAAAGGCCATGTATAAAGCAATGTGATTTTGCCCTGATGATAAGAATTGATGTGTGTTAGGAAATGTTCAAGATTTTGTGAAGGGCAAACCTTAAAATCTAGATATTTGGCCAATTTTCACCAGTACATGGCTCATTTGCATGGAGGTGGCATCCTTGGAAGAGGCTAGATTTCATCTTGTTAGGCGTGCACCAATAGAAGTGGGGATTGTGAATCTAGATGTAGATGACATTCCAACTTCAAAACATGACAACAAAATTGTGCATCGTGTTCCACCTGGAAAGGATCATGATAGTAGGTGGTTATTTGGTAAAACTTTAACAACTACCATTTTGCGAGTGAAGGATGTTCCTCATCTTGGATATGGGCGTGTTTACTCAATCAAATCTCATGGTGAAATGATGACCATGATGTATGAAGTGACAATTGGGGTGATCCCAAATTGAATTTATCTTGATTTTGTGTTCATGTTAACAACCTTCAAAAATAGAAGACAATTTATCCCTTGCAAACATTTGTATTTCATTTATAAAACTAGGATGTTTTGTGATCACAAGACAAATGATTTCATCAACCAACCTACATTGTGTATTAATGAGATCAAAAAGCTATTGCAGTGAAAGATTCGAATGGGCTAGAGATGGTGTAATTCCCTATGGACATTTAGTTTTATCATCTTTCATAGCATGGTCCATGTGTGATAAAACTAATTGGCCACTTGTTGCTAATGCCACTTGGAAATTAAAAAAATATGTTTTACATTAAGAAAATAATCTATTGATTTTGGTTTCCATTTTTAAAATTTATGGTTCATGGATTGGCCATATGTTGCTAAGATGTATGATGCATTAAAAGTTTCATCCATATATAAAATGGATGTAACAAATCATTCATTCATAATCATTCATCCATTAGGGCCTAGGGTATGGGTTTAGTTGTGTATGATTATAACGAAAATTTCCTTTCATGCTTGAAGTTCCAACTTTAAGTTTTATGCTCAAGCTACATGCTCATGCGAAAACTTGTTTCATTGAAAAGAAGGGATTGTTTGAAGAGGATTATGATGAGACTTAGGATATGCTAGTTGCCAACATGGAATTAGGGTGTAGATGCGTAGATAATGTAGGTTCTACTTTTTCCTAGTGATGATAAAACATAAGACTTCATCTGGTCTTTAATTAGGGTTGGGCTATGTATGTTGTTTGTTGCTATTGGTCATTTTGTCGTGAAGGTGTGTTTTTAAGTCATTGTTGTTGCGTAGTAGGCCCATATTTACAATTGATGTCATATGTTCTTCAAGTGTGTCATATGTGATTTATGATTCTTTAATCTGTTCTTGAAGGTTGTATGTTTTTGAAATCCATTATATGTTGCTAGTCAAACAAAATTTGTATTTTGAAATTTGACATGTATGTTATAATTTTGTTGCTGGTTAATGTTGTTGTAGTGTGAAGTTTTTGGTTGAGATTGTCATGTATTTGAAGTCATGTCAGTTATCTTACATTATGGAGGTTTTATTTCTTTGAAATGCTTGTGACTTTATCATGTTGATGGTCGATTGTATGTTGTTGGTTGTTGGTATAGGCAATTGTATATGTGATGCTAGTTATTGGCTAGTGAATCCAACACTTGTCTTTTGATGTGTCAAGTGAAGTCAATTGCTTTTGTTTGAAGTGTGTATAGTTGTGTGATATGCTTGAAATGAGTTTGTTGGTTTATTGCATTCTTTTGTTTAAAGTTCTTGAGCTAACAATATTTGTGATTTTGTTTGAAGTCAGTTAGTCATATGTCATATCGTTTGATGGCAATGCTTAACGCATTATGTGGGGTCAGGGTTGTAAGTTTGTCGAATGCCTAAATGCTTGCCATGTTAAATTTATGAAGAAATAGTGTGCAACGTGTATTTTAGACTTATTAGTAAACAATTTAGTTATAATCTTTTGCAACTTACAATGTAAGTCATATATGTTTGCAGTAAAAAAATTTAAAAAATCAGAAAAATCTACAATTGCTTTGAAACATTTTGAGTCATCCTAATTAAAACCCTAAACCGTGATTGGAACCAGAATCAACTCCTTGAAAGAAAATGAAAAGTTCGATATATGAGAACCACCCTATTTTTGAAATTAAACTTAAACCCGTATCCAAAGGTTCCTACATATTCCCCCCCCAAAAAATAAAAATAAATAAAATCCATATCTAGGGGTTCGTCCAAATCGGAAAAAAAAAAGAAAAAAAAAAAAAAAAACCAAAAAAAAAGGTTATCTCAAAAGAAAAAAAACGACCAAAACTGGCACATACCTACAGACCAAAACTAAAAAGCCTCAAGTGGTCGTATTGACCTTTCCCCACTTGACTGGCAGGTCTCCTAATTTTGGCTCCTCGGACGGTATTCAACCCAGAGGCCATTAGGTAGTAAGTAGTCCAAATGAAAGGACAAAAAAAAAAAAAAAAAAAAACACCACACACACACCAAACAACAAAACACCCACCAAACAACACAAAAAACCA
>Ga0116231_10013963_pt1 | contig 11013 bp, 6 predicted proteins | sample S1TSphgellanicum_2_FD_89695 | JGI IMG/M metagenome (GOLD analysis project Ga0116231, IMG submission 89695) | Host-associated microbial communities from peat moss isolated from Minnesota, USA - S1T2_Fd - Sphagnum magellanicum MG | ecosystem: Host-associated > Plants > Peat moss > Unclassified...
AAATTGATCAATCAAAGCAGCTTCTCCCCAATTGACATTGCAGGCAAGCTGCCTGAATTTTGAGGCGTAGACGATGGCCGAACGTGTCCCTTGCTGGAGGCGACGCAGCTTGTTGGTTAAAGTCCTGGCCTTGTCACTGTCCCCAAACACTACTTCAAATTCCGCCATAAAGGCGTTGAAATCTTGTAGGAGAGGGGATGATGTTTTCAGGATGGGAGCAAACCATGCTGCAGCTATCCCAGTGAGTAGGGTTCCAACGAATCCTACACGAGTGGTGTCATCAAAATAACGACGGGGGTGTAGTTGCATGATCAGGCGTACCTGGCTGACAAAGCCCGAAAATTTAAGGCGCGTTCCATCAAAATTTTCTGGCAGACTGATCTTGGGCTTTGGGGCGACCATTGCAAGAGCAGGAAGTACTGGGGCAGGAGGTGGTGGCTGATTCTGTAGGCAGGTCACCGAATCTCTAAGCATAGCATTTTCTTATTGAAAGTGCTGAAGGGCGGCGAGGATTTGAGTGAGATCGATGTTTGATTCTGAGTTATCGATGGTGGTAGTTCTCACACTTTTGCGCTTCCCAATCTTCAAACTCCTTCCTTCAAGATCTCTCAAGTTGTATTTGTTCCACTTCAAAACTTTGGCTTTGATGTCTTTTCAAAACAAACTTTTGTCATAGCAATTTTGCAAAGCTGCACTGTTCACATATAACCTTGGGTTGTTCTAAAATTTTGGTAAAACATGAGCAACTATGTCTATTACCTTCTCACAAAGTCTCAGCTCATTTAACTTCGGAAAGTGAAAGATCTTGCTACTTCCTTGAAGCCACCTTAAATTGGGACCTGAACACAAAATGACTTACAATTCGCTTTCAAAAACTCCAAAATCCTTGAGATTTTGGGAGACACATAAAATATATGTCTTCTATATCTGCTTAAAATTTCAGCCCTATTGATTATGGCCACAAAGAGATATCACTTTCAAAAGAAACTGACTTCAAAATTGAGACTGAAACTTCAGATGCTTGGATCTCTCTCAATACAAGTCCAAATGACATGAAATTTCTCTCACACATATATTCCTATATGATCTATAAGATCACAAAGTTACAAACCCAAAAAAGCTTAAACAAAGGAGATATGACCAAAAAACCAGATCTGGCACATAGTTTTCAAAAGCTCTTAACTCTCACAAAACATATCATTTTCTTTTGAAACTTTGAGAGTAGAAGCGTCCTATAGTCTTCTATAACCTTTCCAAGTTTCACTCCAAGATACCTCTAGCTACTTACTGAAACAAAACAAACAAACAAGAAGAAGGAGCAGATCAAACTGTTATGAACCGACTACAAACAAGTGGAGAATTACAAAACAAGACAAGCTTTATTGACCCATCAACTGGTGTTGAGCTGCTGAAGGGTTGTTCCCTAGACTATCTCCTTTTATAACCCTGAACCATAAGTATCCAAAAATATTCTAGGACATGATATTGCCAAAAGTATCCCAAAATATCCTAGGCCATGATATTGCCAAAAGTATCCCAAAATATTCTAGGACATGATATTGCCAAAAGTATCCCAAAATATCCTAGGACATGACATTGCCAAAAGTATCCCAAAATATCCTAGGACATGACATTGCCAAAAGTATCCCAAAATATCCTAGGCCATGACAATATGATCTACATAAAAAACAAACTTATTGCCCAACAAATAATGTCTAAACTTGTGCAAAGCAAAAACCATTATTAAAACCTCTCTTTCTATTGTGTTATATTTCTTTACTTTGTTCAAAAGCCTTGAAACATACATTACTGGTTGATCACTCTTCACTGTTACATTTTGAGATAGCATGGCCCCCATAGCTAACAAGGATGCATCTATATGAACATGAAACTCCACTTGCCAATTTGGTGATATCAATATCAAGGTTTCAATATACTTTTGTTTGATCAATTTGTAAGCCTTTTGACATTCTTCTATCCAAAGAAAAATCTATGTCTTTCTGGTCAAATTGATGATAGGTGCCATAATAACAACAAATTTTTTTATAAAACATTTGTAAAACTCTGCCATCACATTAAATAGTTGAATCTATTGTGGATTCTTAGGTTATGGCATGTTTACTATTGCTTGTACTTTCTTTGGATCTAGTACTTTCCCTTCTTTGGAAATGATAAAACCCAAGATCATCCCTGAAAATACCATAAATGCACATTTGTCTGGATTTTAGACTAATGCCATATTTTTTGCACTTTTGAAAACATAATCTAAGCTTTTACATATGACTCTCCATGTTACTATACATTATAAAATCATCTAAAAATATCTTCATAAAATTGTCCAAATATTTTTTGAATGTTTCAGTAATAACCTTTGATATGTTGGAAGTCCATTTTTCACTCCAAATGGTGTCACCTTCCATATAAAAGGCCCCCAATTTGTAACAAATGTAGTCTTATATTTATCCTCTGGAACTATAAAGATTTGATGATATCCTTAATATCCATCTAAGAAAGAATATGCCTCATACCCTGCTACTATTTTCAACACTTCATTTGTGAAAGGTAATGGGTATGGATCCTTCTTTGTGGCTACATTTAGTTTTTTGAAATCTATACAAATTCTCAATTTGCCATTTTTTTTTAGGTATTACTACTATGGGTGACAACCATGTAGCCTCCTCTACATATTGAATAAATCTAACTACTAATAACTTGTCTATATCTTGTTTGACTATTGTAGCATAGTTTAAATTTAATCTATACCCAACTTGATGTGCCAAGGGTATAGTAGTGTCCAATTCAATTATGTGTTATGCCAACTTTGGTGGAATCCTTTTCAAATCTTTCTATGTCTATGCAAAAACATCTTTGAATTCCTTCAATAGTTGTTCCAATTTCAACACCTTGCATGCTTCCAATTGTGCATTAATCTTCACCATTTATGGTTTCACATCAATTTTTAGATTGAACTTCATCAATTATTAATCTTTAATTAGCATCCATCTAGCTATTTGCAATTCATGTGCTTTGATTTTTACTAGAGTTTGATCCATTACAACATTCCTTGGTTGATGGCTATAATAGGTTTCCAGATACACCTTATCTTCCAGAGCTACCTTTGGTTCATATCTATTACCAACTATCTTCTTCTTTGTGCTTTGTACTTCAAATTCCTATTCTGAAATAGTAGTCTTCACATCTATACCATGATCTCCACATCTATGGTTCTCATAGATTGAATTGTTTCAAATAAATTGATTATTCCTATTGAGAACAATAATAGTTCTGTAACAAAAATGATATCTTCTTCTTCATTTGTGATGTCATTCTGATAATCGTAGCATAGTAACACTTCTAGTTTTTTTAAATGTTTAGTGATTATAATTGTTTTGAATATCCCATTCTTTTGTATGATAACAATGTTACTCCCCTAATCATGTCCCATTTTAGCATCCCTCATGATGCACTCCCAAGCTCCTTGGTAGACTCAAATGTGAGTCTAAGGTGAAAATAGCGAAAAGATAAAAAGTTGGGGCACGCTCCTTGCCCTGCGACACTTTGGGGGTACAAGGGCGTGCTGGAGCTCTAGGATGGGGACTAGAAATAGTGACAAGCAAATCAATTACTCACACAGACCTTCACAAACCAAACCACAAGTTGGTTAATGCATAATTGGAACACTTTTAGTGCACGAATGAGCCACGGGCAAACATAGATTCACAAAACTCATCACGACCCAGACTTAGGGGAAGCCACCACCCTCCCCCTTATAGTATTCTTTGTGCCTAGCCACAGGGCCAGCACCCAAATGTCATTTTGTCCCGAGACTCCTAAGTTGGAGTCCCGAAATTCTCAAAATTAGGACTCTCGCGATTTCGGAGGTCCATAACTTTGTGTACAGACCTCCAATTGAGATGAGGTCTGAAGCAAAGTTGTAGCCCTTGTCGAAATCTTTCCAATGGTATATGACATGCCACCTAAACACAAGGGAATCAGGGCGACTCCCAACCCTTCTTTTAGCCATAACTTATGTTTTAAGTGCCAAAATGGATCATGCGAGCCCATTTTAAACATTTAGATTCCAAGAGTTTTCCAACAATGTAAGGAACTCTTCAATCCAATGAGTTTTGACCCCTATAATCACCTTCTGAAGATTCGAAAGTCCATCGGAACTCCAACTCCCAAAATGGGAGCTCACTTGGGGATGTGGGGCTTCATTCCTTCACACTTTCCCACACTTTTGAAAGTATGAAATGTGATTCCCGAGCTTCATTCTTGGCCCGCACTTTTGCTAACCCTTACCTTGGTCACGAGCCCAAGGCTAGGGTTGCAACACCTCAACCATGGTTTCCCCAACAACATGGAATAACTAAAATCTACCACACTATTCTAAAGTAAAATAAATGTAATCATGTAAGGAATGTAATGAACATATATCTTCAGATCTCTGATCAACCCCATGGGTTTGTGGTTGTTTGATCTACCATCCTTAGATTATATGGTGTAGGTTTAGGCCTTGGAAACCCCAACCTCATTTTCAACTGTTTTGTGAGAATATAACTCCAAAACCTCCATGTAGCAACACATCCTTCATTGTATTCTTCCAAATCTATACTTGAATCACTACCATATGATTATCTATTGTTACAGCAAATGTCCTTACCTTTGGTGCTAAATAACCAACTTGTTTCTTTGTGGTTATTCTACTTACATTCTAAAAAAAATTCTAGTTTTAGTTTCTGCCAAACATATCTTTTTAACTTAGGAGCTATTTTAAACAACTATCCCAAGCTCAAAGTATAACTTGTTTTTAGCATTTACTTACCACTTTCCCAAAAAAATTCTTCTACTATGATCGGTTTTTCTTGTGAATTCACTACTTCTTAATATTTATGTGCTTCTGTAAGAGTAATATTTGGCATACTTGGCTAGGTTGTGTTTCATCCCTCCATGGATGTGGATGGCCTTTCTATCTAGATCTGTGTTTTTTGAATTCGTTGAATTGTCTCCACCATTGACTTCTCCAACCATTTTTCTTTCTCCCAATCAACAGCACTCTTTGTTTTTCTTAGCTTTCTATCCTTGAACACATGTTCTTCAGTTACTTTACTTCTTGTGATAATATTAACATCCACCACATTCACATTTGTAGTGACTATTTGTGTCTCAGCAACAGGTTGAACCTTTGCTATTGCCACAAATTTCCAATGAAACATCTTCTACATCTCAGCAAAATTTGGACAATTTGTCATTTTATGTCCATTCAAACCATAGATGTGGCATGCATATGAAGATGTTTTCTGTGATTTTTGACTTAGTTGTGTGGCCTTTTTAGTTGCCACCATGGTCTGTTCATTCTTCTTTCTACATGTTTTCACATTGTGATTCATCATCCCACAATTTGTGCAACATTTGTTAGTCTTCCTTATATTACTTTGTGTTTTCACTAATGTTGCCTATTTGGTATTTTGTGGTATTGAAAGTGCATTCCTTATTTCTACAGTAGTCATGTCTTTTTCACACAACATTATCACCTCCTTATGTTGTTGTAGTGTTGACCGTTTCATCCTTATAATCTCAATTATGAGGTATGATTGCAAACCCATTCTAAACATAGTAGTCAAAAAATTATTTGTGGTTGGTACTTATAAACCATGAACCAACTTTTGAACCTGCTCATAGTAAACCTCCACCCTCTTAGTCTCCTCCTGCTTCATACTCTTTAGCTCCATGTAGATTTGCACGTCATTCTAAATCTTTCAATGATGTTTACAAAATGCTTGTGTGAGCTCTGAAAAAATATAATCAGGGAATTTTGATATGTAATTATGACACCAATCTCATGTTGTATCTCAAGCATATAACTAAACACATTGATGATATACTCTTCAAAAGTCTTTACATTTGTTTTTACTACAAAATTGAACACCTTGACATGAGCATTTGGATCAACATTTTGTTGAAAATCAAGATACTTAAAAGTTACTCTTTTTGGCCTAACATAATGGCCATATCCATGATCAAGAATTGGTGTAGTTACAGCAAATGGTTCTTAATATCCTCTTCTTGGATTGATTACATCTACACTTCTATACCCTCTAGCAGCCATTAAGTTCATTGATGGTCAATCTACAATCCTATTCACATGAATAGTCATTATCAAACAAGTAAACATGTCTCCTAACAACTCCAATAATTATTGTTGGTAATGCCAAATTCCCATTCAGTTTCCTTCTTACCAAGACTCCACCAAGTCCACTACCCAGTTTTGCTATAGATCCAATTAATATTCCCCTTTTCACAACATCCATGATGGGTGCAACAACCATTTCAACTCCTTTGGTTATTATACTTGCTTCAAGTGATTTGGTAACTATTACTCCAATAGGTTGTCTCCAAGTTTCAACAATTACCATTTCTGACACAATTAGTGAAATGTTGACTCAAGGGCAATGATGTTCCATTCTATGGTTACCCATTAGTATCCTTTGTGGTGCAAAATGTGGATGTAAATGCACCTTTCATTATCTGCTCCTCGTCTGAATAGATGGATAAATTTGTCAACTCTATGGTCCCAATTGGCTTCCCAATTCCATGCCTCTTAATATATTCTGAACTACAAGAATTTTTGGTTCCTATTTCTATGGTTGATCCATTAATGTTCCTACCAAATTTTGTAATTCCACACGTCTAGTGACGCGCTCCCAAGTCCCAAATTAACCCCAAGTTGGGACTAAGTCACTCAAATTGCGGAATTTCGAGACTTGGGGCACGCTCCCGACTTCCAACACTAAAGGGGGTGAGAGGGGCATGCTGAAAGCTCCGAAATAGACTAGGAAGAGGGATAAGCTTACTCAATTACACGGTCCTGCATCCAAATCCAACCAACAAGTTGGTTAGAACTCATTCTGCACCCTTTTGGTGTTGGGACAAGCCACGAACTACCTTGGACTCACTTGACTCACCACGACCCGGACTCGAGGGAAGCCACCACCTTCCCCCATATAGTATTCTCTGTAGCTCTCTACCGCACTTGCATCCAAATGGTTTTTTTTCCCCGGACTCCCAAAGTGGAGTCCCGAAACTGTCCCGATTTGGACTCTTAGAACTTTGGACGCTCATAACTCCTCGCCCCAAACTCGGATCAGGACGAGCTCTAAACCAAAGTTGTAGCTCTCCTCGAGAGCTTTCCAAGGGTGTGTCGCACTTCACCTGCACACACCGGAATCGGGTCGATTCCCGACTTTTAGTGGTCGGGAATCAAATTGCCAGTTTGACTCCCGGCCCTTCTTTTGACCATAACTTATGTTGTAGATGTTCAAATGGCTCATGCGATGCCATTTTGGACATCTACACTTTAAGACCTTTCCAACGGTATAAAGAACGCCTCAATATGAGGTGTTTTGACCCCTACAATAGCGCTCTGAGTTTTTGGGAGTCCCGGAGGACTCCCAAGTCCCATTTTCGGGAGTGTGAGTGGGGACCTCACACTTCCCTCAAAGTGGGGTTGCGACATCTAACAATACATGCTCTAATGTGAAAAGGAACAAAAGGACAATCCATGATCGCATGTCCTTCTTCTTCATAGAATGCACAAACCCTTGAAAGTAATCTAACCATCTTCAAATCCACATATTTCATGATCCCATGTTTCAGTTGTGTACCTAGTTTCATCCAACTTTGGATTCCTTTGATGTGAGTATGATTGTGGTACTTCATCTAACACATTCACATGTGCATCTACATACTCAGATGATCGTAGGTAATTTTCCTAAATCTCCTCAACCACATCGATATTGGTGTTTTCTTCCACCACCCAATCTTCCATTGCTTCATAGTAATCTGGAGATGCAAATTGATACACAAACCTAGGTTGTATGCCTCTTGTAACATCCCTTCTGCAGCTAGTCACCAACCCAAGACTTGAGATTTCTTGCAATTGATCAAATACTACAAAAATTCCTACTTCATTTTGATCTTTTCAACTCTAAACCACATATTATGGCTAAGAATTATATTACACCCACTCACCTGGGTCAGTAGTCAACTGCATCTATCTCCATGGAGATTGTCATATGTAATTATGCTTTCTTTGAAGACCCCTAGTCCATACTTCATGTCATACCACCTCTTGTGGTAGAAATGACATGTGCCCTACAGGTCCTTCCTCTATTCTCATAACTCGTTTGTCCAACATCAAATTCCGATATGGGGTTTTTGTAAGCCTAGCATACTCCTCTCCACTTTCAAGATTGTCTTCTTTTTTTCTTTAAATAATTTATTGATTTGTCTCCAAATCTAATTATTATTGTAAACTTTGGGTCACCATCTGATTCATCTTGTTTCAGAATTCTTCATCTTCAAAGTCTGTAGATTGCACTATAATCCTTATAACGTCAACCACTTAGACCTTTGAAAGTTTTTAACATACCCCTGTAAATTCTAAATTTTTAAAAAAACAACACTACAAGTCTGAAAACTCTCATTTATAGTATAACAACAAAAATTGTGAAATTTGTTATTGTAAAAAAAACAAAAAAAAATTTCACCATTAGATGGTCGCCAAATGGTAGAAGTGAAATTTAATTCTTGCAAAATTATTCCACACTATTGTAACAACAAATTTGCATTTCAAAAATACATTATAAAAAACTCCAAAAATAATATTATAATTCATTTCATCAATTCTAATACTACAAAAAATTCACACAATGATATAAACATAGAATTCAGTGCAGAAGTCTATGCTTCTCTATATTATTGAAAACATGAATCAAAGTTATAGTAGAATCCCATGTTCAGTTGAAAAAAATCTAAAACAACAATTAAAATTTGTGGTATATCCAAAACAGAATCTATGGTTTTCTACCACAAGTACTTACAGCTCCTCTCATTCTTCCCTCAAAATTGTGTTTAAGAATATCCTTTTTTTCCAGAATCTCTCTTTTAGGGCAGTCCCAAGTTTCCTCATCATGACTCAAAACCAACAAAAATTCAAAATTCAAACTGACAAAGTTCCTTGATCAATCCCTATCCTAAGTGCTTGTTCATCCAAAATCATGTAATCATCCAACCCCCTTAACAAAAAACAATCTAACCACATTGTTGGTGAAATCTTTTGCTTGTTTTTGTGTATACTATGTGGATGGTTTTTGAGACCAATGCTTGAATTTGCCACGGACAAGACTTTGGATCTCTAAACACTTGTAACCGATTGACATTCAATTTGTCAGAAAAGCAATGTACAAATAGTGGGATGAGGACTAGGAGTATGGTGTTGATGGAACTGAATTGGCCATGACATTGGACATGGGCGATAACTTTGTTGTGAATGCAGAGGTGGGCAACAATGAAAATGCTGACTACTAGATCATTTGTTGCACTAAGCATCTTCATAAGGTGAGAAAAGCTTTCAAATGTCAATGGGGCATAGAATTTGAAGGTGATGATGTTGTTACTGGGAAATATTACCAAAAGTGGGGAAATTTATATTCATATTATGTTTTTAAGGATTCCCATATTGTTTACATGCATGCACATTTAGTAAGGGCTGTGAAATTTTTGATGCCACCAAAAGACCATTGAGTTCAAGGTAATGACCCAATATATGAATTGTTAATGATTCAATAATAGGCATTAGGTTAGAAATTGCTACCTTGGAAACTAATGATTAATTTGATGAATACTGATCAATTCATGTGTTTCAGAATTGATGTCTTGATTTGATGTTAAGTCACAGGTTGTTCAGAGCAATATTTGGGTTATGGTCATTAAGGTTCAAATCCCCTCTGAACATCACCGGTTTAGATCAAGTCTTTACAATGTAGATTCCTAAATTTGATATGATGTATCATGCAACTTGTGACTATAATTTTAACAAAGCGTAATGTGAATGCTTATATGCAAATGGGCTTAAATTTGATAATTCATCTTTCAAGTAATATTGTTATGGCATAATTTCACATGCAGAAGAGTTTACTTCAATGATCTCCTTCACAAATATTACAACATTTCTATCATAATCTGAGGAAAATAGATGTAGTTTATTTCTATTTCATGTCTTTTAGTTGGTAGCTGTTGAAATATTCAAGTTAAGAAAACCAATGTTTACTTTCATCTCTTATGCAATTGCATTTTAAAGTGATAGCTCTAACTATTGATATTTGCTAACATAAGGGACAGATTGTACACATTTTGGATTGGGTGTTGGCTCTTCAAGATGAAATGCAAAGGCTTAAGTTACAAGGATTATTCAACATTAAACCTCAAATTGTTGTGGTAAGTATGTATGTTTTATTTAAATTTTTTTCATCTTCTTTTCCACCTACTTACTCTTGTTTTATATCAATCAACTATAAATTTTTGGTCCTACATTGTGGCATCAATCCAAATAAAATATCAATTTGGTGAATCAATCTCCCAATGCATTTTGTCTTTCACCTACAAGTGTCATGAAGCTAGGACTTGAATAATTGATATTTTTGCTTTTGTTGTTAGAAAATTATCTTTCAATTATTTTTATTAGGGGATTAGAGCTTGAAAAGATGAAGAATTAAAATAAAATTATAATAATAACTTTGTATAAAGGTTGGAGGTTTGAACCCCCTTGAATATACAATAGTTTTATTTTTTCTATGGCTTTTATGAAAAACATTCACTACTACAAAATGTGGGTGTAGTTCACTAATCCTCGTTCATTAGAACAATGAATTCATTGCTTTTTCACTGGTCCATGTTCACTACAATTAGTGAATTTGTTAACAAATAGGAGATCTATTCAAGTGCAAACATAAACCTTCATTGAAAGGAGACTACAACATAATGCTCACAACACAAAACATAACATCAAGAACTCTCCAAGGTTCTTGTCACATGAAATACACAAACTCGTGCAATGAAGAAAAAAAAACCAAACCATCAACACCAAGGTATTTAACTAAAAGACCAAATCACAAATAACCAAACTAAAATAAGTAACAAAAGTAATTCAACCTTGTGAAAGTAACCTAGTTA
>Ga0116231_10013965_pt1 | contig 11012 bp, 5 predicted proteins | sample S1TSphgellanicum_2_FD_89695 | JGI IMG/M metagenome (GOLD analysis project Ga0116231, IMG submission 89695) | Host-associated microbial communities from peat moss isolated from Minnesota, USA - S1T2_Fd - Sphagnum magellanicum MG | ecosystem: Host-associated > Plants > Peat moss > Unclassified...
ACTTTTTCCACGCCCCATCTACTTTTTTTTCTTTCCGTGTTTTGGCCAACCCCCCCCCCCCCCCCCGGAGCTGCAGTAAATGTTACGTAAGATAACATCCAAAGTTTATTAAATTTGCAGGATCAAAGGCATCAGTAGATGCAATCACTCGGCATCTCCGACTTCTTTGATACATATTTACACATTGTGAACATGGAGCTCTCTCTGGCAGGAACATACACACCTCACGATACCCAATCGGCTAGATGATTCTGAAGGGAACAATGGTATGTGAAATTCAATGCCAAACTCCAAGGATTGGTGAGCTTTTGCTTTTCAGTTTTGTCATTCCAAGCTTCCCGAACATGATTATCATGAAAACAGAGAGATTCATTCAGTGACTAACAAAAGAAACAAGCAGACAGTTCATATGTGTAAGACACAAATGAGAAACTCAAAAGTTCATTTTCTTCCATATGTGAAAATAACTTAGGTGTGTGGTCTGCCACCAGCTCCTGCATTCACCCTCCAAAAGCTAGGGAACAAAATACTCCCAAAATTTGCACAACCTATTTTTGTTTCAATGTCAAGAGGCTCTCACCTGCAGCAATCAGCTTGGAAAAATTACATGGGTAATGTCTTGGGGGATGGGCAAATTGTCATATCTACTTCAGGATAGTCCCTAAGTTTCACTGTTTTAGTCCAAACATGATGGAAATATTTAGCAGTAAATAGACCAACCACAGTTGAGCACAACAATAGAAGAAAGAATCTGAATAGAAGAAGTGAAGATTGAGGATTGGTTGATCAAATTGGTTACCGTTCTTTGGACAAGGAAAAGAGGGAAAAGTGAGTTGAAAATTCCGTAAGTACTTAATCTTGTTGTGACTAGCCTTTTAATGAATGGTAAATGCTGTGTTTTTTCCATGAGTACTTGATGGAAAAACATACACCATTGCTTTCATGCCCTTTGTCAAATTGTCCCTGAGAAGCATAGCATGGTGAAGGACATTGTATAGTATCATGAATCCTAGATTGTGCAAGTTTTCAAAGCGCAAAGAAAGAATACCAGAAGCCAATGGTTTGTGCCCTGAAGGAGGAATTTCTCAAGTTAGAATTGATGCAAATTGGACTTGGAGAGCTGGAGGAGGCATTACCTTAAGAAGTGGGATGATGGGTTCTCAAGTTTGAGGTACTACAATATATTATCCATGAAATTGTAGAAGAACAATGCACTATATGCATCACCAATGATGGCTATCTTAGTTGTCATTAATGTTCAAACCATAGATCTATGTATCCCAACCTAGATACCGAACTTGGATTAAGGTTCAAGATTTTAAGGTCTAGGGTTTAGGGTTTAGTACCTGCTCTGCTGAATACATTGAGGGACGTATTCTGTTCTTAAATGATGTCAGGACCATGGATAAATAGTTCAGCACTTTTAAGTTCTTTCTTATGTAAGTGCTTTATTACTGCCATCTGCTGAAGCTTCAATGTCTCTTACATCTCTCTTACTGCATGACAACAGTTTTGGCAGGAAAGTACAGACAAGATTGGGTGAGTTCATAATCTCTTTATTTTTTCATTAAGTTTTTAGTTTGGAGTGCTGGTTAATAGTTAAAACAACCAGCTGCCAATCCATGCCTTTATGCAGAAAATTTCTTAGTGTTTTCAGGGGCTATATATTAAAGAGATCTTAGTCTGTTCAGAGGCCATGTATTTAACCTCTGGAGATGCTCTCTTTTAATATATGGCCTCTGAAAACGCTAGGAAATTTTCTAAACTCCACCAGTGCTCAGAATATGACCCTGCACATTAAAGATGCTGGATGAAGAAAAGTCAAAACATGCTGGTTTATTTCAGCAGAATGGTTTGAGTCAGTTTTTTTCCACTTAGTTTGCTGAGGTTGGTAAAAGGCACAACAAAGCCTAACATATGCCATAGAAAAGTGTAATAAATATGATCTGACTACATATCCCTCTTTCGGATTGGTTAATCATAATGATTGGTCTAAATGGTCTTTGATTAGTAGTCTCTGACCTATTTGAAGTCTCCAGTTTAGTTTTATCGGTGAGTCAGAAAGAAATAAAAAACTAAATGTGGATGCTAGAAATATTTTTACAGGGGTCACATACTAAGCAACGCTAGAAATGCTCCAATGCCTCATCAAGGGCATTATCTCTACATGTTGTCACAAAAATTGAACATTGTCCATCAGCTGAACTCAAATCGATTTGATAATAATAATAATCATGTGAAAATTATTTTTTCATAAATTCATATTGTCTAATCACAAGTGTCAAAAAATTAACATGAAACTTTTTCATTTTATTTATATGTATTTCATACGTGTTTTGAATGCATGACATTTATATTTAAATTATAAAAACTTATGAAAAAATAAATTTGTATGAATATATTTATCAAAATTGTGGTTAAAAAAATTTGTGATGTCCATCTTTAATCATTTTGTGTAAGAATAAGGGTCGTGAAAGGTCAATTCTAGTAAAGCCTACCCAAGGACTTTACACAATGTAAAAATCATGTGCATTTTTATTTATTTATTTCATGTGATATCCAATGGTATCTTCTAGACGTAACACAAAGTTGTCCAATCTAAAAGAAAATAAGATAATCATCACAAACTTTTTAAACCATAGTTTGATAATATTATCATGTGAATTAAATTTTTTCATAAGTTCATACTATTTAAACATAGGTATTATGTGTTTAAAACACATATGAAACACTTATAAATGCAAGATTTTACTATGAATAAACACTTTCATTCAAATTATGTGCGCTTCATACACCTTTTAAATAAAATTATTTATGTTTGAACAATATGAACCAACAAAAAACATATTTCACATAAATATTGTTACCAAATCATGACACAAGAAATTTATGATAATAACTCATAACACGAAAATTCACAATATCAAAATGAAATAAAAGATATTTCATTAAAAAGACACATTGAGATAATTCATCTCCATCTCAAATTAGGAAAGCCTGAGAAACCACCATTAAACAAATCAAAATTTGTATGGATGCACATAACAAGAATGGTAACTTGCAATACCCTTCTTTTCGCAATTTTTAAAATCGACAAACCAATCTGATTTGGTAGCAATAGAGCTATTGGAGGACAATAGAAGGATGTGGAGGTATTGCTTTGAAGATACACTTATTTGAGGTCTGTTCACACTTGGTGTTGGGGACTCTAGTGTTGAGTCGCTTGACACCATACTAGTCATTTAAGACTTAAACCTACTTATCATAAAGAATTTATATTAAACAAAAATTCACTTAACATTAAGCTATTGCCCATTTACCATTGGGTCCGTGCCACCTAGGATGCCACCTAGATTTTCATTTAACATTTATTTAACAGCAAGTGTGAATGCACCATTAGACTGGTCAAGCTTTCAAGGACCTATATAAATATTATTTTATATTACTCTATATTTTAGATATAAAGGGTCACAGACATATATCGGTAAAAAATTGGCTCAAAGTTCAAACCCCACCCACTAGCCTACTATGCTTTGATAAAGTTGGCATTTGGTTCATTTGCTTGCACATGGAGTTGGGCTGAGTTTCTGCCTGACTCTGTCTGTGGAGGTCTCCTTGTGGATCTGTCACCCATTCTCATGTCCGACTCTGACTGGAAAAATCATTCCCAAAGCTGGCTGCTGAAAGCTGATGGAAGGGAACTATAATGCCCTGCCAATGCCTGTGGGTTTCATGTTACCCTGGTCAGTTGAGCAACTGGCCGGGGGACCAACTTGATTTTGGGTGTTGGGATTTATTCTGTCTGCTATCATCCCTCTTTGTTCTCTTCCCTTCCCTTAGAGCATCCCCACCAGTGGTGCTCTCAGTATGTGACCCTGCAAAAATATTTTTCTCACATCCAAGTTTAGTTATTTACTTTTATTGCCACCCAGCCCATTAAACTGAAAATGGGTAGGAACTACTAATAGCAAACCACCTGGACCAATCAAAAACATTATGATTGGCCAATCAAAAACAGGGAGCAGCAGTCCGATCGTGTTTATTACACTCTTCTCTAGCAGGTGCACAGCTTTGTGGTGCTTTTTACCAGCCTCAGCAAACAGAGCAAATATACAGGAGAAAAACAATTTTTTCGCTGAGCCACACCGTCATATGGTCACTTTACTTCATCTGATTTTAATGTGCATGGTCACATACTGAGCACAGTTCAGATGCTCTTAGCTAGCGCACCCCTTCCTTCCTTCCTTCCTTCCCTGCATTCCTAACTTCTTTACTCAACAGTTTTCTCTTCTGATCCACACAGACATCACATGCAACAACTCAATTCGCCGCATACCAAGCTCCTCATCATATGATTTTGTCGCATGCTCAGGCAATGTCAGTTTTGCTTGCTTCACTGCTTCTGTTTCTTTCAGTTGCTTGCAACTCTGAACAATGTGGTGGGATATCAATCAGTAGGTTTTGGGGGGGGGGGGGGGGGGGGGGGGGATGGATTTTTTGCAAATTTGTGATGTCAAAATGAAAAGGGAATATTGTTCACTAATTAATTCGCTTTTTAAGAAAAAAGTTGTCAAATTTTTATGGAATTTTTTTTTTCTCAACAAACATTTTGCCACTTTTAGTGAAATCAAAAAAGTAATCTATGTATAATAGTAGATATCACAGACAATAGCAAAACTCTAAGAGATTTGCCATTTTTGGGGAAGTTTTTGGGTATATGCGAACAACAATTGAATTCTTTCTATTGCACATCTGGCCATGGAAAATTGTTGAAAGTATGATAATGGTAATAATATTATTCTTATTTTATAAATTTTTATTTATTAAAAAATTAAAAAATTATTAAACAGGCTGGAGTCACCACCCATTTGCAACATTTTTGAGCTGACTGAACACTTGATCAACCCTTTTCTTTTACCTTTTTTTCCCTTGAAAAAACATATTTGTTGTTTTTTTGGGGCAAGGTATTTATTTAGAACCAACCACCTCTTGTTGTGCTTGTACAAATCCATTATAATTTGTTCCAATATAGAACCTTCCGTTCTCTCCATGCTAAATTCTAATATACTATTGAGTCCCCCTATTAGTATCTAACATGCAAAAAGATGGGCGCTCTGAGGAGCAAGTCGCTCGGAACTGACACTTAGGCTTGCCCTTGTTTTATACTTAAACTCATGTTTTGCAGATTACAACATCAGTACTTGTTTCCTTGACTTGACTCGAATTCTCTCGAGAACTACACAATTTGTATCAATTGTAGACTAAACACAATAATACCTTATTTATTATGAACTATGATACTATGATACTTTCTTTGATGCCTGAACACCATAGGGGTCCGATATCTATTCCTATTTTTGATAACTGCCCAAACAGCCATAAATACGGTCTCCTAGCACAGGAATAACCTAAAACAATGGTGCTTTTTTTTTGGTCAAATTTTTAATTCAGCCAAAATGACAACCATCCATAAGAAGATTTAGCCAAATTTGGCTATAATCAAGATCTGAAGGTATATATATCTATCTATCTATCTATACATGAACCCTTATGTATTTTTTAATTGCTTACTTTTTAAAATGTAAAGAAATTTAGCAATTTCTCTTTTTTAAATTTCGAAATTTGACAACAATACAAGTTGTACTTGGCAACTTTGACACTAATTATATGCTTTGTTAAAAAAAGTTGAAATTTTCCACCCAAAAAAAATAAAGAATTTTTTATATGTGAAGGAAAATAGATAATATTTTGGCATATACAGGATTATTTTTATTTTCTGGCATGGAATCCTTCCAAAAATTAAATTAATTATTGGACCGACATATGTTGAAGCTGTTGGCCCTGTACTGTGGAGACTTGGCCTTGAGGAGTCTTGACTCCAACAATTCACAACTGGCCTATGTAGCAGACCCATGGAAGAAATCATGAGGCTTTTATGGATCTGTTGTCAGGCCTCCTTGATAGCCTATACGAGTACTCGATTACAAGAGGAGTCTGGTAATACCTGGGCCAGTTTGACACTAATCATATTATTTTCAGAAATGTTGAAATTTCCACCCAAAATAAAAATCAATTTTTTTTTTCTGAATGAAAATAAAGAATCTGATGAAATATTTAGGAATATATCATTTGTGAAAATGGAATTATCAAAATAAATAAATAAATAAATAATTCAACAAACACATGTCGAAGTGGGCCAAGGTACTATGGTTTTACCCTTTCTTCCCCAAGACCAACAACAAATTCCTTAAATGTGTAAATTGGGCATAAGAGGAGTTGTGAGTTCCTTCCTTCCTTCCTTCCTTCTTTCTTTCTTTCTTTCTTTCTTTCTTTTTACATATTTTGTCTGTACAAGTGACAATTCTTCCGTCATGTTTGAATCCTTTGCCTCTCTTTCGGGGCAAAAATTAGGCGGGTAATGCCTGGAGAGGAGGGAGTGGGAGGCGCTGGGCGTAACCAAAATAAGGCGTCCACCTGAGGCGACAACTGATAAATTTTGATAACTTACCCGTACCAGTGTCTGGTCCTGGTATGAGATCCAAGGCTGTTTTCTGGCCGGTATGTGGCAGGTATATAACTGGTATTGAGACTGGTATAACACCAGTAGAATGTTGGTATTATCCTTAAGTATCTACCAGACTGGTACTCGTATAATAAGGCTGGTATTGCCTCAGCTCGTACCAGACTGGTAGGGTCCTTGCTACCGGCCTCCTCGATCCCAGCATTAAAATTTGTTCAAAATACACTGTGAAATTTTTGACAGGTCCTTTACAAGAGGGAAAGAAAACACTACATTGCATATAAATCTACAATCCATAGCTTAACCATATGTCATGGATCGGAGTCACTAAACCAATAGCCCACTAGTACACCATCTATTGGGAAGCTTGTCACAAGTCAGAAGTTGTGGATGAATTGAGTTGTGGATGAACCTCAATTGATTAAGGCCTAGTGAGTTTACAAGATTGGTCATGTGGGTATGAGATCTAGTAGGAAGCTACTAGCTACGTAGATGCGTTTTAGGTGATTAGTAAACATGCAAGGGCTAATGGGTTGAGCAACTCCACCCATGCTCAGTATGTGGCCTTGTAAGAGTATTTCTCCACATCCAATGTTTTACTGGGATATTTTACTTTCCCAACCTCACAAATAAAGCTGAAAGACTACTAATAGCAACCCACCTGACCAATCAGACCATCTAGCCAATCACCAGCAGGTGTTTGGCTTTGCTGTGCCTTTCGCCAGCCTCAACATCCTGTGCAAAAATGTTGGGTCAAAACCATTTTGCTGAGCCAAACCAGCCATGTTTTGACTTTTTGTCATCCAAAATTTGTTGTAGTGCACCATTGGAGTTGCTCTTAGCAGGTAGGGGAAAAAAACAGAAACTTAGCTAACCAACAAGGTTAAAACTAGGGGAACTCGGACCCATGGAAAAGAGTTTTCCATCTACATACCCTTCATTGCTCATGGTATGGTGGATGTTGTTTCACCCTAGCCTATGTCAAGTGACAAACCATCTAAAAGGTTTATTCACAATCCAAGACGGTTAAGGCATGATCTAGGCAGATTCTACTAGGCCTTGGAGTGCCCTTCAGGCATACTGGGTTGGTCATTAGGCTATCCCAAGAGCACTATAGGGCCCAGAATCTGCCCTGGACAGCTCTGTCATCTAGTACACTACAGTCTGGGGTGGCAGATTATGTCATTTTCTTGACAACATTATATACAACATAGTCTTCCCGTGATGATCACACACTCGTAATAGCGACCAGAATATACTTGTGGAACATGATTTCCTTTTTAAAAGTTTGTTCTATATGCCACCCCAGAGTTTAATGTCATGGAATCGCTCCACACTTGCCCATTAGGTTGTGCTGCACCTAGCTTGCTTGCCCTACAGGACTCGCCCCGTATTGCCGTAACCAACATAATGTGTAGGAGGGGATTGACCATTCCGTAGTGCGTACTGACTTTGGGGGTCATATTCCGGCAGTTGACAGGCAGAGACAAGTTGGCTCCACTTTTGGAGCTGTCACTGTCAATAAATTTTTGATGACCGAAAACACACTGAAAAGGTGAATCCGTAATTCTAAAACTGGTTACACTTTGGAACAAGCCCTGGAAGAACGCATTACAACCTACCGGAACGGCCACTTATCCACTCATCCTAGGGGGGCTTCGCCTCATTCCTAAGTGCTAGGGCCCTTTCCATAGTACACACCGGTCAGTAGTAGGCCCTTTCTCTCCCTCTTTATATTGGCAAATGTGAAGAGGTATTTAAACCTTTCTAAAACCATGTAAGAAAGTTTTTGGGGGGGGAGGAGGAGGGGGGGATTTATCCAAAGTCACATATTTTGAGGAAAAAAGCATTTGAAGTCACCATATTTAGATCAGCATGTCATCAAACTATACAGGTCCTCTTGTGGCCAGTCCACCTACCACACAAAATTGAAGGAAATTAATTAATTAAGATAAATTTTAATAATTTATTTATAAATTTATAATTAAATTAAATTAACTTAAATTCATATTTTTATTATTTAAAAAATATTGTCCTTTTTTTATATAAAAAAATGATTGCTGGATGGATTCCTGTCATCATAACTACCACAAGTTAAAAATTCACTGAAACTGTTGTCTCCAGACTCTGCTATGGTACCTATTCAGACTGCAAAAGTCTAGACTCTAGACCTCTTGTCCCCCTCACTTGACAAACACCCCCCAAGTTTACAACCCTCTCTGTATAGACAAAATACTCTAATACCTTGGCCAATTCGACACTAATTATATTATTTTCAAAAATGTTGAAATTTTCAATTTTTATTTCTTCCAAATCAAAAAATATTGTGAAGGATAATAATGAATATTTAGGCATATTTCATTTCTTGAAATGAATTTTTCAAAATTAATGGCCAACATACTTCAGAGCACCATAATTAAGATTAAAAACATCAATCCAAAAAGGGAAAGGGATGAACATGAAGAGAAGAGAGGACCAACCAACCTCCAAAGCCAAGACAACAATACCCACCCAAATCCAAAACCAAAGCCTAGGTCCTAAACCCTTCCCCAGGTTGTAGGGTTTAGGGTTTAGTCTGCCCTTCTTTTGTGAAAATCCAGGGTGTGAGTAGGAAGGGCTATAGCTGGAGTTTAAATTACCATAGTACAGGGGCAGCTTCCAGAAATGCCCGTGCAATAATTATTTATTTATGTATTTTTTTAATATTTCACATTGAAAAAATAGAATATTTCAAAAGATTTCGCCCCCAAAAAAAAATTCCTTTCCTCATGTTCTGTTCTTTAAATTTTATTTATTTTTAAAACTTCAACATTTTACCACAAATAATATCATTATTGTCGAAGCTACCAAGGTACCATAATATTACTCTAGTTAGTACCTTGACAACTTCGACACTAATTAAATTACTTGAAGAAATGTTGAAAATTTCCAAAAAAATAAAAAATAAATTGTCAAAGAACAAAATTTTGTGAAGGAAATTAAAGAATATATAAATAGGATTAAAGGACACAAGTGATGGATCTCAGTGAGTTTTTTGGTGGCAAATTTTCATTATTTTGCAAATTTTCTTAGAAAAACTTCATACTTCCAAGTAAATGAGTTTTTGCAGTGTAAAAAATATTTTTTCAGGAAAAATAAAATAAAATAAAATCCCACATCTGTGAAATTTGGAAAATCAAAAGGGCCCCCAGAAAAAAACTAAATAAATAAATTTAAAAAAGCATTAGTGTGACCATAATGGGTCTGGCAGAAACCTAGGGTTTAGGGTTTAGTGTTCTTTTTTGTGTTTTGTTTTTGTTTTTTGTTACATGGGAAGAATGCAGAGAGAGGTGATACTTAGTGTGACAAAATGGTTAATTTTATGCTCAGAATTTTGGCACTATTTTTGTCGACTAGTTGATACCACCGACCGATTGTCGACGTAAGGTCTCTTCCCAATGAAGCACACGTAGGGGATAACTTATATTTGCTCCTTTATCCGAGTGGGTATTGATCAGAATGCGGGATCGTCATCCCATACGGGAAGTAGCAAAAGCAAGCAAGCAAGTAAGTTTCCGCTCCTAAACTTTTTCGGTTGGCCAAAACAATCAAAACTTTGTTGAGCTTTCGTCTCTTCCTTTGCACCCACCTTTCAAGAGCCCGTCAAGTCTATAGCTTTGACCGCACGTATGCACTTTCCATTTTTTTTGGTTCGTATATGTGGCATGGCTAAGCTATGACCGCACGTATGTACTTTTTTTCTTTTTTTGGGGGGTACATACACGGCGCATGGCTAAGCTACTACTTTATTTGCTTTGCTAATAATTAACACTGTATATTGGATGTGGATGTAATGAACACATTAAAAAGAGGCCCAAATAGAGGGTGTGTGGATGGAAATGCTCAAATAGTCCTTTTGACATAGCAAGCAACCGTAATAGGGTATTGCCCAAAAATTGAATTAAATTAAATTAAATTAAATTAAACAAATAAACCGGTTGCTAACTCTGCTTGTGGAAAGAAATTGTGCTTCCCAAATAGTGGACCTAACAAATTTCTTCTTAAAATTTTGCTCTTTGTTTGTTATAATGATGTCAGGATTAGCCACCCGGAAATTAATATAACAAGAGTTTTAGCTAACCCTAAACCCTACTAGTTAGGGTTTAGGGTTTAGGTTTTGAGGTTTAATGTTTTTGGAAACCCTAAGGGTTTTTTTTTCAAACCTTAGGCCTAACTAGCCTAGATGGGGTTTTTTTTTAAAAATTTGTGAGGTTAGCTGGACTGGCAATCCTCCAAACCAGAATCCCTCTATTTTCTTGCATACCTTACTGGAACTTATCATAATAATCTGGCAATTTGGATTTTTCTTTTTGTTTTTTTTTTTTTTTTTTTTTATTCTTTTAATTTTGTGGTTTTTTTTTTTTTTTTTTAAAATTTTTTTTTTTTGTTAATAAACACTGGGACCCGTGTTAATTTTTTTCCTTTTATAGGGAAGTGGTCCCTTCCGGCGTCG
>Ga0116231_10013966_pt1 | contig 11012 bp, 10 predicted proteins | sample S1TSphgellanicum_2_FD_89695 | JGI IMG/M metagenome (GOLD analysis project Ga0116231, IMG submission 89695) | Host-associated microbial communities from peat moss isolated from Minnesota, USA - S1T2_Fd - Sphagnum magellanicum MG | ecosystem: Host-associated > Plants > Peat moss > Unclassified...
ACAACTTGAAAACAAGCAAGAAATGAAACATTCAAGGTTCATGAAATGGAACAATCGTATTAACTAACAAGAAATCACAAAGGTTGTATGCTTCAAATGCTACAATCACAAAACTATGGCTTGCAATTACTAACAAGGCTTGAAGGTTATAGGTGCACTCAAAACCATGAAAGGAGATAATGAAAGACCACTCAAAACCGTTCCATTATATATTATTTCCGCCACTTCACCTTAACCTAGTCGCCACCAAACCTTAACCTTAGCCGCCACTTCACCTTAACCTAGCTACCACCAAAGCCTAACCCTAGCTGTTACCAAGCCCTAAGTAGTTTTCCACTTCTAAACCCCAACTTAACTACTACAAGGATGTGAATACTATTCATCATTTTGATGAATGTTTAACACATTTATCAACATTGGGAATTAGAAATGCATAATATTTCTAACATGTAAACCCATTGGAGTTCTGTTCGATCCCAAAGTGAAGTTACAAAGGAATGTGAATGGAAATGATGAATCAAAGGGATTTCCATATCAACAAGCGGTTGGGTCTTTGATGTATGCCATGTTGTGCACACGACCCGACTTGGCATACCCAATAAGTGTGTTGAATCAACACATGGCGAACCCTAACATGGAACATTGGATAGCCATCAAACAAATCTTTCGATATTTGCAAGGTACATTGCAAATGAAATCACTATTCGGTGCAACACCATCCAAGGAAGTGCTTGGATATTGTGATGCGGATTGGGGTGGTGATCTTGAAGATAGGAGGTCCACCACAAGGTTTGTTTTCATGATTGGAAGTGGAGCCATTTGTTGGAGTAGCAAACGATAACCTACAATAACATTGTCTGTCACTGAAGTGGAATACATGGTGAACACGCAAGCCACAAAAGAAGTGATATGGATAACAAAATTGATGATGTATCTAAGATACATGGAGGAGAAGAAAGTGATGGTGATTCGATGCGACAATCAAGGTGCGACATCATTGACCAGGAATCCCACTCAGCACGCACGAACAAAACATATTGATGTACAACATGATTTTGTTCAAGAACGAGTTGAAAATGGAGAGGTTCGATTTGAATATTGTCCAACGGAACACATGGTGGCAAATGTCCTTACCAATGCATTATCCAAATAACAACATCATAAGTTGATAAACATGTTCGGATTATAAACTTCATAGAATGGGAATGTTAAAAGTACTATTTGTTTCTAATTCCCAATGATTGATGAATGTGTTAAACATTCATCAAAAGGATGAATAGGATTCACATCATTATAGTAGTTAGGTTGGGTTGAATAGTGGTGGTGGCTAAGGTTTGGAAGTGGAAGTTACTTACAGTTTGGCGGCGGTTAGGGTTAGTTTTTGGTGGCGGCTAGGGATAGGGTTTGGTGGCGACTAGGGTTAGATGATGGCTAGGTTAGGGTTAAGTGGCAGGTATTTTAGGGTTAGGAAATAATATATATTGGAGTGGTTTTGAGTTGTTTTTCGTTCTCTCCTTTCATGGTTTTGAATGCACGTTGAACCTTCAAGCCTTGTTAGTAGTTATAAGCCATAGTTTTGTGATTGTAACATTTGAAGCATACAACCTTTGTGATTTCTTGATAGTTAATACAATTGTTTCGTTTCATGAACCTTGAATGTTTCATTTCTTACTTGTTTTCAAGTTGTTTCCAATACCCATTAATTTGAAAATGGAATGATTTCACCTACTCAACAAGTCGGAGTAGCTTTGTCGTGTCAATTGAAGACCATCTAATCAATTTTTTTTTATACCACATGTAGAACTTGTTGAACTTAGAGCAACATCCATAGTTGTTTGGCAAGGAATCATTTATCCATAAGGCAATTGGCCAGCGATATCAATACCTAGTATAGGAGAATGATTACAAGTACCACATCATAAACTAGTTTCAGGAGGAAACCAAGGTGCTAGGACTATGACCTATTCATATTGTCATCAAATGGGACACCTATTCAATTGTGGCGCATTTGTTGATGATAGGTTAAAGCAATTATTTAGGGAGGAGGTGATGAATACTATTGCAACCCCACCTTGAGGGAAGTGTGAGGTCGTGTCGCAACCCCACCTTGAGAGAAATGTGAGGTCGCCACTCACACTCCCGAAAATGGGACTTCTGAAAACTCAGAACATGATTGAAGGGGCCAAAACACCTTGCATTGATGTATTATTTATACCGTTGGAAAGGTTTTGAAGTGTAGATGTCCAAAATGGCCTTGCATGAGCCATTTGGACATATGTAGCACAAGTTATGGTCGAAAGAAGGGCTTGGAGTCAAACTGGCAGTTTGACTCCCAACCACTAAAAGTCGGGAATCGACCCGATCCCGGTGTGTGCAGGTGAAGTGCGACACACCGTTGGAGAGCCACAAGTTTGTTTTAAACCTTGTCCCAATTGGAGCTTGGAGTGAAAAATTATGAACACCCAAAGTCTCGAGAGTTCAAACCGGGATAATTTCGGGACTACACTTTGGGAGTCCCGAGAAAAAGTGCCATTCGGATGCAAGTGCGGTGGAGAGTCATAGAGAATACTAAATGGGGGAAGCTGGTGACTTCCCCTGAGTCCAGGCTGTGGTGAGTCAAGTGAGTCCAGGGTTGCTCATGGCTTGTCCTAGCACCAAAAGTGCTCTAGAATGCGAACTAACCAACTTGTTGGTTGGTTTGATGCAGGTTCGAATAACTAAATAGTTTGTCCCTCTTCCTAGTATAATCCCAGAGCTTTCAACATGCCCCTCTTAACCCCTTTAGTGCTGGAAGTTGGGATCGTGCCCTGAGTCCCCCGCATTTCCGGAACTTGAGAATCCTAGCCCCAACTTGGGCTAACTAGGGACTTGGGAGTGCATCAAATACTCATCAACCTATTCTACCAACCACTATAATAGTAATACTCAATGTGTTTGTATTAAGAACTCAAGCCATGAACTTAGTATAGGTCATATAATAGTACCTATTAATTATTAGACAATCTGGTCATAACTCTTTACACCAATTATACCAAATAAAACCAGTATGATACCTATTTTAGCATACCTAATATGGTAAATTTCATACCCCCTTTTGTGCCTTTAGATCTTAGCTTGTATCCAATTTATTAGATTGGAGCAAAAGGACTTGATTCTTCAATCTTTAAAAATTACACATGCTATGTACCTAGGAATGTGTACCTAATACATGAACAACATGTTGCACCACCAATATATATACCAAAATTTGTTGGAAATCAATTTCCTACAATGGTGCAATTGGTGATTAGTAAGAACAGACAACTCGTTTAACAACCTATTATTGCATAAGTGCCAACCATTGTACAAGTTACTATTAGTTTACCAACTTATGTACCCAAAGGTTTTGATCACCACCATTGGATGCAAGACAACCTATAGACTCACCTGGAGGAAGTTCGCCCAGAGGAGATCTAACTAGAAAGCCACCTTTTAAACCACATGTTGGATCTTTTAGATGACCATCACTTGATTTGCGCATGCTTAGGCCACCATGGTATTTGACGCACTCCCAACTCCTTAAAGGATTCGAATGTGAGTCCAACTAAAAGACAATGGAAGAGGGAAGAGTCGGGCACGCTCCCTAGCTCACAACCCTTTGAGGGATAGAGGGGCATGTTGGAGCTCCGGGATGAGACTAAGAAGACTTGACAAGCTTCGCTCACTCACACGGGCCTGCACATAACCCACACAAAGTGGTTAGTGCATAGTTGGAGCACCCTTGGTGTTAGGACGAGCCACGGGCAACACGGACACACTAAACTCACCACGGCCCGGACTTGGGGGAAGCCACCACCTTCCCCTTTATAGTATATTTTGTGACTGGCCATGGAGCCTACATCCAAATGGTTTTTTTCTCCCAGGACTCCCGAGTGGGAGTCCTGAAATCACGCCAGTTAGGATTCCTACGACTTTGGAGCCCCATAACTTTGCGAGCAGACCTCGGATCAAGATGCGATTTGAAGCAAAGTTGTAGCTCTTGTGAGAGTTGTCCAATGGTATGTGGCATGCGCCCTACAGCCAAGTAAATCGGGTCAATTCCCGACTTTTTGTGGTCGAGAGTCAAACCGGCCCTTCTTTTGGCCATAACTTGTGTTTCAGATGTCCAAATGAGCAATGAAAGCCCATTTTAGACTTTTAAATTCCAAGAGCTTTCTAATGATATAAGGAACGCCACAAGCCATGAACTTTTGGCCCTTGAAGTCGCTCTCTAAAATTTCGGGAGTCCACTAGGACTCCATCTCCCAAAGTGGGAGTTGCCTTGGGAGTGTGAGGGTTCACTCCCTCATACTCCCTCACACTTCTTACATTCTTGGGAGTATGTGATGTGACTCCCAGGCTTCTTCTTGCCTTGACTCCTGGGCTTCCTTTTGGCTCGCACCGTTGTAAGCCCTTTTCCTTGGTCATGAGCCCAAGGCTAGGGTTGCAACAGTATTAACCACCTAGTGTGCAACCTATCCTAAAACCAACAACCAAATTGCCATCAAAGAAGCTACAATACCCAACCTATGTCAAAGACACTGATCCGGATGCTCACATTAAAGTATTCAAGAAGGTCATTAAAGCTAATGGTGAAGTAGTGGAGGCTAACGTCATTAACTTGTTTGGTTTTACTCTCAGGGATAATATCTTTGAATGAGGAAAAAATTACATTCAAGACCATCCAAACTATACTTTTGAAAAGTTGAAGCAAACATTTTGCAAATGATTCAAAACATTGAAGAATGATGAGGAGGTCTATATGCAATTACAAAACATACAACAACAAACTACCAAACGTGTTGAGGTTTATTATGAATGTTTGTTGAGATTAGCTAATTGTCTATAGGTTAGAGTAACAAATTTTTTTTCACCACTATTTTTAAGGTAGGTTTATTACCTTACCTAAGATTAGCAACTATAGGTATGAAGATAAATACCTTAATTGGGCACAAGGAAATTGCTGTAGTATCTGAGGAAAGTGGACCTCTTAGTATGAGTTACAATGCTTTACTAACCACACTAGAAACTAATGTAACGATTAAACAAATAGTGCCTACTATGACATCTAAATTAGCATTAACCTACAATAAACTCTTTCTAAACTAATATCCTTAGGATCGGCCGGAAGATATTAGTTTATGGAGGATATTAGTTTACACAGTATTAGATTAAGTATGAGGCCCGCCATGGGCCTGTGCCCGCATATTAGTTTAGAGAGAATATTAGTTTACATAATATTAGTTTAAAGAGAGTTTACTGTATACCAATTATGGTAAAACCGGTCATTCAGTGGAAACCTATCATAATAGGAAAAGAGAAGTACCAATTCTGCGGATCGCTATATTTAAGTTTGTAGAACCTATAGTAGGAATTAAAACCCAACTTGTTAAATTTTTTTAAAAAACATGTTCATTATCCCTATGTAATTTGTTTTAATGTAGAACATAGATAAGGAGAATGCCCAAGAAAAATTGAAGTACAAAACATGTTTAAAACTAAACTTGTTAATTTTAATGCCACAATAACATCTAAATTGCCTAAAATCGACAATGTGCCAATTAATGTAGTAGTTGTTATCACCCATAGTCAACAGTCAAAATAGCAGGTGTTCAAGGAGAGGGAACCAATTAAAACCAAAGGAGCTGAAGATTAACAACAAGAAAAGTTTTTATGGGATTCATTCATTGAAACTGTTAGACAACTATAGCATAGTGGGGCTGAAAACCAACCTACTACCATCAATGAAGGTTCATTGCAAAGTAATTGGGCTAGATTGCCTGATAATCCTACCACAACTCAATTGGTTAAAAGAAATTGATCTAGTGAAACGAATCAATGACCTATCAATTCATAATAGGTTACTATAAAAAAAACTTTAGAAGAAATTTTAAGGGATATCAGTAAACAAGTTTTGGAGACCAAGTATACATTGAACTTGGGTCAACTATTATGGGCGACAAGCGCTTCATTTTTAACCTAGTACCATCAAAACCTACTAATCAATAATTGAATTTATTGCCATTGATCATCAAATGGTAGTAATACAAGTTCAAATAGGGAAAAAGTTCATTGAAGATGTGCTTTGAGATGGTGATTCTAGAATTAATATTATTACAAAGAAACTAAAGGTATAGTTAGGTATGTGAAAACCAAAACTTGCACCTATATAACCTACGTATGGTTGATCAAACCATTGCAAAACCTTCAAGTTTGATTAAGGATCTTAAAATTTTTCTTCATGGAATTCCTTATGCAGTGACTTTTACAATAATCCAAAGTAGTGTGTTAGACTCAAACTACTCTATGTTGTTAGGTTGTCCTTTGGCTAAAGGATGCTAAAGTGTTTCATGATTGGGGCAATAACACTATCATTATACAAGGAGCCAATATAGTTAGAACCATACTTGTTACTAAGAAACTTGGAGAACCAACCAAGCATCCAAAAATATTAGTTTGTTACGATTTCCATTCTAGAATATCTAACAAAGAGAAAGATTTTATGTTTGCCATATAATTAGGACTGTTTTCAATAGGAACCATAGTTGTCCTTACATTAGTTTGGTCAAATCAACTTCTTATGTTGATTACATCAATAGGTTTGATGTTAGTCGAATAGGTTATTAAACTTGTTGAACCTGTGTTTGAACCACATGTTTCGTTTGATATACCTATCAAATTGATATTTGTACAACATGTTAAGATAGTTATATCCTCTAATGCTTTCCAACAACATTTACCAAAGACATTTTTCCAACATGAAGTAGGAGAAATGCAGATTGACAAGATGCCTGCTCGAATCAGAGTTCAAAACCTTTGCATCGTGGGATGGCTTGTCACTAAAGAAGAACAATTGACCAAAATCAATTTGGGCTTTGGAGAAAACTTATAATAGGTTAAAATTAGTGTGGATCTAGAACCTATTGTTAGTTATCAATTGATTGAATTACTAAAGGAGTTCAAAGACATCTTTGCCTGGACTTATAAAAATTTGAAGGGGATACCACCTGACGTTGCTCAACATCGAATTGAGTTGGACACATCGATACCACATGTTCATCAAGCAAGGTATTAATTAAATCTTAATTATGTAGTAATTGTCAAACATGATATTGACAAATTGCCGAAGGCTACTTAGCTATCATTTATAGTTGTAGAATCTAAGAAAAATGGGAAATAAAAAATTTGTGTAGACTTCAAAAAGCTTAATGTAATTACCAAAAGGACCCAAACCTATTACCTTTTATTGATGAAGTTATTAACACTATAGTTAAACATGAAATTTATACATTATTTAATGGTTTTTTCTAGATACCATTAGATTTTTGTAGCATCGAAAGACCAATACAAAATCACCTTTGTTACTGATTGGGAGGTTTTTATATAGGTTGTAATGCCTTTTAGAATAAAAAATGGACCACCTATTTATCAAATGGCATTCACAAAGCTTTTCGTGAATACATTGATGTGTTCATAAAGATCTTTTTAGATGATTTTACAATTTTTAATGACTTGTCCACTCATTTAAAAAAACTCATAAAGTGTTTTCCTGGATGTTGGTTATTGGTGGCCAACAATGAATCGAGACATTCATGAATATTGTTAAACCTATGACCAATGTCAAAGAACATGTAACCTTTTGACCCAAAATTTGGCCAAATTTGTTATCACATTACTTGAAAAATCATTTTAAAAATGGGGATTGGATTTTATTGGACCTATTCAACCTGCAAGTAAAATGTTAGGTAATCAATACATTTTGGTAGCCATTGACTATGCTACAAAGTGGGTGGAAGCTCAAGCACTCCACACCAACATTATTGTAATAATCGCCAAGTTTTTATACCAACATATTCTTACAAGATTTGGATATCCATTAACCATTGTGACTAATCAAGTTACCCATTTTATTATGATGCAATTAAATACCTCACTAACCATTTTATTTCAAGACATACAAATTTTACTCTTTATTGTCCACAAGGAAATGGATAGGTTGAATATACAAACAAGGTTTTTGGAACCTTACTAAACAAACTGGTTAATGAAAATAAAACTATTAATAGCTATAGTCTCATTTTCATATTGAACCGCCTACGAAGTTGGAACTAGTCATACCCCATTTCATTTGGTGCATGGATTACATCCATTACTACCTATAGAATACATGTTACCATTTAAACTTGGTGAAAACATAGATCGACAACCTATTAGAGTCCTAACTAATCGACTATCTAAGTCAGAAAAATTATAGGAGAACGTGTTGATTTCACATGATCTAATTGCTTCTAACCAATGGAACATATCATTATGGTCATAGAACCAATTCATTGAAACCAAGTTTCAATTTGGAGACCATGGATTATGGTTTTCAGGGGTTGTTTCCAAACATGCTCCAAAATTTCAAAGACAATGGTTTGGACCCTATAGGATACAATATTGTTTGCTTAATAATATGGTTTTACTTGTCACCAATGATAAGTTTGATCATAATCCAATGCTTATCAACATTAATAAGTTGAAGCCATATAGGTTCATTGAAGACAAAACTTTGGAAGTTGTATTAGTCAAACCTACTAACTTGGTCATGGATGAATATATTCAAACCAAAAAACATGAACCACTACTTGTTGAACCTCAAGAATTTCAACCTATAAAATTTGAACCAATTTGTAATTATTTAACACTTGGGAGCAATAAAGGAACATAAATGCCTATTCATCATTACCACAAGGTGCATGTTCAAGATAATGATGTAATTGGTAATTATGATTGAAACGACATGTTTAAAAAAGAACTTATTAATGTCTACCTTTTAGGAGTTTCCAACCCTAAAGATTGTTAGAAATACTATTCGTTTCTAATTCCCAATGTTGATGAATGTGTTAAACATTCATTAAAAGGATGAATAACATTCACATCCTTATAGTAGTTAGGTTAGGTTGAATAATGGTGGCTAGGGTTTTGAAAGGGAGGCTATTTAGGGTTTGGTGGCGGCTAGGGTTAGGTTTTGGTGGTGGCTAGGGTTAGGGTTTGGTGGCAGCTAGGTTTAGGGTTAGGTGACGGCTAAGTTAGGGTTAGGTGGCGACTACTTTAGGGTTAAAAGATGGTATATATTAGAGTGGTTTTAAATTGTTTTTCATTATTTCCTTTCATGGTTTTGAGTGCATGTATAACCTTCAAGCCTTGTTAGTAGTTGCAAGCCATAATTTTGTGATTGTAACATTTGAAGCATACAACCTTTGTGATTTCTTATTAGTTAATACAATTGTTCCATTTCATGAACCTTGAATGTTTCATTTCTTGCTTGTCTTCAAGTTGGTTCCAATAGGTTATGGGCCCACACCAAACAAAAGAAAAGGACATTGTGTTAAAACAACAAATAGTTGAGGGTTTAATTGCTATAACATTGACGCACTCCCAAGTCCCGGGTTGAACCCACTTGAGGGTCCAACTATGTGTAGTTGCGGAAAAGTGGGACTTGAAGGGCGCTCCCGACTTCCAGCACTAATGAGGGGTAGAGGGGCGTGCTAGAAATCCCAGGATAAGACTAGGAAGATGGATTAGAAGATCAAGCACGAATCTGCATCCAAAACCAACCACAAACGAGTTACTTCACATTCGGGAACACCCTTGGGTGTTGGGACAAGCCACGGGCAACTTGGACTACTTGACTCACCACAGCCCGGACTCGGGAGTAAGCCACCACCTTACTCCCTATAGTATTCTCTGCAGCTCGTCGCCGAGGCTACATCCAAATGGCATATTTTGTTGGGACTCCCGAAATGGAGTCCCGAAACTGTCCTGGCTAGACTCTCGGAACTTTGAACGGCCATAACTCCCGACTGTGGAATCCGATCACGACGAGGTCTAAACCAAAGTTGTAGCCCTCGTTGAAATCTTTCTAACGCCATGTCGCACTCCCTAAGGCGACGTCGGAAAGAGGTCGATTCCCGACTTTTTGTGATCGGGAGTCAAACTACCAGTTTGACTCCTGGCCCTTCTTTTGCCCATAACTTGGGCTGCAGATGTCCAAATGGGCAATGCGAGGGCATTTTGGACATCTACGCTTCAAGAGCTTTTCATTGATATAAAAAACGTAGAAAGGCAAGGAGATTTGACCCCTCAAATCGTCTTCTGAGTTTTTGGGAGTCTCGGAGGACTCCAAGTCTCCACTTTTGGGAGTGGGAGTTTGTATTTTCCCACTTTGCCCAAAGTGGGGTTGCGACAAACATAGCAAAGGAGAATCCTTTTGAGGGAACTTTTTTAGTTTACAAGGTTGCAAAAAGAGTAAGAATCCATTTCTAAGTGAGTGGGAGGTGTGGAAAAAAGATTTCTTCAAAGTGTTGTAAGTTTTTCAAGTGGGAAAAAAAAACTTGTTCTTCAAGCTTTTGAAAATATCAAATTTAAAGGTGAAAGTGTGTGCAAGAGAGTTTTTTGATTCATTAAAAGTTTGAGGTGTGTGGAAGAAAGGTCTTTGAGTTATTGAAAGTGTGAAGTTTTCAAGTGTGTCAAAGAGAATTTTTCGCATTGTTACAAATTTCAAGTGAAATTTCAAGCTTGTGTAATAAAAGATTTGCAAGTGATAGAATTTTTTTTTTTCTTTTCAAGTTTACATGAGGGGTCAAAGATTTCTTCTAAAGCTTTCAATCTTTTGAGAGAACGTTTGTTGTGGCATTTGTGTTCAAAATGTCTTTTTTTCAAATGGAGTCCTTGAAAATCATGGAGAAGTTTGATGCTAACAACTTTCACCTTTGGAAGTTCAAAATGCGCATGATGTTTTCTAAACATGGGCTTTGGAAAATTTGTTGTTGGGAATGCCACCTTTCCAAATGAAGAAATAGCAAGCGCCGATTACAACGAGAAATAGACAACACTAGAAGAAAAACATGTATTTTCGACTGCTCTTTGCGACTAAATTTTAGTCGCAAGAGACATTTTGCAACTAAAATCCTTTTAGTCGCCTAAGACAAGTCGCATGTGAAAACTAGTCG
>Ga0116231_10013967_pt1 | contig 11012 bp, 5 predicted proteins | sample S1TSphgellanicum_2_FD_89695 | JGI IMG/M metagenome (GOLD analysis project Ga0116231, IMG submission 89695) | Host-associated microbial communities from peat moss isolated from Minnesota, USA - S1T2_Fd - Sphagnum magellanicum MG | ecosystem: Host-associated > Plants > Peat moss > Unclassified...
AATTAAAAGAAAAATAGGAAAAAAATTGGTCGAAAAAAAAAAAAAAATTAACTCATGAATAGGGTGTTGGAGAAAAAAAAAAAAAAAAAAACACTTTAAAAAGATATAGATCTAAAGAGACACTTAAATCACATGCCTCTTTATTTGAGAATGGGCTAAACTATTCCAATTTGGAACTATGTAAGTTACAACTTACTACTTGGGAAACATAAAGGTGTCCTAGCTAAACCAACTTTGATAAATCATTGTGGCTTGAATAAAAAGGTTGAGTTTTCTTCCACACCAAACTTGCATGCAATCTCATGATTGAAACTTGTCACCTCCTCAACGAAGTCTTGGGTTCCAACACTTGGGGGAGCCTTTCTACTAATAAATATCTAGGCATGAGTGCCCCTATCTTGAAAACCAGACTTGGGTAAAGCCTTTGACCTCACTTGGGTATCCACATTTTGAAAAACCTCATATTTAGTTTACCTTAGTGGCCCCTAGTTTGAGAACTAGGCTTGAGGGTAAGGCGTTTGATATCCCACTTGAATATCAACCAATGTTGGTCATTTATCAACTTGATTATTAATAACCTACCCATTGGTTCTTTATTTTTTTTATAACCAATTAAATTGATAAACACCTCAAAAATCTAATAACCTACCTAAATGACCCAATTATCATCTAGGTAGGTTATCAATCTTTAAACATTAATTTTTAGAAATTTTCATAATAATAATGATGATGATAACATTTAGTTTTAAAAATTTTATAACCAACTAATAACTAATAGGATGTTGAGCAACTATTAATCAATTATTTGATAACCTATCCTTATGCATAACCAATGGTTATTACCCAATTTTTTTAATAACCTACTTGACAATTATTTTATTTTTAAAAAATCCAACCAACACTAGTATCAAAAATTTGAAAAATCTCATATGCAAGCAGCCTAAGTACCCTATATAGTTTGAGAACCAAACTTGGGTAAAACCTTTGACCCCACTTGGGTATCAACATTTTGAAAATTTTTAAATGTAACTAATTCTCAATGCTAGTTTTAACTTGAGTGAGGTGGTTATTGATCCATGTCTCACCTAATATTATACCCATTGATTTTAAGGAGAGAAGTGGCTTGAAAAGCAAATGGGTGCCTAGCTCCAATGTTGGTATTGACTTGAACATACCAATTTTGGTCTTGGTAGCCAATATGTATAAAAAAAATTGTATTCCAACCTAATCTTGGTATTGGGTCCTTTTAAAAACTTTCATTTGAATTTGGTATTGTTTTTGGGTCTAGGGTTAATTTTTGTTTGGTATGAAGCACATATAAACTTGGTATTATCATGGGGTGTAAAATAAGTATTTACTAGTGTTGACCAAATGTCGGTTTAAATCTAAGTCATGGTCTAAGAATTAAACCCCATGGATTTATATGGACTTGAACCTACCTTAAAACCATATTCTATGAGTCACCATGGACTCAAACATACCTTAGAATTAGACCCAATGAGTCTACTAGAGTTAGACCCACTTTTAAAATCATCATCAAGTCATAGGGGTTTTTTTTAATAGGGTACATGTCATAGGTTTAGTGAAGGGCTAAAGTCTTAAGTTTAAATAAGCTTTAGGATTTTTTAGGTCTTTAGTTTTTAGGTTTTTAAGGCTTTGTGTGTTAGAGATTGCATGTTGTGGGATGAGGCAATAAGAGCCACATGATTGATGTTTGGATTGGATGAAAAAATATTGACCAGGAAATTTATGATAATGTTTTGAGTGGACATTAAATGTTAAAATTTTACACTACATGTGTCAAGCAAGATATTGTTTCAGGGTGTTAAATGAGGGATTTTTTCTCACCTTATTATTACCTAATTTTTTAATATAAACATATTTAAACCACCATAAATTTAAAGTGCATTCACAATAAAAAGGACCTCTATACTTGCCCATATGACTTCTTTCAAATGACTATCTATTCAAAATAGTCTTGGAAAAATTTGAATTTTATTTTAAAACATCTTTATACTATTATGTGAAATTTTATATTAAATTTTTGTTAGATGTACATTATTTTCAAGGCAATTTAAAACAAAAATAACCAACAGAAACACTAGTTACAATGCTTAAATATAGTGTTTTTGAATATTTTAAATTTAATATAATCATTTCAAACTTATTCAAGTGTTCCCATAATATATTTATGCATGATTGTGTATTTACACAAAACAATTTTGATATTAAACATTGTTCATGAACAAGTTAGCTTGTTATGTAATGGCTCTACCCCCTTTATGGCAAGTGCAAACCAACAACAATTAAAAATAAGAAATGTTCCGTGAATTCAATTCATGAACACACATTTCATTAAAAAAATGAAAAATAAGAAAATGCATCCCAATTAACTAATGAAACAGAACCAAATCCATCTTAAAACCAAAATTGAAAGGTCTTATCAAAATTACACTCATCAAACCCAAAACTATTGGTCAAGAAAATTTGACTTGGATCTAAAATTAACATGTTTTATTTTTAAAAAAAGATTCATTGGACTCAAAATTAGAAGAGTTTTTTTTTGAATTAAAAAAAAATTCAAACCCAAAAAAAAATCAAGACGTAGCCAACATTAGTATATACGAATGTTGTGTGTGTAAATGTAAATGATCATGTAACATACTATGCAAAGTTGTGTAAATGTAAATTATGCTCATCTTTTTACATTCAAATTTACACTTTCCACCATGCATATTTTGGGCTTTACAATTATACGGACACAACATGCATGCATTTTTTGAAATACACTTCCATAATTTGTTGTTTACTTTTTTTGACCATTTAAGGTAGTGCAAATGTAAATTATAATGCAATTCTCTCATTTTGTTATGAGCCTTAATTTTTTGTGAGAAAATATGTACATAATGTTTGTTGAACATGCACATTCCATTTTATTTTTTCTTGTGTGATCTCTCTCAATGAATGTACAAGAGTTTGATTATGGTTTACACATGGTGTATTTTTATAATGGTGAATCTGATAACAAAATTTCATGATTCATGTTTTGGTTTCATGTGTAGGGTTATTGCAAGTGGGAAAGGATATTTGTACTCAAAGGTTTTAAGCCCATTACGAAATGAAATCTCATTTTCTCAAATGATAAACTCTTTCATGTTTGCTTTCCTCTAGATGTTCCAACATTGAGGGCACCCAAGCTTTTTCATGCACAAGTTTTTTTATGTAAACACCAAGACCTTTACCAACCAAGAATGTTGATTGGCAAAAAAGTTATTGACTTTGTGTTTGGGCAACTTATAATCACTAGTCTTTAGTCTTCACCTTGCACTTTTTTTTTGGTTGTTGTTGTGGTGAATGATGATGAAGCCCCTAGCACTAACAAATGCTTTGTAATATTTGCTTTCCTCAAGTTGTCCATCTTGGAAAGACTGAAAAGAAGACAAAAGGAAAAGAAGGCATTGTACATAGGACAAAAATTATAGGACATATTCTATGAAGTGACACTTTGAAGCTAAACATTTGGTTCTTCTATGTGTATAAATTGCATTTTGTAGAAGTTGCCAATAGTGAAGGCCACCCCCCATTCTTCATTGCAATGGGGCGGTTGGAGGGTGGGGGGGATGATGATGATGTTATATGTTAAAAAAAACGTTTAAAATTTACATTGGCTTCAACTTTTGTAACATTTGGAGGTTTCAATTGTTATAAGAAACAAAATGAACCTAAAAAGTCACTACTAAACACTTGTGTGGACTTGTGGATGTGTCATTGAGGCTTGATTCAAGATTTGTTTTCCCTTTTTGAAAAAACATTTTCCAAGGAGATCCTTCCATGTATGGTGAGTCAATGCTTGGAAATAATGCATGTGAGACCTTTCCTCATAATATCTTCATTTTGTTAGACAAAATCCCCACTTCATTATAAAATATAAGTTTAAAAATTTTAAGAATTATGATGCAATACACTCAAATTTTTCTCACAAATCATACTTGTTTTTGTACACTTACCCTAACATGTCCAAAGCTATACACTTACACTTTACACATGATGGGCAAATATTTTTGAAATATACTTACACTTTTACTCATTTGATATATCAAAAACCGTATACACACACAACATTGAAATATTATACCCAATATTATCATCTCACGTCCCCTACCCTACCCTACCAGGTTGCTATGGTCATACCCGGCGGGTATGTATCTTCAATAGGTCTACTCATATCCGTATGGTAATCGGAGGTTGGAGTAGTCTATATACGGGTCCTGAGCTGAGATACCCCCTCCTTGTGGTGGGGAAGGGGTATTAGTACGGGCCCAAACCAAAATGGTGATAAGAAGGATCCTTCTGAAAAGCTCAGAACCAACTAGAACCTTGCAGAGGCTTCTTTTTCTCTTTCTTGTTCTGCTTCTTGAGATGACTGTCATTCATTCATTCATTCATTCTTCATCATCATCATCATGATCATCATCAAGAGGCTGCCCATAAATTTTCAGTACCTTTTGTTTTTGTGTTGCAGACTTTGCATGTGAAAAACTAGTAGTGTTCATGCAACCAATTGAAAGAACCTGATTATCTGTTTCTTCTCTTAGTAAGTTTACTTTGGGACCTCATACATTCATGTCATGCCAGGAACAGCAGCAGCTGCTGCTGAGCACTAATTGTGTAGTAATGGAATTTCTCTCAGTTCTTCAAGTAAGTACTCAGAACCTTTGCTTGTTTACCTCTATGCTTGTTTGGTTTGGTGAATTTTCCGTGCATTGAAAATACATCAACTGGCAGGCCAAAAATACTCATTTGTTTCTATCTAAACTCCTCCCTTTTGTTTTGAATGTTCAGTAATGTGCTTGAAAACCCTGCAAATAAACATCAGAGTCTGAGGCTCAGCTCAGTTCACACGAATCCGTTGTTAGGTTGGGAAATATTTATTTATTTATTTATTTCTGTTGGGGAAATCTATTTTTGAAAGTGTTTTATAACCATCTTTCTTTGGTGTTATTTTTGTGAATTTTGTAATGTGCCAAAGTGGTGATCAACCATAAAAAATATTGATCCATATTCTGGTACTATAAACAAGATATGCAAGTAAGTTTTGTTTTTAAAAAAAACATTGTTCTATATTTTTGGCTAAACTACTTGAAGAAGTAAGTGCAGAAATCTGGCGATTCTTTTTTTTTTTTTTCACCCTGTTGGAAATTCTGTGTATTGAAAATCCTATAAATACTTCATCTTCAAAATTTTAAGTTTTAAATTTTTGACCTTTTTGTGAAATGTTGCCAGTAGTGACAAGAAGCTGATCTGATTCTTGGTGAACTAACAAAACCCAGTAACCAAAACCCCAAGACAAAAAGCCATTTGTATCTTTCCATACTGACTAGTTTAAGTTACATCCAGATGCAAAAAGGAGATCGAGATCTGAACCACCTCATCAGATGCTACATCTTTCAAAATGTGCCAAAAATGTGCAATTCACACTCACTTGAGTCCCAACAAGTGGCAATTGAAAATAACACTTGACATGAGAGAAGAGAGAGAGAGAGAGAAGGAGAAAATTTCATACAATTTTACTCATTTGATATTATTGTTATGTCTCAGACTTTCATGAGGGGCTGTTGTTTTCTCATGGCTTTGGTTGGCCTTGCCCACCAAGGCAAGGATATTGTGTTTAGAAGATTCATCATAGAGTATAGGAGCTTAATGGATTTTGGCCCCTAGGTAATAATAATAATAGGTCTATTTTTATTATGAGGATTTTTGAAAGATGGTATTTTGGGTTGTGTTGAATCTGGAGATCTTAGTCCTATTACTTTGAAGGCTTCAAAAAATAAAATCGGTCCTCAAAATTGTGGACCCAAATAAATACCTAGATGGCCATTTTGGGTGTTTTGTAAAATAATTGTTATTTTAAGGGGGATCTTAGTATATATATATATATATATATAAAACTAAAAATATAGTTTGCAATATATTGATTGTTGGGTAAAAATATAAGTTAATTAATTGAAAAATATGGTACATTTTAATCAAATGATCAATTTAATTATAATATAAGATATGTAATAATCTGAAATAATGAATTATAATTAATATACGAGGGTTTTAATATGTATATATATTTTAAAATTTGATAATAATAAAATGATAAAAAAATAGTTGAACAATTATCTAATACCCCTAAAAAATAGTTATTTGATGCACGTAGATCCCAAACTTTACATTAAGTGTCCCAAGGCTCTTATTACATTGAAGGCTTCAAAAACAAAAATGGGCCCTAAAAATTGTGAGCCCAATTAAGTAGCTACAATTTGATGCTTGTACTAGGGCTAGTTACAACTCAGAGAAGGCAGAGAGAGAGAGTGAGGAATCACCAGCAGTTCAATTCATTCCCATTACCACTTCTGTTGTGATACAGACTACTTTAGTGACCAATCTGCCTCAAATTTGGTGAGCTTGTACAAACTCCCAGACCTGTGAATGAATGAATGAAATGAATGAATGATATATTTATGTGTTTTTCAGTGCCTTACACATCATGCCACAGTAGCCAGCCAAAAGGCCAAAAGAGATTGGGGAAATTAGGGTTTTGGGGGGAAAAGGAGATGATGATGGGGGGGGGGGGGGGTCCCAATTCTTTTGATACAAACAAACAAACAAACAAAATTTTATCACTACTTACTTACTTACTTCCTTGCTTGCTTGAATGCTTCAGAGTACCTATTCAAGAGTGTTGAATTTCATTATAACCTTACTCCTAAGTTCCTAACTTATACTTTCTTTTCCTTTTCCTTATTGTTATATATAACTTTATTAAAGCATTTTTTCTATTAAGGAAGGGTAGTTTGCTTTGTTTTCTCAAGTTGAGATCTCTCCCCCAAACATGTTGACCTCACCATCGTCGCCACCATCGCACTTTTGGTATCCTTGGAAAGCCCTTCAATGAATTTGGGTGCACCAAGATGGTGGTCTCGTTGTGTTTAGACCCATGCATGGCCTAGAAGACATGAAATTTTGAAAAAAAAAATTGGTGATTGAAAATTCAATGAAATGAACATTTTAAAATATCAAAAATTTGGAATGCACTCTTGGTACTACCTCTTGGAAAGTTGTCAATGGGAAGGGTTGCATGGAGGTGTTTCCATAAAATTTTAGACCTAATGTGCACAACATATTGAATTGTTTACTAATTTGTGTCATTGAAAATTCAGTAACAATTTTTTAAAATAAAATTTTTAATGGATATTGGATTTAAGACTTATTAGGTTAAAGAAGGTGCACCAATTTTTCCTTTCAAAATTCATTCAATATTAGAATTTGCAAAGTTATAAAGGGGGGGGGGGGGAAAAAAAGAATAATGCCTGAGGGCTTGGGTGTTCCCAAAATAATGGCCCTGGAGGCCATTTACACCCATAGGTATTATTGGATACCTACTCTCAATGGTGGACTGGCCAATTAATGTTCTCAAGAAACTCCTAGGTTTTCAGCAATTTTTTGAATTGTATTATTCTCTCCTTTCTAATTTCCTTAAATTTTGACATTTGAAACAAATAATTTATGCAAAGAATTGACATTTTTAAAAAAAAATTTAATTACCACCAAACCCGAAAAGCTATCTACTATGGTTTTCACAAAGGGAGGACAAACCGACAAACCAAGCTAAAGATATCCAAGTTAATAAATAAATAAATAAATAATTAATTAATTAGGCTTTTACATCAAAAAATTTGTGTGACTATTTGACAACACAGAATCAGCCCCCGCCTTTTTTTTTTGTTTGCTTTTGGTGGTAGATGATGACAACAATGATGCAAGAGTGGATACTCTGTGTACGAGCTTCACCATGCCCAAGTAGGTTGACACTTAAACCAAACAGCGAGCCAGGGGAACACTGGCAACGAGTGAGTAAACTTACATGTGTTACAAACAGTTGTTCATTTATTCATTCATCAAATTGTGTTTTGTTTTTGCATGCACCTGTTAAAGAACTCATATAAGATATACAAATACTCCCATTATTTACTACATGAACAAACAAAGAAAGTATTATGGCACTTCCATATGCCAAAAGGAAACCCCACCCCCAATCCTCAATAAAAGACACAAGTATTACACCACTTCCATTTTGCCAAAAACAAAACCCCACACCCACTCCTCAATAAAAGACACAAGTATTACACCACTTCCATTTGCCAAAAACAAAACCCCACACCCAATCCTCAATAAAAAGACACAAGTATTACACCATTTCCATTTGCCAAAAATAAACCCCACACCCACTCCTCAATAAAAAGACACAAGTATTACACCGATTCCATTTGCCAAAAAAAAACCCCACACCCAATCCTCAATAAAAAGACACAAGTATTATGCCAATTCCATTTGCCAAAAAATCCCACATCCAATCCTCAATAAAAAGACACAAGTATTATGCCAATTCCATTTGCCAAAAAAAAACCCCACATCCAATCCTCAATAAAAAGACACAAGTATTATGCCAATTCCATTTGCCAAAAAAATTCTCACACCCAATCCTCAATAAAAAGACACGAGTATTATGCCACTTCCATTTGCCAAAAGAACTACACCCCAATTGTCAATATAGCATATGTTCAACCACTTAGTAGCTGACCTAAAATCATCATCATTGATATCTCCCAAAAGCTCAATTCACAACAAGCATTCCGAACATTCCAAGCATAACGAAATCCTTTATTGTTTTGTTTTGCTTGGAGGGGAAGGAAGGAAGGAAGGAAGGAATGGAAAATTGACGACGGTGCAATATGCCAAAGCTTTCCTCTTGGGTTACCACTTTCTCGAGTCAATAGTAGGTACCCAACAAATGCCATAAAAAAACCCTAAGGAAACAAGCCTCCACAATTGACACAATTTCCCAAAAAAAATTTTAAAAAATCAATTCCCTACCCAACATACTTCATACTACTTTGTTTCACATAAAAATATTAATTATAGTAATAATAAGTGGGTCAAGCCCCAAAAAATAAAATAGACGGGAAACAAAAGCTGTAAGTAAGGAGGGCTTGGTGCCCCCCCCCCCACCCCCGCCCCCACCCGGTTTCAGGTGTGCTGTCATCACACCTAACTACAACATCCGCAAAACCCGCAAACGCAAACTTAACAACTCATCATTTGTAGTCGATCCAAGAATGACGATATCTGGAAAAAGGAAGGCCTCATGATTTGTGTGCTTTCAGAAAAATCTATAACAATTAATAATTAATAATAGGTAATTATTAATAATTATTTTCTGAAAAAATAATAATTTTCAAAATCCAATTTATTGTTTGGATGCTTTTGTTGAATGAAAAAAAAAAAAAAAAAACATTCGAGAAAAGAAATGAAGTAAAATAACATTATCGGCTGGCCAGTTCACGTTCGATGTAACCATTGCTATCATCATTGTTTGTTTGTCCGACCGGGATGTAGCCGGCTCAGGAGGAACAAAAGGGAGCAAGTAAATAAATAAATGGTTGTGGTACTAGGTAGCACTTAATAGTAAGTAGTAACCAACTACCTTATTAGTAAGTTACCACTTAGTTTAGGTTAATGATAAATGGCTTTGGCACTTAAACCCTAGTTTAGTTAATATTCATTTTCTTGGTGGAAGGTTTGAGGGAAAAAAACACACACATTACCCCCTCCAATCCAATCTAGACCATTGATTTTTAAAATTAAGTACCAAGAATTTACAGTTATTGTTACCATAGTTAAGGTTCTTATTTACTTAATTTCTTACCAACCTCATTACAAATAAAAAATAAAAAATAATGTATATTACATTATATTATTTTATTTTATTTGTAAAAATTCAATTTAATTTTTTTTCAAAAGTCTTCATTCATGATAAAAAGCACTAAAACAACTAATAAGTACATTAGTGGATAGATGGTGTGGAGTGCAACCAGGTTTGAATTTACTCAATATTGACTTATTTATATTGATAATATCCAATGAATTAGGCCATAGACAAAGTAGTGATTGGCACTTGTTGGTGTGGTTGTGGTGATGGTTATTCAAGTGGTTAATGGCTGGTTCCTTATATAATTATCTTGCCCTCACATCATAGAAAAGCCATATTGCAAATGTCAGGTGTGTACCAGCTATACTATGTGGGCTAGAACCTTTTTTTAAATATATATATAAATGACAATGTGAGAGTCTCTCCCCCATCTAGCCTAGCAAGGAATATAGGATCTTGGTCTAAACAATCATAACCCTAATTTCATGGTTGATTTGAGATGATTCACAAATTACACTTGGTGTACTTCTTCCATATTTAACATGGTAAAGGGCATTGCAACAACATGTGTGAAAAGGTTTGTTCTAATTAGGTCAAAAACTTACAACTCAGGTGTTAATTAATCACAAGACAAAGAAGTACTCGCCTTCCTCCGTGCAAGAAGGAATTGATTTGATAGCACTCTTTTTTTTTTTTATCATGGGGATGTTGCCGGCTTCGAATGAATACTCAAGGCAAGAACAACACAACTAGCATATAACAACTCTAGTAAGATGCACCACCCTTCCCTCCTCTTTCCCTACTACCCCTTTTGCCCTACTCCCCCTTCCTCCCCTAACCCTCAAATGAAGCATTGGAGAAAAAAAGAAAAAAAATGGTTTTTTTAGGGGTACTTTCCAATGAAACTTGGTGCATCAATTGAAATGGGTTGGGTTGAGCTCATCTTGTTAGTCACACTAGCTAGCTCCAGTTTGTGAGGTTCGTGACCTTCAACCCTAGTTTTACTAGTCAATCAATACTATATAACATCATGAGTGGGCATAGTAAGTTAGTGGTTGGGCATATATAAAGTAGGGGTTTCCTTTTTGGGGGGGGGGGGCGGAAGGAAGGAAAGTTGAGGGAAAAAAGTATGGGGAAATTGGGGGAATACAAAATAAAAATATGCTCCAAAGATTGGGTGGGGAAATATGGGTCGGGTAGTCCAACATTTTGAATAAAAAAGGAAGGCCAAAGAAGGGGGGGGGAAGTGGACAAA
>Ga0116231_10013969_pt1 | contig 11012 bp, 9 predicted proteins | sample S1TSphgellanicum_2_FD_89695 | JGI IMG/M metagenome (GOLD analysis project Ga0116231, IMG submission 89695) | Host-associated microbial communities from peat moss isolated from Minnesota, USA - S1T2_Fd - Sphagnum magellanicum MG | ecosystem: Host-associated > Plants > Peat moss > Unclassified...
AATCCAAAAAAAAAAGATAAAAAAAGAAGCAAATACGTAGCCTTAGATTTTTCCGAAAAAACAAATCCAAAAAAAAGATAAAAAAAAGAAGCATGGACGGACGGACAGTTGTGTAGAAATCAAACAGGTTTCCCGGGGGTGCCAGTTCCAGACAAAAATGCTTTTCCCTATGGCCGGTTCCGCAGCAGAAACATAAAAAATGATTATGCAGCAGAACGTCACGTCACGGATGGGAAGACCAAGTGAATTTATATATAAGATAAGATTTTGTACTTGTTCATTACTTGCTGACCATGTTCTTCTTCTCCACATTTTCTTCCTTTTGTTTTGTTGATCTTTCTAAATCCTCCAACCATGACTATTTATTTTCATGATCCTAGCAATACACATCATTTGTTCAACTAACATTAGTGTTACCTCTCGACAATGCACATGTTTCCTAACATCAACATGTGAAATAAAGTTACAAGTAATTGTAATCTCAAGGCTCATTGACTTTTTTGTGTACATACAAGATTCTACACACCATTAATTTAACTTCATAAAAATAAAACATTTCTTCAAGCTCTTTTTGCATTATTCAAAACTATTGTCCTTCACATTCTATTGAGAACATATTTCCTACTTCAAACCACCATTAGTTTGCTTGTGAAATTTTATTTTTTTATAACCTCCAATAAACACACCTTAAAAACATGTATTTTTATTTTATTTTTAAATTTAAAGTTTCTTGAATTGACTATTCAAGTTCCTTTAAAATGTATGAAGATTGTGAAACTTCTCTAATTCCCAGTTTAATAATAGCATGCAAATAGGGTGCACTCTTCAACTCCTAGCAAGAAAAATGGTGTGAGACCTCTACGATGGATTAAAACAACTTTTTCAAGTCAAAATTTTTATCATATCAAATTGCACAAACCAAAAAGAGAATAAATGCATTTGGAACCAAAATGGTGCATGAAAGAATCATAAGGGAACACACAAACATAAAATTCACCATGGTTTAAACTTGTGAAAAGAAAACCTTTTTTTCTATATGTCTTTCCAATGTCATATCAAGCTCTTGAATCATATTTTATTTGACATTTTTTGAAACATCATTTAAGTGGTTGAGAATCATTGTGATAATTTAATTCTTGATTTTACAAATGACCATAATTTGTGTTACAAATATTTGTTTTAAAATGTGACATGGGTTTATTGTATTAATTTTTTAATTTTTTGACATGTTCTTATAATTTTCAAATGGTAATAGAGGTAAATACGTTGTTGATTTTCAAAGCTGTAATAAAATGGAACTTAATGTGCATTCCCTAATTGCATACATTTGGGGGTTAAAGGGGTGTGTGGGAGTTTTGAAATGGGATTAGGACAAAGGTGTTAATGTAAGTTCACGAACAAGTTAAACTTGCACAAACCAAACAAGAAGTTGGTTGACTCAAATTAAAATCAAGTGGTGTTAGGATTTAATCATGAAATTCAAAACTTATTCAACTCACACAAGCCCTAACCCATGGGAAGAGGAGGCACAACTTTCCTCTCTATATTATATTATGTGATTGGTGACATGGGCTACATCTAAATGATAAAAAGTTATGGAGCTCCCAATTGGAATCTTGAAAACTACCAATTTATGTATCTTGCAACTTTATGGGTTCATAATTCTCACATATGAACTTCAAAGGAAATTTTTTAGCTCTTGCAAAAATATTCTCAAGTTGTATCCAATTTTTCATTCCAAGGTCATTTGGACCTTTTTTTCAAGTTTTAGTGGTTATCAGTCACACTGCCAATTTGACTATTCTTAATTCAATTCCAAATGAAAATTTGAGTTCAATTTCAATTGCTTCAAGGTCCTTCCAATGGCATATTGTGAGCTTGTATTTTTTCATTTTTTCCCAAAAATTTGATACTTTTGTGAGATTACAATTTTCAAATTGCTTCTCCCTTGAGAATGTTTGGGATTCATTTTTTTACATTATTTCACTTATGAGAATGAACTTGAGTCTTGGAACATTTTTTCATCCCACATTTTATTTGGTGCCTTAAATTTGATCATGAGCTCAAAATTAGGGTTGCAACAATTTTCTAATGATCTAAAAAAGGTGCAATTTGAACAAGGTTTGGTTTTCGATTTACATTGATCCAAATATTTGGGACACCTTAAAACTTCCAAGTCCCAAATTGGGAATTCATTTGAGAATTTTAGGGGCCTCTTTTTTACGTTCTCACAAAGTTATTTTTCATTAAAGAAATGTGTTTTAAAAAAAAATCATTCTACATTATATTAAATCTCCTTACAAGGGTTGCAAGGAAAAATCATTTCCTCCCTTACTTTAAAATGGAAGTCTCAAAATTGTCAAACTATAAGTTTCACAACTTTGGGGTCTCATAAATTTCTTATTTACATTCAAATTAAAGGTCACAAAAAAAATCTTGTAGTTTTGGAAAAGAACTTTTGAAAAAATATCAAGCTCTTTAATTGAAGTTGATTTGATTTTTCAAATTGTTATTTAAATGCTCAAAAATCACTTTGGTAATTTGACTATAAACCATTCATATGAACATAACTTATTTTACACATCCTTGTTTTTGAAAATGTAACCCCATTTTATGTAATATTTTCCAAGATTTTTGTAATGATCTAAAAAGGATCTAATTTGGATAAATTTTGGTCTCCCAAACCTTGATCCAAATACTTGAAGCATTTCATAATTTTTTACTCCCAAAATGCAAGTTCAACTAGGGAACCCTAAGAATGCCTCCTTTTTAATTGCTTGAATTTTTTTACATTCATTACAAATTTGCAATCACAATCAAATGAGGTTAAAACCATATTGGATGACCCAAAAACTGTCAATTTTTTCAAAAAATGCCAAATTAATCATTAATAAAAAGCATGCAAAATGATGTTGGTTTGATCATATAAATCAAATCATTCATGTGGCACTACAAGATTAAACAAATTGTTTGGTGAGGATGAAGAGGGAACGCTTTGAAAATAACTTTCATCAAGCTGCAATAGATGATGATTGTATCACCAATTATGAATGCAAGGGCATGACACCACCATGTGATAGAACATATTTGCAATCCTCTTGTGTTTCTTAATGGAAACATACAAATGTATCAACTTTTACTTTTCACATTTTTAACAATTATTATCAATAAGGTGTTGATAATGAACATTTGTTAAAGAAATGTCATATAAGCTTCTGAGGTGCAATTAGTTTTGTTGTAGCATCAATGAACTTTGCATAATTTAAAAAAAAATAATCAAAATCCTTAAGCTTGAAGCTCAAAATGAGGTTACCAAATGGACATAACTAATTTGTTAAAAAGTTTATAGATATATAGTTTCAAATTGCAATATCTTTGTTGGTGCTTTTAAATCAAAAGATACACATGAACAAGATGGTGATAATGTTCATGTGTATTTTAAGTATTTGCACAATTGTCACAATCATTAATGTACTCAAAGTTTGATATGGAATTAGATTTGAGTTCAAGACCTTTCATTTTAGGCAAGCCCAACACACATGTCATGTTATATGATAGAATGGATGGTAGAAAATATGATGTTATTAGGTTTCATTCCATTCAACCATCAACGGATTTCTTTTTTTATGAACACAACAACACAACACACCGTTGTTTTTGACATATGAATTATAAAAAACACATGTTGCAATAAATTTCCCATGTACCTTTATCAAATGTGTAATAAAGATCTTTTAAAATATGCCAATTAATTTTTCAAACTCCCAAAAACATTGACTACATGAACATGTATCCATAGTTCATTGACTAATTAAATCGCAATTTTTTTGAGGTCATTTTTTCTTTTTTAAATAAGTTCATCAAGTATTTTTTTATTAGATAAATTGTATCACCTAACAAATAAGGATACATTTGCTTTCCACATCAACTATAGATAATTTAAAAACTTCCTACATCTTAATTATGTATGCAAAATACTCAACTTAAATGAAACACCATTGATAACTCCCAAAGGTTGTGATGAATCATTAAAAGAAAATAATTTATGTAATGTACCAAGATTTTCACAAACTAGTGAGGAATTTAGACTTTAAAAAAATCATTTAACAAGTTATAAAGTGATAATGAAAACCATGTTACCCAACGGTTCATGAACAATTTAATGAACCAAAACAAGGGGCTTAAGATTGCACAAGGAATGCCACCATTCAATAAAATACTTAAAGCTTTGGAGATTATACAATAAATTTGAACCTAGATAAATTTCCACTCATTCCACCACCTTAAATATGTTATCAACGTAGGTTATGACCCGACTTCAATATTGCAAGTAATCCAACGAAAATTAAAACTTCAATTATTTACATACACATTGTTTAATGCCATGCTAACTTTTAAAACTAGAAATTTGATATCACATTCCTACAACTTTCCGATTGAATCTCTTGGAATCTCACCATTCTTTGCAATTTTTCTATCCATTTTTCACTACCTTAACATGTCGGCTATCTCACTCAAACAAAAGAGAAATGTCTAAAGTATCTCAATATTTAAACATGCAAATTTTGCATTTTGAGGTCTAAGGTTCTTGAGGAATTCTGATCGAGTTGAGACTTCTGCCATCAGCTGTTTATATTTTCAACCTCAAATCTTTTCTCTACCTTTGGATGTCTGATAACCTCAGCAAAGATGGGTATGATTTAAAGAGACCCAAGATAATTAAATTTGTTTGCCAAGACAAAAATGCAATGACAATCTCAAAGACGCTCTCCCCTCTTGGTTTCATACTATCACACCAAAGTTTGGAACACGGGAAGTAGCACACTTACAGTAGAAATGAGAACGCATTTGAATTCATTGCTTTGTTGCGGAGAACATTATGTTGCTTGCTAAAAAATTGGCAGGTTGGGTGTAGCTTCACACCCTTTGATGTGATACATAATGAACTCCTATAGAATGTGTGGGGGTCACACCCTCGGGTCCGAGGATCACAAATAGATGAAAGGCTGCCTTGTCAGTCAGGCGCCTTCTCCTGATCTAATAGTGTAAACCATGACTCCCCAATAATTCTCTTTATCACAAGTGCCAAACTTGAAGCTAAATGTCAGCCAGCTTCATTGCAGTCAATTTTTTCTGCAATTTTCCGGCTTACAAATTTTTGCTAGCTGTGTGTAGCTTTGCATCCATGATTTAATAGTAGAAGCATAGACCATGATTTGAGCCTGTGAAACCCCCCCATCAATCTTCATCACCGACTGTCAATTTTGCAGCTAGACCGGAAGCAGTTGATATATCTGCCTCTGCAGTCTTTTTATGCCTTTTGATGTCTTCTTGTGATTAGAACCTCAATTCACCGGAGAACATGTGTGCTGTCCTGTCCAACACAGTGCACACACACAATCATCAAGTAATGAACTGAGCTTGTGAAACCTACTAGGTATGCACTCCTGATCCAAAAGCAAAGCATTGAGTAAGATCTAATTCTTACATTATAGAAAGAAGGTGGGATGAGAGAATCTTGACATGCTTAGACCCAGGGTTGAGGCTGATGGAGGAAGAGGAAGCTTCAACTTCAGAACAGCATACTAATACATTCAAAGTATCTATAAAGTGGTACTTGGGGTCTATCTGCTAATACCAATTCCATCCAGGAATGTGTCATAAAGCCTGCTTTTGAAGCCAGCAGAACATCTCAATGCAAGGCAACCTTGGGATTAACCTTGTTCAATGTCCCCAACACAAGCAAATATAGCTAGAACAAAAGATGTACCATAGCCTCCTCCCTCATTCAACCTCACCATCAACTCCATTCTCACCTTGCCTAGCTTTGCAGAAGAGGTCAACAATTCTCTTCTTACAGGCTCTCATTAAAAATCATCTCCTGCAACAACAGCCAACCCCTAAAGTTCAGACTTCCATCATATAACACTGTCAGACAACATGCTAAACTCCACCATGTGATGCATGTCAAAGAGATGAGCAAACTGCAGGGAAGGACCATAGTATGCTGAAAACAGAACAGGCAACAAGATGTTGCAAAAGAAGATATTCAATCTACACAGCTAGTCCTTAGCACCTATTGCTTGCTTGCACAGGGTGTGGGTCTTCTTCCAAGTCCTGTGAAATGGGTAAGAGGCAGGATGTCAAAGCCAACACACCTTATCACACATCGGGCAGTGTGTGCTGCGCTCCATCCATTCGTAAATACAAGCCAAGTGAAAATGGTGGCCACATGCAGTCATAATCTTTGGATTCTCGTCCGTGTAACCTGCCAAACTCACTCCCTCAATCAGAACATCTGCTTGCAGTATCTCCAGCTCAATTCACTAAATGCTCTCAAGGGAAAAACACATTGCAGGACTACTTTTGCCAAGAGAAGTTGGAACAATTTCAGCAGGTGTAAGGTACCAGACCCAGATGCATTTGCACTGTTACTTCTATAGGACAGACCTGCTGGCTGTCTTGCTTGACAAGATGATGGAAAACAAAAGCTGAGCTTGAAGAGATAAAAGAGTTGAGAAAGTGACCATCAAGGCATGTGGGGCACATGTCCTCATCTTCAGCAAGAGACATTGTAGACTCAACTCGAGCAAACCCCTTTGATGACGGCAGACGCTTTCCAGGGGAATCAGGCTTATACCCTTGACCTAGTTCCTCATTATGGTCACTCCCTCCACCATTTCCACCATTGCGTCTCTGCAAAGGTGTCAAGGCTTCTCCTCCACCTCCATCTGGACCATGAAGGCTGATTCGCCGCAAGGGCTCTGTCTCTCCTGCGTGCAAATGACTCATACCACTCTTGTCCCGCCTTGATATCAGACCATCACGAACAGCACGAAGATAGCGAGGATCTGTATCATATGGTAAGGGACGTGGGGGTGCCCGGAATGTTTCTGGCAAGGATGTGTCTAAGTTGTTGCCACCTAATAGACCTGATGCTGTTGATGTTGACACTCCTTGCATTGGAGATGACATATCCCGATCTTCAACATCATCAAACCGTGTTGAATACTGCAAATGAATCCCCAATTCTCTTCCATAAGAAATCTTTGAGGTTTTTGAAAGCTGCAAATTGATGATCCTGAGCAGCAGCATCTAAACATGATGAACCCCTGATGAGGGTGTGAACCCATTGTGAATAATGGTCTAAGCTTGCTTCTAAGCTGATTGCTGATCAGCTTTGGTGCACCATCATCATTATTGCTGGTGCAACAAGCTGTATGAGGATTGCAGTGCAACCATACAAGTGCATCCCCATATCTGTTTGCCAAACAGACAAAAGCTAGCCAACCCATCCTCTGAAAAACATACATGGGTCTTAAAGACTCTTGTACCAACAACAACTCCTCTCATGAGAATCAAGAAATCTCCATACAACCCTTGTACCAACGACAACTCCTCTCATGAAAATCGAGAAATCCCCATACCCTTGTACCAACAACAACTCTCATGAGAATCGAGAAATCTCCGTACCCTCATACCAACAATAACTCCTCTCATGAGAATTGAGAAATCTTCATACTCTAGTAGCCACAACCACAGAAAAACTAAGGGAAAAATTGGGAAGACCCATTTCACAAACACTTGTGCAATGGGGTTTGGCAAATAATACACCACCACCACCACCACCACCACTACCCTAACCAAGAAATTGAGCTTGTCATCAATCAAGCTTCCACAGACTGAATGCTATGTGCTACAGCAGCTGCAAATCCTAATCCTCCTCCTTCACCTCCTTCTTTGAGGACCACAACATTTGAAACACGGCTATGTTTTCTGCTGCTATAAATTGGGTGCCCAAAAAAAAAACAGCCAAAGAACAGAGGCCAAAACTGGTTCTCTAACATCAGCATTCCAGCTTCAGTTGTCACACGAGAAAAAAGAGAGAGTTGGGGGAGAGAGAGAGAGAAAAAAAAAAGGGGAGTTGGGAGGGTGGGGGGAAAATGGTACCATGCGAAGAAACCAGCGTACACAGCAGCGTAGACACACGCAATTCTGGTACAAGCTTCCATTTGGGTATCCTGTGTAATCTTCGAAATCCTCGGGTCTGAGACAACAGCAAACTGCACCCATCCTTCCTTTCTACCCCCACCCACCACCACGACTACTACTGCCCACTACCTCAACTCCGTCCCACCCCTCTTATATCACTACTACTATTACTATTTCTTCTTCTTCTTCTTCTTCTTCTTCTTACTGTTTCCCTTTTCTCTCTTCCTTCCCTCTCCTACACCTCCGGTGCTTGACTAGGTACTTCCTTACCTTCCACCGACTTCCTTCAACAATCATAAGCTTCCACTGCGGCACTTGAGACCAAATTCTGTCCCAAATCCTCCACACAAATCCTTGAAATGATCCATGAAAACAGCACCAGATAGATCCCACAACACCCCACCTTCTCACTCTCTCTCTCTCTCTCTCTCCTTCCAATCTTAGAGAACTCTGCCACACGCGATCAGGAAAACAAAATCCTCCCAAAAAATACCAAACAAGCAAGAGGAAAACAAGGAAGGGTATGAGAAATAAAATCTGCTTCTTGGGGGGGGGGGAGAGAGAGAGTGGGGGATTTTTTGATAATAAATATAAATTCTTCTTCTCTCTCTCTCTTCTGTTCTGTTCTGTTCCCTCCCGCACCGAAAGTCTCTCACAACGATGGCAGGCAGCAATTCTTCCAGAAATGGAAGCAGAGAAGAAGAAGAAGAAGAAGCTGAGCTCCTGCCATCCACACCAGATATACCATAGCCTTTGACCAAGGCCAAAACACAAGCTACAAATACAAGAAGATAGACTCAAAGGTTCTAGTAAAGAAAATTAACAATAAATCCAGAAATAGAAGAAAATCCTAATAAATTCATTTTTTAGTTTTTTTTTTTTTTTGGCCTTTTTGAGTCAACAACTAGGTAATATATGACCAAGTAAAAATGATTTATTAACAATAAGTCTTTCATCAAATTTCTTCTTCTTTACCCACCTAGAAGAAAAAGAGAGAGAGAGAGAAAAAAAAGGAAAAAAAAAAAGTTAATAATAATAGCTTTTCAAACTTCAAAGGTCACTTCTAATAAGTGTTAATTATTCTTTCTCTATTAAATTTCTTTTAAATTTCTTCACCAAGAAGAGAGAACTTAGGAGAAGAAAAAGGAAAGAAAAAAAAAAGAGCCAAACTTCAATTGGTTTGTTGAACTTTGGTAAACAAACGTGATGATTTAGTGACTGACCTCTTCACACCATAATTGGGATAATTTCTCCTTTTTTTTTAGGTTTCCATCTTGCTTTCATCCAATTTCTTTTCACAAATAGGAAAAAAAAAACCTAAATTTCATCCAATTCTTCTTCACAATTGGAAAAAAAAAAAAACCTAGATTTCATCCAATTTTTCTTCACCAATTGAAAAAAAACCTAGATTTCATCCTATTCTTTTTCACCAATTGGAAAAAAACAACCTTAGATTTCATCCAATGTTTTCTTCACCAATTGGAAAAACCAACCTTAGATTTCATCCTATTCTTCTTCACCAATTGGAAAAAACAACCTTAGATTTCATCCAATTTTTCTTCACCAATTGGAAAAAAAACCTTAGATTTCATCCAATTTTTCTTCACCAATTGGGAAAAACAACCTTAGATTTCATCCAATTTTTCTTCACCAATTGGATGAAAGCTTGGCTAGAAAGAAAGGAAGGAATGAAGGATTAGTTTGTCAACAACATATATATATATAGGTGACATAACTTAGAGTGACTACTTTACACCATAATAACCATACAATAAATTTCATCCAAATTCCTCCACCCCCCAAAGTGGGGTTGGATGTGGATGACAACAAGTGGGGGGCCAAGCCAAACCAAATTGGGAAAACATCATCCAAAGGTGGAAATCATCTTGAAATCATGGAACCAAAAAGAAGGGGACAACAACAATCATGTAGTTTTTGCTTTAGCCTTTCTCTCTCTCACACACACACACACAATGTGCCCTATCTAATGTTGAATACCCATTTGAGTGTGAAGTGAGCTACTTCCACAAGCACAATCGCTTCTTTGCTTGTTTGAACTTCAAAAGCTTTGTTGTTGTTCATGTTGTTTTGTGTTTTTTTTGAGGTTGTTCAACAAAATGAAGAATTGTCATGTATGTTTTTGCATTGTGTTGTGAGCTTAATTAAATAAAATAAAATAAAATAAAATAATTTGCTACTATACATTTTAGGAAATTTTCATTCTTTTATGTATCAAAGCTTAGTAGTAGTAACTCAATTTTGTTTAGTCCTTGTCCAAGGGGTTTTCTTCTCAATAGTTTGTGGAATTAAAAAATATTTGGCAATTTTTTTTCCCAAAATTTGAGAAAGTTTAAAATCAAATTATTATTTTTAAAACTATGTATATAATTTTTAAAAAAAATTTTCAATTTTTTTTCCCATCATTAATACTCATTGAGTATCACGAGAATTTTGAAAATAAAAATAAAAATGTGCGTGATTTTTACACCGTGTAAAAGCACTAGGTGCACAAGCTTTACCGGATTCGACCCCATGCTTGGCTTCGTCTCATAGGGCCCTTATTTTAGGTAAATAAGCCCACCCCTTTGGACTTTTTTACCTTCAAAGCACATTCAAAACTCGGCTTCAACTCGGAAACTCTAGGGTAAACTCTAGGGTTTACCGATGGGTGGGATGGGGTCGTAGTAGTGGTAGTTTGCTTTGAAAATTGAGCATTTCCGAACAATGACGGAAGGAAGGAAGGAATGGTAGAGTAACCGTGTTGTTGGCCGTTTTGTCAACCCCGACCCATGATCATCCTTAGAACTTTGGAAAAGACGGAAATCAAGGCGAAATTTTTTGCTCGTGCTTTATAAATTATTACAAGCCGGTGCAATCGGTCAACCTATTTTGTAGTGGCCCCCCCCCCCCCCCCCCCCCCCCAACAAAAATCTTCCACCTTATCTAGATTTTTTTTCTCAAAAATCAACTATGGGTTGGGGTAGGGTTTGGTTTTCGAGTTATGTGTGTAGGTTTTGTAG
>Ga0116231_10013974_pt1 | contig 11010 bp, 6 predicted proteins | sample S1TSphgellanicum_2_FD_89695 | JGI IMG/M metagenome (GOLD analysis project Ga0116231, IMG submission 89695) | Host-associated microbial communities from peat moss isolated from Minnesota, USA - S1T2_Fd - Sphagnum magellanicum MG | ecosystem: Host-associated > Plants > Peat moss > Unclassified...
ACTAAAATTTATATAAAAAAAAAACAAAAAAATTAAAATAAATAAAAATTTTTTTTTTTTTTTTTTTTTCGCCTTCCAGCTCCACATGGTCCCTAACACACCAAAATTTCCTAAATATCCTCTTCATCCCTTTGATCAGGATTTTCGAAAAACCACCTGTCTACTATAACTACCCTGTGGGTTCCCCATCCAACTACTTCCTCAAGAGTACAACTATCTACATCAGAATTCCCCCAACACGATCAATTCTTAAAAACGCTCTACCCTGAAGATCCCTCACAACTCCAAGTCCTCCTGTACATCAATTTCCTCCTCAGGAGCAGTGACCTGCAAAGGAACTGGATGAACTTGATTCCATGCATGAGCTGTACAACCGCTTAAACAAGGAGGGATCGGAGGCTGATCCTGCATCCTCACTAACTCAAATTTGTAAACCAGTGTACCACTCTTAGAGGACAAAGTATGCTCCTTGTGAACAATCCTATACAGCCCATCATAGGTATATCCTAACAATTTTGCTTTGGTGCTGGACCCCCCTGCATAAGTATGAGCTCGGATTAAGCGCACTGGCAGCTTGCGCTCATAGTTTAGGCACAAGGCCTTGTTCCCCTTCTCAAATTTCTGGTCCTCTGTGATTCGTGAAGATCGTGCCCGATCCAATCTCCCACCCTGTCCACAATACAGAACTTTGTGGCCTTCATCAATGTTTTCAGCATAGAATCCATTTGGACAGATTACAACAGCAGTAGCTGTAGGAATCTTTTCTTTTGGATCCAGCCCATATGCAATACCAACATTGGGTAGGTGGTGTAATCCCACAACAGCCATCTCATGCCGATAGCTGTACACGTCTCCAACCTCTATACCAGGCACTTTACCAGCAATCAGTGGTGGAAGCTTTGTTACAGCTTTCACCCTGTTGTATGCTTCTATATCAGCCCGAAAGCGGGGCACCAAGGTTGAAGACTCCAAAGGATCCCCTGGAGGCTTCTGCATGATGAACTTAGGCTGTTGGTGCAATTCATCACATTTGGATTGCTGATAATGTTCAGCATACAACCTCAAGGTGCTCAACACTTTGTGTCTTGCCATGCTCATGGTATTGTCTGCACCCAGCATACAACCTAAAACCATTCAGAACAATCTTGAGTGAATTTCAAGTCAAGGAAAACTGTCAGCCACATAAAAATCCTACCAAAACACAAGGATCTGTTTAGATAAGTCTCTGCCAGAAGGCATTTGGCACTGATGGCATTCTGGCAGAAACTTAAGATTGTCATCAGAAGTGCTTCATTGTCTTCAATAATATTCACCTACAAAGAAGAAACTTCACACATGCACTCCCTCTAATGGCATCAAGAGACTCCATACAGATCAAAGCAAAACTGTTTCCAGGACACACGGAAACTTTTCAACAAATGAAACACCTACACCTATAATCTACCCCCAGCAAAAGACTTCCAAAATGAAAAGGTTAATGGCTAACATCTCCATGGATTAAGTTCCCTACAAAAACCAAAAAAAACTCTTACCGTTGATCTCATTCTTGATGGGTACCAACTGTAGGGAGAGACCTGCAGCTGGTTGCCTTGGCTGTCCTGCATAACTGGGTTTCCTTGCACATGACAAGGCATCATCTCTCGGCATCTTAGTCTGTGGGCTAAGAGGTTTCCTAGGAACTGAAAACCCACCTTCACCCCAAAAAACCCACTTCTTAGCTTCAATTGCATGACTCCAACAAAAACAAGCCCCTGGACTTCAGGGTTGTACAATGCAAGTATGAATTGATGCACTCAATTTCTAGAGCTTCTTTTCATGTCCTAACTGTTATGCCAAGCTTATACTTCTAGATTCAAATGGTGTGTATTTGAGCAAATTACTTACTCTTCAATGACTCTACTGAAATCATCAGCGATCGTTGAGCAACATTGAATTTTTCTCGCATTTTTGCCAAGCGGCTCTTCCCTTGGCACTTTGCATGTTTTGTCCCTTTAATTCTTCTATTTGCAGCTCCATGGGCATTCCTCATGGCCTGAGATGGCCTGCAAGGTGCTCCTGTGTCCTGGAGGTGTCCAGGCATGGTTGCAGAAGGCATGGGAGAAGGATGTTGGAACCTCCTGGAGGCTGTGTACTCTCCTTCCTCATCCCCATCATCATCAACTGACAGCACTTTCATACTGTCTTCAGTCACACCACACTCCACCTTTTTCCACTCCAATGCCAGTGGACCGTCACAAAAATTGTTGTGTGATCCCATAACAGCAACCACCTCTGCATCAGAATCTTTTGAGCACCTCTCTTGAACAGTGCTCTTATCATCTTCACTGTCAGAGTCCAATACTATCACACAACTTGAGGAACCTCCCTCTCTCCAGAACTTGGCTTAGCAGGGCTGCTCCATGCCCTGCTCTGAATGTGGGTCACACATGACGACATCATCGAGCTCCAGACATATTGGGCTCCCTGGCTCCTCTGATAAGGCTTCTAGAAGCCCTGTAAGATCTGTACAGTTGTCAGGAAAATTTGCATTTGTAGAGAAGCTTTCCACGCCTTTCCCTTCACAATATTGGCCCAGCATGCAACCTGAATCCCTCTGCTCTAATTTTGGTCGTTTCAAGTCAATTTCTTGCTCCACAAACTCATCATGTTCTCTCTTCAAGGAGAGTTGCCCAGTGTTTGCACTGTGTCCTTCTGATAACCAGTTACTCAAACCTGGAGCCATGTCTGCAACAGCCTGCACTGACACACCTGGATGCAGCATCAATAGGTTTGTTGACAGTCCTGATACCAAACAGCTTTGCTCTCTCAATGCATTGATATATCAATCGAACTCTGATAATGCACTGTTCTCAACTGGATTGCATCCCCTGGATGTCTGAAATAATGCTGCACCAGGAAATATGTAAGTTAGTCACCTAATCATTGTCCCGTGGAAACTCATTGACATGAGCTTCTCAATCTTGCAGCCAATAGCAGAAATGAGGCCTTACTATGAATCCAGAAAATCTTTGCCTCAACTTACCCATGATATCTGGCACTTACAAACTGAAGCCCAAAGGATTGCAGTAAAAGCCTTTCTAACAATTAGAATAGCACAACTTCAAAAACATATGAAACTCAGCAGAAACACTCTGCTTTCTGCTGCATTCCTTCAATCAATCTCTCTGAATCTCATGCTTTCACCCTACAGTCTGTTCAGGGTTAGAAAGAGGACCAAACAGAACTTAAGCCCTTCAACAGAATTTCTCATAATTACAGAATTTGCTAGAGCTGCTGTCACAGGGAGATGGCACACCTGCAGTTACTCTCTCTGCACACAATACTGCTAAAACTGATTACCTGAAAATTGTTACATATAATCCTCACACACTCCATTTGCATGCAAAGGTCTGGTAGATACAAATTTCACGATTGGAAAAAATGTGGGACCACAACACACATTGTTAGCCCATAATGGCAAAAGAGATTCCAAGGAGTGTACCTGTTGCTGTATCTCTGTGATTGTAGCAACAGACATCTCCAAAGGAATGCTCAGCAATGAAAACACCTTCTTGATTTTCCTGCATCACAATATGACAATTCCAAAAGGCATCAGATCATCAGCATAACCTTTTTGAGAATCTTCCATGTCTCAATCAATCACAAGTAACACACCAACTATTGTGATCTGTAGCAACATAACTCTAATCCTGCTGCATTTCCAAGCTCCTAGTGTCCTATGTCATCTCAGCTGGCTGAGGTAGATGAACAGGCAGATGTACAAGCTTTCATATTCTCAACACTCCAAAGAGCCACCTGCATTCCAAGAAGTGTTGCAGAAAACACTACAAAGAATCTCCTCAGGAACTGCCAAAGCGACCAGAAGCTCTCACAATACAATCACTAAGTGTATGTTGCAATCACAGCTCCTACTCAACCAAGATACAAGTCTCTCAGGAGAGAGAAGAACCAATGTACGAAAGAACTGCCTAAAACCCTTTGCAAAACCCTCAGAACTTTCAAAGAGAAGATTGCAGTACTTAGGGGGGGGGAGTGAAGGAAAATCCAAACAAAAGCTCGACCAAAACTACTGCTACGGCAAAAACCAGAAAAAAAACTTAAAAAAGAAGAAGAAACTACCAAAGAAAAGTTGGAAACAAACAACGAAACAAACTCTTTACCTCCAGCACGCGGAAACAAAAAGAACGACGACGACTACAGTCTTTAGAAAAGTCAGACGGCGGAAATGCGACGACGGCCACTGGAGGAAGCGCACCAAGTGAAAGAAAAGCAAAACAGCGGAGGTCATGAATCTTTACACTAACAACAATTGCAAGAGCGACAGACACGCAGAGCAACCGACCAAAATAGGATACGAGAGTGCGCGGCATACAAACCTGAATCGTCTCCTGCAATTGCGAACTCGTCCTTTTGTGGAAAGCTTTGCTTCGAGAAGCTACTGGAGCGACGGCGGCAACGACAGAACACCAACTAAATCATAGTCATATCTTCTCCCGAGCTTCCAAAGAAAGCTTAACGGAACAACAACAATTTAGCGGCGAAAAACAACAACAAAGCCCTCGCAACTACATATTTTCTGTAAAAACACAAACAAACAGCATTGGTCTACAAACAAACCCCGAGAACTACAAGAAACTGCAAAGCTCCGAATTGGCGAAACAAACTCCGACCAACAAACAAACATACAAACAAACTTCTACAACTACAAGAAACTGCAAAACTATGATGAAATGGCGTAACAAAAGAAAAACTCCGAAGAACGGTTGGAACGATGACGACAGAATAGCAAGTTTTGGAACCTTTTAAGAACCGCATGGAAACGAGGTCCTCGAGGAAGTCGAGACACACGAGAGAGAGAGAAAGTCGCTGTAGACGAGAGAAGCGAACGAACAAAACGGAAACTGGCGAGATGCCCAAATCCATTTTATTAGTTACGATCTCGATCCTCGAGAACGTTCTTGACGGCGTGACGGCGAGGAAAGAGAAGAACCCGCGAACCCGCCTTTGTTTTTTTTCCTCTGGCTATATACATATAGCCAGAATTCTATATTACAAATTAAAAAGTGCTAAACAAATTCATGCGCTTTTTGAGATTTTCAATAGCTATATAATTCGACAAAATATGTAAGAAAAAAATCTTCAAATTCCTAAACATGGTTCAAGTAGGAGGTAGCCAGAAACAAATATAGAACGATTTTTTAAATTTTTATTTTCATATTTAGCTTGTAATTAAATTTCATTTTTAAAAATTAAAATTAAATTTGGTTAAACATTTTTGCAGATGACACAAAATCAAAAATAAATTCACGCCCACACGCCTACTTACTTACTTATTACCTACCTACCTACCTATCTACCTACCTACCTACCTATCTATCCCAAAGAGTTTAAAAGAGTTTTTGAGGTGTGGGCATCAATCAACATGATTAAGTAACCACTTAGATTAGAATGGAAGGGAATGTTTTTCTTTCTAGATTTTTTCTTTAACATCATCACGCAAGTTTTTTCATCGTGTGCCTCTCTCTCATTCATTCATTCATTCATTCATTCATTAGGGGAGTTTCTAGGTGAGGACATTCATTCATTCATTCATTCATTCATTAGGGGAGTTTCTAGGTGAGAACATTAATTCACTCATGCATTCATTCATTCATTAGGGGAGTTTTTAGGTGAGGACATTCATTCGCTCATTCATCCATTAGGGGAGTTTTTAGGTCAGGACATTCATTCGCTCATTCATCCATTAGGGGAGTTTTTAGGTCAGGACATTCATTCGCTCATTCATTCACTCATTCATTCATTCATTCATTCATTAGGGGAGTTTCTAGGTGAGGACATTCATTCATTTGTTCATTCATTAGGGGAGTTTCTACGTAAGGCCCAGCTGGTGGTTTTTTTTTTGGGAACTGGTGGAAGAAGAAGCTGACGACTCCTCGCGTCCAAAACAAAAAGGCACTTTACCGGATCTATACTATATATGATTTTCTTTCAACCCTATAATCATAGCATATAAAACCTAATCTTCAATATTCATTCTCTTATTATTAAATTAGTTTTTTATTATATCTCCACCCTCCATTTATTTATTATTAAATTATGTTTTACTATATTTTCAACATCATGAAAGACTACTTGATCAAAGTTGACAATTGGAAGCCTTTTAATATGTTGTGTTATAGAAAAGCTCATTATTACAAATCTTCTTACAAGCTCACAACAATAATGAAATATAATTGATAGTTTTTGCAAAGCTTAATAAGGAAATTTAGGTGTTTCCTATGGTTTTTTTGGACCACTTCAAAATGCCACAAACAAATCATAAATGTTTTCTAAATCCTTTAGGTTTTTATGAATAATTACATACATCACCTTTTCTGTATCTTGCAAATTATAAAAAACTTCCAATTTTTTTTTTGCAAATGTTAAAAAATAAGATTATTTTTAAAATGTCCCTACCATAGGGGTAGGTAGAATGAGGCTACTTCATTTCCAAGTTTAATTATCTCCATCTTTATAACTACCTCATTCTTTTTCAACTCCCCAACATGGATACGAAAAGGCAACTTGAGCTGTGAAAATACACATGTCATGATATTTATGTGTAGATACACATGTGTATGTCCATGATGTTTATATTCATTTAAATTAAATTTGACATTAACATAAATAATAACGAATTATTGGAAACCGTACAAAAGCATTATTAAAAAAAGTTGATCATCATTGGTAGTGCACAACAACATGGAACCCAATTTTTTATTTATTTAAGGTTGTTGATGTTTTAAATGATTTGTGAAATTAACATGATGACTCGTGGTAGTCATGAATCACCATATAAAGGTAAATTATTCTAAAAACATAATTGCATTATTTGATTTTCATACTAATATTTGATTTTCAATAATATAACTTAGAAATATTTTTTAAAATATTCTAAAACTTTCAAAGATGTTAAAAGGAATGTATATATGCAACATCCAATCAAAGCTTAAAGGTTGTAAAGGACACTCATGAATTGATTATGGTTTTTTAACATTATTCATGAAACATAGGAAACACCTAGGTTTCATTATTGACTTTTGCAAAAGCTTTAAAATCCAAGGGGTATGCATAAGACCCTTGTTGGTCCATAAGGCTTTAGTGCACCTTCTTATGAGGTAGTATAATTAAAAGGCCTTCAAATTTTTTTAATTCATATTGTCAACATTCGTTGGAAAAATGAACCTTTTATTTTTCCTTGTAACCATCTTCTTATCAATCTAAGACTCTTGAAATCAATTTGTTTTGTTGGTATTGTTATAGTTTATGTCCTTGACATAAGTAAGATAAAACATAAGGAAATTGCATGACAAGCTTTCTATCAATTGGTATATTATGTTTTAATTTGGGATTGTGTGGGTATGAGATCAATTATTTAGAGTGAAATGTTGTGTTCAATTTTGAATTTCATTTCAAGGTTTTATGTTTAATATTCACAATCTAAATAGTTGATGTGATATATAGAGGTTTCATGCATAAATCATGATGGTGTTCAACTCTACACATTTGATCATGAAGGTTTTGTTAATTGTAATTATGATTGTGAATTAACACACATGAAGGGCTTATTGTAATTAGACAAATTGTTAATATACATATGTTATTATATTTGGTATGATAGAACAATATATTTCGTGAACCATTGTTTCATTGTTAAATAACATAAAACTTCATGACTGTGTAACAAACTACATGTAATTCCAATCCCATTTGGCAAGTGTTAGCACTTTCATGTGGAAAACAAAAGCACCCTTTGTGGTTAGTGAAATTTCAATTATTTAAAGATTTTTTCTTGAATAAACTGACATTTAAAATGTTGTAATATGATGTAATTTATATGAAGGTTTTTCCTTAGGTGAAAACAAAACCTTGATGGTCAATGAAATTGTTTGAATCAGTGGTTTGAATCATTTTGAAAATTTGCATTGAATGACCTAACACTCAAATTGAAAAAAGACTATGTTTTCAATCTTTTTTCTTTTTGGCACTAGCACATGTTGTGTACAACTAATGAAAGCAACATTTGAAAATAAAGATTTTTTCACTTTCTTAGTATAAGGTTCAATGTTTTTCCTTTTAGTGAAATTTTGCACCATAGCAAAAAAATTCCAATGTTAAGCTCATGCAAAATATTTTCTTGGAAAAATGCACCATATTTACCATATTTTGAAGGGAAAAAATTGAAATCAACATATTGAGACAATACATCCCTAAAGCTTGCCCAAAAATTAAAACTAAAAAAAAATTCTATTCCCATGTATGACCTTTTATCAAATGTGGTTCATTCTTCTTGTGAATGATCACCAATCCAACTACTTCTCAAAATTGAAAAAAAACTTTGGTATGGTCTTGTTTTGGGCCAAAGTTATATATTTTTAAAGAAAATGTGAAATCTTTAAACAACATTGGAAGGAACTATCAATGTGAAAGGTTAAAATAGTTACATTATGGACAAATGATCAAAATAATAAATGCGGTTTCACACAAGTGGAAATGTGGTACAAAAGATACCGAAAATAAATAAATAATGTGATTGGATACAAATTGTAGACCTTTTCACCTCCTTTCCTATGACTTGTAAACAACTAGATTTCTAATATTATGGATTCCTACCTAGCAATTAAAGTGGCCTAGTCCCAAGTTTCATGAACTTCCTAGTTCCAGCCATTGGAGGAGCAAGACCAAGGGATGAAGCATATTTATTTACCATGGAAAATTTTTTTTTTTAAATTTCTTCATGCTATCATTACAACATAACACATTCTTGTACAAAGTGATGGAAAATCTTGTAAAAATTAGTGAGATTGTAGTGTAAAATGTCAATGCAATGCACTATTTTCTTCCACTTCCACATATGCATTAGATTCCATTGCCATCATTTACAATATTCACCTCCCTTTGGTTTCAAGGCAATTATATTAATTTTGTAGCAAACATGTAGCCTTTCTAACAAGGGCTTCCCATGGCATCACCTCAAGGCAAAAAAACTCCACATAAATACAAATTTGTTGCCGTCACCACCAACTCATCTTCTTTCACCTTGAAACAATAGAAATCCAACAAGAAAGTTGAAGCAAAGTTGAATTTGGAAACTTTTACTTAGAGAAATACTGAAAAAAACGAGCAAGGAGTGGCATTGAAGGAACATTGGATAGTGCATTTCATCTTATTACTTGGTGAGATGCATAATATTTTTCCCTCTCCACCAAAACAAGGTATGGCGCAACTTTCATGAATGTGATGATTTATTTTTCTTTAATTTTTTGTTTCACTTTCACAAAATTCATCTACATGTATTGATAATTAAAATAATTTGTACACAAAATTAGCAACAAATTGTCAAATTTTAAAAGTTTTGATCAATAAAAATTACACCAAATTTTGATAAAGTTGTTCAATGTCAATGCTACTTCAAGAAACAAGAGATCCAAAACATGTGAATGGTATTTATTGGTTGACAAGTACATGTTTGACCATCCTAATGTGGTTTCACATGTTCATGGGAATGTTCATAAGCACAAAAACATTTAAACTATTGTTTCCTTTAATGAAGACTTTCCAACAAGAATGAAACTTGAAGAGGTTAAAATTTGAATCATCCTTTATAGACTCCAAAGAGAAGAAAATAAATGACAATCTACTAAGTGGGTGCTTGCAAAAACCTAAAAAGTGGACAAAAGCTAATGGAAAACATGAAAACTATTAAAAATGATTAAAAGTTGCTATTGTTCAAGAGCATGTAGGAGACCATGTTTAAATTTGTTGACAAATTATAAAGTATGTGGTTATAATCAAGTACCCAAAAGTGTCTTTAGTTCATTTGAAACTTTAATCAAATGTACATATCTTCACCCTTATGTTGTTCATCAATATTTTTCACTACACATTTTGCTTAGTGAAGCAAATGTATGATTTAGACATTGTGTGATTCATTGTGATAGTATGTGTTCATGCTTTCAACTCTTTTTGTTATCTATTGTTTAGGTACATCAATCAAAGACTAACACATTAAAATATTTCTAGATATCATTAACAACCACTCAGTGACTACTTTATTATTCATAGTTTGGAGCCCATGCCTAGTTATCTCAACTTCGGCCCCCTACCATGCACAAACAATAAAGGAAGAATGGATAGGAATTTATCTTTTTGATGACATTGCCATTCCAAAAATCATATTCTGCACTAGAAAAAATTACCTCTGTTTTTGTGACAACAATGAAGTCTTCCACATCCTTGCAAGTTTCAAATTATTTCAAATCAACCCTTATTTAACTACTTTAGAAGTAGTCCCTCATTTAGCTATGGCAGTTCACTAAAACCAAGTTCACCCTACCTTGGATTTGGCAATTAAAAGCACATGCAAACAAGTGTACATGTGATCTTGACCAAAAAAAACCTTAACAAAGCCACCTTCCATTTGTTTTATGTCAAATTGTCTATGTTAGAACTTCAAAACTTTGGCTTTGATGTCTTTTCAAAACAAATTTTTGTCATAGCAATTTTACAAAGCTACACTGCTCACATATGACCTTGGATCGTTCTAAAATTTTGGTAAAACATGAGCAACTATGTCTACTACCTTCTCACAAAATCTCAACTCATTTAACTTTGGAAAGTGAAAGATCTTGCTACTTCCTTGAAGCCACCTCAAATTGGGACCTGAACACAAAATGACTTACAACTTGCTCTCAAAAACTCTAAAATCCTTGAGATTTTGGGAGACACATAAAATATATGTCTTCTATATCTGTTCAAAATTTCAGCCCTATTGATGATGACCACAAAGAGATATCACTTTCAAAAGAAACTGACTTCAAAACTGAGATTGAAACTTCAGATGCTTGAATCTCTCACAATACAAGTCCAAATGACATGAAATTTCTCTCACACATATATTCCTATATGATCTATAAGATCACAAAGTTACAGACCCAAAAAAGCTTAAACAAAGGAGATATGACCAAAAAA
>Ga0116231_10013976_pt1 | contig 11009 bp, 10 predicted proteins | sample S1TSphgellanicum_2_FD_89695 | JGI IMG/M metagenome (GOLD analysis project Ga0116231, IMG submission 89695) | Host-associated microbial communities from peat moss isolated from Minnesota, USA - S1T2_Fd - Sphagnum magellanicum MG | ecosystem: Host-associated > Plants > Peat moss > Unclassified...
AGTTCTCGAATTGATGGCCGGCGATGTCGAGCGCACCGATGAGTCCCGCGCCGATGATCGCGCCGGACACGCCGCCGCTGCCGCCGAGCACGACCATCAACAGGAAATCGATCGAGAGCGCGACCCCGACCGCTTCCGGAATCACGAGCCCCAAGAACGAGGCGTAGACCGCACCCGCCAGTCCGGCAAGCGCACCCGCGTACGCGAATGCTGCGATCTTGAAGCGCCGCGTCGGGATGCCGGAGACTTCGGCGGCGAGCTCGTCGTTGCGGATCGCCTCGAACGCGCGGCCGGCGCTGCCGCCGAGGACGGCGAGCGTCGCGGCCGCGACGAGCGCGACGAGGATCCACACGAACCAGTACGCGTTCGCCCCCGAGAGCGTCAGCGGACCGAAGGTCGGAAAGGCGATGTTCTGGATCCCGTTCGCGCCGCCGAGCGCGTCCGATTGGTGGATCACGCCGACGACGATCAAGCCGAACGCCAGCGTCGCCATCGCGAGGTAGTGGCCGCGAAACCGCAGCGCGATGAAGCCGACCGCGATTCCCGCAAGCGTTGCGAGCGCCATCCCGGCAAGTGCGGCCGGCCAGAACGGCCAGTTCAGATTCGTCGTGAAGTACGCGACCGCGTAGGCGCCGATGCCGAAGAAACCGGCTTGGCCGATCGAAATTTGATTGACGTTGCCGAGCAAAATCGAGAGGCCGATCGCGGCGATCGCGTAGATGCCGGCGTACGTGCCGGCTTGCGCGATCGTCGGATCGCGCATCGCGAGCACGCCGAAGACGGCGGCGATCGCGAGCACGATCGGCAGCGTGCGCCGGTCAGCGCGCAGCCGCGCGATCAATCGCGGACGGCGCTGGTCTTGCCGAAGAGTCCTTGCGGACGCACCACCAGACCCAGCAGCAGAAGCGAATACACGATCGGATCGGAGACGCCGTACGATAACCAGCCCTGCAAGAGTTTCTCCACGACGCCGACGAGCAGTCCGCCCGCAACGCAGCCGACGGGCGATTCGAGACCGCCAACCACCGCGCCGACGAAGCCTTTGATCGAGATCGCGATCCCGCCCGCGCCGCCGACCAGCGTGATCGGTCCGATGATCGTTCCGCCGAACGCCGCGACCGCGATCGCGATGCCGACCGAGATCGCGCGCGTTCCGGTCACATCGATCCCGACCAGCCGCGCACCGAGCGGGTTGTTCGCCGCGGCGCGGATCGCTTTGCCGTAGTAGGTGCGGTCGAAGAAGAGATACAGCACGCCGAGCGCGAGCGCGAGCAACACCAGCACCCACACCGATTGATAGGGGATCGACACCGCGTGCGTCGTGAACGCATCGGAAGCGTCGCCGGTGAACGCCGGCAGCGGTTGCGGCAGCGAACCCCAGCCGGGGACGAGCGCGTGGCCGTAGAGCAGGACGAACACCGTTCCGATGGTCGCGATCGTCAACGCGATCTCGCCGTGCCGCGCGGCGGGCCGCAGGATGAAGCGTTCGAACGCGAGGCCAAGCACGAAGCCCGCGCCGGTCGCTCCGGCCAGCGCGACCCAGCTCGAGGCATGGAACGCTTGCACGAACGTGAGCGCGAAGAGGCCGCCGACGATGACGAACTCGCCTTGGGCGAAATTCACGATCCGCGTCGCGCGCAGGATGATGTGGATGCCGAGCGCGACGAGCGCGTAGCCGCTCCCGACCGTGAGGCCGGCGACAAGGAGTTGTAGCATCGCTCGATGAGAAATCCAGGCGGGTTCGGCTTTTTCCTTTGCCGCTTCTGTTGGGGGTTCGTATGCGTTTTCCAGCGATCGTCGCGGTTGTCGCCGTCTTGGCGACGTCGAGCGCGGTGTCCGGCGGCGCCGCGACGCCGTCGTCGCCCACCGGCACGCCGATCGTCATCGGCGCGATCCTCTCCATCACCGGCAACTACGCGCCGCTCGGCGAGCCCGAGCGCAACGCGCTCCTGATCGCGGAGAAAGACATCAACGCGCACGGCGGGATCGCCGGTCATCCGGTGCAGATCACGATCCTCGACGACGAAGGCAAAGCCGATGTCGCGCAGCAGCTCGCAACGCAGCTCGCCGGCCAGCATGTCGCCGCGATCGTCGGCGGCACGTTGACGCCGACCACGGCCGCGATCTCGCGCGTCACGAGCGGCGCGAAGATCGTCGAGATGTACATGAACCCCTCGGACTCGCTTTGGAACACGAAAGCCGGCGTGATGAAGTATCTCTACGAGACGACGCCACGCAACGCGCTCGAAGCCGACAAACTGCTCGCGTTTCTGCGCGACAAGAAGCATTGCAAGCGCATCGCGGTGATGCACGACGAGGCGCCGTACGGCGTGAGCGGCTCCGCCGTCGTGCGATCGGAAGCCGAGCGGCTCGGGATACCGGTCGTCGACGACGAGTCGTTCCCGATCAACGCGACCGACGTGACGCCGCAACTGCAAAAGGCGCTCGCGGCGAAGGCCGACGCCCTGATGATCTGGACCGCGTCGCCGGTCGCGCCGATCCTCGTGCGGCAGGCCAAACAGTTCGGCTTCACCGGCGCGATCGCCGGAACGACCGGTATCGTCTCGGACAATTTCGTACTCGTCGCGGGGAAGGACGGCTATGGCGTGTATTCCGACCTGAACCTCAACCTCGTGCATCCGTCGCCCGAGCAAGCGCGCTTTCTCTCGCTCTACCGTGCGGCGTATCACGCGCGGCCGGCGAATTTCGCGTCGTTCGCTTGGGATGCCGCACACCTCATCGCGCTGGCGATCGACGGTACCCGCGGCAACACCGACGGCGACGCCGTGACGGCGTGGCTGCAGACCATGAAACCGTATCAAGGAACGACCGGCCGCTTCCAATTCACGGCGGCCGACCATAACGGTCTCGGACCGGACGCCGTCAAGATGGCCGTCGAAAACGGGACGTTCAACGTCATCGAATAACGGCAGGGCGCGCGTCGATCCGTTCGAATCCCGGGCCTGATGCCTCGGAGTGCCGCGTCGTACGCGATCGGCGGATTCGTCCTGTTTGCGGTCGTTGCGATCGCGGTCTGGTTCATTCCACCCTATTACACCGGACTCATTACGCTAGTCGGAATCTACGCGCTGGTGACGATCGGTCTCAACCTCTTCATGGGGTATGCGGGCCAAGTCTCGCTGGGCCAAGCCGCCTTCGTCGGCGTCGGTGCGTACACGTCGGCGGTGCTGACGGTGAAACTGCAGTGGAGCCCGTGGCTTGGCCTCGTCGCCGGCGGGATCGGCGCGGCGATCGTCGCGTACGTCTTGAGTTTCGTCGCGCTGCGGCTGCGTGAAAACCTGCTCGCGCTCGCGACGCTTGCGCTCGGTATCGTGATCAACGTCGTCTTCAACCAGTGGGATTTCGTCGGCGGGTCGTCCGGTTTCAGCAGTATCCCGAGTTTTGCGATCGGCCGCTTCACCTTCGATCTGCGCGCGCACGCGATTCTGAGCTGGCTGCTCGTCGCGCTGGGCCTCGCGTTTGCGGGAGCGCTCGTCCGCTCGAACTACGGCCGCTCGATGATTGCGATTTCGGCGGGCGAGCTCGGCGCGGCGTCGGTCGGCATCGACGCGCTGCGGCTCAAGCGCCAGACGTTCGTGCTCAGCGCGATCTACGCCGGCCTCGCGGGCGGGGTGTATGCGTCGTATCAAACCTACATCGACCCGACGTCGTTCGGATTTCTGTTATCGGTGAACTTCGTGCTCATGTCGGTGATCGGCGGCTTGCGCAGCCTGTGGGGCGCGCCGCTCGGCGCGGCGATCGTGGTCGCGCTCACGCAAGTGCTGCAATCGGTCGTGCCGATCGTCATCCCCAGCGCGCGCGGTGACTTTCAGTCGTTCTTTCTGGGCGCGATCTTGATCGCGATGCTGGTGTTCCTGCCCAAGGGTCTCGTCAGCCGCTTCGGTGAGGCACGCGCATGATCGCCGCGCTCTGGCAATACGTCCTCGCCGGGCTCGTCAGCGGCGCGATCTACGCGCTCGTCGCGGCGGGTTTCGTGCTGATCTATCAGGTCACCGGGATCATCAACTTCGCGCAGGGCGAGTACGTGATGATCGGTGCGATGACGGCCGCGTCGCTTGCGAGCGCGGGAATGCCGCCGCTCGAAGCGGGTGCGATCGCGATCGTCGTGGCGGCCGTCGCCGGTGCGCTCTCATACGTGCTCGCGATCCGGCCGGCGCGCGCGCGCGGCGCTGCCGGCGTCGCGCTGATCTTCATCACGCTCGGACTCGACGTCGCGCTGCGCGGTCTTGGCCTGATCGTGTGGGGGACGAATCCGCTGAGCTTGAACGCGTTCTGGACCGGCTCGTCGATCGCGATTTTCGGCGGCGTGATCCAGCCGCAAGCGCTCTGGGTGCTCGGCGCCGACGTCCTCGTCTTCGCGTTGCTCTACGTCTTTTTTCAACGCACGTACGCGGGCACCGCAGTGCGCGCGGCGGTCGCGAGCCCGGCCATCGCCTCGACGTTCGGGATTCCGCTGCGAACGTTCGCGTTTTGGAGTTTCGTTGCGGCGGCGGCGATCGGCGGTCTCGGCGGCGTCGTGATCGCGCCGATCACGAGCGCGACCTACGACATGGGACTCACGTTCGGTCTCGCCGGATTCGTCGCTGCGGTGCTCGGCGGGCTCGAGAGTTTGCCCGGTGCGCTCGTCGGCGGCTTCGTGCTCGGCATTGCGGAGAAAGTGTCGGGCGGCTTGATCTCGACCGGCTGGGAGCAGGGCATCGGGTTCTTGATCCTAGTGCTCGTGCTGCTGTTGCGCCCGCAGGGACTGCTCGGCCGTGCGGTGCGACAAGCATGAGCGCGACGCTGGCGGTCCGCGACATTACGATGCGCTTCGGCGGCGTCGTCGCATTGGAAGATGTTTCTTTTCAAGCGGAGTCCGGCCGCGTGCTCGGGATCATGGGGCCCAACGGCGCGGGCAAGACGACGCTCTTCAACGTGATCAGCGGCGTGCAGAAGCCGACGCGCGGAACGGTCGCACTCGGCGATCGCGTGCTGACGGGGCGCAGCGTCGCCGCGATCGCCGGCAGCGGTGTAACGCGCACGTTTCAAACCCCGATGATGTTTTGGGGACTCGACGTGCGCGAGAGCATCGCGTGTGCGCTCGCCGCGCACGAGTTCGGCGGCATCTTTCCGCCGAACCCGCTGCGTTCGCTCGTCCCGAGCGGCTTCGGCTGGCCGGCCCGGCGCGCCGCCGACGCCGCACTGCGCGAACGAGCCGATGCGTTGCTCGCGACGATGGGGATCGCCGAACTCGCGGCGCGTCCGACCGAATCGCTCTCGTTCGGAGAGGAACGTTTTTTGGAACTCGCGCGAGCGCTCGCGATCGAACCGATGATGCTGCTGCTCGACGAGCCGCTTTCCGGACTCAATCCGGACGAGGTTGAGATCGTGTTGCAGACGATCGTGCGCGCGCGCGATGCCGGAATCGGCGTGCTGCTCGTCGAGCATGCCGTCGGCGAACTGCTCTCGGTCGCCGATCGGGTCGTCGTGCTCGATCACGGCCGCAAGATCGCTGAGGGCACGGCGCGCGAGGTTGCCGCCGATCCGGTCGTGATCGACGCGTACATCGGAGACGAGCTGGGATGAGCGTTGCCGCACTCGAAATCGACGCCCTGAACACGGTTCGCGGCCGCGTCCAGGTGCTGTGGGACGTTTCGCTGCGCGTCGAGCGCGGTGAAACGGTTGCGATCGTCGGCCCGAACGGCGCCGGGAAAACGACGCTGATCGGCTCGATCACCGGTCTGATCCCAGCTCGCTCCGGTACGATTCGTATCGCCGGCAACGATGCGACGCGGGCGAAGCCGGAGCGGCTCGCATCACGCGGCGTCGCGCTCGTCCCCGAGCGACGCCAGGTTTTCGCGCCGCTGACGGTGCGCGAAAACTTGCTGCTCGGCGCGTACAGCCGCCGCGTTCCGAACGCCGAACTCGCGGCCGATCTCGACGGGATCTTCGAGCTCTTCCCGGGCTTGGTACGCTACCGCGACACGCGCGCCGGATCGCTCTCGGGCGGCGAACAGCAAATGGTCGCAATCGGCCGTGCACTGATGGCAAAGCCGGACCTGCTGTTGCTCGACGAGCCGTCGCTCGGCCTTGCGCCCAAGGTCCGCAGCGAGAATTTCGGGGCGCTTGCCAAACTCACCGAACGAGGAGTTACGCTCGTTCTGGTGGAGCAGAACCTTCGACTCGCGGCGCGCATCTGCAGCCGCGCGTATCTCTTGCAGCGTGGCCGGATCGTCGGCACCGCGACGGCGGACGAACTCGCCGCCCAAGCGCACCGCGTCTACTTGGAATCACACTGATGAACGAACCTGGAGGGTTGAGCATGCGATTAGCGATTCGATGGAGCGCGTGTGCGCTCGCAGTTGCCTTGGGCGCGGCAGCGGTGCCGCACGCGGCCGGCGCCGCCGACCAGCCGTATCTGCTGGGCGCCGTTGTCTCCGAGAGCGGACCGGGCGCATCGCTCGGACGCCCCGAGGCCGATAGCATGCAGCTCGCGGTCGATACGATCAACAAGGCCGGCGGCGTCAACGGGCACCAGCTGCAGATTACGATCATCGACGACGAGTCGAACCCTACGACGGCCGTCAACGCGACGCGCAAACTGCTCGATCAGCACGTGATCGCCATCTTCGGCTCGGCGCTCACGCAGACGACGCTCGCGATGACCCCGATCGTCACGCAGGCGCACATCCCGCTGATCTCGTTCGGTTCGAGCGCGCAGATCATCCAGCCGGTGCAAGACAAGCACTGGGTCTTCAAGATGCCGATCAACGATTTCCACGTCGCCGAGACGATGCAAGAGTTCATGAAGAAGAAGGGCATCACGAAGGTCGCCGTGATCTATCGCGACGACGACTACGGCAAGACGGGCCTCGGTCATTTCCGGGACGCCGGTGCGAAACTCGGTTTCACCGTCGTCGATTCCGAAGCGATTGCCGCGAACGCAACCGATGCGACGACCCAGCTCACCAAGATCAAGGCGGCGAACCCGCAAGCCGTGGTCGTGTGGAGCACGCTGCCCTCAGTTGGGGTGATCATCAAGGCCTATCGCGAGCTCAGCCTCCCGTTCCCGATCTATTTCTCCGATGGCGCCGCCAACGGGGCGTTTCCGAAGCAAGCCGGAGCAGCGCTCGACGGCGCGTATATCGCGAGCACCAAGATCAACGTTGCGACGCAACTTGCCCCGAACGATCCGCAGCGCGACGTGATCCAGAAATACATCCACGATTTCTCGGGAGCGTATCCGAAGGATCTGCCGGTCAGCATCTTCGGCGGCTTCGGCTACGATGGGATCTACGTGTTCCGTTCCGCGCTGATGATCGCGAAATCGACCGATGGCGACAAGCTGCGCGATGCGCTCGAGCACGCCCAGTGGGACGGCGTGACGGGCGCCTACCGGCTCTCGAGCGGCGACCACAACGGCCTCTCGACGTTCTCGACCGTGATGACGCAGATCGAGAACGGCGGCTTCAAGCTGATCAAGTAGATGCTGACGGCGGAAGAGCGGCAGCGCGCGTACCGCGCGATGTCGCTCGCCCGGGCGATGGACGAGAAGATGTGGCGGCTCGCGCGAGCTGGCCGCGCGCACTTTGCGGTGCCGTGCGCGGGCCATGAAGCGATCGGGATCGGCTACGCGCTGAACCTCGAGCCGGGCCGCGACTATGTTGCACCGCACTACCGCGATCTTGCCGCGATGCTCGTGCTCGGAATGGAGCCGCGCGACGTGATGTTGCACTTCTTCGCAAAACGCAGCGATCCGAACGCCGGGGGGCATCAGCCCTATGCCCACTGGGGATCGCGCAAACTCGGCATCATCTCGCAGCAAGGCCCGCAGCCGAATCAGGTGACGCACGGTGTCGGTTCGGCGTGGGCCTCGAAATACACGCGTGACGGCGGGGTGACGATCGTCGCGTACGGCGACGGGGGCGCGCAAAAAGGCGAAGTCCACGAAGCGATGAACTTCGCCGCCGTCCACGCTCTGCCGTGCGTCTTTGTCGTGCACCGCAACGGCTACACGCAATCGGTGCGCAGCACGCTCGAGTACCACGAACAAGTGCTCTCGAAGCGGGCGATCGGGTACGGCATCCCGGGCATCACCATCGACGGCGCGAACGTCGAGGTCGTCGCGGCGACGGCGAAGGAAGCGATCGAGCGCGCGCGGCGCGGCGACGGTCCGACGCTGATCGACGCGGTCTGTAAACGCTTCATGCCGAATACCTCGAACGACGACGATTCGATCTACCGCTCGGCGGAAGAACGCGCGAGCCTCCGCGACCGCGACCCGCTCGCGCTTTTGCGGGCGCGGGTCGATCCGGAGTTTGCGGATGCGGTGGATGCGGAGAGCGCGCGGATCGCAGAGGACGCCGCGACTTGGGCCGAGGAGCAGGCGGCATGATCGCCGCCCCCAGCGTGCGCGTCCGCCGCGACGTCGAACACGCCTACATCATTCGCGCGCTCACCCACGTCGGCGTAAGCGAGGCGCAAGCGCGCGACGTCGCCGACGTACTGGTCGCCGCCGACATCCGCGGCATCGAGTCGCACGGCATCGCCCGGCTGCGCTGGTTCTACGTCGACCGGATTCGCCTCGGCACGATCAACGCGACACCCGCCTACGATGTCGTGCGCGAGACGCCGACCTCGACGCTCATCGACGCCGATAATGGCCTGGGTCACCCGGTTTCGATCCTCGCGATGCGTACGACGATCGAGAAAGCGAAAGAACGCGGAATCGCCTTCGCCGCCGTCCGCAACTCGAATCACTACGGCATCGCGGGCTACTACGCGATGATGGCGCTCGAGCACGATCTGATCGGCATCTCGTCGACCGACTCGACGCACTTCGCCGTTCCCACCTTCGGGCGCGACAAGATGCAAGGCACCAACCCGTTCGCCTACGCGATCCCGGCCGGCGACGAACCGCCGTTCGTGCTCGATTTCGCGACGACGACCGTCACGTACGGCAAACTCGAAGTCTACGAGCGCAAAGGGCTCAAGCTCAAGCCGGGCTGGGCGGTCGATCGCAACGGCGCGGGGACCGACGATCCGACCGAAGCGCGTTTTCACGGCGCGCTCACGCCGCTCGGCGGCATCGGGATCGAGAACGGCGGCCACAAAGGGTACGGCCTCGGCGCGCTCTCCGAGATCCTGTGCGGCGTGCTCGCGGGCGGCTTGTTCGGCACCGATCTGAGCTTGCCCGAGGGGCCCGAGCAACGCGGCGGGATCACCGCGCACTGGTTCGGCGCGATGCGGGTCGACGCGCTGCGCGACATCGCCGATTTCAAACGCGACATGGATCGCGAACTGCGGATGTTCAAAGCGAGCGCGAAGGCGCCGGGCCAGGAACGCATCTACGTTGCCGGCGAGATCGAACACGAGAAGACGATCGAATACGGCCGCGACGGCATCCCGCTGGTCGAAAAAGTCTGGTCGGATCTCGATGCGATGGCGGACGAGATCGGCATTCCGAAATTGGAGCGGTTCTCGATTGGCTGAAGCCGTGGTGGTCGACGCGCTGCGCACGCCGCTGGGGCGCTATGGCGGGGTGCTCGCGTATACGCGTCCGGACGATCTCGCCGCCATGGCGATCGCCGCGCTCGTCGCGCGTACCGGCGTCGATCCCGCGACGATCGAAGACGTCTTTTGGGGCGCGGCCAATCAGGCCGGCGAAGATTGCCGCAACGGCGGCCGGATGGCGGCGCTCATTGCGGGATTGCCGGTCACCGTGGCGGGCACGACCCTCAATCGTTTGTGCGGCAGCGGATTGCAGGCGATCAACTCCGCGTTCCATGCGATCAAAGCGGACTGCCTCGACATCGCGATCGCGGGCGGCGCGGAATCGATGACGCGCGCGCCCTCGGTCATCCTCAAATCGGAAAAACCGTTTGACCGCGTGACCCAGGTTCATGACACGACGCTCGGCAATCGGATGGTCAATCCGAAACTCGCCGCGCTCTATCCGCCGATCTCGCTCGGCGACACGGCGGAAAACGTCGCCGACCGCTTCAACGTCACGCGCGACGATCAAGACGCGTTCGCTTACGACTCGCAGATGAAATGCAAAGCGGCAACGGAAGCCGGCCGCTTCGCGGACGAGATCATTCCGATTACCGTTCCTGCGGCGAAAGGCACCGTCACGGTCGACGCCGACGAACCGCCCCGCCCCGACACGACGCGCGAAGCGCTGGCGAAATTGAAACCCGCGTTCCGCCCGAACGGCACGGTCACCGCCGGGAATTCATCACCGCTCAACGACGGTGCCGCCGCGCTGCTTCTGTGCAGCGCCGAGACGGCCGAGCGCAACGGCTGGCAGCCGCTCGGGCGGATCGTCACATCGGCGACCTTCGGCGTCGATCCCGCCGTGATGGGGATCGGCCCGATCGGCGCGACCCGCCGCGCGCTCGAACGGGCGAAGCTCACGGTCGGCGACTTGGATCTGGTCGAACTCAACGAAGCCTTCGCCGCCCAAAGTGTCGCCTGCATCCGCGAGCTCGGCCTCGATCCGGCGATCGTCAACGTGAACGGCGGCGCGATCGCGATCGGCCACCCGCTGGGCTGCAGCGGCGCCCGCATCGCCGGCACCCTGCTCCACGAACTCCGCCGCCGCGGCGCCCGCTACGGCCTCGCCACGATGTGCATCGGCATGGGCCAAGGCATCGCCACGATCTTCGAACGCCTCTAAATTGCCAGCAGGCTGATGAGTGTCAGTCGGTGTCATCCTGACCCTGTCGAAGGATGGGCATGCGAAAAGGTGCTCATGCGCCGAATTCTGCGCAGACTCTAATCCAAGTTCCGGAAAGTTCGCAACGCCCGCTAGGTCGTCCAGCGTTTTGCGTGGAGAAGGAGCATTCCTAACGTCATGCACTCATTGTCATTTCGGCGCCTGATCGGGGTCGTGGGCCTCGCGGCACTCCTCGGCGTCACCGCCTTCACGCCGCTCGCCGCGGTCGCCCAAGCGGACGATCAGGGTCCCGCGCCCGACGCCGCCGGGACGGTGGCCGACCTTGGACCGC
>Ga0116231_10013977_pt1 | contig 11008 bp, 8 predicted proteins | sample S1TSphgellanicum_2_FD_89695 | JGI IMG/M metagenome (GOLD analysis project Ga0116231, IMG submission 89695) | Host-associated microbial communities from peat moss isolated from Minnesota, USA - S1T2_Fd - Sphagnum magellanicum MG | ecosystem: Host-associated > Plants > Peat moss > Unclassified...
AGATGGCATGGCGGTTCCTCGGGTCGCTGTGTGCACCGGAGGTAACATGAAAGGGAAGAAATTATGTTCTTTTTTGAAAAAAAGAACCAAAAAACTTCTGTTCCTTTGGCAGCGCTTGTATCAACGCACGCACTGCAAGAATAAAAGTTTTTTGGTTCTTTTTTTCAAAAAAGAACTGCTTACTTACTTACTGTGCGCGTGCGTAATACTCCGCCGAAGCAGTGATGTCCGCCACCGTCATCCCACGCGCCACATTACGCATCTGCCCGCTGATATCGTTGTGCCGGGCGCCGGAGGCGAACGCAATCAATTGCGCCTTGAGATAGTCGAACGGTTCACTATCCAGCCACGGGCTACCGGTTTTGTAATCCGTGGTCCCATGGCACGCGCCGCAAGGCGCCACGTTATGCATGGGCGACCCGCTCGCCACAATCGGCGGTGCCGCCTGGCGCCCGGCCGGCGGGCGCGGGAGATAAGCATAGTAGGCGGCCAGATCGCGCATGTCGGCGTCAGACAACTGCGCCACCCGCGGGCTCATCACCGCGTTTTCGCGCGCGCCGGATGCATAGTCGAGAAGCTCCTTGTAAATGACAGCGGGGTATTGGCCGGCCAGGTTGGGCACGTCGGCGCCGCTGACCCCGCGTGCGCCGTGGCAGGAACCGCATTGCAGGGCCAGGGTCGCGCCGCTGCCGACTGAGGCGGGCACTTGCGCCATCAACATCTGCGGCACCACCACCACGCGGCTGGTTGTGATCGTGGCGGGCGCAGGCGGCTCCCCGGCGGCCACCGGCCGCGAAACGCCGGCCGCATGACAAATTCTCTGCCAGATACTCAGATGGCCGTCATTTGGCTGCAGCACCGGCAGCAGCACAAACCCGATCGTGATCGATCCGGCTGCTATGCACGCCACCAGGGCCGCGGCCGCCATGGTCCAGGTTTTCCAAAATGGCGGGCGATCCATGGTCATTGGCTTGCGCTCACGCTCATAACGGGAACTTCGTTGTTCTTCAGCGAGAGCAGATGCGCGATCGGAAAGCCGTAATTCACCACGGTGAGGGCCACCATAAGGCCGACCCATAGCCCGAAACCGTTCAGCGCCGCCGGTAGTTTCGCCTGGTGATGCGCGGCCACGCTGAACCGGTACTCGCCGGGATCGGCCGCCGGCGCGAAATGGCCCCTGACCAGAACAGCAAAGAACAGCGCGCCCGAGACGAGCAGGATGACGCCGCCGGCAACGGAGGCATCCACCGCCGCAGCTTGCCCGGCCAAGGCCGGATCGGAGTAGTCATAAAACGCCATGCGGCGCGGCATGCCCAGCAAACCCGCATAATGCCAGGGGAAGGTCAGCACGATCATGCCGATGAACCAGGTCCATAGCTGCGCGCGCATCAGCCCAAGCGACGCCAGCGCGCGGCCGGTGAGATGCGGCCAGAGATCGGTGGCGATGGCGAAATACATCATCACGATGGCGCCGCCGAAAATCAGGTGGAAATGCCCGGTGATCCATTGCGTGTTATGCACGCTGCTGTCGAGCTGATAGGTCATGTTGATGATGCCGCCGGCGCCGCCGAAACCCAGCATGACGAACGAGAACGCCAAAGCCAGCATCATCGGATTCCGCCAAGGTAACGCGATCAACCAGCCGAACATGCCCCGCCCGCCGCGCAGGCGGCCGGCGATCTCCACCGAGGCGCAGATGGTGAAAACCGTCAGCAGCGTGGGGATCACCACCAGGCCGGTGAACACCGAATGCATGAATTTGAACCCGGCGCCCACTTGCGGGTCGGCGAACAGATGATGCACCCCGATCGGCATCGCGAAAACCAGGAACATGACGAAGACGAGGCGCGCCATCGGGTCACTGTAAAGCCGGCCGCCAATCGCCCGCGGAATGATGGTGTAGTAGGCGATATAGGCCGGCATCAGCCAGAAATAGACAATAGCGTGCAGAGTCCAGGAGAACAGAACGCGTGAGAGGCCGGCATCGATGGTGGTGGTGATCCCGAGCGAAGCGGGGATGATCTGGAGCAGGAGTTCAAGCGCGGCGCCGACCGCGGTCCATGCCCAAAGATACGCGCCGGCGACGGTGGCGAACATGGCGAGCGGCACCGGCGCGCCGGGATTGCGTTGCCTCCAGGCCCGCAGATTGACCGACATCAGCGCGACCCAGATCCAGGAGCCGGCGACCACAAGAACGATGCCGATATAGTAAAGCGGGTTGGCGATCAGAGGCGGATAAAAAGTGTAGAGAACGGAGGCAAGGCCGAGTGAGACAGGGATCATCGCCACCACCGTTCCCACCGCCACAAGCGCAAAGGCGCCCCAGGCCCAAAGCCTGCCAATCAAGTCCTGTTTGAGCGCGGCTTCCGTAACGGCGTAGCCGAAACCCATCGCGATCAGCATCGGAAACACATAGGCCATCGCCGTGCCATGTGCCGTGACGGAGCGATAATACAATTCCGGATGGCGGAGCCAGGCGTGCAGCGGCGAGCGGACGAACATCTGCCATTCGCCCAGCAGCAAGCTCACGCCGAAGGCCGCGAAGCCAAGCCAGAAATGCGCGAGGATCAGCCGCCTACTGGGCAACACAGCTGAGCCTCCCGCGACCTTCCGCCAGTTTCAGAAAATTTTCCCGTGAAATAACACTTATCCGGCCCCACATGCCTTCATGGCCGACGCCGCAGAATTCGTGGCAGGGCACCGCGTGGGCGCCGGTCGTGGAAAAACGCGTGCTCACCGTGGAGATATAGCCCGGCATCAGCATGGTATTCACGTTGGTGCCTTCGATCATCAAGCCGTGCAGCACGTCGGCACTTGTCGCGCGGATAGTGACCGGCGTGCCGGCCGGCACCAGAATGCATTGCGGCGTAAATGAGTATTGCTGGCCGATCACGCGCACCATGACGCTGCCATCCGCCTCCAGCGCGCTGCCGAGATTGCCCTCGGTAAACTCGCCCGCGATGTGCAGCGTGCGCGGATTTACCGTTTCCACCACCGCTTGCGGCATCACCGCCTGATGGAGTCCGCCATAGGCCGCCATGGCGATCAGCAACACCACGATGCCGATCGAGATTGCCGCCCACCGGCGCTCGCTGCGCGCGGCCGGATCGGCACTCATGGCGATACGGATCTGGGCATGAACACATAAAAATAGAACGCCACCCATAGCCCGATCACCACCGCCGTGGCGATTCCGGCGAGCATTTTTGCGCCGCCCGCGCCGGTACTGACGATCTCATCCACCGCCGCGTTTTCCGCGGCCTCGTTTCGGGCAGTTGCGGGTTGCGCATTGATCATGGGATGGTCACTCCAGCGGCACCGCGCGCAATTCGTTGGCCTGCCGCGCCGTCACCACGCTGCCGTGGTTGCCCCAGGCGCCACGAATATACGTGACCACGGCGGCAACTTCGTCGTCGGACAGAGTTTGCGCGAAAGACGGCATGCCGTACGGCATCTTGTTGCCTGCGGTGCCTGGCGGAAAGCCGCCATTCAGCACCATGCGAATGGGGTTCACCGCTTCCTCCATCTCTATCGACTGGTTGCCGGCCAGTTGCGGGTAGTGCGACGGCACGCCGAGGCCCTTCGCACCGTGGCACGTGGCGCAATGGGAGTCATAAACGATCTTGCCGAAATTCATCAGCAGGCTGCCTTCAGGCGCGGGCACGCCCGACTCCTCCTGCTCCGGCGAGTGGCCCTCGGCCAGGCTCTTGAGATACAGCGCCATGGCGTCGGCATCGTCGGGCGTCAGATATTGCAGGCTGTCATAAATAACTTCGGCCATTGGGCCATAAGCGGCCCCTCGATTGGATATGCCGGTGCGCAGATAGGCGCTGATTTCGGCGATGCTCCAGTCGCCCAGTCCCGCCTCCTTGTTCGACGTCAGCGAGGGCGCGTACCAGTTCTGCATCGGGATCAACCCGCCCTGAAACGCCTTGGATTGCGAATTGCCGCCGAAAGCGTTCATCGCGCTGTGGCACATCGCGCAATGGCCCAATCCGCCCACAAGGTAGGCGCCGCGATTCCACGCCGGTGATTTCGTGCTATCCGGCACGTAAGTGCCCTCGTTGAAGAACAAGGTGCGCCAACCCAGAATCAGCGAACGGTTGTCGTAGGGAAAGCGCAGATCGTTTGGCCTATTGGCCTGCATCACGGCAGGAACCGTGCGCAGATAGGCAAAGATCGCATCGGAATCGGCGCGCGTTACCTTGGTGTAGGATCCGAAAGGCATCGCCGGATACAGCAGCCCGCCATCCGGCATGCGGCCCGTATGCATCGTCGCGTAGAACGAGTCCGCCGACCAACTGCCGATACCGGTCGCCCCATCCGGCGTGATATTCGGCGAATACAGCGTGCCAAACGGTGTGGCCATCGCCAGGCCGCCGGCGAATAACGTGCCGCCCGGTTTGGTGTGGCACGCGATGCAATCGCCGGCACGCGCCAGATAAAGCCCCTCCTGCGCCAGCGCGCCAGGCGGAACAGGCTGAGCGTGGGCAACCGCCAGCCAGAGTGGCACACAGGATGCGGCCAGGCGGGCCATCATCATTGCGGTTCGCTTCCGCAGGCGAGCGGCATTCGCAGCGATCCTTGCGGGATCGGGGCGGCCCCTGGGGAGGCGGGCACGGTGGCGAGCCACGCGGCCACATCCGTGACATCCGCCTCGGTGAGATGGGCTGCCACCATCTGCATGCAATCGGGCGCCGTCGCCGTTCTTGTGCCATAGCGCCAGGCGCCAAGCTGGGCGCTGATATAGCCCGCCTGCAGTCCCAGCAGGCCGGGGATGCCGGGTTCCATCCCCGTATAGGCGGAATTGTGGCAGCCGATGCAGGCCGGAATGCCCCGCGCCGGATCGCCCTTGATCGTCAATTGCCGGCCGCGCGCCAGCGCCCCGGGGCTCGAGGTCGAAGGGGTGGCGGCTGGTAGCGGTGCGCGGTCGGCGGCGAAATACGCCGCCATTGCGTGAAGATACGAATCCGGCTGGAATTTCAGCAGATAATTCATCGGCGGATAGCGCCGCCGGCCAGACCGGAAGGCGGCAAGCTGGTTGAACAGATACCCCTCCGGCTTGCCGGAGAGACGTGGAAAATAGTCGCTCGCCACGCCCTCGCCGCGCGCGCCGTGGCAGGCCGCACAGGCCGAAAGGCGTGCCTCCATCGTATCGGGTGCGATGGCGGCGGCAGGCTGCGCCCCTGCCTGCGCACAAGCCGCTTGTGCCGCGAACACCAGCGCTAGAACCGGCCATGCCAATAGGGAGCCGCGCTGCAAACCATCTTCTCCACTTTGCCTTCAGCGCCGCGGCAAGCCGGGGTGAGACGCGTGGGCATGATGCGCCGCCCAAACGCCTCGCAACCCTACTTAAGGTCTTGAAGGCCAACAGCGGCAGGGCCGGAAAATACCTATGGCTGGCCTGCGTAGGGTGAAACTTGCGCGGCTGACGGCAAAACAGAAAGAAAGCCCTTCTTTTCTGAAGAAAAGAAGCAAAAGACTTTTATTTTCCCGCCGCGCCCAAGTTGGAGGGCCATGGAACGTAACTTGCCGCAAGCGCAGAGATAAAAGTCTTTTTGCTTCTTTTTCTTCAGAAAAAGAAGGCTCTTCCTTCCGTGTTGTGCTGTCCGCGTCACGTATCCGCGATAAACGCCCGCGCCGACCCGCGCAGACCTACGTACCGCTTCGCCCTGACCGCCTCGGGTCGCGCGAACCATGCCGGCGCGGCGGCGCGGGCACCGGCGACCGCCGCCGTCCAGCCAGGCGCCCACCAAAACCTCACCGCCGATCTGACAGGAGACGCGGGTTGCCGCAAATTGCCGAGGCCGTGCTGGAAGCCGCCGGGATCGGCGGCTGGGAGCTGGATGTCGTCATCGGCAGCCTGACCTGGACGGCGGTCACGTTCCGGATCTTCGAACTGGAGCCTCCCCACGCGCCGCCTTTGGCGGACGCGCTCAAATTCTATCCGGCGGCGGCCAGGCCGTTGGTGCAGGCTGCGATACAGGCCGCCATCGACAGCGGCACGAAATGGGACATTGAAACCCCGCTCGTCACCGCGCGCGGCCGCCACCGCTGGGTACGCTCCCAGGGGCTGGCAGTGCGGGAGAGCGGCCAGACCGTTCGGATCGTCGGCGCCATCCAGGACGTGACAGACCGCCACGAGCAGACTGCGCGGACCGAGCGGCTGACACTCATTGCCGCACAGATGACCAATATCGTCATCACCACGGATCGCGAGGGCCGCATCGACTGGGTGAACGGCGCCCTGACCCGCCTGACCGGCCATACACTCAAGAAGGCAATCGGCCGCAAGCCGGCCGAGCTTCTGCATGGCCCGCTCACCGATCCCGCCACGATCCGCCAGATGCTGCGCGGTATCGAAGGCGGCACCGGCTTCGACGTGGAGGTCGTCAATTATTCCAAGGCCGGTCTGCCCTGCTGGATGGCCGTTACCTGCTCGCCGCTGCGCGCGGCGGATGGCACTGTCACCGGCTTCATCGCTGTCCAGGTCGACATCAGCGCCCGCCGCGCGGCAGAGGACGCGGCGCGGGCGCAAGCCACCGAGCGCGAACGGGCCGAGCAATTGCTGCGCGACGTGCTGGAAACGCTGCCCATCAGCGTCTCGGTCTTCGACGCCGAAAACCGGTTCGTAATGGTCAATCGCGCCTACCGGGAAATGTTCCCGATCGTGTCCGGCTTCCTGATCGCGGGCCAGACACTGGAAGCGTTGATGCGGCTGGGCGTCGAACACGGCCAGTATGGCGACGTGCCGGCCGATAATGCCGGGCGCGAGGCGTGGATCGCCCGCCACATGGCCTATTTCCGCTTCTCCGCCGGCATCGCGCGCACGCTGACCATGGCGGACGGGCGGGTCATGCAGGTGCGGGAACGCCGGTCGGAAAACGGAACGCTCGTCAGCGTGCGCACCGACATCACCGACCTCAAGCTGGCCGAGGCGCGCGCCAGCACCGAAGCCGCCACAAACGCGCGCATCCAGGCGCTGCTGCACGACGTGCTGGAGGCGATGCCCAGCGCGGTCGTGGCCTACGGTCCCGACGAGCGCGTCATCCTGGCCAATCGGTCCCTCGGCGAAATGGCGCCGATGCTGACCGGCGTCACCGATGTGGCGATGCGGCTGGCAGACGTGCTCCGGCTGGGGGCCGGCGGGGGCTATTTCGCCGATCTGCCGGCAGCACCAACGGAACAGGAGTCGTGGCTCGCCGACCTACTGGCCTTCTTCCGCCACGGCGGTGGATTGCCCCGCACACTGCGCGTCAGCGAAGGCCGCTCCGTACAGGTCAGGTCGCGCCGCTCGGCCAGCGGCAACCTGGTCGTCGTCAGCACCGATATCACCGACCTTGTCGCCGCCCAGGCATTGTTGCGCGACGTGATGGATGCGCTGCCCAACGCCGTCATTGCCTACGACAACGACGAGCATGTCATCCTGTTCAACCGGGCCCATGAAGAGATGGCGCCCTCCGCTTCATCCTTCGTCGTTGCCGGAGGCACGCTGGGGGGCGCGGTCAGGCAGGCGCTCGAGCTCGGCTATTTCGCCGACGCGCCGGCGGCGCCGGCCGAGCGCGAAGCGTGGCTCGGCCTCTACCTCTCTTACCTGCGCCATTCCGGCGGGCTGCCGCGCACGACGCATCTGGCCAACGGGCACGCCGTGCAGGTCAGGACGCTACGATCCCAAACCGGTAATCTCGTGATCGTCCGCTCCGACATCACCGATTTGCTGGCCGCCCAGGCCCTGTTGCGCGACGTGATGGACGCGCTGCCCTGCGCGGTCGTCGCCTTCGATCGCGACGAGCGCATCGTCCTGACCAACAGTGCCAACGCGGAATTGAACCCGCCAGGAATATCCTTCGCCAATGCCGGAAACAGGTTGGAGGATGGGGTCAGGCAGGCGGTCGCGCATGGCTATTTCGCCGATGCACCCGCGGCGCCGGCCGCGCGCGAGGCGTGGATCGAAACCTATATTTCCCATCTCAGACAATCCGGCGGGATTCCGCGCGCAATGCACCTCTCCAACGGCCAGGTCGTGCAGGTCAGGACGCTGCGGTCGGAAACCGGCAATCTCGTGGTCGTGCGCAACGACATCACCGAGCTGCTGGCCGCGCAGGCGATGCTGCGCGATGTGCTGGATGCCATCCCCAACTCCGTCACCGCCTATGATTCCGACGACCGGCTGATCCTGTTCAACCCGGCCTACATGCAGATGGTCTCGGCCTCGGCCGAGATCGTCGCGCCAGGTGAGCGCTACGAAGACATCCTGCGCCACAGCGTCGGTCTGGGCACCTACCCGGCAGCCGGAAAGACGCCGGAGGCGCGTGACGCCTGGATCGCCGAACAGGTGGCCCACCATCATGTGCCCGGCGCGGCGCGCATCCTGCGCATGGCGGATGGCAGGACCTTTCTTGGGCTTGAGCGGCGCTCCGACAGCGGCACGCTCGTCAGCGTCCGCACAGACATTACTGCCCAGACGCAGACCGAAGCCCTGCTGCGGGACATCCTCGAAGCATTGCCCAATGCCGTCATTGCGTACGACCGCGACGAACGGCTGGTGCTGTGGAACCGCGCCGCCGTCGAAATGATGCCGGACTCGGTCGCTTTCGCGGTGGTCGGCCGGACGCTCGAGGAGATGCTCCGCCTTTCCATCACCACTGGCGCGTATGCCGGCATCGGCACCACCGAGGCGGATAGCGATCGCTGGATGGCCGCCAAACTGGCGGCCTACCGCGCCGGCACCGGCTCGCGCACGCTGCGCATGCGCGACGGCCGCTTTCTGACCGCGCTGGAGCGCCGGTCAGAGAGCGGCAACCTGGTCTGCGTGCGCACCGACACCACCGACCTCACGCGCGCCGAGCAGCATCTGCGCTGGCAGGCGGAGCGTGATCCGCTGACCAAGCTGCACAACCGCAATTTTTTCCGCACGGCGCTGGACCAGGCGCTGGCGCCGGTGGCCGCCGGCACCGAGGCTGGCCCAGCCCGGCACCTTTTGAAATTCCCCTTGCAAGACAAGGCGGCCGGCGGCGTTCTGCTGCTGATCGACATCGACTATTTCAAGACGATCAACGACACGCTCGGCCACGACATGGGCGACGCGCTGCTGGTGGAAATCGCGGCGAGGCTGCGACTCTATCTGCGCGACGGGGGTGAGGGTGCAGCCCGGCTGGGTGGCGACGAATTCGGCGTGGTGATCTCGGGCCTCACCGACCCGATTGCGGTCCTGTCCCGTGTGGACGGGCTGCACACGGCCCTGTCGGCGCCCGCCGAGCTTGGCGGCCGCCGGATGCCGGTCGGCATTTCGATGGGTGCGACCATTTTCCCGGCCGACGGCACCGATGCCACGAAGCTGCTCAAGAACGCCGACCTGGCCTTATACGAATCCAAGCGGAACGGCCGCGGCCGCTGGTCGCCGTTTCGGCTGGAGCAGGCGACGGCGCTGGAACGGCACATCCGCATGGCCGACGCGCTGCGTGTGGCGCTGTCGGGCCGCATGTTCACGATCGCGTTCCAGCCCAAGCGGCGGCTGCGCGACGGCGTCCATGCGGGCTTCGAGGCGCTGGCCCGCTGGCACGACGGCACGAACTGGGTGCGCCCCTGCGACTTCATCCCGGTGGCCGAGGAGACCGGCCTGATCCGGCCGCTCGGCCGCGCCATCATGTCGGCGGCGCTCGCCCGCATCCGCGAGATCCGCGACCAGGGTTTCGAGCCAGGCCGAGTGGCTGTGAACGTGACCGGTCCGCAACTCCTCGACCCGCATTTCAAGGAGCAGACGCTGGCGGCGCTGCTGCGGCATGGGCTTGCGCCGGCGGACCTCGAACTGGAACTGACCGGGGCCGAGCTGTTCGGCCGTGCCTCGGAGCGGATCGACACCGTGCTGCGCGAGGTCAGCAAGCTGGGCATCACGCTGGCTTTGGACAATTTCGGCACCGGCGACGCCTCGCTCGCGCATTTGACGCGCTTGCCGATCGACCACCTGAAGATCGACCGCTCCTTCGTGGAGGGCATCGGCAGCACAGGCCCAGGCGGCGTGATCGCGCGCACGGTGATCAGCCTCGCGCGCAGCCTGGGCATGGAATCGGTCGCCAAGGGGGTAGAGACCGCCGGGCAGATGGCGTTCCTTGCCGCTGCCGGCTGCGACGTTGTGCAAGGCTATCTGATCTCCCCTCCCCTCCTGACAACGGCCGAGGCTCAGGCCTATCTGGCGTGATTTCTTGTCCCGGCCGATGGCATCCAGGCTGTCCTGAGTCAGTGCATTCTCACCCCAGGCACACGCTCCAACCATGCGTGTTTCTGATCCTGCCCCGCCTCGGTCATCTCCAGTCTCGCCGTTTATTGCAACCGTTCTCTCCAGCAAGATACTGCATCCGAGCGTTTCAGCCGTCAAACGAGGGCGTGCCGTGTTCCGGTGCCGAAGAAAATAGACGTTCCCTTCTGAAGAAAAAAACCAAAAGACTCTTATGTCTCCGGCCCGCCCGTCCCCATGAAAATGCAAATGCCGTAGGATACCCACCCATGAGCGAACCCGCACCGCGCCACGTCGCTGAAATTCACAGCTACCACGCTCATATCTACTACGACCCGGCCACCTCGCGCCCCGCCGCCGAGCGCCTGCGCGCGCAAATCGCCGAGCGCTTCACCGTTCAACTCGGACGCTGGCACGACGTAACAGTGGGGCCCCACCTGCGGGCGATGTACCAGGTGGCTTTTGCCCCCGAGACATTCGCCCTGTTTGTACCCTGGCTGATGCTGAACCGCGCCGGCCTCACCATCCTGATCCACCCCAATACCGACAATCCGCAGGACGACCACCTGCAAAAAGCCCTCTGGCTGGGCGAGAAACTCGACCTGCGCGGCGAGATCCTACCGGACACGCTCGATGATCACGGCCACGACGCCATTGTGACAAATACAACGCCCACCCAGCACCCCTGACACCCACGGAAACACAGCGCCGAATCAAAAAAGTTCTTCTTTTCTGAAGAAAAGAAGCAAAAGACTTTTATTTCTTGACTACGCC
>Ga0116231_10013978_pt1 | contig 11007 bp, 9 predicted proteins | sample S1TSphgellanicum_2_FD_89695 | JGI IMG/M metagenome (GOLD analysis project Ga0116231, IMG submission 89695) | Host-associated microbial communities from peat moss isolated from Minnesota, USA - S1T2_Fd - Sphagnum magellanicum MG | ecosystem: Host-associated > Plants > Peat moss > Unclassified...
CCTAATAAAACTTTTGAGTCTTGAGGTAGGCCCCCAAAATGTATCTTACAATCCCACAACCCAACATTATCCACTTTGGCCATGTAGGATTCCATGTGGATTTTTCATGCCATTTGCTTTGGGTCATGGCCTCAAACTACCCTAATGTAAAAGCAAAGCAAACTTTAGTTGGGCCATGCCTTTAGGTGAGCGGTACACAATCTACTCATTGAATTGGGTCTACAAAACCTTTGAGGTTAGAAGTATCTTGGACCTCACAGACAAAATTGGAAATAGCCATATGTTTTTCAAAATCATTTGGTATATTCTTGTTTTTTTCAGAACTACTCCAGCCCTTCTAGAGGGCCCTTTGCAAAAGGGCCAGCCAATAAAAAAATAGATTTTTTTTTGCCTTCGCATAAGGACACCCATATACACAGATCCACCATAATAATCCCATAAAACCCATCAAATAGAAAGATCAGAAATAGAACCCACCCTCCAAAACCATAGGTGATAGTTTCGTATCATAGTACTTTCCATTTCAATTGATAGGACTTGAGTCCTAAGAAAGAAATTTGGCAAGCTCAAAAAAGAAAAAAACCTAAGCTCCCAATGGCTCTTGGAAAAGTGAAGATATCTTTGTATTTTATAAAGACAAAGGAGTTTGCATTTGAGACGGGGTACTTAGTAGATAAATTAAGTGGTAATTTCTCGTTAGGTGACCTTCAAACACACTCCATGTGGCAATGCCCAGTCAGCAAATTAACAATGTGCTATAGCACAAAACCCTAATGAAACCAAATACAATTATTGAAAAGTATTTGAAACATCCATCGCTTAATCCCCGTGTTTTTTTGGGCAAAATTTTGCCAAAATTTGGAAAAATAAATTAAAAGAAACCTTGTGTTGCAATAATCCTGTTTTTCTAAAAGAATCAGGAAAGAAAATGGGAAAACTTTCAGCACATTTTGGACTATGCTTTTTTTTAACTAGTTTTTTACCTATAGACAGGTTCTAAAATCCATTTTGACCATTTTCAACACTTCATCATCATATTTTCACCAAAAATCATATATATAGGGTAAACCAGCTGGTGATTAAACACTTAAATGCTCAAGGCAGGCTGGATCCAAGGGGAGGGCTTTGTTGTTTCTGGTGTCCTAAAAAAATTTGAACCCCCTTCTCTTGCTACATTTGACCAAAAACAGATTAGAAATGAGAAAGTTATAGCTCCCAAAGTAAAAGGGGTCAAAAACTCAAACAAATCACCAAACACTACAAGGGTCAATTCCCAAACACTAAAAAAATTTCTCTCTGCTGCTATTAGAGCTTCAGGTGGTGCTCTGATAACACTTTAAATCATTTAAAATGAATAAGAAATAAGAAGTTATGAGGTTTGAAAGTAAGAAGGTCCAAAGAAAAGAAAAAAAAACCGTGTATTGTAAGTTGAAAAGCTTTTTCTTTTTCCTTGTTATTTTTTCATTACTCCTTTTCCTTTGCACTTCCAAGATGATTTCCAGAGCTTGAGGTAGCACACTATCATAACATTGTAAATCATTCAAAATGAAGCACATATGATGAAGTGATAAATAAGTGTTCGGTCATAGGCAGGCAATTGGTAATGGTCCAGTCTACTCTAGTGGTGTTATTGCATTTTTATGTGAAAGCCTCAAGTCAATGATGAGCATCCGAAGAAAGATTTAGCAATAAATTGGTGACTTGGTAAAAATCATTTCATATTCTAGGTACCTGCATCACCCAATAATAAGCATCTAGTGAAATCAATCCAAAATATCTCCTTTATTGGCGATTTTTTTTAATAATGAAAAAAGGAATATTGGATGAAATAATCTTTTATTTAAAAATTGCAAACAGTGCAAGATTTTGCACAAAAGAAAACACCCGCCCAAACCATGGCCTAGGAGCAAGAGTCCCTTCTCCTAAGCAAGGCAAGGCACAATAATAAACTCCACATCATGCGAACACAAAGAACTAATCTGAAACTAAGCATAACCAAGACTTAGCTTGCTCATATCATATTTGCATAGCAATTCATTTTCCCTCCTTCTGCACCAGCAGGGTTGTTTTTCATCAATTTTGTGATGTAATAAATACCACTCCAGCAATCATCCACAACAGAAATTAGCCAAATTTCACTACAGGTCAGAGAGGAAAATACAAAAGTTGCCTTAAACTTTGGTGCATTTCTTTTCACAAAAATCACACTGACTTGTGGTACAAAGGAGTTTCACCGATTTTTTTGTGTGAGTAGAAATTATTCCCCCCTTGATAATAATAAAAAAATGCTACCCACCTTTATTATTGAAGATCTTGAGATTCTTTCACTTGCTCTTGGCCAAGAACTTGGGCCAAGCGAATGTGGAGATTTTTTGCCCAAGCTTTGGGCCATTGATATCACCTCAAAGTAGATTGATCGGTAACTAGTACGGCATGCATGCCAATAAGTTAATTTGGCATCTTCTTTTTGTAAATGTGTGAATGAGAAAGCCGCTACCGATTGACTCAGGCTGAGGCCCAGCTAATAGCATTATATTAAAACTGTGTTATGCATGCTATTGGACCGCAGATGGCACAACTCTGTTATCCTTCACATGTCAAGCAATGCCATCCAGGACATTCTTTGCTTTTGCATGAAAGTGTACCATACCACCACCTCCTCGTAAAAGCAAACAATACCCATGACAAAGGGTAAAGGTTATTCCATATGGTGAAAATGATGATGCTGCCTGGCCACCCATCAAACCGCCAAATTGAATTACAACTCCCGAAAACCCACCAGGTTCTTAGTGTACCTATATGATGGGCTCTACTACTACCAACAATCCAAATGTTTTTTCCTCACACCCACGCACCCACCCACACACACACATTCGGCACATGCGCATTTGCATGGATTTGGCCATATTCCAGCCATACCATTGTTAAAGTGGAGGAAAACTAGTTACTTCTTTTTGTCCTTCTTGCATTCCAAAAGGTTGCAGCAGAAAGTGAGCATCTTACATGCATGCATGCAGCATATCGATTTATGTATCGCGTTCCTTCCAGTGCAACAGCACTACCAATTTATGTATCCCGCACCTTCCAGTGCACTGTCTCTTGAAAACCCATTGTAACTCAGTTGTTGTGCATCATGAATTAGTAGAAACCCCGTGGTCAGGGAAAAAATCCTCTGGATTTATGGAATGTACTCTAATAGTTAAACAAAAAAATTTAATTTGAATTTCAGTTTCAATTTTAAAAGGTATTGAATAATAATTTTCTGATATATATATATATAGGCCACTTCAAGCCTAAACTCTGGAAAAATCCGGAGAACAATTTAGTTACAATTTAGTTACTAAGGTCAACATATTGCATTGTACAAATATTGTACTTGCAATTCATTCTTGCACGAAATAATTCACAGAAAATCTAGTGAAAAAATTAATATTTATTAATATTTCTCAAAATTGTTGAGAATCAAACTCCAAACTCAAGTATTGGGTTTACTATTATAAATACACAACTCAAGGTGTACTCTACGAACCTATTCTTCAAATGTTAAAATTCTAGAAAATTAAATTTGACACCATCCAACTTTGATCTCTAAAATAAATAGATATTCAATGAAGAAGTGCCTATTGTCGGTCATAGGTATAGCATAGAAATATAATGATTTTCACATTTCTTTTCTCACTTTTGACTACTAAAACCCTCCAAAATGAGTTCATCTTCGAATATTTTATTATTATTTTCTCTTTTTGAAAAACAATAGTCAAGAAAATAAAGGTTGAATCCAAGGGTTGCTAGGTAGTTAAGTAGCATTCGGTGCTTACTAGGTAGGGAGATACATGTGAATGGCTAGTACCCATGTTTGAAAGAACATTTAGTCTCAGTTTTGGAATTTAAAACCATGTTGAAAGGTTCTCCAAGTGTGCTGGGTTCTTCTAATTTTTAAACATGTGATTTTGGTGTTGGAATTTTTTTTTTCAAATTTTAAACTTTTTGACCTGGTTTGAAAATAGGGTCCAAGTTCATGTACCCACTCCCCAAGGCTAGAAATTTAATAATTGCAAAGTTTTACAAGTTAACTGTAAAAATTATGAAATTATCAAGTTTTTAAATAAATCAAAATTAATCATCTATGCATAAAATTCAACATACTTACTAACTTTTCAACAAACTTGAATGTGCCTACCTTATGAACTTGAGCATGTTTTTGAAAATAGACGTTTGATTTTTGTTTCATTTTCTATCCTAACAAAAGGCTGGTCTGTTCCTTGTACCAATTCCACCAAAAGAGTGTGTTGAGTTGAGTCTAGGCAAAAAGAACCTAAACTTGAAGCCTGAAATTTAACATTCCAAGCTAAGAACCTGTCAACATTGATTAGTACATAACTAACCACCATGGTTAGCTATGAGACAAGAATACAATTGTTTTGAAAGTGTTTTCCTATCCACATTAGGCTCATCCTGCATGGTGCACTTGTATGCACTAGTTCACTCACCATTCATCCTGCATGATTCACTTGTGTATGCTAGGCCCTGGTATACACCACTGATCCAATGCCAACCATTCCAGACTTTTTGCAATGTCAAATATCATTGGATTGCAAAGAGAAAATCCCCCTCACTACCAACACCCTCTCCACTAAAATGTGAATTGCAAATTTGGAACTTTTTTGGAATTTATTTTTCTAGTTTAACTTTCAATAATTCTGACTTTTCATGGAAAAAAAATTCAAATATTTTTGCATCACAATTTTTTTTCTTTTAACACCTTTTCCCCAACCTCTTCCCCTGCCCAAAATCTCGACCAAATGGACATTTTTTCTGTTCAAACTGGTGTTGGATACTAAGTTATATACAAACATGGCAAGGACGAGTGGAGTCTTAACTTGTCAGTACCACTCTCAGAGTTTCAGAGAACTTTCATGACAAATGGAAGTGACTACCCATTACTCTCCACTGTCCTCATAAACTCCCAACAGTACATTATAGATATGTAAACAAATGTCTGGCTCAAAACTTCAGCCAAACAATTATGAAAAAATCTGCAAGCTTTGAGTTTCTGTAACCCCTCTTCTGAAGAGCCTCAGTTGTGTCAGGTCCAGTCACATGCCCCAAAAAACAATCATAAGAATGAGTCTGGTTGGAACCTCATGACTTCTTTTTAACTACCAACCAATCCTATAAATATTGGCAACTTTGAGCAACTCCGTTGATGGCCATACGATTGAAAATAGAGTTATCAGTGAAGTCACCCTGTCTTCTGGGCCTGCTTTCACCCCCTATCACCTCTTTCAGTGGTATCCACAAAGTAATGAAATTTTATTAAATCTCAGCATGAAATGCTGAACTCAGCATTTCATGCACAAGTGCCAAGAGTAATTATAATAGTTGTACAGGTTGCAGTGAAAATATATGTAGCAGCAACAGAGGCACTCAGGATAAAAGAAAGACAGGATGAAACTCAGTTTGCCACCAAATTTGGTGGAAAAACTAGTTTGGGTTCGAGTCATTTCACTTTGTAAAATTCTCATTCCCAAATTGCATGTTTGATGCCCTATTATGCCGAAACTGGCCATTCTGACCCCTAATAGTGAGACTCTAGGGACAACTCTAATATATTCTAGATGAAGTAAAACTAGGTAGTAAACTCTTGTATGGCCATCCTAGAAAACCATTATATAGAAACCCATAGTATGGACATGTATGGACATCCACTAAACCCTTGTAAAAGGGATTCTGCTTCCACAGAGAGCATTACGAGGACTTTTGGTTGTTGGGCCACATCTCACAACCTTTGTGACAGAATTGGGTCAATGTTACAAGACGGGTAAGTAATTCGAGAAGTGTCATAAAATACAATTCCACTTCAATTGATTTCTAACACCTCTTTTTTTAAGGAAAAATAATGGCATTACAAAAAAATTTGTTTTCCGTCAAATTGCTTATTTCAATAGTTAATTGGCATACCTACCTTGCACAATATAAGCAATCACAACTGCAGAAGTCACAATCGTCACACAGCCTCATTTGCAATTGGTCACAGGTCACAGGTCACAAATGTCACATGTCTGATTTGCACTTGGAAGATTTTACATAAGATATGACATCCAAATACTGAAATCTAAACCCTTTCAACATTCTCTTGCCATCCAAGATTGTGCAATTCCTCAGAACCAAAAACAGTACTTCAGATACAGCCAGATAAAGCCTCACCAGATAAACCCCATTGGAACAACTGAGACAGGCCTAGGTCTTGAGCTAGAGACAGTGAAAGGGACTTACCAATATATGCTTGATGCCTCAACGCACATCCTATTCCATCTTAGATCTGAGCTCTGGTTTCAAAAGTTGATGAGCTTGGCCAACTGTTGCTCCTGGTGGTTCCTTACAAACAAATGACCACCAGATGGACACAGGGTATTGAGCAAACCATGGTTGAGATCCTCAGGTATTCATGATCCACATCCAAGATTAAACCCAGAATTAGTCACAACAGCAGCTCATGTGCAACCTTTGCTTAATGGTGTATAAGTGCATGGGATCTTCAAAGAAGAGGACTGCACCCACACCATTGGCCCCAAAGCTGCAACATTTTATCTTTGGCACAAAGCAATACCAACAAATGGTCTTGTCCAATTGCATGAATCTGAATCTCAAATTTAAAACTTCACTTACATTCATCACAAAGCGTGCCTAACCTACAATTTCCTGATGTACTGCACCCACAAGTGGGTCATGGCATCTGTCTCATTGCAATGAGGCAGGTAGAAAGAACCATTAAAATATATAGCTTCTGACCATGCCCTATATTTTGCTTAGAAAGACCCCACCTTCTCCACACGACTCTCAAATCAACTTGAGACCAACAAACTACACTATCAGAACCTGTCAAAGCTCCAGCACAGGACAACTCTCCTATTTATGGCAAACTGGGGCACAGGCCACTTGCCAGGTCAACAGATATCGGCCTTGACAAGATTAAGTAATAGCTCTTCACCACTCCTCAAAAGTGAACAGCACCAATAGTACTGCCCCTCCTCTCACATAATCTTGACAATGTGTACAAAAACTGCATCAATCTGAGATGCGGATCTCCACACCCAACAAATCCTTCATCACCTCATATGTCACAAATGCAAGGGCTATTGAAGGAACCACCTGCTCAACAAAAAAAGGATTGCAAGCAATGTGTAAGAAAATTCCTGTGAATTCGCATTAAAAACCTGCTATACACATTAAAGAAAGAACTCATGAGTGATGCATTCCTCCATAGACACTGAAAAGGCTTGACATCAATTCCTCACCTTAACAGAATTGGGCACTAAGCCTTTGTACAGTGCTCCTATCCCTTCATTCTTCACCGTTTTCCTGAATGCGTCTACCATGCCATTGTATTGAATTGGAGCCTTGACTTGGCCATCTGCTGTTATAATTGACGATGCATCTTTCCAGCCCACCATTTGCATTCGTCGGCGGACCACATCCAAGGGATATGCCACTGTTTGCCCTACAGTCCCTGCTGCTGCCCCACATGCAAGCTTTGTCACCACCCCCAACTCAGCACCATCATCTGGCTGAAATGTAGGGCTCTTCATCACCCAATCCTTGAGAGTCTCATAGACTGCGAAATTCAGGCCTACATATGGAATCTGCAAAATCGTAAACAATTTCAAATCAGAATAGCTTGAATCCTTGACAGCAAGTTTCCTACAATGATTAGGAGATGCTAAGGTATATGGCTATAGGCAAGCACTGTCCTGACACCTGTGCTTCAAGTTCAACATCAGTTTGCATCCTCAGCACAAGTTCATGTACACACCACTCCAATGACTGATGGCAGCCAACCCTTGTACACAGCTCTTGCACCCTCTTCCTTGATAATTGTTCGAAAAGCATGGAACATCCCACGATATCGGTGAGGCGAGTCCTCAGTCTGTAGCAAGACACATGACCACAGTACAAAAGAAATGAGATAGGCATTCTGTGAGGCCTCCAGAACCCATTATAAGTCACTATAGAACCCATTATTGAACTTTCAACCAACTGAATGTGCAAAATGTTGCCACTCACAGCTCAATTATTGATCACAGCTCGAGACTTCTACAATATTGTTATTGGTCACAATGTCACCCTGCAATGGGGCCAGCACTGTGCTGAATTACATATCAACACTTGAAAGACAAGAATATTCACACTGGCAAATACAAGCCTGGTAAATGAGCAACTAAGTTGTATCTTATCTGAATGTGAATACAAACAGATTTTCAGGCAACAGAACCAATGTGAATCTCAGTCTGCCTTCCTGATATGCAACCTTTTAACATCACTTGACAATTTAAACCCTACTGATCCATTGCACAGTCAGGTCAATTCACCTGCATATATCTATGAAATTGCAGAGAAAACTCCCCAAAAACAATTTGAAGGTAACATCATGATGAATGCAGTCGTAACCTTATGAGAGTTGCTCACAAAGTGTCAGACCATCACCTCCATCACGTATGGCAGTGACAAGCTGCCATGATTACCCACTGACTCATCAGCCTGTGACAGTGTGTGTAGGTAAAGTACATAACAATCCACCCAAAATTTCAAGCAAATCATTATACAAAATCTGGGTCCTGAGTTTCTGTCACATGTCTGGAAGCGAAGGGATGAGGACTCAGTCACAAAGTTAACTAGCACTCAAGAGACATAGCTGATAAAAAGAATCAGTAGTATCCTCATTCAAGCTGCAACAAGCTTTGTGAGGGCAAATTCACCTGCACAGTCAACCTTCCTCGCACCATGTCCATTGGATACGTTGCAGACATGGCAATAATCCCAGCACAAGCCCCAGCACCAAGACGTAAAAGTGGGGTAAGTTCTGCATTTTCTGTTGTCCCAGGGAAAACAAAAATAACAACTGGGTTATACTTTGGAAGGCATATGAGTGTACTATTGAAGCAGCAAAGAGATGTTCTGCTCTATTACTGCATATAGTTCGAGCTACATTCACAAGGACACAAGGTTGCTCAGAGCAGCTGCCTGCTCACAGACAGACAGTCACCGTGGGTGGGTTGACCCTGTTAGTAGTAACATAGACCATCAAGGGTAAACAAACCTGTCTATCTTACTCCTGTTTTGGGTGTCTTAAATTGCAACAAAGGATTGGTGTATAGACGCTCACCCTGGCCCTTTTGCTGTCGATAAGCCCATAAGATTATACTGCAAGATTGTGAAATCAGATGAAACGATCAGACCTATGATTATTTTTGTAAGGCAAGAAACAGCCACATCCTGCTACTTTCTTCCAATCAAACAACACTAAGTAGCTTTCTTGACCATAACCCCCACAATTATCAATGCATCATCATGGTGTAGTTCTGGACTTGCAGCTGCTGTACACAGTTGTGAGCCAGATGATTGCCTACACTTTGTTTTCCAACTTGACATTCCATGTGAATGTGACAGTTACTCAGCTGGCATGTTTACCAAACTTAAAGCAGTTGACAAAAGTCACATAGCAAATCCAAGTTCACAGAGAAAATAATTCAGGGCTTTTGCAAAACGCACTTGGATGCCTGCTCATAACTGTAAAACTTCACAGCCGAATTAGGGATAATTCGTGCGCAGTTGGTGCCATTGCCTTTGAAAAAACCAGGGATGCCCTCACTCTTCCAAATTGACTTCAAACCCTGTATAGTTCCACTATATTTCGGGTTGAAAGGGTTTTGAACCTGTGAACCACGACCATGTCATGGAATTAGCCAACATGCTGATGAGATCTTTATTTAGGAAAATTCACAGTTGCCAGATTGCTTCCCTGTTTGCCTTGCAACTGGTTTTCTTGCTCTACTTGCTGCAAGATAGATTGGAGTGAGTGCCAAAAGGTTCAAGAGACAAAAAAATAAAATAATAAATAGGCACACCTGCAGCAGGATTTTCAGCCGCTCCAATGGCGCAACAGCAGTCCGTGACCTGCAAAATTCCCCATACATGAAAATTCAGACTCTTCTCTTCTTCACTGTATGTGTCATCCCTGTGTTTTTGCATTCCAACTGCTGCCAGTACTAAAACCCTGGCTGCTAGAAGAAGTTTTGGGCACATGCATTTAAGGAGTTGCAAAAAACTTACACTCCCCCTGCAACACCACCAGCAACGAGAGACTTGCAGACAGTGAGGATGGCATTGCTGGTGGGGGCTTTCACATCTTTTGTAGCCAATCGTGCATCCTCCGCCAATGACACCAGAGCTCCAGCAGCTGATTCCTTATCATCTACATACAATGGAGATGTCTGACAATACACCGTGTTCCCCTGTGTAACCACTGCCCCTGGATCCGAAGGTTTCTGTTCGCCATACTTCTTCAACCTGGAGGAGCCATCTGTCTGAGAAACCATGGATCTCTAGGGTTTTGAAGAGGGACTGAAAAACAGCCACAAGGAAAGAGACAGAGACAGACAGAAAGACAGGCAGCCACGGAGAGACAGAGAGAGCAGGGGAAAGATCACAGAGGCGTAAGACAGAACAAAAGAATTACGGCCTGGCCTCGACGATGTCATGCAGAGGTTGTTGCACTACTGCCAGGCCTGTGGTGTCCTTTGCAAGGTTGCATCCTGAAAGGTAACGATGGATGAGCAACAGAACGCCAGCAAAAGCCAACCGCGTCTGCCTCCTGCCGCTGCTTGCCGTAATCTCTCACGACAAATTTCAATAGAAGGAGGGGCAGCACAACAACAAAAACAGCAAATGAAAGAAAACCCGAAGAGAGGTATACACAGAAGACACAGACAGACAGACAGACAGTGAGAGGCAATAGGGATAAGAAGTGCACAGTAAACACAAATGCACCGTCCGAGACTTGCGGATCGCTCGGTCTTCGAGTCTGTCTGTCTGTCTGTCTTTGCAACCAGGGATTGTTTTGTTTTGTTTTGTTTTAGCTTGTTTGTTTTTTTTTTTTTTTTAAGAGAGACTTTCTCTCTTGCAAATTCTGACTTTTCACAAACGAATCAAAAAAAAAAAAACACACTA
>Ga0116231_10013979_pt1 | contig 11006 bp, 13 predicted proteins | sample S1TSphgellanicum_2_FD_89695 | JGI IMG/M metagenome (GOLD analysis project Ga0116231, IMG submission 89695) | Host-associated microbial communities from peat moss isolated from Minnesota, USA - S1T2_Fd - Sphagnum magellanicum MG | ecosystem: Host-associated > Plants > Peat moss > Unclassified...
AATGTGACAAACTTTGAAAAACTTTTTTTTTTTTTTTTTTTTTCATATTTTGGATTTTTGTTCAATTTTACTTACAAAGATCATTTAAATTCAATATCTCCCGGATTATATGTTGTCTTGAGTGTGAACCTGTTACAAAATAAAGTGAACTCAACATAGGACCATTGTCTTGCAAGGTGTATGTATGAATTTAAATATATTTGTAATTCATGGAATTTTTTAGAATTATTATTGACATTGTAAAAAAGGATAAAAGATGAAAATATTGTTGTAGAACAAACACAATTAATCGATGAAATCAAATGGTTTGTATGTCTTTAGAATTTGATAATTTTCATCCTTCATGCAAATATGGCCTATCACCTACTAGAATAGTAAAAACAATTGATCTTGTTTCCTCCATAATTTATTGTACATGGATGTCATTTTTATATTTATTTTATTTGAACCAATGTCACATTTTTGAATCTTTGACATTTTTAATATAAAAATTGATATGATATTCTATTATAATTACATATTTAAAATAAATTATTGAAACTAGTGGAAATGGAAATGGAAATATTATTAACCACATAATACATTAATCATTTAAACATATTAATATTATGATCACAAGTGCAACTATATTACATAACCTTGGATCAATCCAAAGCTTTTTTTCCCCAGTCAAAGGGTTCTAGTAATCATAATAATTCCTTGTGATATACTTCAATTGCAAAGGAAAGAACCTTTTCTTGGATGGTGGTTTAAAAGATTGTGATATTTGCAGTATAAAATAAAAATAAAATAAACTACTTAGAAAAGTAGAAACATGTTAATTTGTAGACCAAAACCTTTAGAGCCTTGGAACGTGATTATTTTTAAAAATCATTATGACAATTTTCCTAGTTGCAGAAGAATGGAAGTTGGAAAAGCTTTTCCTTTTTTTTTTTTTTCCTTTTTTCTCCCCCTTCTTTTTCGATGACCTAGAAGTTACTACCTACCATCCTATTCATCTACAACAACATTGGTTGTCTTTTCAATCATGAAAAAACTATGTGTATGAAATACATGATCATTTTTGTAATAATGAATTATATAAGTTACTTTATGTTTCTCTTTATAAAATTTAAAATGTATGTTTTGAAATATATAAATTCTGTTGTAAAAATACTATAATATAAAAGTTCTATAGAATTAATACTTGCCAAATGGCCATATGTAAATTGCATTGTTTGGATCATGTGAGTAATATTTTCTTACATGACATCCACAATAGGCGTTTGTGTGTTGAATTTTTTGGGAAGTTTTAATGTGTTATTTTTGGTCCACTTTCAATTCATGTACCAAAAAATAAAGCCTTTGGGTTGTGTTCAAATAACCAATAGATGTACGACTAATCCTTGTAAATTCGAACACCCGCATGTTAAATGAGCTTTTGGAGTGCACTTTAATGGTCAATAGACATACATCTATTCTTGCAAGCTCAAACACCCCCACAAATGAAGCTCTTGGAAGACATTCAATTGGTTAATAGATGTAGGTAGTTATTACAAGTTCATCAAACGATTGGACAAGGCAAATGTACGCTACGTATACAATGTAAACAAAATACTACCACAATTTGACAATTTTCAACAATTGTCCATGTTTGATGCATGATGGTGGAAATTTAGAATATTTTTTTTGATGAAGGGTTCATTCACAATTTGAGTTCCAAAAAAAGGAATAAAAACTCCAACATTTCTTAGGGCTATTTATTAAAATAACAATTCCATGGTAAAAAATTGAATAGCTTAAGATAAAATAATTCATGTGGTGCTAATGATTTTTCACATGTATACATAATTGTACATCAATATTTTGGTTTACAAATACACATATGACATATGCTTTAAGCTAGAAATTTTGAGCTTAATGGATATAGACAATTGGCAAATTAGTATAAACTAATGAGTCTTTTCCCTTGCAACCATTTGATTCAAAATTTCAAGGCTTTGAAATTTTGATATGAATTTTTTTCATCAAGTTAACCCAATGAACACATATTTGCTTTAAACAAAACATGTTTTTCTTGTGCAAAAAGTTTGAAATTAATTTGCTTGATTTTTTACATTCCTTTTGATAAGTCAAAAAATGAAGTTTAAAACAATTAATATATTTAGTTTAAGGATTTCAAAAAAACATTTACATAATATCCAAAATAATTTAAATATTTTTATTAATATAATAGGACATCGATTTATTTATTAACATAAAAAAATCCACTACAATTGTTATTATTCCAATAAAATAAAAATCCAAAGTTGGACTTTGAAATCCTTTAAAAGTTAAATATTCCTTTTTGGAACTTTCATTGTGAATGAACCTTGAAAAGTTGCAATACATGATGGTTTATATCCTAACTCATCATTGTGTTATGGAATTGGTGCACATATTAATGATTTAATTGTTCAAAAAAAATACTATTTTGATTTATAGGGCCTTTAAAAATCGTTATAATTATAATAATTAATTGCAAAGTACCAATTTTAATGAAAAAATTTCCACGAAATTTTACCCATATAAAAGAACAACCATTATAAATAATCTTCCCCCATCAAAACTTTTCGAATTTCTTGAAGTCATGGAGATCAATCATTTGAGTTTAAAGTTTTGTTCATTATTACATTATGTTACAATAATGTTGATGATTATGAATTTTTGAAATTGTAAAATCTTCTTCCATTAAAAATGTACTTGGGCTCAATATATTTTTAATCATTTGACAACAATAAATTAGATTTTCAAAATTAATAAAAAAATGTTGTCACACAAAGGGTTTTTTAAAAACCTTTATAAATTTTAGTGAACATTTACAATATAAAAGTGCAATTATGAATGAATACAATATTCATGATTTTTATAACATATTTTTGTTTTAAAACCCAAATCATTTCTATTTGATATGTACAATAATTCAAAATGCATGAAATATTGTTAACAAAATATATAATTATAATTTTGCTTAAAATCCTACACATTATAATTTACATTTAATCAACAACTTGAGCTTTTGACGTGTATTCAATTCCCCAAGAGATGTAAGTAATTTTCGCTATTTCAAACACCTCAACAAATGAAGGTTTGGAATGCATTGAATGGACCAATGTACATAGGTATTTTTTGCAAGTTCCAACACCCTAACAAATGAAAGGTTTGGAATGCACTCAATTGGCCAATAGATGTAGGTAATTTTGGCGATTTCAAACAACTTAACAAATCAAGGTTTTGGAATGTGCTCAATTGACAATTAGATGTAGGTAATTCTTACAAACTCAAACACCTTGATAAACGAAGGATTTGGATTGCACTAAATTGGCCAATACATGTTGATAATTCTCACAATCTCGAACACCTTAACAAATGAAAGTTTCAGAATGCACCCAATTGGCCAATACATGTAGGCAATTTTTGCAACTTCGAACAATTTGACAAATCAAGGTTTTGGAGTGCACTCAATTCACCAATACATGTAGGTAATTCTTGCAACCTCGAACACCTTGACAAATGAAAGTGTTCAAGTGTAGTCAATTGGCCAATAAACATGCCTCTCTATCTACGGAACAATCCCTATGTTCTGTTTTTTAATAAAATACGGTGCACTACAAAAATAAAATACGGAATATATGAAATTTATTCAGAAATTTCATCTATCATTGGTTTTCATTGCTTATTCTTCAGCAATGAGCGAATCTGACGGTAGTGTAAGATCCCTTCAAGTGAAAAAGGAGTAATATTCGATCGATGTAGATCCTTTTCCCATTTCAAAATTGAGAAATCGCTTTCAACGGTGGCCGTGTTGGGGAAAGGATAAGCTAAGCCCCCACAGAACTCCATCAGCTCAGGAAACTGGTCCTTAATGGATGGGGTCTTCCAAGCGTCGCTGAAATCTGTCTGCTCACTGTGACGAACCAAGGCAGTTTGGAGCCTTGGCTCCTTGCTGATGGCATTTAGAAGCTTCTTGTGCTGATCCACAATCAAATCAAAGGAATTCTGAATCAAGGAAATCGACAGTCGATCGTGGAATTTCAGGACTAACTGAACGACGTTGCGTGGTTTCAACGCTAGTAGTTCGTGTGGCAAGCAAGGAGGCATGCCATCGATACTGGCGTCGTTCACTTCGTCGCGCAAAGCCTCAACTGAGCTCAACCCGTTATCGATTGACAGAAGGATTTCGCCAACGGCATCCTGAACTTCAGTGCATTCTTCTAACTTTAGCGCATCAAGAATTTGGCTGGCGAAGATGCCCTGATCTTGAATGAATCCCCTTAGGTCAGCGTGACTAACCTGCTTCTCCCCAATAACGACGATGTCTTGCACGGCTGATAAAGTGTCATCATTGGGAGTGAGTTCCACGAAAGTAAAACGTTGTAAAGAATCTAACAGTGATTGAACGGCAACCGTTTGTTCCTGTAAAGTCACCCGCCGACCTTGCAAGCTCTCGACGCACTCACTAACGTGCGTTGAGATCTCGCTAATGACAGAGATCAAGATCCAGAAAGCAGGAGTTGGAAGTTGGTCAAAACGATTGGATGGTTCCATTTCAACAAAGTATGTTACAATTTTCGATCGCTTCTCAACAAGAAATCAAGCAACGCGCGACATAGAAGCCCACCGAGTGGCTGAAAGGTTCGGACAGATGGTTTGCATTTCCTCAACGAGGTTCTTCTGGCGCCTCAAGAACGAAATAATGGAGGTAAGCGTCTTGTAAAAGTTACAACCTACTTGCTTGTAAACCTTCTGCATAATGATGTCTATTTGATGCAACAGACACCACATTCGCATGAAATTTGGCTTCACAACATTTTGGATCTGTGTCACAACTCCAAAAAGACGCCTAATCATATTTGTTGCCCCGTTCGTAAAGCAACCAATCAACTTGTTTTTCCATAAAGGACAAACAGCGTCAAACAATTTCTCAAACATCTCGAACGTGGCCAAGCCAGTGTGCCGACTAACAAATGGGAGAGTAATCAGATGAAGGTTTTCCAGAGCAAAGTTCTGATAGTACCGAATGGGAACATCTGACGCGCTCCCAAGTCACGGGGTGAAACCCACTTGAGGTTTTCACAAAGTCAAGTTGCGGAAATTGTGACTTAGTAGCACGCTCCCGGCTTCCAACTCTAAAAAGGGGGTAGAAGGTCGAGTTGGGAGCCCAGGGAATTAGACTAGGAAGAGGGATTAGTTTAGCTCGTGTGAATCTGCATCCAAAAACCAACCACAAGAGGTTAGTTTAGTATTCGGGACACCCTTGGGTTTTTAGGACTTGCCACGGGCACTTGGACACACAAGACTCACCACGGCCCGGATTTGGGAGTAAGCCACCACCTTACTCGCTATAGTATTCTTTGTGGCTGGTCGCCGAGGCTACATCCAAATGGCACATTTTGTTGGGGACTCTTGAAATGGAGTCCCGAAACTGCCCCGGCTGGACTCCCGAAACTTTGAACGGCCATAACTCCTCGTCCCGAGCTTGGATTGGGACGAGTCCTGAATCAAAGTTATAGCTCTCGTCGAGATCTTTTCAACGCCGTGTCGCACTCTTCAAGACGACGTCGGGAAGAGGTCGATTCCCGACTTTTAGTGGTCAGGAGTCAAATTGCCAGTTTGACTGCCGGCCCTTCTTTTGCCCATAACTTGGGCTGCAGATGTCCGAATTTCCAATGCGAGGTCATTTTCGATATCTACGTTTCAAGAAATTTCCAATGACACCAAGAACACCCCAATGCGAGGTGTCTTGGGCCTTGCTATCGAGCTCTGAACATTCGGGAGTCCCGGAGGGCTCCAAACCTCCAACTTTTCCAAGTGTTAGGCTTCACCCCCACACTTGGCCAAAGTGGGGTTGCGATAACATCAACCCAAGAGGTTTGCTGAAGGTCGGTTGATGCGTCAAACGCCACTGAAAACGCCCATTTGCTGCATAGAACTTGCGAAATGTGTTCAATTGAAAGGGCAAATGCAACTCTGGCGTAGGAAGCAACCAAGTAATCGTTGTAAGCACTAAGCTTTGGAATGTTACAAACCTCTTTTGCATCATGAATTGCATCTGCAGCCATGGCAAACGACATTCCATGTCCAACATAACACGTCGCTAGCAAGAATTGCTTTGACTTGGTGATCTTTACGAGATAGCTACCGTCTTCTTTCTGTTTAAAAAGAGACAATGCGTTTTCACGTGTTTGCCCTTCCATGTCGGTTGGATGCCAAAGCATATCGCCAATCACAACATCAACGATGCTGCTGCTGACGGTCAATGTGATAGCTTCAGATTAGGGCTTGATGTAATGGCATATAGTTTCAACGTGCTTGACAGCGACGTCGAAATATTTCGATTTCTCCTGATGTGCCAGCCCTTGGTATTCTTCCCATCGAGTTTTGTGATTTAGGTGAAGGTGCTGCGTGTAATTATCCGTTCAAAATGGAGGTCCTTTGAACGTCCAAGTCGTCAACGATTTTTTAAAAGAGCCTTCGCGACCAAAGCATATGTAAAATTGGCAGCGGACAGCAACAACTTCAGAAGACATCGGGTCGCGGGTTGTAATGGAAAGTCTTTTTTTAATACCGTTAAAAAACGGCACCCTACGAAAATGGCTTTCAAAATTGAAATAAAGTTTTTTTTTGATACCGTTAAAAAACAACACCCTACAAAAATGAAATACGGAACTTACGGATTCTATTAATAGATTTCCGTATATAGAGAGGCCTGCTAATAAATGTAGGTTATTTTTGCAAGCCCCAACAACTTGACAAATGAAGGTTTTGGAGTGGAATCAATTGGCCAATAGATGTAGGTGATTCTTGCAAAACCCAATAACTTAACAAATGAAAGTATTGGAGTGGAGTTAATTGGCCAATAGATGTAGGTGATTCTTGCACACCCAACCAACTTGACAAATGAAAGTTTTGGAATGCATTCAATTTTTCAATAGATATAGGTAATTCTTGCAACCTCGAACACCCTAACAAATGAAGGTTTTGGAATGCACTCAATTGGTCAATAGATGTAAGTAATTTTTGCAACCTCAAATAATTGTTCAAATCAAGGTTTTGAAGTGCACTCAATTAGTCAATAGATGTAAATAATTTTTGCAACTTCAAATAATCATTCAAATCAAGGTTTTGAAGTGCATTCAATTATCCAATAGATGTAAGTAATTCTTGCAAGCTCAAACACTCCAATAGCTTAAATTATAAAAATGCATTCAATTTGCCAATAGATGTAGATAATTCATTCATATTAACACATATTGACATATTAAGGCCATGGTTTGAAATATCAAAAAACAATTTGTAGACAATTAGATTTTGTTAAATGGAATACTTGTAAGTGACAACAATTAAACAAATTATTTGACAACTTTTGGATCATGTATTTTGGAAACACAACCATTGAAGGTTATTCAAATAGTAACCTTGGATGAAATTTTCTAACGTATTTGGTGAGGCTTTTGTTAGGTTAAGCAACCTAAAGTTGTGAAACTCTTTTGAGCCATTTTGGAAAAATGAAAGCATTCTTGGAAAAACTTGACATTTTAAAAAAAAAATGCCTTTTAAAATTTTCACCTCCTATCACATTAAACAAATTACAAACAATTCTCAACATCAATAAAAATAAAATTTCATTCAAATGCCATGTTTTTAATGAAAAAAATTACATTTCTTTAAATAAAGTTAAAACTTATGGTTTCAGTTAAAATTTTGTCAAAATATGTATATACCATAGGATTGAATTACCACATGTTGCTCAAACTTGATTATTTTGCAAAGACATATTTGGTTTCCATATAAATCAACTCATTATAACTTCCATTGTAATATTTCAACCCATGTTTTGTAATTGTTCATGCATGTACAAGCTGCCATCTTATGCCCATTTGATTTAAGATCTATCTTTCAAGTTTTGTAATTTAAGCATAGGGCTCAATGAATCATCTCCATTCTAATACATTCGACAAAATGTATTTTTTTTGAAACTAGAAAAGAAAAAAAAAAAACCAAAAACATGTCTTGATGTTTTTTTTAAACAAGTGGTTATAAGAAATTTGCAAAGTTTTCCAAAGCATTTCATTGTTAAAGCCCCCTATTATATCTCACCCTCCTTTCAATTCACGCAATGGACCTTTCCATATTTCCAAATCACGAATATCACACAAATAATAACCCAATATTTCAAGGCTTAAAGGGAGGCTCCCACAAGCTTTTATAATCTCCATATAAAATGTTTTCGAAATTATTTATCACACGATTTGCATATTTGAATGGAACATGAAATGTTCCCTTGCTTGTTCATCTTCCAAAAATGCCATGTGTACTTTTGTGAACTCCCTTACATGATTTTTCAATATTTGCCAATTTTGGTAATTTACGAGTACTTTGTTTTTGTAATCTACATTAGTGGCATGCTTGTCAATACAAAGTTGCAAGGCTTCAAGGTTCTTCTTCATATCAACATCATCCACAACCACTAAAACTTTCTTTGATATCATGCATTGCTTGACTTCATCAAGGTATTAATCAACATCCTCATCCTTGGGTAATTTTCTATCACACAAATCTTGTAGAAGTTTTTCTTTTACATTGTTAATGTCTTTTGACTTTACATCCTCCAAGAAACTAGATTTTCATATTGGTTGTGGAACAAATGATACATTTTTTTACTCAAAGTGGTCTTCCCAATCCCACCCATTCCAACCAATGCAACAATAGATTCTTTTTGTAACAAACTATTTATGGCATTTGTTTTATTTTCCAATGCCACTTCATAAAATGGCAAAGGTGGCATAGTTGGTGTATGTTTTTCATCTTAAAGTTCATCAATATATATGTATATATATATTTCAAATAATGGATAATACCTTAAAAATTATGGCACACAATTTAAGTGGAATGATGTAATGTTTGTAGTCAAATTACATGGACACACAAATTCCAAAAACTACAACTAATGTTATTTACCTTCATAAAATTTTTCAAACATTCTAATAATTTGGAATAGTTTAAATGGTCCTTTGATGGTGGCTTGCAAATTTTCAAGTGATTAATATCTTTGACTCTGTAATTGTTATTGTTCAACAATTGAATAATTGAAGCCATTGGCTATTAAAATTCCCTCTACATGTGCAAAAGTTATTTTAGTTGAAACTCCTTGATGTGATTGGATTTAATATACAAGTTGTCAAATGTAATGTACTGATCAATTGATGATTGGAACAATAACTTGAATTTTATGTTCAAATTGTATAAATCAAATAAATTTGTAACATAACTTCATTTAACCTTGTTACAAATGAATTTAAAATTACCAAGGTGTTGCTTTCAATTGACATTTTATTCACAATGAATTTGTAATTTTTATTATGGATACATGTTGCAATGGATTCATGGACAAAGATGGGAAAGTTAAGACCAATTTCACAACTAACGTTAGTAGTTTCAAAAGTTAAAATCAACACAAGTTTCTATAACATAAAAAATGTTCAACTATGGAACCTAGTTAGATAGTCAATATGTTTAGATGAAAAATTTACCCATTTATTATCAATAGGTAATCCTTCAACAAATGCATAAATGTTCATGCTTTTACAAATAAATTTGTTAAAGTCTATTGAAAGTTGCTTCATTTTTCGGTTGAAAGATTTCATATTTTTCAAAAGACCTAATCAAGTTGTATCCTTGGTGATTTGTTGACATTGCCATTTGAAATAATTTGATAGATCTTGGGTATCATTGATATGTGGTACATTATAAAACACCGCACCTTAAAAAAATTTCTCACGTCAATTTTGTGCTTTAACATCCAAATTATTCGTTTGCTTTTGATACACATGTTTATGGATTTCAACCATGAAGTTTTTGAGGACAAGACCTCCAAAACTAGAAGCAACCATTGTTAGTCCATCCCATAGAGTTTCATATTTATAAAATATTTCAAAATACACCAAAAACACATCAACAACATTTTAATGGCAATGTACATGTACAAATAGTCGCAACATCATATATTGTATTTGGTGCAACATGTCAATTAACACAACAACCTAAACCATAAGTCCATAACATGTTTGTTTGTAAGTTTTTCATTTAAAAAAAAAAGTTTAACTACAAAATGTTCCAAGCACATGTGGGTAAATACACTATTATGCACAAGCATATAGGCATTTAATTAATTCCAAGTGTTAATGTATAAATAAATTTTTATGTGTTACATTGAAAATTAAACTCAAATAATAGAATGTAGGAACTTGGAAGTAAGATATATTTGTTTTGAAATTAAATATAAGTACAAAGTGGATTCAAATTCAATAAATTATATAAGTAATTGATTTAGTTCGAGTGCCGAAGATGAAAATTCAAAAAGCTCTCGTCACAAATTGTCACTATAATCAAATTGGATTCTCAAGACTTGATAATATGAACATAAACTTTGTTAATAATTCATCTCAACATGAGAACTAACACCAAAGGACCATTTCATGTCCTCTTCAATGGTTTGAAAGTTCCAAAGTGTTCAAGATTTATTGTGTACCACAATAATACTTCACATTCACATGAACCATTTATTGAAAGATGTCAAAATGCAATCAATTATCTTTAATTAAAACACACAATGAAAAATAAGATGCCCATAATGAAACCTCTCAATTATTTTTAAGGTTTTAATATATCCAGAACCAGGGGTTTTCTGGATCTGAAATGTTTGATAAACCGGGCAGTTATTTTTTTTTAAAAAAAATATGCCCTAACATGGAACATGTAGTGTGTTCTTTGCAAGGGGTATTAGCCCAAGGCGAAAAATGGTGATGAACTCTTCTGCGAAGAGAAATTTCATGCAGCCAATCCTCTCAAGGTGCCTTGATTTCTTTTCTTTTAAGGCAGGGGGTGGGGGGGGGGGGGGGGGGGGGTGGCTGGTGGTGTGATCATCTCCCCCCCCTCCCCGCCCCCGTTTTGGGCGAAGAGGCCCCCGAGCGAGAGACAGTGTGGGC
>Ga0116231_10013980_pt1 | contig 11006 bp, 5 predicted proteins | sample S1TSphgellanicum_2_FD_89695 | JGI IMG/M metagenome (GOLD analysis project Ga0116231, IMG submission 89695) | Host-associated microbial communities from peat moss isolated from Minnesota, USA - S1T2_Fd - Sphagnum magellanicum MG | ecosystem: Host-associated > Plants > Peat moss > Unclassified...
AAAAAAATTTCATTTTTTTTGTAAAAATTAAAAAAAAAAAAAAAAAAAAATAAGTTTTCCTTTGGGAAAGAACTTAGAACAAAACTCCCCCCCCCCCCCCCACAAATAAGTGCCTACTCATCACCACCTTGGGTGTATTACTTATTTCGAGAACGGCCCCCACTCCTCGAGCATTGCGCCACACCAAAAATGTGGTCATCACTTGGAAACCAAATGACCCCCTCCACATGACTTATTATGGTCGGATTGGCTTTTGAAATATCATCAAAAAATATATAGCCAAGAATAGGATAAATAAAGAATAAATCTCAAAGATTATGGCTCGAATCTCAAAGGCCCCTGAGTAAGACAAGGAAAGGCCACTTGCTTACATAGCGTCCTAACCTTAGCAACTTTCCACACAAATTAATTATCTTATTTTTCAAGAAATGCCAAAATTTGGAAAAACATTGTGTGAAGGGAAAACGAAGAATCTTTTGGAATCCTCCGGAACATTCCAGTCTCTTCCCAAACGGAATCTTTCCGATTTGATTTAATTTAATTTAATTTAATTATTGGAAAAGACATGTGCTGAAGCTGCCCTTGTACAATACAATGCTAGTTTGCACCCTTGCGCCAGCACCCGGCAGTGCGCCATCCATCCACTGGATGCCTGTTATTACTCAGTTGTGGATGAACCTTAACTGAGTTAGTTAATATTTGGTTTCACCTTGGTAACCAATTCTGTAAAGAATTAGGTCTCATAGATTAGGTAGATAGGTAGGAAATTAGGTAACTGCTAGGTAAGTAGATGGTTTATACACAGGTAAGAAGGGCTGTTTTTACTACCTACCTACCTATTAACAACCCACTAACAGCTAGTAGTGGGTTGTTAGTAGGTAGGGTAATATAAAAAAACGGCAACTGAGTTAACCACCATGGTTAGTTAGGGAACTGGAACCCAACAGAAAACTGTTTCCTGATCACTTACCATCATCCATCCTTCATGGTGCGCTGGTGGGTGCTGGTTCACTGTGGCCCATTTGGATGTAGAATTTTGCTTCTAAAAAAACTCATGGATGTGATCGGTAACTGGTGGTATCCAATTCGGTTACCCTTTTTAGGGTTTTTAAAAATTGTGGCAGTTCCACTCGTGATGTGAATCGACGGTAAAGAAAACTCTTCTGATGTGAATCAACGGTGAAGAACCACTGGTCTCTCCCGACACGTGGCTGGATTGAGCGGCTCCGGTTCTACCAGGCGTGAACAACTTGTAAGTGGTACCGGTCCGGCTAACGAAACTTAGGTTCGGTCCATGTCTTTCCGGTTCGGTCCGAACCTTCCTGGTGCGTCATCGTCGACAGATGCCTCAGGGCATGCGCGCCACTCGGCTGCCTCGTATGTTCCCGTTGCTCGCTGTTTTGCTGCGAACAGCGTTGCTATTTTGCAACAGCCCCGGAGAGAAGGTGCTTTGCTGGGCTTGGCATCGTGCGCATTGACGCTGGGACTACAAGAATACTACTAGTGTATGGGGGACCGGCATGGCAGCGGCGGAATCAACTATAACTGGATGCACCGTCGTATCCGGCCCCACTACTGCACACAAACGCCCGTTCGACGACGTACAGCAACAGTCGCGGATTTGTTTCTTTCTGGTTCTAGATTGTTCGAGGGAAAAAGTACAATTCTTAATTCTGACGATGATCGCCTTCGACGCGCCGTTGGAAGAGTCAATCGGATCCTGAAGAAGAATCGACATTTGAGCTTAGTCTGAGACTATAAGAGCCTTCGTATAGTTCATCTGGCTTCTTCAGACAGCCTGTTTCGTACACAGTACAGTGTGTGTGACTTCTATATCAGGTGAGGAAAACTCAGTACCGGAGTGTTGTACTCTGCGTCAGTGGCGACGTTTCTCCTGGTTTGATCTGTAATAATATTACCTATCTATATATTGCTTCGAGAAATTATCACTTAGGATGCAGCGGTTCCGCGTCTTTTTGAGGTGCAAATTTGTTTTGTCGTCTGTTCATGGATAGCTGCTGATTGACAGCCATCAATAAACTGTTCCTGAATGCCATTTACTGTGAGCTGGTGCATTGTGAAGATTTGTTCGCGAATGTTGTTCTTTTTTTCATGTGTATTTCAATTCTACGAAGGAGAATTTCAATGCTTTGTTTTCGAGAGTGTTAAGCCTGCTTCACTTTTTTTTGCCGGTGCTGCATATTTTGCTTGAGGCCGTTCTTTCTCAATTCATGTCAATAGATGTGCTGTTGCTGCTTGCTGTAAGTAGTGGCCGCTTGAGGTCGGTTTGAGATTTCGTTTTGAGCAATATCCGAAGTTGAATTGCGTTTGCGGGTGAAGTAAAGGTATTCCTGCGGGTGCAGAGTGCACACCTGCAGATGATAAGGTGCTGAACGAGGTTTTCGGCAGTTTTTGCTAGTGGTCGCAGCTTCGACTCTGGTGTCTAAATTCAGTTTGACAAAGGTTTTCGTTGTACTGCCCTCCGCTGCATCCGCTTGCGCCATCCAGATCTATAGTCTGGAATGTTATTATTGCCGTGAATTTCATGAATTTCAGTAATGCTTGCTGCTCTTCAATAGGGACTTGAACCTTGAATCCAGTGTGATCTACGCTGCACAAGGGGACTGATCCGCAATATTTTCATGAAATCCTCGATCCCTCATGTGCAGATTTCTAAGAAGCAGCGAGGTTTTGGCCGGTTTCTGCGGGAATGAGTCGATGACGGACATCTTTGCAAGAACAGTCCAAAGAAGAGCCGGATCAACCTTCTAGTTTCGGATCATTTTGAGTTTTGATTCTAAAGCTCAAGCGACTGCAATGGCCGTTTTACCGAAGACAGAATCCTTTTTGGAGAAGGTGAGCGCAGTACGACCGCTGTTCCATCTCATAGTAGCACTGACCATGCAATATGTGGCGCTCAGCATCGTGACGCCTGCTATCATAGGAGTCATCGTGGAAGCCATCTGCCCTGCTGGTCAGAGCGAATGCAGCCGAGTCATTTATCTTTCAGGATTCCAGCAATTGGTATGCACACGACTCTCGCCAGATGCACTCAGAACTACTTTACTCTCTTTGAATCATACTCTTGAGCACCATAATCTTTCTCATTTTGTTAAAGAATCCGAAGCTCATGTTAATGCTGAATTTCTTTCAAGCAAGTCCGGATCCCATATTCCCCAAGTGCAGGCAGGCTGTGTCCTCATCCCTCTGTCTTCCTTCCTTGACCCCATACTGACCATGTAGGACATGGCTGGTGGATGTGCAGTCTGTAGGAATAGGTGCCATGTTTATGACTCCAATCATCGGGAGCTTGTCAGATCACTATGGCCGCAAGCGCCTGCTCATGGTTACCTGTGCAGCCAACATTCTTCCCCTTGGTAATTAGATTCCTTGTTCCTCTTGCTCATAATCTTCCTCACCCCGATAGTAGTACTCCAATTTTGCACTGATCATGTAGTACCCCAAGAACTTCTATATGGACAGTACCTTGATCACAGTTCAGGTTATCTTTTCCAGCTGATCTGAGGCTGAACTACAACACCAGAAGTAGCTGTATAAGCAACAAAAGAACTGCCAGTCCTTGTGTTTATGCCATCAGTTCCAGAAACTCTCTCAATGTGGTGCAACATCAACTGGTCTTGTCTGTTGGCAATTGAATTCTCTCTTTTGTCTTTTGGCTGTCTTGCTTACTTGGGTGTTTGTGGAACAAATCTAATGAGGACATATTGTGGTACTACAGCTCTGCTAGCATACAGAAGAGATGCAGCTTTCATATATGCATACTTTGTCCTTCGCATAATGATTGATGCCGGTGATTCTGGCAACACTTGTGTCCTTCTAGCTTCTGTGGTAAGCAAGCATGCCTTTCATCACCTCACCACCATCTCATCTGTCTTCTCAAGCTTCCAGTTTTATGGGTTAAATTTTTAGAAACACAATCAATCATCTAAAGAGAATATCTTTGTATCCAATATTATGTGCTTGATTGGCACAGCAGTGTGTGTTTGCCATCCCCCTGAATGCTAGATGGGATAGACTTGCTGGCAGTCATACAGTGAAATTGGTACTGGCATGTGTAACATTGACAAGAGCAGAAATTTATGTTTACTTGGACACTATGTAGTCTGTGCACACTATGCAGTCTGTGCACATTGAAGAATTTTTTTCCAGTTGTGAGGAAGTGAATTCTGTGTGTGTGTTGGAGAAATGAAAACAGGGAGATACTGTAGAAGAGAAGCGGAGAGGCCCAGCTTTTGGCATCATTCTAGGGTCTCTTGCAGTCGGGTGCCTTGTGGGAACCACAATAGCAAAGGCATTATCAGTTGACCAAGTCTTTAAAGTGAGTGCACCTAATCTTCCATATCAGGTTCCTCACTTGGGCATATCCTGGAAATCAACCCATGGTTGTACATTCCTGCTCAAGAGTGATGCCACTTGATATTATAATAAGCCTATGTTCTCTAGTCTCTCTGACTGATAAGTCTTCACTGTACTCCAGATGAACAATCCCATCATCATCTTCTTCTCCACATAGATTGGAATAGAGTTGTGCAATGTAATCTCAGTGCAGACTCTCAGATTCCCCACCTCACATCCTGAGCTTGCATTTTGTGTATCCCTGACAAATTGAAGTATACTAACAGTTTAACTCCTGTCATAGGTTTGTTCCTCTAAGAGTAATGCTAACTGTAGTCCTCGTTAATTACATGGCAGAAGTGAGTGAACAATGGACTCAGGGTTTGAACAATACACTAAAAATTAATGAGCGGGGAGAGGATGTAGAGTGTTGCAGAAAGTTCTAATTAATCCGGATGTTTCTGTTGCAATCTGCAAGGTTGCACCAATGCTTGCAGTCTCAGCAGCACTCTACCTCACACTATTTGTTGTGGAGACAAATCCACGGCTTGGCACTAGTTTACCTGCTTTTGATGATCCTCCAAAACTAAATTGGTGGAGAAAGCTCTTGAGCACCAAGACATCTGTTTTGGAGGCTGGTCACTTTGTGAGGAACAGGCAAGCCAGGAAAATGCAGTCTTTGCAACTGTTTGACAATTACTAACTTTGATCAAGTAGATCATCCACTTGGTAATATAGGTGTACCTCAAGGAATCTCTTTGCCCACTATTTCTCTAAATGTTTTCACGGGTGTGCTGGCAGCAAAGTGCTAAATAAGGTGGCATTCATAGCATTCTGTACTGGTATAGGAGAGGGGACCATGTCAATTGCCCTTATGGTAAAGCATTTTTTGACTTTTAAGAGTCAACTCTCCCCCTACTGCTCAACAATGTATTTCAGTTATGTGCACTTTCTCAAACAACTCCAGAAACATTTCTCTTTTGACGATTTGTCAAATGATTCTGTATAACATCTCTAGCATTAGTATGTGAGAAAATGTGGTCCATGATACAAGTTCAACAACTGCTTAGGTACATTAACTGAATTTTGAGACAAACTTCTGTCATTGTCAGTAAGAGGAAATGTGGATTTGGGTGGGTCTGATATGGCTGTAGGAGACAATGTTTAAGGGATACTGTGCAGGGATAATAAATACACTGACATGCAGATTGTATGGGTGCACAGTATTATTTGAAGGCTGCTTTTGACTGTGGGAAGGATCAGTTTGCAGTGTTTCTGCTGATTACTCTGATAGCTCAAAGTCTTTCTCAGGTATTACAGATGCCCTTCAACTGGACCCTTCAGTTCTTCTGTTTGATAGAAACATCTGAACTCATATTATTGTAGTAATAACTTTGCTTTTGATTTGGTCTGAGATGATATGTACTGTTACGTAATTGAAGGCAAATAAGGCCTGCATTTTGACCAGCATCAAATGGCATACAGACACCATTCTTGTTTGGTGTTCAATTTCACCATAAGGTTATGTTTAGTTGGACAATGTCCACTTTCTCTATGGAGAATTTTACCCTCGAAAGAAAGAAGTCAACTGAAATATCTTTATTCCTCACAAGAAAGAGACCCACCTGTCTAGTTGTGTAAGTTGCACCCACACAGAAACAGAGAGAACACAGAGGGAAGAACTGACCTGGTAGTGGGATGGTCCAGATGCTGCTACTGCCTGTGCTGCTACATGTGTTTGGGGAGAGGAAAGTTCTTTGTGTTGGCCTTTTGGGTTATGGCTTACAAGTACGAATTTCAGCCTTGCACTTTCTCTCCTCGTTGTTTTCAGTGTTAGGATTACAGAATTGAGCAAGAAATACTTCAGTTTTTACCATGGCATTGAATCACGTTCCATTTTGTGGCTCCATAAGAGCCTGTCAACAAGATAACACAAAGGAAACATCCTCAAGAGTTTCTTTCCTAAGGCATAGGAAAGTTTGACATGTGGAAACCATTAGTGTTTATAACAGTGGATTAATAGCTAATATATGAGCTAGAAGTGCAGGTTAATAATACAATTCTACAAGAAATTTGCAGAGATGCAAGTGTAGTTTCAGAATTGTTTGTTTCAAGCAATTAACATGCCTGCCATGTTTTTGCAGGCTTTTCTCTATGGTATTGCTTGGGCTCCTTGGGTATGAACACAACCTTCCCATTACTAACACATTACCAAAGAAAGCACATCTAGCATTCTTTTGAGTGTAAAGGTAGTGCGTGTGGTACATGCTGCTTGTGGTAAGAAATTCTGCAATCAATTTTCTTTTTTGATGTGATCTTTGCAGGTACCATATATGGCAGCATTCTTGGGAGTTTTCGTTGTATTTGTATTCCCCACTGTAAGTTGACCTCCTCTGAAAGTTGAGGCTTACATGCTAAAGAAGGCTTGTTCAGCTTGCAATAACATGCTGAAGGGCTTTACTTACAATTCCCTAGAATCACCTGCAGTGTTCCCTCCATAATGACCCACAATGGCTGAAGGTGGATGTTTGTATTGTGCAGATAGCCAGCATAGTTTCCAAAACAGCACCACCTGGTGAACAGGTGTTCAATTTCACAGCACTTCACCCTCAATCTTATTGTGGTCAACATGTTTAGACCATCAGTTTTTTGTCCTGTATGCTTGTATATAAATCTCTCTAGCTGCAGTTTTTAATACAATTGCCCCACCTGATGCCAGGGAAATCTGCAAGGATTTATATCAGCATCAAAGTCATTTGCCAACATTGTCACCCCATTACTTATGTGCCCATTAACTGGTATGAGGTTTCCTCCATCTCATATAAGCTAGTTAATACAATCTTCAAATGAGTTGCTCTCTGCCTGAAATTGAAACAAAAGTGTTGCTACTACTGATTTGTTGCAGTGCGTGAACTGAGTATGGACAATCAACATGTTACTAGATCAACCAATTGTTACTAGATCCTTTGCAGTGGCTGGGAAGTCCAATATCTCCTAACGCACTGGCAAGTGCATTTTGAGAGCTGTTCAAAAGAAGTTAAGATTGTGTAGGATGGGGGTTGCCATACCCATGGAGTACTGTAGCATTGAAAATTCACAATGTGGACAGTGCATGCTGGAGATTTTCATGATAGATATCAAACATCTTCAAGTGGTCCATTACCAGCCTACACCTTCTGCCTTATCTAGTAATCGGAAGTAGCAGTAGGTAATCTTCCTTGTCTTCAAGTGACTACCAAGGTGACATATGAAAGAGCTGAAACTCATGCCTCAACCTTCCTGTTGGTGCCACCATATAATTATCTTCAACTGGTGATCTAAGGATGATGTTCACTCAATGTGCAGCCCTGTTTCTCTCAGACAGAGCACCATTTCGCTTCCCAGGCTTCAGCATCCTTTGTGCTAGCATTGCACTGGTAAGCTTCATATCTGCATCATGCAGCATAATGCCTGGTTGGTTGTCATGGGTCAACCTCTCTTGCAAGTAAAACACGCTGGTTATGCAACGTGACTGTTATTCAAACTTGATTTTGTTCTGTTGAAGATCATGAATAGAGGTGCATTCACTTTGAGAGACAGTAAAATACTGTAAGATGTTTAATATTCAGAACATTGGTTTTACAAGGATCAATCCTTGAAGAAACTAGTGAGAGAATGTGGGCAATCGTCACATTGAACTATTTTGGCCATCTATTGCATGTTATTTAATACAGTTGTAAGTCTTCACCACCGACAGGCACTGTAACAGAAAATTAGTTAGTTGTAATTTAATGCTAATTATGCATGCTCTTTTGGATTGCAGCTGTTGGCATTCATCATCAGCTGCTTTATTGGTCCATTGCCAATTCAGGTTCCAGGTGAAATTAGAAATGAGTATGTCACATTGGCAACAGATGAAGTGCAAGATGACACCATGAACACTGCAACAGAGTAACTCATCTTACAGGTCTGCACACTTCATCATGTAGGGTGCTGAGTTGTTTATCTTTCTGGAAATTCCATTCACTGTTTGTAAAGTACAGTGAAGAGTGACAAAGTGCTGAGTGCCAAAGCCAAGTCTGGACATACTCTTTTTCTTGCCAATGCTTATCAACCATACAGTCAAGTCAATTGTCTATCCCTGGTAGCTACCCTGTGTCTCTATCACTCTCTATTACTCTCAGTTGGGCCTTTGTATAATTCACTCTCTGTATGTCACCTTTCTGGCCCAACCGATACACCTCCTCTTCCTCTTGCCCATGCAGATTAAGCCAGGGTGCACAGATTTGGATGACAACAAGACTATGGCAAGCAATCTGCAAAGCTAATGAGTATAGTTTGTATGCATATGTACAGTCAGTTTTTCCCCTCTTCCTTCTATGCAAAGATGATGTTGAGTTATAAAAGTGTGGACTTCTTTACTAGGTGATGTCTGTATATGGAGGACAGTGCCAGACCTTGGCAGAGAGGAGGATGCATACATGAGCTTTCAGTGTTGGGTCTGCAGCAAGTTGTGACTGGAGACTTTTTTGTTCTGGGATTTGCCCACCTCCATTGCCAGCACTCAGCAGCATTTCAAGTATGTCTACCAAATCTCATCAAAGCATCAAATCAAACTTTGTGGTCATGATAAAAGGAAACAGCTCTTTTCTCCTATCAAACAGGCTTGAAGATGGTTCAGGTTTAATACTAGGTCTTAGGGAGTCATTGATGCATGGTAAACCGGTCATTGCCCATACAAGAGGAGAATTCGAGACAACCATAGACTGACACAGGTAATCTAATTTTCAAAAAATCTGAGATCATTTACGAACTAGAAAAAATCCTGCTCTTGAAAAAGCATGGGGTTTCATGAGGTGCATCTGAAGTATGACCACACATTTCCCATCATGCAATTGATTGAGCAGCTAGTAAACAGGGAGTTAGTTGTGTACCATGAAGAGGAATGGCAAATAGTACAAATAGTATGATAGTGCACCAAACTATAACCATAACAAATATGTTGTCCAGAAATATTACAACATATTTGTTATGCGTTGTCAATAGTGTGTAGCCTGGTGAGACCGTAAAGCAGTATTTCATAAATTTGTCTTCATGTTTGTGAAGTTTATTGTTTTGTCATGTTTGTAAGACTCTTTGTGTAACATGCATTTGTAAGATAGAGTTAAAAGTGCTGTCTAAATGGATTGAATATCAAGTGAAAGCTGTTTTTTTGTTCTGTTTTGTAAAACTATGACAGAAGAGGGTGTACACATAGAGAGTGTGTAAAAACAGGAAACTGTGGGTGCTAGTCAATCATCTCATGACCTGTAGGAAAGAAGCTTTTTCAAATCACACTAAGAGAGAGCTTTCTTATTGTATGAGTTGAAAAGGTTCCCATGGACATGATGGGATATCATGTGAAGTGAACGAATGATGAATAGACATTCATCATCCTATGGCCATGATCACATCAAATCTTTTGATCATCCTAGATGTCAGACTTCCATCACCACCATCAATACTACTACGTGTCATAAACCCCAAGATCCATCTAGCATTTTAACACCCACCGAGCATGATGATCTCCTTATGGACATAGATGTAATGATGTATTAGCTTTCAAGCTTTCAAATGATGCTATTTGGCAATTTGTAAAGGCATAGGGAAGTCATAATCAAAATAGTGTGTCATCACTAGACTATCATTTATGATTCAAAAGAATTAGAACATGAATGCATGTATGTTGGATGAGTGTGGATATGGAGGATGATGGATGGTTGTAAATGAGGGTGATCTAGAGCCAAGGGAAAAAAGAAATTTGGGGTAATTAGTTGAAAAAGGATGGTGATATGAAAATATAAAGCAAGGAACTTGACAAACTAAGGAACTTGATAAAAACCAAAGAAGTTTGGAGAAATTAGGGATGTTTGCTTGGGAAGGATGGTGCTTTTACACTATGGATATCATAAGATAGTCAAAGCTTGGGGGATATTATAAGAAAATTTGATACAAAATGGTTTAGTTAGGCTTGGGGAGGAGTTATAAGAAAGAGTTGGAATTTGTTCACATTGGGTTGGATTTTAACTAGTGTTGGCAAGTTCCTTAGTTTGTAGGGTTAGATGGGGATGGTTGATGATCTCATGAAAGCTAGCACCGATTTGTTGAAAATGGCACAAGAATTGAATTGTGGATGGAACTAGTGATTTATTCGATTTGAAATCAAAATTGGAAATCGTAAAAAAATATTTAAACAATTTGAATGCAAAGTTCCAAGTTCTTCTCTTTGGGTAGACAAGTTGAATTTATTTTTTTTGAAAATTTGGGATAAGTTAAAATTTTGTAAGTGAATAATGAGTTTTAAAATATGAAGAACTAGGCCCAAACTCACACCTCTAAAAACCCCACCCCCAAACCAAAATGAATAAAAAATTAAAAAATCTCTTAAAATATGAAGAACTAGGCCCAAACTCACACCTCTAAAAAACCCTCCCCAAAATAAATAAATAAATAAAAATATTTTAAAATATGAAGAACTAGGCCCAAACTCACACCTCTATAAAACCCTACCCCAGACCCCAAAAAAAAAAAAAAAAAAAACAAACTTTCCCCCAAAAAATGGGACCCAAAGCTTCCTTCAAAAGGGAAAAAACGGCTAAACCAAATTTTTCCCCATTAAACAAACACCCAAA
>Ga0116231_10013981_pt1 | contig 11006 bp, 10 predicted proteins | sample S1TSphgellanicum_2_FD_89695 | JGI IMG/M metagenome (GOLD analysis project Ga0116231, IMG submission 89695) | Host-associated microbial communities from peat moss isolated from Minnesota, USA - S1T2_Fd - Sphagnum magellanicum MG | ecosystem: Host-associated > Plants > Peat moss > Unclassified...
CAAAAAAAAAAAAAAAACAGAGATCAATGAAAAAAAAAAACTGGGAAGTGGGCAGGGAGAAAATAAAACTAGTTGCCACCCAACGGAAATGACGACTTGCCGTACAGGAGACCCCTCATTCCGATGTGGAATGGGCCCTACGGGACTCTTTCATGACACATAATTTAATCCTTAAAACCTCAGAAATGTAAGAAATACGTTGAAAAGTGAAACCAAATTGGTCCACCCTGAAGTTTACGGATTACAAAAGGTGGGGTGGGGGGAGGGGGGTCGAGTGTTTGCGGGTTCGTGAAGTTGACGATATCAGGCAGCACTTTGTAAGGACTAGGTAATTGACAAGAATGCACAGGCACGTGACGGCCAAAACTATATAATAGGCCCGCTCTGAAAGTGGCAATATGAATATCATCATGGCCTTTAATAATAATAATATCATCCCGGACACTAACTACCGTGCTAGAATGGGAAAACATTTGGGGGGCATTTCAAGCTGCATGCGGTGTTTGATCGACACGTGCCTTTGGTCTGGTTCCTCTCGCTCGCTGATATTTTGTGAGGTAACTTTGCACCCGAGCCATATTCCGGGTTGCCTAAACTATAGGGAATCTCCAACTACGGCACAATTTGTCACACACGGTGGTAGGGGTCCACATTTTTATTTGGCCTCATTTTCCTCATTGGCTCTTTATTCCGCCTCCCAAGGCACTAGGCACTCACTCTACCTACAGACTTTTGTGCACACCCCCAAAAAGAATGGGGCCCAATTTGAGACCTTCTGTTTTGGTAGTGTTCGTCGAATATTGGCTTTATCCGTAATCAAGCTCAAGGAGAACAATACATGATCGGAAAACTAAATGTACATAAATTTTTATTTATTGATCCAACGGATTTTATTTAACTCTTCTCTCGACTTTTACTATCCCAGTTTTCATATTTATGGCTAAAGGTTGAGATATTAGTTAATAAGTCATCATCACAATTTTCATATTTATGGCTAAGGTTGAGATATTAGTTTATAAGTCATCTAGGGTGCAAGAGATATTATTTGAAGCCTCCCGAGTAACTTAAGGGGTATAGGTGGAAACTATTCGCTCTTCCATTGGCGGAACAAGTCAAGTGTCGAACCGTCTCACGCACGGCTTACCAGTTTCGACCCAAGTAAGTCCAAGGATTGACAAATTATATTTCTTAAGTTTAAAAATGTTTGAAAAAGTTATACCGAAAGTCACCCTGTCTTTGGGCTCTAGTTTGGACTCGCTAAATTTCTCTTTCATCCCTGACTCGACCGGTACGAAGTTAGAAATTGGGCGAAATTGGGTACCACTTGATGAAACTAGGTATCAGTTCACAAATAATATTGGTACACTTAATGAAACTGGGTATCAGTTCACAAAATATTTGTAGGAAACTAGGTATCAGTTGACAAGATTTGTAGGATTTTATTTTGACAAAAACTTGATTTTTTAACCAATAAAAATGACATAGTAGTGAAAGGCATTTAAGGCAAAATCCAAAACTAGGGATTGGAACTCCTTTCAGGACCAATTTAGACCCCCCCCCCCAAAAAGAAACAGTATGATCTGCTCCCCTTTTCCACTGGATACTATTATTTTCATCTTGATTTCAAACTAACTTCATCCACATCCTTGGCCAAGTTGGATGTAGTAGTACTTTATGAATAACTCCAATGTATGAAGTTTGGTAGGGTTTTATTATCATCCATGTGCCCCTATGAACAATGAACTTCCCTTGGATGTGCAACATAAACATGAAAATCAAACATCATTAGTCCTTGAGGGAAAGCTAGGAAACCCATTAGTTGAATTTCCAATAGATAAACAAAATTTTCCCAATTCTTTGTGGAAAAACCAACAAAATGACATGGTGTTTTTTTTAGGGTTTTACTAAAACTTAGTCCACACCTAAAATGGTAATCAACATCACATCTCAAATAGTTTTTTTTTTCTTTTTTTTTCTAGATTTTTGCAACTTGGTGATTTTTTTTTTGGCTCTAAAAGTGAAAAAAACATGAAAATTTTGTGAATTTTAGGGATTTTGGACCATTTTTAGAAATAAAAATAATCAAATTAATAATGTCACTTTTGTAAAAATGTTAAGGCCCACCTAGGATAGTCACCATATAATGGCTAATTATTGTTGGGGATTTTCCCAAGTGGACCTACTTGAGGAATGAAAAGAAAAACCTGATGTTAAGTAATACAAGGTGCTAACACTAATGTTGCACACAAGAGATAACATTAGTGTTAGCACAACGGATTTTTTTTTGGCAAATTTTCGTCACCTAGCAACAAAAAAAAAGAGTTGGCAAATCCAACAAAGGGAATTTTGAAAATTAATTTTTTTTTTTTTTGTCATATCTCGAGGAAAAAAAATTAGAAGTCGCCAAATTTAGATAGTGTGTTCCATTAGGTTGCCAAAACTAAGTAGGATTTCAAAAAACAAATATATTAGTCCACCAAGACAATCACCATTTATTGCTAATTAATGCCGAGAATCCTTGCAAGTACACTTACTTAAGGAATTTGAAAAAAAAAACCTTGGTTAGCACCTTGTATTATTTAACATCATTTCTTTAGAAAATGTACATTTCCAGTTTAAGAACCCTTTGAAATAGATGTAGACACAATTTCAAAAATTCACCACATTGTTGCCTACACATTTGCATTCTTGGCATCCTGGATGCATGCATTGATAACAAATAAAATCCATAATTGCATGCAAATCCTCATTTAACAATATTATTACTCTTAGCTTTTAATCATGTTTTATAATAATTAAATTCAATTTAAACAAAAGAAGAAAATTTAACATTATTTCATTCACACAAAAAGAATGAAATAACTCAAAAAATGACTTGACAAGTGACATTTCATTTGGGTTAAGGAGAAGGTAAATGCTTTGAGATATCTTATTTCAAGGAATAAATATTTTTGTAAATTTTAAATCTTGATTTCAAATTGGATATAATGGAGGTAATTTAACCCCTTGATTTCAAAAGATTGAAATATCCCGACCCCTCCCCCTTCTATGGTTTAGATGTCATGAAATTTTGTCATTTAAGTTTTTCCACCTTCAATTTGAACTACTAAATGTAAGATTAAAATAATCTTATTGTATTATTTCTTATGTATTCCCTTGTGTGAACAAAATAAAATTTAAGTTTTTCTTTAAACTTCAATAATTTTAACCCCAAACCAAAAGTGGAAGAATAATACCTATATTATCCCTAGGTGTAAATCCAACTTTAAGGTAAATCGTAATTATTTGGTAATAACTATCTAATTAAATCAATATGATTAATTACGCACATTGGTTATTTATTATGTAGATAGTTAAAATAGGTAAGGCACTTATAGCTAAATGTGTGAATCATAATTTATTATTTTGTCATAAGAATTGTTCTATTCATAATTGAGAATCTCAATGTCCGATGTTTCTTATTCTTGAAGATGGTTTGTTTTTGATCCTTGTGATGTGAAAACAATAATGGAAGTCATATATTTTAGGTACAACATATGTTGCGTTAATGTGATTCTTATTAATTAGTTGAGCCAATTAGGGTAGATAGGCCATCTCCATACACGTAGTGCATGAAAAGTCTTCCATTTATTCATTAATGGTCCTTTGTTTCTAGATCATAGAAGAAAGTTGGAAAGCTTTTATAAGCACATCCATGGCTGATTGAATTGCTAAAAAGTTCAAAAATGACAAAGAAATGGCCATTCAAAGTTCAAAGGATCAAAAACATCCAAAACAAATCTTTTGTACATTTGAAAACGCATGAACAAACTTTTGTCCGCCTATGATCAATCAAATGCTCACCAATAAACTTACGTACCCCATCACTAGGATGGACGATTTGCAAAACAAATATAAGTGTGTGTTTAATGTTTGGTTTTGTGTTCAACAGTGGAGATTTACGTTAAACAAGGCAACCAAATCAATGGACATTAGCCTTTGAAGGTTTAGAAAACCCTAATTCTAAAAGACAAGAATGTGCGGTGGGTAGGGTTGTTTTGTTCAAATGGAACACCAATCTACTCCCACTCCTTGTCCTCCTCCCAACTTGGCCTTACATTACCCAAAACTTGCAAGCACGTTTTTCTTGTCACAAAGGTGTGATCATATTACAAAAGCTTTACATTTAAATTGTGAAATTCACAGTTGTTGTTTTTCCGAAGGTGTTTGCCTATTGGCCCTTTTCCTTTTCACATTGGTCTTTGTGTTTTCGAGCTATAAGGTACAACAATCCTCTTCTTTGCTTTGGTCTTCTTATTCTCAAGGTGTAAAAAGTCCTTTTCATGTCGATCTTCTTGTTTTCAATCTACACCCATTCTCTTCGCATTAGTTTTCATGTTTTCAACTTGTAACCCACCTCCTCTTTGCGTTGATTTTCATGTTTTCAAATTGCAATTGTTCTCCTTTTTGCATTAATTTTCATGACTTCAACTATACCCATCCTCCTCTTCATGTTTTCAAGTCGTAGTTGTCTTCGGAGTGCTCTTCATGTTCTCAGGCTACATCCTCCTCCTCTTTGCATTAGTCTTCTTGTTGTTCTTGCTACTAGCCATCCTCTTCTTCACAGTTTGGAAAAGATGAGCCCAAACTACCTAGACCAAACATTTCATTTGATAAAAATGAGCAATGTTTTCATTAACTGGGTCCGTATGGCACCCATAACCAATTGCCACCTTTGCTACCACATTTAAAGTATTGCAAAAAGTGCGCTCAAAGCAACCTTATAATCAAAAAGTGCGCTTCAACCCACCTGGGAAATCCTCTGTTTGGATCCATCTATTCTTTGTAGTTGTTGCTTGCATTTGTTGTGTTCTATACTTAGCTCCCCTTGTTTGACAACACCAACTTGCCTGCTTAGCTGAAGAGCCATCCTTTGAAATTTTGTGATGCTCCAGTGATTTGCTCTCTTGCAGTATTCCCAGCAGCATGTCACTCTGTGGAAGTTTGTCTCCTGAAATAGGGTCACTTTCTGCCCTGCAAGATTTGTAAGTGACTTCTGACACCTGAATCAGAGGTAGAGCATCCATGCAGTGCAGAATTCTGAATAAGCATGGACTTTTTGCCCTTTAAACTGGCCTTGTCAGCCTTGTTTGTCTGACTTCAATATGTATCAAGCTCATCCTAGGTTATTCACTTTCTAAGCTTGAAGGAAATGATGCACCCATTGTATTCTGGTTATGGAGCTGTGCAAAAAAGAGTGTGTCACAAGACTTCATTTTCTCTTGTTGCACACCTGTGTTGCTGGCTCCCAAACATGAAGTGCTTTGTCATAAAAGAAACATGTTGCCACTAAACTTCTCATGGTCCCAATGTCAGTGGCCTGATGTGCAGCTCCATTGTCAGATTCCCCCTACTGGCCCTTGTACCAATCTGCACCATAGGCCAATGATGCATGTCTGTTGTAATTTTCAACCACTCACATCTCAGTCATCAGCTCTACTTACCATAAATCCATTGTGCATACATGCTGCGAGGATTAAACCTTGGTCAAATGGATGCCACTTAAGTCTCCATACAACACCCCCAACCCTAATTCAAATCTCATCACTGGGCTCTGCATCATTCTCTTGTCCCAAAGTCGTACATTCTCATCATAGCTGCCCGTGATTAACATGTTCTAAATTTCTGGGTTGCTCTGGATGCTACAAACCCCCATGTGGTGCCCCTTACAGTTCAAAAAATAGGGGAATCAAAGCCTTGGCAAAGATCCCAAGCACAAAAATGGGAGTCATCTGCTCCTGAGTATAATAACTCTGGATCCCAACAATCATAAGATGTGGTCCAAGTCTCAAACTCATGCACCTCTGCAGATAGAAGAACAACAGTCTTTGCTTGGCCCACATCAACTACTGAAATCAACCCATCAGAATGGCTAAGTGCAATTTGGTTCTTAGACCCTGTGTGACACCAATCAAGTGAAAGACACATAGATAATGAAACAGAAACATATTCCTTCTCTTGAAGCACCACCACTTCAACTCCACCACCATAGATAGGTGCTGCTGCTAGAAGAGAAGCAGGCTCTAATCATAATAGCCAGAATGAAATGGGGTCTCTAGTAAAACCTCAATCTGCTCACAACAACACAACAAACAGCAGCCTGAACAAAATCATTTCCAACAGAAACAGGAAATTGTGAAACTGACAGAAAGCTGGATAGCATCACTGCAGAGAGATGTGAAAAATGAAATTCCCACAAAGTGGTAGAGGAAAGTGCAAACGTTCTTGCAAAGAATAAAGGCCGTAAAGAACCATCAGCACTTGCTTGGCCTAGATATGGCAACAGACCCAGAATCGATCCCCTCGATTTGATGTCAAAGGTTCCATTAGTTTCAATCACCTGGAGTTCCTGAAGTACACGATTGTCCTTTTCCAGAGAGAAAACATGAAGGCCACCAACACAGACAGGGACTGGACCTTTTTGCAGAGTGTATGATGCTGCTATTAGAAGATTCAAATAAGGTGGGATGTTGCAAAATTCAACTGCATCTGCATTGCCCTTGAGCTCTCTACACGGGCTCCATTCTTGCTGCCTGAAATTATGAGACAAAAAGAACACAAGACTGAGTACCATTCAACAGTGAGGAATCTCATAGTGTTTCAGTTCCTGTGACAATGAAGGCATTCAACCTGTACAACGCAAGCACAACACCCGAGAAATTCTGGAAACAAAACCCTAAACCCTAAACCTCAAACATTCTGCACTTCTGAAGACATCTTTGTTAGACTTGAACCCTTCTCCTAGATTCTCAAACCCGGCAGCCAGGTTCTTACAAATGGCCACACCTGAAGAGCCAACAGGGCAACGAAGCAACGAACAAGTGATTAAGAACCCGGGACTCTGCAGTGTAAGTGAAGAAAGCTACTACCTAGTGAAGGGGCACAAAACTCTGCGAGAAGAGCCGCTTTGTCTTTGCCAACAGTTAGTTAAGAGGAAACTGAGCAAGACAGAGAAACAGGTGGAGGCAGAGTCTCAACAGTCTTGCAGTCTCCAGAGTTCAGAGAGACTCGTCCTATTCCTGTTTTGGAACGGATAGGTCAGAATCTGGAAAGAAAGAAAGAAATTTCTGAGAGTGCAATTCTCAAAACCCCGTTTCAGTAAACCCTCAATGACTACATCTTCTTCAGGATTCTGAAAGTCTATGACTTCATGCACATTTGATCTGCATTCTGGGCCAGTTCACCCTATTATCACAAGATGAAGAGAAGAAGAATAGAACCTCAAAAGTCAACAGAACATAAACTCCACTAGCCCAAACAGAAATGGAGGACCATCTACCAGTCCTTGCAGAACTCACATTGAACCATTAGGTCATCAGGATTGTATGGAAGCTCTCACAATTACATTACTTACATGAAAAGCAACAGTGTGTTTTGTCAATGGAAGTTCAAAAGTACACATAGCCAACCATTAAGCCATCAAGGGCCACATGCCACAGTGGTAATTCGTGCTTGCTAATGTAAATTATGCACGCAGTTCAACAAATAAAAAATTCCAGGCCCATTGCATGCATTCTAAGCAATGAGCTTTCAGGTCAAAGTTTGTTCTTGTACACACTCACAATAGTGACACAAGTTATGAAAGCCTTGAACAGATCTAAGGGACGGTTTCAACCTTTGAGAATCAATTGTGCATATGTTCATATAGCTCTCAAGATGCCAAGATTGCTGCAACCCATAAGATAGATCTCATCAGGAACAAAAGAAAAAACTCAATCACTTCAATCCAGATGTTTTTGTGCGATTTCTGGTTTTCTACTGTGAAATGGTTTTCGTTGTTTTTTTTCCTCGCACTTGTTTCTTGCACTCTGATTTCTATTACTATTCTTTTCTTCTTCTTCTTCTTCTTCTTCTTTCTCTTCCTTTCTCTTCGAATTTGTTTTTGGAGCTACATATATGTTTTTGTTGCTCTGGTTTTTCAAACTTGTTTTCTAGACTATTTGTTACCTATTCAGATTTGAGCTGCAAAACAAGGTTCATCATCATCATCATCATCACTCACACCATTCACATCATGGGTCCTTCCACCAAGCTTAAATTGTCAACTCAATAAGGATAATTCACTGATTGCAAGAGAGACAGACAGACAGACAGACAGACAGTTTTGCATAAATTTCTCTGCACAATTTGAAAAGAGTTGTTTTTCTGGATTCAACTGAAAAAGACAATTTTGAAGTGGTGTGTGAGTATTTTGAATCACGAGTGTCTTGCTGCAATTTTACAGCATACAAGTTTGGTTGCACACTTTCAAGAGTATGCCAATTAGATTACTGAATGTTATGTCCAGTTTCAAACTTAGATACATCAGGAGTTCAGAGTAATTTCTTGTCACCTTAAGGAAATCAATGCCATATGTATGTATGTATACGCCCCTCAGCACCAGGCTGCATGCATTTGAAGCTTGTCGCAGACCTTGGAAAAGGAAAGTGGGTTTTTTTTCAACACCCAATTTGTGTGTATGCTTCTTCCTGTGAATCATGTGGCTCTGAGAAGGGCTGCACTGAGAGCAGGTGTGAATCTTGTGCTTGCAGAGGATCACCCTGAAGCCATACTGGCTGAGTTTATAGTATGAAGGTAATGGGACTGATGGTCAGAAGTTGTCGGGCCTTCATGTGTTGGGAGACTTGATTGGATCATTGCTTCTCGCTGTTGCACAGAATTTGCTTGTTGGGTGGTTGGGAGAGATGATGCAGTTTTGATTGTTGTTGAAAATGCCGTTGGAGTGGAAGATTTGCAGCTTGTTGCTGGGCTGGTTGTTGATGCCATGTCATCAGCAGTACCGTCTGTCAATTGTGCAAGTTGATCTGACTGCAAATATGGATCAGCAGCAGCAACAATTGGCTCAAGGTGGACCTGCACTCTGGGAATTGGTAACAGCAGAGTACTACACAGTTGTCACTGATTGGAATCCAGAAAGCTGGGATGATACATTTGGGACATTCCCCGGTATGTATGGAGTTGCACCGGAACGCATTTTGAGTCTGCTGCATGGAACCTCAAGAAAGGAGGCAAAGTGCTGTTTGGGGATCTTGGTGTGCTCATGATGCTTACTCCGATTGTTGCAGCAGATGCTGGTGCTGCTACTGAGGTTGTGACTCCACTGAGCAAGACTCCATGACAAACTCAACTGGCTGGACACAATCGGAAGATCAAGCATTTTCATAGTGATTTTGGGTGTGTTTGAAACAACTTATTACAGAATTGAATAACCCAAGGCACATTTGCTAACTCTTCACAACTAAGAAAGGGGATGAGAGCTTCAAGATAACATAATGAAATGAGTGTGTGATTTAGAGCTTTGTTTTACAACCATCATTACTAATTATTATAAGACTAATTAACTTGCTTATGAAATGAAGTAACCCAAGGCACAATTCTCTAACACTTCATGACTGAACTAAGAGGATGAGAGCTTTGGATGACATAATGATATGCTTGTGTGCTTTAGAGCTTTGCCTTACAACCATCATCACCAATCATCATCATAGCTTGCTACCTTTGGTCTTGAACTTGTTTTTCATCATAGAAGAAATGTTGTCAAGAGGTTTTCATCATCTTGACGTATCTTGCAAGAACTTTGAAAGATGGGTCTTTTGTTTACATGTACGTAATATTATGCTCATGGCGTGAGTCTTTGGTTTGTACTTTAGATATGTTGATCTTTGATTTGAATGTTTCTTCAAAAATCTCTAACCTCGTCAAAATATCCACCTTTGGAGTTAGGAATCTCACTACATCACTCTACAAAATTGCATGAGCTCAACTCAAACATCTTCAAACGATGCAACTTTGGACATAAGAATCTCACCACACTACCTTACAAGTTGCATGCGAATGTTTAGGGACCTTGTCAACTTGCATGCAATTTTTGTGGTCACCTCATTCATCGGATGGACTTCAATCATTGCTTGAAAGAAAGGGCACACAATCTTTAGCACACACCTCTCAAAGATAAAACTAGGTTTCCTACTTTGTTGTTACATTCCCTTTATCTTCACATCAAAAGAAATAGCTACCTTCCCGGAGCTTGGGTGCTCTTTTCAACCTTCCAACCTACCTAAAGGTTGTAGACATGCCAAAAGGACTCTAAATTCACAAATACTACACACAAAACATGCACACAATAACAAAATTTGAGAAGAATGAGATCTATAACTCTATGGGTGATGGAATGTATTGTGTAGGGTAAAGCTCGAGGTAGTGAGCTTTACCAAGTGAAATGCATGCTTTTCAAAACATCCACCTCTTGGCATAGGTAAAATTGCACTTTACAACATGACCTCCAAATACATTAAAAGAACCAAACCAAGTCCTTATATGAATGCAACAAAAAAATCCATGTTACACAATCAATATATACAACAACTTATATACCATCATGAAATGAAAAACTATTGTTGCAACAAACTAGCAACATATAATATCAACAAGCATCCCAAAAAGTCAAAAAAACCTTGGTAGGAAAATAAATATTTAGGCTAAACAACTTCTCCTATGCACTATTCCTCCACAAGCACACCAAGAACCCTTTTTTTCCTATGTGAAATTTCACACTATTGCAAAATTTTGGATTTTTTTTCTGGGTTGCAAATTCAATGATTTTAGAAAAATTTACCAGAATTAGAAAAAAAAAACTCTAAAAAATCTCTAAAAGTCACCTTATTTATATACATGGTTCAAGTTAGTAGCCAAAAGTATATAAGGATTTTAGAAAATTTTCCTTTCATTTTTAATAGCCAAATTTGGCTATGTAAGCTTATGATTACCACCTTGGTTACATCACAAAATTGGGAAAATTGTAAATTTTTTGAAAAAAACATTGATGCTGAGGTTTAAAAAAATAAATTGCTGAGAAATAGATCTAGATTTTAATTCTTTTTTTTATAATTTATTTTCCAATTTCCATCACAAGCTATGAAAGTTGGTTTTGTGGGAGGGAGTCCTCGTGAACGTGTTTTCTATCCATG
>Ga0116231_10013985_pt1 | contig 11004 bp, 6 predicted proteins | sample S1TSphgellanicum_2_FD_89695 | JGI IMG/M metagenome (GOLD analysis project Ga0116231, IMG submission 89695) | Host-associated microbial communities from peat moss isolated from Minnesota, USA - S1T2_Fd - Sphagnum magellanicum MG | ecosystem: Host-associated > Plants > Peat moss > Unclassified...
AAAAAAAAAAAAAAAAAAAAAAAAAAAAAAAAAAAAAAAAAAAAAAAAAAAAAAAAAAAAAAAAAAAAAAAAAACTGAATAGAACCATTAGTGCGGAAACAAATAATTGAAATAATAAAGAAAAAAACAGTTTTGGGATTTCCTATATATACTTGAAGACTAACATGATTTTTGTGAACTTTGCATGACTCATGATTTCTTCATTGGTTTAAGAACATGGATCATGATGGTACTTGCATAATTATAGTTTCAAACCATCTCACATCCACATTTATCACTTCAAACTCCCAAATTCTATTTGTGGTTCCAACAATATATAAAATCTGGTGTTTTTTCGATCCCCATTCGTGCGTGTTTCAGCTCCAATTGGTTTGGATCAGAATTAAAACTTATTTGAACTGCACATAACAGTTCTTTCATTTTTTTTGTTGAAGACTTTTGTTGTTGTTGATGAATGGTACAAGATTTGAGCTTCTTATATATAAACATTGCACAATTGACATGCCACACAATTCATGCTTTGAATCCATAATACAAATTTCTTCAATGTCCCCAAACACAGTTGTAAAGTAGAGCAGAGTAGAGTAGAGTAGAGTTGAGTTGAGTTGAGTTGAGAGGCTTCATCTTAACATGAGTTCATTGACAAAAAAATAATTTCCACACCTCAGTGAACTACAATTACAATGTAATTCTGGTTCATAAATTGTACACACTGGTTTGTTCTTTGGGTCAATTTTGTGATGCAGCCAAAGTGGCTATGATCCACAGAAAGATTTAGCCAAATTTGGCTACAAGCTAAATATGAAGTAATTTTTAATAAAAAACCTTTCTATATTTTTTGCTGGCTACATGAAACCATATATACAAGTCTAGATTTTTTTCTTAAATTTTGATCGAATTCTAGCTATTGGAAATCACAAAAAGCACTTGATTTTAGCACTTTTAATTTTTAAGATAGCTTTTTGGCTATATATAGCCAGAAAAAACAAGGCGGCTCATGTGAAGTGGAAATAGCTCTAGTACTAAGCAACTCAAATGTTCCATAAGTCGGATCAACACTAAGAATAACTCACAATATTTTTCACTTATAACTAATTATTGAAGCTTCCCACAAGCTTTCATCACTAGGCTTACATTTCATAAACTTGAGCATCACAATTACAAAAATAAATAAAAATAAAATGCTTCACATATATATATGCAAAAATATTAAGGTCTGGAGTTGCAGATTATGCCATTTTCTTGATCACATTATATGACATAACTTTCCAGTGATGATCAAACACTCATAATAGTAACCAAAATCTTTTGTTGAGCATGATTTTTTTAAAAAAATTGTTGAATCCACCACCCCAGAGCAGCCTTTTTTTATTGCTGAAATTTCACCATAAAGGAAAATTCAAAATTGAAAATTGAATAAATGATGCAATTTCGGAGGTTTTCAATTGCCAGAATTGAGGGAAAGAAATACTAAAACTTGCCAAATTTTAGAAGGATGATTAAAGTTTTGTAATTCATATCTGGTTTATAGGTTTATAGCCAGATCTGGCTAAATCCTCCTGAGAATGATTGCTAGTTTAGCCATAAACAAAAAATCTTAAACAAATACACTGCCCCCGACCTTAATGTCATGAAATGGTCTGACCCTCGCCCCTTATGTTGAGTGCATCAGCTGGCTTGCTTTAGTGGGTTCAATTGGCGGCGTCTTCCTCAACACAATGGGCAGGGACTTCACCATTCCTTAGTAAGCCCTAAACCCATCAATTTCTGATCCATCGGTCTTGTAAGGCAGCCATTCATTAGTGTTGTTTTCCTCATAAACTACCCCCACCAGCTTCAACTTTTGCAAGCAGATGGAGAATCTTGGTACTAGGCTATTTGATGCACAAAATCTGCAGCAAGTCCCCCTCACATACAACAGACTAGAAACAACAACAACAGAAAGTTCTGTATGTTGTTCCTCTTGGCTTTCGGTCACCAAGTACACCTAACAAGCTGGCTTGTATAGTAAACAACATTCATTCAGCTACACTTGATTGATCTTGCTGCTGTTCTTTATACCAACTTTTTATCTCAGATCTGCAGTGCGGGACACCATTCCATGATCTCCATCAAAACCCTTTCAGTACAACACAAAAAGTCACAAAACTTTCCAAATTCTCTTATCAGTTCTACCACCTTCTACACCAGAGGATTCAAAGCAATCCTTCACTGTGAACTTGACACCACTCACAAAACCATCAAGAATATAATGCAGTAGATTTTCAATGCTTAAAACGCTCAGCTGTTTTCTCTCTTTTTTTGTTTTTTTTGGGGCCTTTTAAAGCATTTTGCAATCAGTCAATAAGCAGATATAAAACATGATCACAATCACAATCTCATTGCCCTGGAATGTTTGATAAGAATGTGCATCAATGCACCATCTCTTCTAGTATGCTTCATGCCTCACCATACTATCAGCATGTTAACAAAACAGGGTAGCTTTCTCTTGAATGAAATCCTTGTTCATGAAAACCTGAGCCAATTTTAGTTGGACAAAGAAGAATTTTTTTCCTCCTTTTCCTTCCACACTTTACTACTGCCATCATTGATATGGTCATCAAGATGTACTTTTGGAAGTGGAAGCCATTGCACCTGCTTGAGTCTACATGTTGGGTCCATGGCAAATTGCTTGGGTGGTTCTCTGATTTTATTATAATCAATGTTGGAAGGTTCTCCAGTTGGGAGTCATAGAGCTGACAATGCAATTTCAAGGTATTGCAAACCAAATTGCAACTCGTAGCTTCAAGGCAATTGGAATCAAAACCAAACCCGAGACTTGTGTGGCTTCAAGGCAATTTGAATCAAAACCAAACCCAAGACTTGTGAGGTTTCAAGAATTGAGCTTGGACCTGGATCCAATTAAGAAAACTGGGGATTATTATTTTTTGGAATCAGATCTGACACCAACCTACTACCATAAACCAGGTTTGGGGTATCTTAATGTATAGATTTTTGAACTTGAGCTTGTAGCTTTTGGCCCTGTTGAGCTTTCTTCATTGCAATTGAGCTTCTCTTTCTCTTATGAGCCCTTTGAGTTGATCTTTTCACTTTCTGATCCCATCAAGTTTTCCAATCCCTTACTTTTCTCCTCCTCTCTTTCTACTTCCCTCTTTCTTCCCAATTTTCCTTGAGGCCTTCCTTTTTGGTTACACACATACACATTAAAAAACTCCATATTTTGTCATGTATTTTTAATACAATCAGCATTTTATTTTTGTGGGACGAATTAGTCATTCTAATAAATAACCCTAAACCCAAACTGGAACCTGAACCTTCTACCCTTTAAAAAGTGGAAAAACCGTCGTACACCAAATACCATCATATTTATGAAAGAAACCCAAACCTTCTCTGGAGGTTTTTGCATATTTCACAATCTGTTCAGAACTTACCCGGAGGTTCCATAAATTTTCTTTTAAAATTTCTAACACCCGACCACAAGGTTCTCTGAAAACCCAAGAACAGCCTGGTTTATAACCTCCAATTTTGGTTTTTGCAAATAACCTCTGGTTCCAGGTTTCTTGGGGGGAAAAAAAATCAATAACCCAGTGGGTTTCATGAAAGAAAACAGTGATTCGTGTAGGTTCTTTGATTCTTCTGAGAACCTTGGTTACATTACAGGTCAAAACCAATCCTTCCTTCGAAGTAGGATGGGTTATAACACGACATGTTACCCCTTGTGAACTCAGTTGTGGTTTTTGAGTTTTCAATGAATGGTGCACTGGTGGGTGCTGGTTCACATAATCCCCTCTTTTGGATCAGTCTTGATGATTTGAAATCATCATGTACATGCTTTTCCTTGATTTTGGACATCCATTTGTATTATGTAAACATATTGCACTTTCAAAGTTGTGTATGCCTGGGAAGCGATTGCTATCAATGCCTTGTACCTTGTGAATGGAGAGCCTGAGATTGAGGTCCAGGGCAGAAGGCACTAACAACAACAATGCCTTCCCCGTTGTTACAAGTGTTGTGCATGTAAATGGTTTAGGACTTCCACTCTCTGTAAGTGTTTAATATCCATCTATGTTTGCGTAAGTTGCTTAAATGTTAGGCTTATTTATTCACTAGTAACACCAAGTTTGTTAAAACACAAGAGTTTGGAAGGAAAACAAATTGCAAAAAAAACTCAAAATCTTATTCCTACGATTGCTAGGGGAACATAGCAAAATATGAAAATTTTAATGTCCACCATTTCTTTCTTTTTTCCTCTTAGTCCTCCTCTTGATCTTCATCGTGGGTGTTTTGCAAGCTATAGTAGACACAAGCTATAGTTATAGAAAGATGTCACAAAAGTCGTGCTCCACATGAATCCTTTGCACATTTAAAAATAGATTTTAGATTATTTTGTCAAAACTTTTTGCACATTTCAAAGTAGATCATGCTACTTTGTTAGGATTTTAGGATGAAAGTTGAAATTATGATTGTTAATTTTTTTCTTCCAAAAAGTCAATTTTAATTTTTTAAAAAAACCATTAAACATTATTTTTTCACTTTAAATATTATTTGGCAAGGTAGTTTTCAAAGCTACCTATGGGTATTGAAGTGGACATTTATTGTTGCCTCAATATATCACATATTTTGTGTTAGTCATTGTTGAATAAATGTGAAAATTTCAAAGTGTGCAATTTTGCCAAGTTTACATTTCATCTAAAAAATTTATCATAATTTTGAATCATATAAAAATATGTTAACTACTTTAGATTTTAGTTTTTTGTATAATAAGATACAACTTTGATTTATGTCACGTACATTACATCCCATTTACATGTGGTAAAAGGCTTTTGAAAATTTGAAATTATGAAACATACTTTGAATTTTTAAAAACTTTGAATTCCATAACTTTTAAATTGTAAGTACCCTTTTGAGTGTGGGTGTCAGGTAGACACATTTTTAAAGATTAAAATTGCTTTATTAGAGGAGTCCTTTACCCTAATCCTTTGCAAAATTGATTGTTTTTAACACAATTAGTGTTCAAGTTCAATAAACCATTATTAAAACCAAAACCTAAATTAAATATAATGAATTTTTAATTAAAAATTTTCAACATACATTTTAGTCATTTAGTACAACTTGGAATGATTAACATAACTTTAGAATGTCAAGAAGAAAATATATGTAAAATTTTAAATAATTTTTAGCATTATCCAACATCATTTTTGGTTCCTTTGAACATATTTGCACCCATTGTAGCTTGTAGATTCCTTTTTACATGAATGTATGGCATTTCATTATGGTGGGTTTTGGATTTGTGTATAATAAAGCTATACAACTCTTATAAAACTTTGCAATGGAAATGCATTTCTATAATGATTTCTTGTTTATACCATTTTCATGAAAAGATACATTGTGAAAATGAAATATTTTCATGTTTTGCTTCCCTACAAAAACTCCATCAATTTGTTTTCCAAAAATAATGATTCCTCAAAACCAAAGTTACTACATTCATCATAAATTTATAGGTTTTATGGGTTCATCCAAATTCATATGTTTGTATTGTTTAATCATCAGATAACTATTGAAGAATCTTGCATTCTTTAAACCCTAAATCCTACACATAGCAACAATAATGATCGCTTGAAGGTGTTTAGAAAAAAAAAGATAAATAATTTTAACACCAAATTTGGGGCTAAACTAAATTTCATACCCCATTGAAACCCAATGTACATTTTATCTTTGTTTTTTGAAATCTCATCCATTATGTGACCAAATACTGCTTTTTAAAATTTTATGAATAACTTTAATGTGTGAATAATTTTTTCCTTGAATTTGATTTTTTTGGGGCACATTTGAACATAAGGAGGTTCTAAGTGACACAATTATTGAAATAATTGCTTGAGGTAAGTATCCACTACAATTTTGATCATGTTGTGTTCATTATTATTATGTTTATATGTCATTCTTTGATTAGTTTTAACTTACAATGTATGATTTTTCTATTTTAAAAATTATAAAAACATGTTCCCCATGGATTGTTTTGTTTCTTTAAGAAAATTTTCTATTCCTTGAGCCATTTGACGTGATAAAGACAATGTAAAAATAACATCTCTTCGGAGTTGTGGTGTGGATTTTTCGCATGCATTACATTATCATGTACCTATCATTTAAGGAAAAACATTGCAATGGAATCATCATATGTCATTTCAACAATCCAAGAAAGGATAAGAAGATGCAAAACCCTTACATCCTCCATTTTGATTACCTCAAAGTGGGTCATGGGGAAGCATAAAGATGTGTTTATACTTATGTGCAAAAAAATGTGGTGCAAAAATAATTCAATAGAAATCCTAGGTGCCCATGACATGAATAAGACCAATCAACACATGTGATGCATTGTAACAAAGGTAATTCGTTGTTTTTTAATTTCATTGCATGGTTTTGGTTCATTTGTATGCTAAAAATTGATTCCTTATATGATTTTTAGGTCCCCCAACAAAACAACCATTATAATTGCAATGTCTATTTCTTGTGTTATATAAAGTTCTATGTCAAGCAAATGCCTTTGGATTTCAAACTTGCCAGAAATTGAGGTTCCCATTTTGTGAAATATTTGAAAACTTGAACTAATTTTTGTAATATTTTGAAATGTTTGGCAACATCTTTCATATACAACTTTTGTTGTGTGTAATTGACTTGATTATGGTTCAATTTTGCTCAAGTCTTTGAAAATGAAAAGTGAGTACAATTCAAGAATTGTTGAAAAGCCTTTAGCAAAGTGATTTGGTAAATTTAGATTTTTATGTTTTCAATGCATCTTTGGATGCATTTGAAGGTGTTTGTCCCAAACCTTCAAACCTTCATAACTTTCAAAAAGCACCTTTGTTTGGCAATGCAAGTTCACTATGTTATAACTTTCATTTTAGGGTTTTCTAATGATCTAAAGATCATGGAATTTGAACACATCCTCTCAAACCTCACTTAAATAATGAATATTCCTTGGAAATGTCGATTCCCAAAAGGAAAACACAACATCCACAAATATTGGGAATATTTTTTCTTGATTCCTAGATATTTGTCACTTTGTGTGAAAATGTGTTTTGTTGTCCTTGGCTTACACCATGGCCCCATTTCTTATCAAATGCTTAATTTGTTTCTGAGAAGGACATTTCCTAGTCATTATTAACAATTAATCATGAGCCCAACTTAAGGTCGTGACATTCTCTCCCCACTAAAAAAAAAACAAATGTTGGTTGAACCTAGTTAATTATTATTAAATTTACCTTTACTTGTTTGTTCTTTTTTCATTGTTCAAAGAATTATGTAGTGAATCTTTTTGTAAAAACTTGAAACTTTGATTTGAAATAAAGGTGTAAAGTTGTTTGCTCTATCTTCAACCATATAAGGTGGATGTCAACCCCCATTAGAATTTTATTAACATGAAAATAGCTCAAATACCCATAATATGTATCATATGTTCAACAAATCAAATATAAATGGTCTTTATTTTCTTTTGGGTTTTCACCTTATGTATATATATATTTATCATCTACAAATAGTGCATTTAATATGGTGAAAAAAAAAGGAGAATATGATACAAATGAGGAATAAAAGGAATCTTAATGATTAACAAAGCATTTGAAAACAATATGTGAATACAACAAAAACTTTGAGAAAACCTAAAAAGGATTATAAGGATAAAAATATAACTTGAGAAACACTAATTGGAAGTTCAAACCCTAAAATCAGGATTTTTTTAAAAAAAAACACAAAAAAGAAAATATAGTCAACTTATATTAAAAAATCAACCATGATGAACATCATTAATCTCCAAAAAGTTGCAATGTTATATGTGAGAAAAAATGACATATGAATTGTTTAGGTTAAGAAATATAATTTGTCATTTATAAATTGAAGTTTGCCCCCAAAAAAAAATCCTTAAGCATTTTGAACCTTAGGATTTTAGAAAAACATTTTATAACTTCTTTCCATTTAGTTTTAGGTTTGGATGTTACTAAATAACAAGAACAACACTAGGATGTTGGGAATGCCAAAATTTTGGATTGGAATTGCATGGATTGCATAAGAAGGCAAAAATCATCTCTCCACTTGCATTGGGAATGACGATAGAATAACAACGGGAACATCAAAATGAATGATGAAATGATAGAAAAGGTGAAAAGATGACAATTGTAATGTTAGGAAAATCATTGTCCATTGTGAGAATTGGTGTTCCATTGTATCCTTGATTCTCTTTTATGTTACATTGTCCTCAAAGTTGTCCCATTGCTTGACATTTTATCATATTCCCCTTCTCATTGTCCTCATTGCTATTCAATGTTTTATTAAAACAAAAAATTCTTTCTCCCCAACAATCCTTTAACTTGTCCCACTTCCTTGTCATCATTTTTCACCCCTTGAATCACCCTCCATACCCTTGAGACCATTGTTTTTTCCTTATAAGTGATATGATGATTGTCTTGCTTTCTCATCATTGTTTTGTTGCCTCTTTTATCATCCCCATTAGCATCCTTCAACTCCTACCACCTCATTTTAGTTTTTGTCATCTTTATCATTAATTTGTTGGTGATCCCATTGTTGTTATCACTAACCAATAGATTTGGGCGGCCTCCAAAAAAATTGTGTTGCCCACCACATATATATTTTGAGCAACTTGCCATAGGAAATTTTTATTGCCCTTTGTTATTTTTTCCCTCACCTTTTAGTATTATCAACTTTGTAGCTATTGTTTAGGGCCATCATCCCACCCCCCACCCCAATGTTTAGCCATCCTACACCTTGATTGTCATCATCATCACATTTCCTATGGTTGGACATATGACCTTTGCCTACCCATCATTTTATTCCATTGTTTGGTTATTCCATCACCTTGCTTGTCATGGCTATTCCCACCATCATCCATTCCATTTTCCCCCCATAATTCTCACCCTATCTATCATCTTGCCATCATCCTTTTCATGTTGATATTTCCTCAATGTTTTCCCAATTGTCATATGAATTAGATTGGGATACTTGAAGTAGATGAATTTTTTGATTCAACACATCTTGTCAACATTCATCTTGGGATGTCCCGGTGGTAACCACATAGTATTCCAATTAGTTTTATGCTTTCCTTAAGGTTATGTGTGTGGTTGTTCATTTAGTTTTTACCCCCCTGGGGTACCCATTTGTTGCACATAAAAAAAAAGGGCTTTTAATAAATTATTTGGGGCATAATTTGTATCCTTTATGTTTTAGGTCAAATCACATAAAGTAAAATATTTGCTCAAGAGACATACATAGTAGACTACTGAAAAAATCAATAGATTCACAAAATTTGAAACAAATGCATAGAGTAAAGCCAATTGCAACCAAAGTAGTTCTCACTTGAGAAGGTTGATTGGAACCAGCTCAGTTGAATTATATAGATAAGAATGGTCATAGGATTTAGGTTTTAAGGTAACCATAGGTAATCAAGCAAATGCTCAAGGAGATTCTAGACATCCAACTAGCCACTCACAAAGCAAGTGCATACTTGAATTTAGAATGTAGAACTTTGGTTCTCATCCCAATCTACCAATCCCAATCTCCTACAACCCCACCATTGGCATGCATAGTATGCAAAGTTTGATTTAGATTGTAGAGCATCTATTTTGGAATGTGCAAAGCTCTCTATATATATAGATTGTGTGATGTTATTATTGGGGGCTACATCTCAAGTTGGGTAGGGAGAATTTGGAAGCAAAACTTAAACCTTCAAATTGCTTTGGACTTGATTTTTTTGAAAGCCTTCATGAAAAAAGAAAAGAAAAAATCCAATTCATAACTATGTGCTAGATGCTAGAGGGTTTTTAAGTCATTTTTTGGTTTGTTTTTTATAAAGTGATGGGGGGTGTGTGGATAGGTGCAAGATTAAATGCCTTGTGTTTAGTTGAATGCTTGGGCAACTAGCTAAAAGCTTCTTACTTAGATGAAAACTTGCATATCCTTCCAAATGTGACTGCATGGAGGCAGAGTATTCTCCTAGGGTTGTTGACTAGGGTTACACCCCTGTTGGTGGTTGTTTAGGGTTTAGGGTTTGAATTTATTTTCTGGGATTTTATGAGGAAATCTTTAAGAGTGAAGTGGTGCGGTGCCTCATTGCTCGGACTCAAAGCACTCAAAGATTTTTTTTGGGTGCATGACATTCCCAAAAACGGGATTGGAATAGACTTGGCTACCACCTCATCTTAGGCTCCTTATTTGGGAAATGCCCCAATAATCCATGGGGCCTTGCCCAGCCCTACACATTTCTCTTGCTTTTTTGCCTTCCCAGTTGAGTGTTGGGCAGGATAGGTTTTAAAATTCAAAACAATAATTTGCCAATGCTTTTATGTGGGGTAACATCCTCCTCGAGTGGGGGGCATTCCAAAAAGATGCACCCCCTCGGCTCCACCTTGGGTGGGTCGTTATGCACGGTAAAGCCAAGCCCATGGCCATGGCCTCAGCCAAGCCCACGGCCTCAGCCAAGCCCACGGCCATGGCCTCAGCCAAGCCCACGGCCTCAGCCTTTATTTACCTTCCACAAAAAGATGGTCATGCTTGGTTATGAGTGCCCTAGGGTTCTAAAGAGGAGCTGATGATGATGATAAGATTCTCATGTCTTTTTTATTACTATGCAGGTTTTCACCCAAGTGAAGGAGCGAGAGCGAGTGAGGAGTGAGCTCGCCCATGGGGCCAGCCAAGTTGGGGATAAGCTAATGGGCTGGCAAAGGAACAGAAATGCAAGGATTTCAGGGGATTCAAGTGCAGCCAGAGAGGTGAGAGAGAAGACCTGTTCAAACCAAGTAGGCCAGAAAAAAGAGAAAAAAATTCAAAAAATGTTTTTTCAAGTCATACCTATCAAGAAGAAGCTCGTCCTCTCCATCATTTCCTCCTATCCTCACTTCTCAGCAGCATTTTGGGGAAGTTGATCATTGTCAGTCAAATAAGCAGGTTGCAAATTGCAATGGGTGGCTGGGCCTGGTCAGGCAGCCCAATCGAAGAAGA
>Ga0116231_10013986_pt1 | contig 11003 bp, 7 predicted proteins | sample S1TSphgellanicum_2_FD_89695 | JGI IMG/M metagenome (GOLD analysis project Ga0116231, IMG submission 89695) | Host-associated microbial communities from peat moss isolated from Minnesota, USA - S1T2_Fd - Sphagnum magellanicum MG | ecosystem: Host-associated > Plants > Peat moss > Unclassified...
CGAAACGGGCGAGATCGTCGCCTCGGTGACCGTCGTGATGGATGTCACCGCACGCCATTTAGCCGCTGTGCGACAGGCTTTTCTGATCGGTCTCCAGGATTCCTTGCGGGCCTTGAGCGACCCCGCCGAGATCCTCACCACCGCGGCCACGCTTCTCGGCCGTCATCTCGGCGCAGCGCGGATCGGCTATACCGAGATGCAGCCGGACGGTGACACCGTGCTGATCACTAATGGTTACGCGGATGGCGCGCCACCCGTGAACGGTGTGTTTCCGCTGGCTAGCTTGGGGTCCTACCATGAAGCGCAGATGCGGCAGGGCCGGACCCTGGTATTCGAGGACGCGCAGACGGACGATCGCGCCGCCCGCGAACTCGGACTCGCACTCGGCACCCGCGCTCACGTGTCCGTCCCGCGGGTCCGTGATGGCCGCTACACCGGCTCACTCTACGTCACTGACAGCAAACCTCGCGAGTGGAGTGCGGCGGACATCGCGCTGATCGAAGAGGTCGCGGGTCGTGTCTGGGATGCGGCGGAACGCGGCCGGGCGGAGGCCAGGCTGCGCGAGAGTGAGGAGCGTCTCGAACAACAAGTGCGGGAACGCACGGCGGAGCTGATGGCGACCGAGGAGACCTTGCGTCAGTCGCAGAAAATGGAGGCGGTCGGCCAGCTGACCGGCGGCCTCGCGCACGATTTCAATAACCTGCTCGCGGGCATTACGGGGAGCCTGGAACTCATGGCGAGGCGGATCGAGCAAGGCGACGTGACTCAGCTCAACCGCTACGTGCGGCTCGCACGGGAAGCCGCGCAGCGCGCGGCGTCGCTGACTCATCGCTTGCTGGCGTTTTCCCGCCGGCAGACACTGGATCCAAAACCCACCGACATCAACCAACTCGTCTGCGGCATGGACGAATTGATCCGTCGTACGGTAGGTCCCGCGGTGGCGCTGCAAATCATCCGTGCGCCCCGCTTGTGGACGGTCCGAGCAGATCCCAATCAATTGGAGAATGCCCTCCTGAATCTGTGCATCAACTCGCGCGATGCCATGCCGCATGGCGGCCGCCTGGCGATTGAGACCGGCAATCGCGTACTGACCGACATCGAAGCGAAGGAGCTGGAACTGGAGGCGGCAGAATATGTCTTGCTCAAGGTCGCGGATACCGGCGGCGGCATGACGGCGGACGTGATCGAGCGCGCCTTCGACCCGTTCTTCACCACCAAACCGATGGGCGAAGGCACCGGCCTTGGGCTCAGCATGGTCTATGGTTTCGTCCGCCAATCCGGCGGCCAGGCGAAAATTCACTCAGAGCCGGGCAAGGGTACTGAGGTTTGCCTCTATCTGCCCCGCCACCTCGGCAGCAACGAAATACCCGAGGCGTCGTCACAGCCGAGCGAATCGCTTCGCGGCGCCGGCGAGACGGTGCTGGTGGTGGACGACGAGTCTACCGTGCGCACCCTGATCGATGAAGTGCTGAAGGAGCTCGGGTACAAGGTTCTTCAGGCAGAACTGGGCGCCGGCGGTCTGCGAATACTCGAGTCGAGTGATCGTGTGGACCTGCTCATCACGGACGTCGGTCTGCCCGGAGGTATGAACGGCCGGCAACTCGCCGACGCGGCCCGGGTGACGCGCCCGAACTTGAAGGTTCTGTTCATCACGGGTTACGCGGAAAACGCTGTCATCGGCGCCGGCCATTTACAACCCGGCATGCACATCTTGACCAAACCTTTCTCCATGGAAACGCTAGGATTTCGTATCAAGGAAATCATTGCGAACTGAACCGGCGGTTCAACCGCGCCGAGGCATGGCGCTAAACCATTGAACTGTCATATCATTAACCAATCCCACCTCCCGTGGCAGCGTCCGCGGGCACCGACATTAGGATATACCGCAATGCATGACAGCCAGCCAGAAGCCGCTTTGAAAACACTGTTTCTCCAAGCCCCTTCTTTCGATGGTTTCGATGGCGGCGCCGGTTCGCGTTACCAGGCCAAACGCGAGGTCAAGTCGTTTTGGTACCCGACCTGGCTCGCACAGCCGGCGGCGCTGGTCCCGGGTTCCCGCGTACTCGACGCACCCGCGGACGAATTGAGCGTCGCCGCGAGCCTGGAGATTGCAAGCCAATATGAACTCGTGATCATGCACACGAGCACGCCCTCCTTCCCCACCGATGCCAAATTCGCGGAGTTGCTCAAGGAGGTCAATCCGGCGATCAAGATCGGACTCGTTGGCGCCAAACCGATGGTCGATCCTGATGGCTCTCTGAACGCGACCAAGGCCATCGACTTCGTCTGCCGCGAGGAGTTCGACTACACCTGCCTGGAAGTGGCGCAGGGCCGTGATCTCAAGGAGATCAAAGGACTCTCCTATCGGGACGATACCGGCCGCAACGTGCATAACCTGCCGCGCGCGATTCTCGAAAACATGGACGAACTGCCGTTCGTCGCGCCCGTTTATCGGCGCGACCTCAAGATCGAGAATTACTTCATCGGCTATCTGAAGCATCCTTACGTGAGCCTGTATACGGGCCGCGGCTGCCGCTCGAAATGCACATTCTGCCTCTGGCCGCAGACCGTCGGCGGTCATCGCTATCGGGTGCGCTCGGCCGAAAATGTGCTTGCGGAGATCCGCTGGATCAAGGAGAACATGCCCGAGGTCAAGGAGATCATGTTCGACGACGATACCTTCACGGACACCTCCAATCTGCCGCGGGTCGAAGCGATCGCCCGCGGCATGGGCGAGCTCGGCCTCACCTGGAGCTGCAACGCCAAGGCGAACGTCCCTTACAAGACTTTGCAGGTCATGAAGGAGAACGGTCTGCGCCTGCTGCTCGTGGGCTACGAATCGGGCGACGACCAGATTCTGCTCAACATCAAGAAGGGCCTGCGCACCGATATCGCACGGCGCTTTACCGAGGACTGCCGCAAACTCGGCATCTTGATCCACGGCACCTTCATCCTCGGCTTGCCCGGCGAGACCAAGGCGACGATAGCGAAGACCATTAGCTTCGCGAAGGAGATCAATCCGCACACCATCCAGGTGTCCCTTGCCGCGCCCTACCCCGGCACCTCGCTCTACAAACAGTCGGTCGAGAACGGCTGGCTGCAGGAAAACGATGCGGTTAACCTGGTCAATGACCAAGGGGTACAACTCGCGGCAATCAGCTATCCGCATCTGTCCAAGGACGAGATTTTCCACAGCATGGAAGTGTTCTATAAAAAGTTCTACTTCCGGCCGGGCAAGATTTGGGAAATCGTGAGGGAAATGCTCGGTAGTTGGGAGATGCTGACGCGGCGCCTGCGCGAAGGCGTCGAATTCTTCCGTTTCCTGCGCACGCACGGGGCTTGAACCGGCAATCGGAAACGAGGGGCTGGCACGATGAGCATCCTGGGGTGGCTTCCGGCTGTGATAGCGGTCGGCAGCTTGAGTGTGGCGGCCGCCTACGCGATGCTCGCCGTGATCGCCGCCGTCGTTTGGCGTCTGCCGCGCCGCCCCGTCTTGCTCGCCGCGCCGCCCCCCGTCACGATATTGAAGCCTCTGTGCGGCGCCGAACGCGGCCTCTACGCCAATTTACGCACCTTCTGTCAACAGGATTACCCGAAGTTTCAAATCGTCTTCGGCATAGCCGACGAGACCGATCCCGCATGCGCCGTGGCGCAGCGGCTGCGCGCGGAATATCCGGCCGTCGAGATCGATGTGGTCATCGATCCGCGGATCCATGGCAACAACGGCAAGATCAGCAACTTGATCAACATGCTCCCGGCAGCGCGCCACGGCCTGCTGGTGATTTCGGACAGCGACTGCGCCGTCGGACCCGATTATCTCGATCGCGTCACCGCGCCGCTGCAGAACCCAGCGGTGGGCTTGGTCACTTGCCTGTACCGCGGCATACCGGCGCGGTCCATTTGGTCGCGCATCGGTGCAATGTACATCAATGAGTGGTACGTCCCGCAGGTACTGCTCGCCTGGCTGTTCGGACACGAAGGCTATGTTTCGGGCCAGACGATTGCGCTGCGTCGCGCGACCTTGTCGGCCATCGGCGGCTTCGAGGCTCTGGTCGATCACCTCGCCGAGGACCATCAGATGGGGCTGCTCGTGCGCGCCTTGGGGCTGCGCATCGTCCTCTCGCCCTACCTGGTCTTGGGGGACTTCCATGAACAGGATCTGCACGCTGTGACGCGTCACGAGTTGCGCTGGATGCGCACCTTGCGCACCTTGGCGCCGCGCAGCATGCATTGGATCTTCGTGACATTCAGCCTTCCCCTCGCGCTCGCGGGCTTAGGGCTCGCGGCCACGCGCCCACCGATCACGACCTTGGCCTGGGTGCTGTTCGGGCTGACCGTCGCGGCGCGTTTCGCGGTGCATCTCATTCATCGTTGGCACCGCGATCGCTCCCTGCTCACGGACTTGTGGCTGGTGCCGGCGCGCGATCTTCTGCTCTGCTGGGTTTGGTGGCGCAGCATGTTCAGCTCCCACGTCAGCTGGCGCGGCAGTGAATTCGTCGTCAACGCGGATGGCACGATGCGCCGGATCTCCTGAGCCTTGAAAATAGCGGCCTATATCGGCGGCATCCTCGGCTTGACCTTGCTCATCGTTTTGTTCGTGCGCGGGGATTTTGGCGCGATCCTGCACACGCTCAGCCTTGGCGGCTGGAATCTGCTCTGGCTGGTGCCCTATCGCGCCGGATTTTTCCTGCTGTTCGCCCTCTGCTGGCTGACCTTGTTGCGGCCGGCGGATCCGGCACGGCGCGTCGGCTTGGGCTATCTGTTTTGGGTGACGAGCGTACGCGATGCGGTCGACCGCTTGCTCCCCGTGGCGAGTGTCGGCGGCAGTGTCGTCGGCGTGCGCATGGTCCGCTGGCGCGGCATTGCGGCGGCTCCGATCGCGGCGAGTGTGCTCGTTGAAATCATATTGACATTGATCGTGGTGTATTTATTCGTTGCCCTGGGACTCGTGCTTTCGCTCGACGGCAACAGCACGGAGCCGGCATTCCGGCGGCTGTTGCTGGGCTTTGCCCTGAGTGTGCCGATCCCGGTGGTAACGGTGCTGCTGCTGCGGTATGGTTCGGTCGCACAGCGTTTGCACCGGCTGTTGCGGCCACTGTTGGGCGATACCATCCCGAGCCGGGAGGCGGCGTCGTTCGACCACGAAGTCCGTTCGACATTGCGCCGCTACTTGCGCTGCGTGATTGCGGCCGTACTGCAATTCCTGGCATTGCTGTCCGGTGCGTTCGAGATTTGGTTTGCATTGCGACTATTCGGGCATCCCATCGGGGTCCAGGCGGCGATCATTTTGGAGAGCATGACCCAGGCCGTCCGCCATATCGCGTTCGTCGTGCCGGGCGCCCTCGGGGTACAGGAAGCGGGCTTGATATTCTTCGGACACAGCTTAGGTATCGACACCGAACTGGCCCTCGCCATTTCCATGACCAAACGGATGCGGGAGGTGCTGTGCGGCCTGCCGTCCTTGCTTTCCTGGCAATGGTTCGAGGGGCGGCGCCTGCACGGCGCGCTGCGGCACCCGTCGTGACGGGGGCATGCATCGTGGCGCGTCACCGCCTGCGCCTCGCGGGCCTCGCGCTGGGTCTGCTGTTCGTCGTGGCGCTGCCCACGCGAGCGTTGCAGGCCGATCCGGCAAACGACCAGAACCCAGGGGGTGGGGTAGTCCGACCGGCGGCGCCGAGTGACACCGCTGCGCCAACCACGGCGGCCACGGCGGATGCTCCGGCGACCACCGGCAGCAAGTCGCAAACGGCACTCACGTCGGCGGGCGCCCTCAGTTGGCTGGACCCGGCCAAGCTGCCGTTCATACCGGTGCCCTTGATCGCCGTCGATCCCAACAGCGGCACGACCTTGGGCGTGCTGCCGACCTGGATTCATACCAACGACCAGCAAGAGATCACGCGCATCATCGCGCCGGACTTGCTCTACAACCCCTATTTCGGCGTCGGTGCGCATTTCCGGCTGTTCTCCTATCCTTCCGAGGACGAGCATTGGTCGGTCGTGACCCAGGTCCAGGAACACGTCGAACGCGGCATCGATTTCGAATTCGAGGACGGTCGTTTGCGCAACGATTCATGGACCTTTCACGGCAGTCTCATCGTGGATCGCGACGGCACGCCCCGTTTCTATGGGCTCGGCAACGAATCGCCGCAGTTCGACGACACGGACTATACGCAGCAGCGCGAGCTCGCCGAATCGCAGCTCGGTTTGAACCTGAGCCATGCCTGGCAGCTGCTCTACACGGCGCGGGCGCAGCGCATCGACGTGCTGCCTGGCACGCTCGGCGGCCTTACCAACTTGCAGACGCGATTCGGGAATCTCCTCGGGATCGGCTCGAACGACCAGATTCTGAACCGCTTGGCCGTGGTCTACGACACGCGCGACAACGTCACGATCCCCACACAAGGGATGAAGTGGGTTGCTTACGGGGGCCTTGCCAGCCGGCACGGATTGTTCAACGATTCCATGTACAGCGAGACCGGTGTGGACGGCCGCGGGTTTTGGAGCATCACGCCGGAAACGATACTCGCGACGCACATGGCGTTGCGCTATCTCCTGTCCACGGATCGCGTTCCGTTCTGGGCACTGAGTTCGATCGGCGGCGGAGACAGCATCATCGGCGGTGCGCAGCCGTTGCGCGGCTACGGCGAAGGCCGTTTCTACGATCGCGATTCATTCTCGACCACCTTCGAACTGCGCCGCCGGGTCGCGTCCTTCAATGCGATCGCGACGCGCGTGGAAATCGAAGTCACACCCTTTATCGATCTTGGCCGCGTGTTTGCGCGCAACGGCACGTTCCCGCTGGATCAGCTGCATCAGGTCTATGGCATCGGCTTCCGCGGCATCGCTCGGCCGTCGGTGGTCGGCTATGTCGACATCGGCTATGGCAGCGACGGCGTCGCGGCCTTCACCGGCATCGCCTATCCGTTCTGAACAGCGGGATCGGACCCCGCACCAAACAATCCGGATCAGCCGCCAGGAGATCTGCATGTCGCTCCCCGCTCACGACTGGCTCAGCATCGCGTCCTCGGAACTCTGCGCCGCGATCGATCCCTTGGGCGCGCAACTCTCCACACTGCGCGATCGCGAGGGACTCGAGCTGCAATGGAATGGCGACCCTGCAGTCTGGGCCGGACGCGCCCCGCTGCTGTTTCCGATCGTCGGCGAACTCGCGAACGGTCACTATCGCTTGGGCGAGAGGTCCTTCGCATTGTCTCGGCACGGCTTCGCCCGACGCCGCGCGTTCACGGTCCGCGCCGCGACCGCGAATAGCGTGAGCTTGCGTCTGAGCGACGCCGCCGAGACGCTCGCCGTCTACCCATTCCGTTTCGAATTAGACGTGGACTTCTCGATCACGGGGCCGACGCTGACGGCCGCCGTGACGGTGCGCAATCGGGGCGCGAGCGACATGCCTGCGAGCTTCGGCTTCCATCCGGCGTTTCGCTGGCCGCTGCCCTACGGCGAACAGCGCGCCGCGCACTTTTTGGAATTCAGCGCGCCCGAACCCGCGCCCGTGCGGCGTCTCGATGCGCAGGGCTTGCTCCTGCCCGAGCCGCAACCGACACCTGTGATCGGTCGCCGCCTGGCGCTGCACGATGCCCTGTTTGCCCACGATGTCTTGATCTTCGACCAATTGCGCAGCGACTCGCTGAGCTACGGCGCTGAACACGGTCCGCGCTTACGCGTGAGTTTTCCCGATACGCCCTTGCTGGGTGTTTGGACCAAACCGGGGGCCGGGTTCATCTGCATCGAACCCTGGCACGGAATTGCGGACCCGGTCGGTTTCGCCGGCGATTTTCGTGCCAAACCGGGTGTCTTCGCGGTCGCGCCCGGAGCAGCAAAGACGATCGTGATGACGGTGACCCTATTGGCAGGCGGGTAGCGGTAGCTCATCTCGGCCAGCCAATCGACCACGTCTTTGCCGCGATGGAAGCGCGCGCAGCGATGCTGACACCGATTTGCCGAAAGCCCGCGCGCCCAACCTCTCAAGGCACGATGCGCGCGAGGTTGGCGGCAGCGACCCAGCCGCTGCGCGCCGAGCCCGTCCGCACGAGGAAGAACCCTTCGTGTTCGGCCTCGACCCGCACGATTTCCGCCTCGCGCAAAGCGAACAGCGAATCGCCCATGGGCACCGGCGCGACGCGCACCGGCGTATCCGGTCTGATGATCACGGCCGCATGCAAGGTGGGCCACCACACGACGAGGTCGGCGAGCGTGACTGCGATGCCGAGAACGCCGATGAGCATGCCGCCGTATGCAGCGCGCCGCCATCGCGGCGCCGAAACCGCGCCCAGCAGCCCACAACCCGTGAGCAACACGCCGACCAGCCCGAACCACGCGAAGAAGTTCGGGCTCGCCAGCATCAGCAGCCGGGCGACAGCGCCCGGCGTCGCGGAGTAGACTGCGGCGGACCGTCGCACAGTGGCGAGATTGGCCGCGATGTCGGCATCGGCTGGGGCCAACAAGCGCGCGCGTTCGTAGTTGAGCACCGCGAGGCCCGGTTTGCCGGACCGCGCATAGGCATTTCCCGCGTTGTAGAGGGATGCGGCGGACAGCTTCGGCGTGGATTCAACGGGCTGCGCCCGCCCGTCCCCAGCGATCGCAAAGAGAGCCAAGCCGAGCAAGGCCAGTCGCCGGGCCGGCATCAGGCCGCCTCCGGTTCGATCGCCGCGCGGCGCAGAGCCTCGAGCCAGTGCGACCAGTCGACCGCGGCGGTGGGCATAGCGGCATAGCGCTGCGCATCGGCGATCAGCTGCAGTGCCCGCAGTTCCAGCGGGGGCGTCTCGCCCGCACCGGTCTCGATGAGTCGCGCGGCAATCAGTTGGCGCGCCGCCGCGCAGAAAGCCGCGGGATCTCCTGCCTGCGCAGCGGTCTCGCCCGCGGCCAGGGCGCGCTGCACGGCGTCACGCTCGCGCCGCCGCCGCCGTCGCACGCTCGCAGCGACACTCGAGGGTCTCCGGCTGCCCGGTCGCCGCAGACGCCAGGCTGCACCGGCGAAGCCCAGCACCAGCGCCGCGGGCACCGCAAGAAACGGGATTTGCAGATACAGGGGCCGCAGACTGCGCACGCCGAGCGCCGGTACCGCATGATCGGGCCGCAAGCCGCCGGCCAGCGCCGCCGCCGCGGTGCCGCTCACATCCGCGTCGGCCGGCGTGAGCGGCACCGGCGCCGAGGGTTCGCCCGGGGCCGGCGTGATCTTCACCTGCAGCGGCGCGCTCGTGAGCGTCGCGTAGCGTCGCGCGATCGGATCGAAATAACTGAAACTCAGCGGCGGCAAGCTCTGGGCACCCGCGCGCGACGCTATCAACGCTTGTTCGAAACTCTTCACGCCCTCGTAGCCCACGGCGTCGCCGGCCGTGAAGGTGGACTTCGGCGGGTAGGTCTTCCATTGAGCTAGGTGTTCGAGCATCGCACTGTCGACGCGATCGAAGTTTCCGGATCCGCTCACGTGCATGCGCAGGCTCAGCGGATCGCCGACCGCTGCAGAGTTGGACACAAGCTCGCTCGAGATCCGGAAGCTGCCGACGGCGCCGCTGAATTGCGCAGGCCGGCCCTCGCTCGGCAGTGCCAGCACATTGAGTTCGACCGCGGGACTTGCGACCTTGATGTCCTTCTTGATGGTCTTGCCGTAAAGGTTCTGCATGAACGGATCGCCCAATTGATCCTCGAGTTTCGCTTCCGACTCGGGACGCAGACGCTGGCGGATCGTGATCGGTGACTCGACCGAGAGCGTGAACGTGCCCGGCCGCACGGGCGCGAGCACGCTATGCCAGGTGAGCACGGCGAAGCCGACCCCGTCGATCACGCGCTCGCTGCGCCCGGGTTGCCGGGAGAGATTGTTGAGCGTGAAATCGGCGCTCGTGAGCGTCGGCAGTCCGTTCAGCGAATTGACGAAGCCCGGACGCAGACCGAGCTCGATCTCCACCGGCACGCTCTCGCCGACATAGACCTCGCGCTTCGGCAGATTCAGGCGCAGAAACGCCGAGCCGTCGGCGGTCAGATGTATCGTCTCGCCGGCGGGCACTCGCGGTGCCGCGGCCGCGGCTGCCGTCTTGGCCGGTGGCTTGCCGATCGCGTCGTCGACGCTCACCCGCAAGATCAAAGGCTGTGCCGACGGTGTCAGGTCCGGTATCGTAAAGACGCCGGCATGCTGCGGCGTGACGCGCACGCGCGTGGTCGTCGTGCCAAGCGCGACCCCATGTAAGGTCTCGAGATGATGCGTCTGTTCGACGATCCGCAGTTCGAGTCCCGGTACCGTGGGCAGCACCACCGCCTCGAGGCCCGCGCCCAAGGTCTTTACCGTGAGCTCCGCCGACTCACCGACCGTGATTTGCGTCGGCGCGAGTGCCGCGCTCAGCACCGATTGCGCCGCTGCGGCGCGGGCCACGGAACCCACGGTTGTGATGAGGACGGCGGCGCAAATGAGCACGAGCGACGCGAGCGGCAGCCACGCGGTCTCGGAGCGACGATGATTGACGCCGCGCATGTCACCAGTTCTTGTAGGGTTTGTCGGGCGGCTGACCCGCCGGCGGTGGGACCTTGAACGCATGGCGTTCGTCGCCCTTGGCCGAATCGAGCAGTTCCCGCGCTTCGTCGGGACTCATGGGGGGGGCGCCCCCCGTAGCGGATCGGGCGACGCCCGGCGGCGGCGCAGGCGGTTGAGCGCCGGCATTGGGCGGCGAGGATCCCGCCGGCGGCGGCTGACCCGCTTGGGGTTTGGGCGGCGGCGGTGCTGAGTCGCCCGGCGGCTTGGGCGACTCACCGCCGCCGTTCTGCCCGCCGCCGCCCTGCGGTGATTTGCTCGGATCCGGTGGCTGCTGCAGGGCCGCGATCTTGCGCTTGACGAAGTCCCGATTGAACTTGGCGTCAGCATCGTCGGCGCGCAGCTGTAATGCCGTCTCGTAAGCCGCTACGGCGGCGTTCCAGCTTTTCAAGGTCTCTTCGCGCGAGGTCTGCTCGGTCTTCTGCCCTGCGCGGTACAAGGTGTTGCCCAGGTTGTAATAGGC
>Ga0116231_10013987_pt1 | contig 11002 bp, 10 predicted proteins | sample S1TSphgellanicum_2_FD_89695 | JGI IMG/M metagenome (GOLD analysis project Ga0116231, IMG submission 89695) | Host-associated microbial communities from peat moss isolated from Minnesota, USA - S1T2_Fd - Sphagnum magellanicum MG | ecosystem: Host-associated > Plants > Peat moss > Unclassified...
ATTTTCAGACTTGAAGTTTTAATTTTGAAAATACAAAATAATAATTTGGAATTTAAATTTCAGGTTTGAATCAAATGATTATTTAAAATTTAAATGCAAAATTTTCAGAGCTGAAATATAAAATTTCATATTCATATAAAAATATTCAAAATCAAAATGTTTATTTTTTAATCAATTAATAAATTTCTGAATTGAAATACTAATTTTTGGATTCGAAAATATTAATTTAAAATTCAAACTTAATTTTTAAATCAAATAATTTTTTTTGAATTTAAATTGAAAATATCATATTCAGATCAAAAATTTCAAATTCAAGTAATATTTTAAACAATTGAAATAATCATTTTCAGATTCAAATATCACATTTCAAATTCTAATATTCTTTTTAAAAAATTAAAATAACAGTTTTCAGAATTGAAATATCAATTTTCAGATTTGGATAAAAAAATTCAAAGTTCAAATATTAATTTTGAGATTCATTGTATGAACAATATACATACGTATGCATATTATATATATATAATTTTAGTACATACATTAAAATACACCCCTATTTCATTGTAGAATACCTTTAGGATGCAACTAATTTGGTGACTATTGCAACTAATGGGACATATCAACCTATTAATGGATGAAAATAAATGTAAAATTGATGCAACCAATAGGATGAAATTTTGAATAGTTGCATCATAGTTAAGAAAATGACCAAAATAGTTGAAAGTTGGTCGTGTAGTTGCAAGTATTCCCAAATTTAGTCGCAAACGACTACAAGTCGCATGTAGTTGTAAATGGAGTGGTTACATTTTGGCTGATTTCTATTAGTGTAATGCAGTTTGATGCAACACATGCAAGCTTGAGGGAGCAAGAAGAATCTAAAGGCATAAAATCAAAGGAAGAGGAAAAAGACCAAAATGATGTGCACGAATTATTAAGTTTGTTAAGTAGACTATAGCGAAGGAGCAGTTGGAAAGTGGTGAGAGTAAGGAGAAAAGTCACAATGAAGGTGAAAGTGTGGGAAAGGATAGGATTTCAGAGCAGCCACTTCAAGATTCTCCACCACAACAACATTCACCATTGATAGATCACTATCAAACTCACATGTGTCTTCCCATCTACAATGAACAAGTAAAAATTGTTCTTCCAACATTTGATGCATAAGTTGTGGGGATGAAACTATGCAACCTAAATGACACACTGCACATTTTGAAGGAGTTGGAATATATTTTACCAATTATTCCCCATCCAGAAAAAATTATTTCATCTACTGCCTATAGACATGCTTTTCGGTAGGAATTGCTCCACCAATGTTCAATGCCAAAATCCTCATTGAAGATTTTGAACACACATGGAAGATATAGGATAGGGAGTTTCGAAAATACTTAGTGTATAACATTATTTGCGGTTACAAATTTGGCCAAAACGTATTTTGGAAGGACCCCAATAACATTACATGTTGTTATTTCTACAGTAGATCTATAGTAAGACAACTTTGTAAAAATTCAAAAAGTTTGATGTCGTTCGAGTTTTAATAATGTTTGCCACATCCATTGGTCCAGAGGAAGGACAAAGCATATCAAAAGTTTCTACTGGGAATGGTGCCAAGGGAGAGTTCTACATTAGAGGTTGACTTCGATGACAATATTGACAACTTCTTAACCTTAGTAAACATCTTTTGATCTCGGGTAGTAGTTTTACATAAAAGATATATTTACTCAAGAATTTGATGACCTTGTGTGGACACTAAGTGTTGTTTGTGATTCCTTGTTTAGGATATAAGATTTTAGTTTTTACAAATTTTGTTCTTTTAAAGATTATTTTGAATGATAAAATTTGAATTTTATCAGTGGACAATGTTTGATTTATAATATATTTAATGTCATTATGTCATTTTTTGTAAATGTTAACGATTATGAGTGTGTAACATCTTTGTTTTGATTCTTTTGAGTTTACATGAATTGTGTAATGATTGATGACATTTCATAATGCACTCCAATTTTATGTTCCATGGACAATCAAAAAAGGAATCAAGAAACAAACATGTTTTTAATAATTCAAAGTTTGAGTTTTGTTGAATAAAAAAATTTACTTCTAAAGAGTTGAATTTTGTATGACTTTGTTTTGTTACATTTGTCTATTAATTTGGATGAATATAATTACTTTAAAAAGGCTTTTTTTTACCTATGATTATTTTCTAAGTCAATTTTATGAATGTAAAGATTGGTTTGATGTTGTTGAATACAATGGTGTATTAGTCATTAGTGGAAATTACAAAAACCTCTCACAGGTATTATCTTGATTCCTCCAAGTGGCAGAATATTAGATTTTTTTGGGTAACTTTAGACACATTTCAGCACCCATGAACTTGACAAAGGGACACATTTATGCAATTGTTATAGGATCACAAGAAATGATTGAGGGATGAAAGATGAACATTGTTGTCACAACCTATTCGACACAGTGCCTTCATGAGTGATACTTAAGTCCAAGTGAGTGATGATGTATCCTCTAATCAAAATGTCAAGGCATTTTGCTGTTGTTTTTCTGTTGGAGGTTGTGGCCAGATCACATCCAGGCCAATTGCATCAGTACAAGGCAACCCAAGAGTTACATTAGTGGGTGTCAAACTTTTTCTTATGTCTTCGAAATCGTTGCTTATTATGATTGATGCTAATTTCAAAGGAACCAATGAGAGGAGATTATCCTCCATTTCACTTTGATGCCCTTTCTACACATCAATCTCTTTTCTAATTTGCTTATGTCAAAAAAAAATGCAGTGGGGTAAAGTGTAAGGAGAAGCTCCAAGAGATTACTGCTAATCTAAAACATGACCTCCCTGAGGTCATTTTTTGGATCAACACTAATCTCATCAGCAAACATTCTAGGTCAACTATGTGTACACCTAGCAATTAGTGCAGATTTTCACTTATGTCAATAGTGCTAATCTCTGTTGAGGTAAGCCCAGGTTTGACACCTACTATTCAACTGGAGGAATCCATATGAGACACTAAACACCCCCATCAAACTTCACTGGGTTCAAAGTGGTGGCCACATGGTTCAGCCACAAGGTTGGACAATGTCAATGCAGGTTATATAGTTGGAAAGAAAAACACACTGCATTGGGGAGTTGCTGGTAACTAATTGCTCTTGCAGTAATGTTGGTGCTAGGTTTAAATCTGATGACTAACATCAAAATGTGAAAACTGAACTTTTCTGTTCTTTGAAGAACATGACATGCACAGGGAGTATAACATCCTGCTACCAATCAGAACTTCCAGTGAGCAGTGTTGGTGCTAAGCTCAAATCTGATGATTTGCATCAAAATGTGAAAATTTGATCTTTCTATACTTTGTCGAACATGACATGTGTTCTGCTTTTACATGTTGATAACTGTGAAGTTTGAATGGGGAGTACAATGTCCTGCTACTAGTCAGTACTTACAGTGAGCCAAGCCCAACACAGTGCACCCCTTGTTACAAACTGGGTTCAATGGATCTGGACTGTTCCTGATCCTCAGAAATCAACCCCTTTGTAGACAGCCCTCCAGGCCTGCATGCAAGCAGTTTTGGGTTCCCTCTAGGCTAGATGTGAAGGCTTACTGAAAAACAGGTTTGTATGTGCAGGGACTGGAACTAGCCATATGGGGCAACTAGGTCACGAATTCTTTCCAGATATCAGATATCAGAACCCAGGGGCTCTGATCAAAAGTTCTGGAACAAGATTCAGTCAACAGCATTGCCTCCAGCTAGTGACCCAATAAGGTACTGAGTTCTTACCCCAATCAATGAGGCAACAGAAAAGCTTTTTGTCAACAGATGGCATCATTTTTCCTACTCTGCAAACTCTCAATGGAGGATTCTTTCAATACTTGCTGGCTGACATTCAATGGTCTATTGCACTGAAGTTTTGTGGTCCTGGGACTCCAGAGCATCTCAACATCAACACACTGTTAGATGCAATTTCAGTGCCAATAGTTCCACACCAACTAATTTGCTATTCCAGCCTACACAAATGAGACACTTCAAAGTTTGAAATTAATTTTTTCACACATGGGATACTTATAAACAATTTGTTGGAAACTTTTATGAGCAATTGACAAATTGAACTTCATGTAGGAATATTCAAAGTATAAGAGGCTAGTACCTTCTTCATCCTTCATGGAGAAATTCATGGTACCCTGTGGATTAGATGCAGGGCTGGTATCTGCTCCTTGCAGTCCAGCTTGACATTTGCTTCTGCTTGACATGTGAAACAAGTGGCAAGACTGAGAAAAGTTTGAGCCGGTATTAGATGGAGGGGTAGAGGGGAGAGATGGAAGGTGACAGAGCACCAGGGCTGCAGCAGCAAGAGGAAGAGACCATAGCCAAAGCCATCACTACACACAAGAGCTAACATGCCACTGTGACCTGTACTCTGAATCTTTTAGCCATAAAGCAAGACCTGATACTCTATTCTTCCTCATTTGTTGTAGCAGTATCTGATCAAAGATTTGCAATTCCACCTTTGAATATTGTTTTCAAGCATGGGTTGAACTGACACAACTTGAGCTCATTGGATTCAGTGTCACAGTATGCACAAGTCAACTTTTAAAGCCAATGTGGCAGCTGCGGCAGCTTTCAATGTTACCCTGAAAATAATACCAACAACTCTTCACAAGTCTTTCAGGGAGTTCAATTTTGTCTTTGATCAGCAGTGAAACATTTTCTCTCATATAGGACTTGATGTGCAACATACTGGTAGAAAGTGAAACAGACAACCCAAAACTATGATAGATCAAGGAATTATTCAAAATCCTTGGCATGCCACCAATTTCAGCTCTCAAATCTTACCTCCAACCTCATGTTTGTTCAAGGACTGGTAATGGTCACTTCTAATAAGCACACACATAGATAAATGACCCATGCTTGTCAGAGCTACTGCTACCAAAGACATTCAACAAAACCAGATACTGTGAGAAAAACCTGCAATGTGCAAATAGTTTTGGCAGATGATCAGGGAAGGTATCCAGGCATAATGAGAAGCAATCTGAAATCCTGGTCCCAGCATTGTTTTGTCACCAAAAATGTTCACCAGTAATCCATCATAGAAATTTTTTTCCTCTGTGTTTTGTTTGACTTCCCATAATCTCACTGCTGCTGCCATCTGCTGCACAAAAAGCAAACACAACTCTTATGTTACAAACATATACCATCTGCAACAACTTCCCTTATACAGAAAAGCAGTATGAAGATATGTACAGGAAAAAGTATGAACTGATAGTGATAGATGTTGAACAATCAGGTGCACTCATTGAGTAACCCATAAAAGTGGGTCTGACACATGAGGGGATATACCTGCTTTGGCCACAAAAGGGCTAATGAGTTCCTAAGTGTGAGTCTCTTGAGCTGTCAACAATATTCAGCTCATTCTGTTTCTTTAGTAGCATTGACCCTTCTAGCCAGTCCAAAATTCAGCAGGAATCCAAAATTTTCTAAGGATCCTGACACCTTTGGCCCAAATAACCAACATAATGTTCACAATGAGTGCAAGCTTTGCATGTATCAATAAGCCTGTAGAGAAAACTGCACAATAAACACTTTGAAGCTACAATCCTGCAAGTTCCCAGCAAAACCAAACCTAACATGACACTGAGTGTGGTGATAACCGTATGATGATCACTCAAAAGTAGCAGACTGTCCCCCATGAATACCAGTAATGACTAGCTGCCATGACTCTCCACTGACGTCATCAGCTCATGACAATAGGTGTAGATAAGTATATAATAGTCCATGCAAAACATTTTGGGCAAGCGTATGAAATCTGTGTCTTGAGTTTCTGTTGGCTTTCCAGAAGCAACAGGAAGATTGAGTCATGATATTGGCCAGCACTCAAGGCTAGCACTCTAAGACATATAGCTAATAAACAGACGGTTACTTCCCATCCCTATTCAAGCTGCAACAAGACTGTGAGGGTAAACTTCATTTCATGATAGCTTGCCCCTGCACAAGCAAGCATCTAAGCCTAAAGCATAGAGAGACCAACATAGAGGATAGTGGTTGGGGTCTCCTGCACCCCAAACTTATCCTTGAAGCACAATGCATCTCAGTGTGCAGGCCATACATACCGAGATAATGTAACTAACAAGCTGAGGTCCCTGATTTTCCGTGCAGTTAGAAGCTCCAGAGAAGTGTCAATATGCAGGGAGTAAGAAGCAGTCCATCCAAGCCATGTGTTGTGCCTGCACCTGGTTTTGCAACACTGGTGGTGTCCTATCTGCTCATCTCCTCCAGCCTTTGCCTGACAAGAGCTCCCATCTGCATCAAATCATACAAAAGGTCACAAGTGAAAATACAAAGTGTCAATTGCAGAATCAACCATCAGAACATGCAGAAGAAGTGTCAGTAACTGCAAGAGAGACATTCTAAGAACAATGAAGAAACTGATTCTGAATGCAAAATTAAGAATTGATACCTCCCTTGCAGCACTGCCTTATTCCACTGATGAATGCAATACTGTATGCACTGGATACAGAACGGACAATATACCATGAGAGGGACAGGGGGATCATCTGCATACCTCACATAGATCAAACAAAAGCCTGTTTTGGTACTCTCTGCATAAATGTGTCCTACTCCTTCAATCTCCTTTTCAATTCTGGGGTCCAGGTCATCAGGCAAGACCCTGCCTATTTCTTCAGATCCTGTCTGCAATGCTTCATCTACACTAACAACATCAACATTAATGCCCAGTTTATTTACCCATATCTTCATCATTCCCCTCTTTCACAATGATCCCATCTGGACCATCTGCTGGGGTTATTCCAGAAGAGAGTATATCAGTGCCAAAGTCCCAAATAACATCTGACCCTATATTGTCCACCTCTCCTCCTGCAGCATTATCTGTAATCATCCCTGAAAGTTTTTTTGTCAAAATCTGGTGGGAAGCTTACAGCCAAATTTGCAGGAAGTACCAGTCATCCTACAAATACATTCCCGCCTCTCACACTTCAAAAGAAAGCATATTACAAAGCAATTGACACATGATATAGTGCACTGGAGATTCCAGAGAAAAAGAGTCTCAGACGAGGAACAAGAAAATAGCAGAAAAGTACAAATAACTCACTGCATAACGTACTTTCTGAAGTCAGGCTCTGAAACTATGGATCTAAGGTGCGAGCCAGAAAGGACAATACTGTTGTTACTCGTGTTCATAAAGATGCAATGTTCTTTCTCCAATCTGAAGGAATCCTGCGTCAGTCCACGGACCAATCTGAGAACCCCAGAGACACTTTCTATAACGAGAATTTCCAATCCTTTTAGCCATGCAAACCTCAGCTTTCAATTGAAGGAGTGCAAGTAACAATAAAATGATTGGGAGTGAAACTGAGTGTTGGAGCTAAAATGGAACCAGCAAGCTTCGAGTAGCTGATGTCTATTGGAATCTGCAACGCTGAGTCCTCCAAAGCTTGCTCTAAGGATAACGAGCTTTTATTAGCTCGCCTTTGTTTAACAGTTCCGCTTCATCGGCAATTTTCAACAACCACATCATAATCTTTTCCAGCTGCTTTTCCACCTTCAAGCATCCCAACTGCCTTTTCGTTCTACAGGACGCACTTCCTCCACTCAATACACATTTCCTCGCGCACAGTATACACACAAGCTTGACAGACTGTCTCTTCAGCCTTAGGGTTATTTACCCCAATTTCAAAAAGACTACTCCTTTTTAATAGCACAAAGCTGCATACCTTCAAACCAAAATACGCTTCAAATTCTTGCAGCAAAGCCGCGTACCTTCAAACCAAAATACTTTTCGACCAAAGCATCTTCCAAATTCTTGCAGCAAAACTCCATACCTTCAAACCAGAGTACGTTTCGAATCTTGAAGCAAAATTGGCATGGCAATTGCCCTAGTTTCCGTAGCGAAAAGTGTCCAACAAGCTTGTCAAGCATCTAACCCTAAAAGTTCTAATGTCGGTTGCTAATACGAACAACCTAAATTTGGCTTGACTTAATGCACCAGCAACTGGGAAGGACTTTATAGCGGACGTCAACTATCGAACCTCATTTGCAATACCCAATTTGCAAATGGTCCTTTGCTGTTCGCGAGAGAGCCAGGAGGGTTGATATCGCTAGAATTGAAGGATGAACAAGCCTGTATGTCCGGAGTGCCGGAAGGCCACGGAGGTGGTGGTGGACCATGCAGCAGGTGACATGGTGTGCGCGGAGTGTGGGTTAGTGTTGGAGTCGCACTCAGTAGATGAGACATCGGAGTGGAGAACGTTTTCTGATTCCACGTCCAGCGATCCAGTTCGTGTGGGTGGGCCGTCCAACCCCCTGCTTACCGATGGCGGCCTCTCCACCATTATCTCCAAGCCTAATGGATCCCAAGGCGACTTCATGTCTTCTCTGGGTCGCTGGCAGAACAGAGGCTCCAACCCCGACCGCTCTCTCATCATCGCCTTCCGCTCTATTGGAACTATGGCGGATAGGTCAGCTGTTTCCCTCTCTTGTGTGCTTTGTAGCCGTCTTTTGATCATCGGATGGCAATCGTCCGAGTGGATTTAGTGTAATGAGATGTGCACGAAGCATGCTAGCCTAATGTATTCGACCATCACAAGTACTGCTTGGAATCTCCCTCATTCTCATGAGCAAGCTCTCAAGGAATCTTGCATACTTCTATTGCCTTGGATACTGCAAAGACCCTCGGAGTCTCCAATCTTTTTGAATGGCCAGCACCATGAGACAAAGTTCAGGATCTTGAAAGGGTTTCAGAGTTTTGATTGGAACAAAGGGTAAGTTTGTGGCAGAGGGAAGCTGGTGGATTTTGACTTGCACAGGATTCTTACTCAGCAGGGGTTTGCTTTGCTGACGGCTTTCCATTTTCTACATAGGTGAAATAGTTTGGGATTTAGCACCAGAAGATCCTCATGAATCCTTCTAGATTTGAGGTTCTTCTTTTGGATATTGGTCAATTTTGGAAACAATTTGCAGAAGACTAGGAGAGATTCCCATACCTCATGCCACCTAACAAGAGTATAATTTGGAAATGTCCAGCACTAAGATGTCCTCCTGGAACTGACTGCAAGGGGATTGCTGGTATTGTGCCCTAATCTGCTTTGGCAGATAGAAAACTTAGATTTTCCATGAAGACTGCCAAGACTAAACTAGAAAAGCTGTGTAGTGTTGTATATCTACTAGTGGTTGCCACTTTTAAGAAGGTAGATAAATCTGTGCAAATATCTTCTTCTTTTCTGCCTGTCAATTGTGTCAGAATCTCAATGTCCTGAGTGCACTAAGTAAGTTGTACTCTCTGCTGTTTAACAAGGGATTCCTTTGGGGTGTTTGCTGGATGATAGAGCTAGATCTCCAACCAAAAGTTTGAGGTCTTGTGAATGTGAACTGTGTCCCCATGGGGGTAGCCATCTTGAATTTTGGAGCGGTGAACAGACTTGCCAATTGAATCCTCTTTCATACCTTCTCTTGCAAACTAAGGCATTGTGGGTGATTTTTGCAGGCTCGGGTTGGTGTCAACGATCAAGGTGAGCAGCAAGTTAGTCCTGGAGTTGCAGTGATGAAAGTGTAAGGAAACAGCTAGCGTGAATCAAAACAGGCATGTATGGTGCTTTAGTCAGAGTGTTGTGCTTATGCCTTCCTCTGCCTCTGGTGTGAAGGATCGTGCAAATGAAATATACAAGAAGGTAGAAGACCTCAAATCCATTCGTGGCCGCAGTCAGGATGCCATCTTGGCGGCCTGCCTCTACATAGCTTGTCGCCAGGAGGATAAGCCCCGCACTTTCAAAGGTTTAAAAATGCCTCACCTATCTTCTTTTTTCTCCTTTGTTCCTGTCTGGTTGGAACTGGACTTTCACACCTGAACTTTCTTTCAGGATGATGTTGGTAATCAACCATCAGCCTGTTCGTTAGCACTTATTTGGTATCTGAACTCTCTGTCATAGAGATCTGCTCAGTGGCAAATGGGGCCTCAAAAAAGGAGATTGGGCGAGCGACAAAGTTCATAGTGAAGCAATTGGAGGAGGAGATGGGCATGTCTATGGAAATGGGCACCATACATGCTGGTGACTTCTTGGTGAGTCTTTTTTGATATCTTGCACTGTCTTTTTATATCTCATACTGATTCCCATGGATAGAGAATCTGTCCCTCATGTCATATTGTTCCAGCTTTAAAGGCATGGAGCAGACTGACATCTATTATGTGTTCAAAGTGGCACTTTTTCTCACTTTCTTATAATTTTGGTCCCTGTTGTACACCTTATCAATCCTGTCACCTTTCTTGATATGGATATTGCAGAGGAGATTTTGTTCACACCTTGGGATGAGCAATACAGCTGTCAGAGCTGCGACCGAAACAGTGAAGAGATCTGAAATGCTTGACATCAGGTATTCTACTTTGAACACAGCTTCTCAGCAACCTCCTCAGTTCATAAATCTCTATCTCTACAAAATTCAAAGCATTGATCTGGAATGATGCACTATACTACACTCAACAACTGGAGATCTATCTGGCACACACAAACCCCTTCCAAACTCTCTTTGAAGTTGTCATCTTGCTTTCCGTTGTTCAATTCTTTCCTAAGTCAAATTCTTACTTAAGTGACATAAGCAGGGTCGTTTCTTCTGGTCAAATTCTACCATTGCACATTCTAATGGTGTGGTTGTATGTTCCCATTATGACTTGAGCTGACCAAATTATTTGGTTCTTGTTGATGCAGGAAGAGTCCCATATCAGTGGCAGCAGCTGCCATATATATGATTTCACAACTGTCTGATGATAAGAAGAACTTGAAAGGTATTTTAAAACATGTCATTGGCTAGAGGGTAGACTGATGTTTGACTAATCATATGATAGTTCAGGATAAATGGAGGCGATTCTCTTCTTTTCAACCATTGCAAGTCATTAGTTTTTTCTTTTAGAGTCAGATCATCAAATTGAGCTCCAAGTCAGAAATTGCTTGTTCTTGACATCTATTCCCCATAAAACTCCAAATCTAGAACCCATGGTACTTTTC
>Ga0116231_10013989_pt1 | contig 11001 bp, 8 predicted proteins | sample S1TSphgellanicum_2_FD_89695 | JGI IMG/M metagenome (GOLD analysis project Ga0116231, IMG submission 89695) | Host-associated microbial communities from peat moss isolated from Minnesota, USA - S1T2_Fd - Sphagnum magellanicum MG | ecosystem: Host-associated > Plants > Peat moss > Unclassified...
AGCCAATGCGGGACGACGACCAGGCACGCCAGTGCCGCAACAGCCAGGCTCCCGTAAACCGCTGAGCGACGCCGGCGTGGATGGGCGCCGGCCCGCTTCGGACCCAGGTCAGCGTGGCTGCCGGCCGCGCTAAGATCGGCGGCGCGATTCGCCGCGAGTTCCGCCGCATGGCGCAGCACCGCGCGCCGCACCGACTCACTCGGACCATCGACGTCGCGGCTGAACGTGCGCCGGTAGAGCGAGTCGAAGTCGTCATCCGGTGGGTTTTCGTGCATGTCGCTCACGCGTACTCCTCGAGCAATTCGCGCAGTTTGGCGCGCGCATAGCGCAGTCGGCTCTTGGTGGTTTCGAAACTGGCGCCGGTAATCGCGGCAATTTGTTCCACACCGAGGTCGCCTTCCACCTGCATCAGAAAGGCGTCGCGTTGCTCGGTCGGCAGCTCCGCGAGCGCGCGCGTCAGCGCGATCGCCTGTTCTCGTGCCACGGCCGCCGCGACCGGACCCGCACCCGTATCGGCGGTGAGTTGCGACACCACTGCTTGCGCTTCATAGCCCAGCGTATCGAGACTGAGCGCTTGCCTGTGGGTGCGCAGCCAATCGATCAGTCGATTGTGTGCGATGGTGAAAAGCCAAGTCGTGAAGCGAGCCGACGGTTGATACCGTGGGGCATCGCGGGCAACCGCGAACCACACGTCCTGCATCAACTCGTCCGCCGAGGCCCGATTTCCCACATTGCGCTCGAGATAACGCCAGGTGCGCATCTCGTGGCGTTCATAGAGCCGTTCGAACGCCAGCGCATCGCCGTGGGCGTAGCGTTGCATCAACCCTTCATCACTGTCGCCCAAGTCCTCCATGCGTTGCGAGTAGGTCTCCATGCGTTGCCGGAATTGTCAGCTTCCCCAGTCCATCTCGACCTATCCCGGCGGATCCGGCACGTATTGCGGCTGCGGCCGCGTAAACACGGTGTGACTCACATAGGAATATTCGCGCTCGCCATGCCCGGTACCGAGCTTCGGACCGGTGGGGAGCTGCGGCGCGATCTCGGCATCGCTCTTGCGCCAACCGGTGATCTGGTAGCGCGCGCCGCCGTCGAATACGTAGCCACCCTGATCCCAGGCCGCATCCGCTCCCGACAGCACGTTGACCCCGTCGACCGACGTTACCGCGAGGATCCGTTCGCCGAGACGGTCGCGGATCTCGATGGCGTAACGCGCGCCCGGGCGCCCAGCGACCCAGTATTCGCCGCGGTAGTAGTTGACGTGCAACGCGACGCCGCTGTCTCGATCGATTATGGCGACGTCGGCGAGATTGCCAACGGTCTGCGCCTCGCAGCCCAGCGCGAACGCGATGTTGATCGCAAAGCAGGCAAAAATTTTCATATCGGCTCCGGTTTGTCAGGTGCTCCCAGACTTAAACGACGGAGCGGGCCGGATGGGGTTAAAGGTCGCGCAAATCGAGCCGGCTGACCGGCGTCATGAATACCGCGCGGGCGTGTCGATGTCCCCGCTCCAACCCCACAGCGCCAAGAGCGGTTCCTCCGCCGTGCTCATCGCGTGCGGCTCATTGCTTCGATGCAATACGAAATCACCTGGCGGTGCGATTCGGTCCTGTCGCGGGGTCACCCAGCGCGCATGCCCGCTGATCACCCAGTAGAGTTCCACGGCGGGGTGCGCATGCATCGGATACACGGTATGCGATGCGATCAGGGTCAGCCCGACGCGCACGAGCGGGCTCATCATCGGGCCGTCGGGACCGATCAGCTCCGCAAAGGCAATCCGTTCTGCGAGCGCGGGTTCACCCCGTCGCGGCGCGTAGTGGTATACCCACGGCAAGTGGTCACGGACTTCGGACACTGCCGCGCGAACGCCCGCGCCAGCGTTATTAGTGCTCGGATCGATGATGTCCGACAAGATGGCAGAATAATCGCGCTGCGGCTTGCCTTGGAAATCGGCGCGCACGACGGCGTGAGATAGCGCAGCCCGCAGCGACGCCAACTCCGTATGAATCTCAGGCGGCTGAGGCTCGCAACGGGAAAGCCCCGCATCGAGCGCGCGACTCAAATTGAGCCAAGCGTGTGACAACCTCGATGCCATCCGCTGCAGCAACGCCCCGCATCAGGGCTTGGGCGGTGCAGCCGGCGCGGCCGAACCCGCGGGCGGCGACGCTTGGGCGGCCGCGGCCGACTGGGCGGCAGCCTTGTCTTTGACCTTTTCGCGGTGATGTTGAATGACGCAGCCGGCGGCTGCGCCCGCCACCGCATGATGCCCGGCGACATGGCCGGCGACTGCGCCGACCGCGGCACCCTTGATACATCCCTTCGCACTACCGACGATGGGCAACAGGGTCACTGACATTGCAATGACCGCCAAGACAATGGATCTACGCATGTTTTCTCTCCGCTTGATGGCCGATCTTTGAGCCATCTTAGCCCACTTGCCGGCACGGATGCGGCGATTGGCAGCCGTCCGATGGTAATCTTGGCGGATGATGGACAGACGTCTTGGATCCTGCGCGATTGGTGATGCCCGAGCTGCCTGATCTGACTGTCTACCTCGAAGCACTGGATCGCCGCATCGTGGGCCGGCGCCTGGAGCGCATACGGATTCCATCGCCATTCCTGTTGCGGACCGCGGTGCCGCCCATCGAGTCCGTGGAGGGTCGGTGCGTGCTGACGCTGCGGCGGATCGGTAAGCGCATCGCCATCGGTCTCGAGGACGAGTTGTGGCTGGTCTTTCATCTCATGATTGCCGGTCGACTGCATTGGTTCGACAGCGGCGCGGCATTGAGCCGGAGGGCCGTGCTCGCACGCCTGGAATTCGACAAAGGTACCCTGACGCTGACGGAAGCGGGTACACAGCGGCGGGCATCGCTGCAACTGGTCCAAGGAGAGGCGGCACTGAATCGGCTCGATCCGGGTGGGATCGAAATCCTGCAATCGAGCTTGGAACAATTCGCAGCCCGGTTGCGCAGTGAAAACCATACCCTGAAACGCGCGCTCACCGATCCCAAGCTGTTCAGCGGCATCGGCAATGCCTACTCGGATGAAATCCTGCATGCCGCGAGGCTTTCGCCGGTCATGCTGACCCGGCGGATCGACGACGTGGCGGTCGCGCGGCTGCACGCCGCCATCGTGACGCAGCTGACGCTGTGGACCGATCGATTGCGCCGTCTCGCCGCCGGGGACTTTCCCGAGAAAGTAACCGCGTTTCGGCCGGAGATGGCCGTGCACGGCCGTTACCGTCTGCCCTGCCCCGTCTGTGGCACACCCGTTCAGCGCATTCGCTATGCGACCAACGAGACCAACTATTGCGTCCACTGCCAAACCGAGGGGCGGCTCTTGGCCGACCGCGCTTTGTCACGCCTATTGAAGCAGGATTGGCCCAAGACTCTTGATGCCTTCGATTGAAATGATGGCCCCTTCCGGGTCGGCCGCAGCATGATCTTGCTGCTCGCCTGCGCCTGCGGATTGATCGTGGCCAACATTTATTACTCGCAACCCCTGATCGCGTTGATCGCTCCATCGGTCGGAATGCACGCCGCCGCGGCGAGCTTGATCGTCACGTTCACGCAGTTCGGATATTGCGCAGGACTCCTGTTCTTGGTTCCGCTCGGCGATCTCGTCGAGAACCGCCGCCTGGTGTTATGGACCTTGGCCGGTGCGATCCTGGCGCTCTTGCTGACGACGACGGCAACTTCGGCCACGGCCGTGCTGTTGGCGACATCGTTGGTCGGACTGGGATCGGTGGTGGTCCAGATGCTCGTGCCGATGGCGGCCCATTTCGCCACGGACGCGAATCGCGGCAGAGTGGTCGGCAATGTCATGAGCGGATTGCTGGTCGGCATCATGCTGTCGCGGCCGATTGCCGGTTTCGTGGCCAACCGTTGGGGATGGCGCACGGTCTTCGGGGCGTCGGCTGTCGTCATGACAGTGCTCGCGCTCGTACTCTCAAGATCACTGCCGGTACGACGTCCGGCGTCCAACGAAAGCTATGCCGGACTGATCGGTTCCCTGTGGACGCTGTTGCGTGATACTCCGTTGCTGCGCCGTCGAGCGCTGTATCAGGCCGCGCTATTCGGTGCCTTCAGTCTGTTTTGGACTGCCGTGCCGTTGCAACTCGCGGGACCTGCTTTTCGTCTGTCACAGAGCGGCATCGCGTGGTTCTCTCTGGCCGGCGTGGCGGGAGCGCTGGCGGCACCGCTCGCGGGCCGGCTGGCAGATCGAGGCATGACGCGCATGGCGACCCACCTCGCGATGTTGATTGCCGCTACCTCTTTTTTGGTATCACGCCTCGATCAGGGACGTTCGCTGGTACTCCTGTTGGCGGGCGGCGTGCTGCTCGATTTTGGCGTGCAGGCCAACCTCGTGCTGGGTCAGCGTGAGATCTATTCGATCGGCTCGCATCTGCGTAGCCGGTTGAATGGCCTCTATATGGCGCTGTTCTTCTGCGGTGGGGCGGTAGGTTCGTCGGTCGCGAGCGTCGCCATGCAGAGCGGCGGTTGGCCGACGGTGAGCTCCATCGGCCTCGGGCTTGCGGTGGCGGCTTGGCTGTATCACCTGACCGATGCAGGCGCCCCGGCAAGTAGCGACGCGATGTGACCGGAGAGTGCAGCGATGCGCGCCTCGCGCCAGAGTTCAATGCTTTTCGGGCTCCTCCATGTATTGCGCGAAAGCGTCCGCATGGTCTTTGTGCCAGCGAGACAACGGCGGGCGATTCTCGATCAAGTCCTGCGCGGCCCAGCGAATACGCTTGCGATCCATCTCCGGTGTGACATCGTTGTCGGGACAGATGATGTAGAACTTCTGTGCAGCTATTCCCTTGAGCATTTCGTCGACGACTTGATCAGCCGTCCACGCACCCGCGGGCTTCTCGGCGCGACCGCTCATTCCGGTGAACGTGAATCCCGGCACCAGTAGGTGCGCGGTGACCCGGCAGTTGTCGAGATTGCGAAGTTCGTGTTGCAAACCCTCGGTCGCCACCTTCACACCGGCTTTCGATACGTTATAGGCGGTGTCACCGGGAGGCGTGGTGATGCCTTGCTTGGAACCCGTATTGATGATGAGCCCCGGTGCTCCCGACGCGGCCATCGATTTGGCGAAAGCATTGATTCCGTGGATGACACCCCAGAGGTTCGTATCGATCACGCGTCGCCATGATGCCAGCTCCGCGAAGGCGCCGCCGCCACCGCCGACACCCGCGTTGTTCATCAACACATCCACGGCGTTGAATTCGTCATAGGCCCGCTCCTTGAGCGCTTGAACGGCCGCGCAGTCCGCGACATCAGTCGGTATGCCGAGGATGCGACCGGCGCCGGGTACTGCGGCCGCTGCTCGAGTCGCCGTCTCCAGCGCGGCACCGGGTAGGTCCGCCAGAATGACGTTCATACCCAAGCTTGCGAATCGCTTGGCCGCCGCGAATCCGATGCCGCTGGCGGCGCCGGTAATGACGGCCAAGCGGCCATGGGCAAGAGCAGGATGGATGGTCATGGAAACACCTGAATGATGGGGAAGGGAATCATTTGGCGGCATGAGTGTACCGCGCACTCGAGCCGATGGAGACCGCGCGGTGGTAGCGAAGCTAGCACCATCTCCCTTTTTGATCGGCATCAAATGATGCAATCATCGATTGGGAGGCGACCAGGCGCCACGCCTGCTCGAGCAATTCCGGCAGTGCGGCGGGATCACTTTGAGGGCCGGCGTGCCGTAGGAAGTCGATTCCTGGATGCCCGGCAACGCATGGGCCGCCCGCACCACGTGGGCGAAAGTGATCCCCCGACGACCTTTTACCGGCATTTGCTGAGCTTACCAGCGCAAATTAACCGCGTAAAAATGCCTCTGGCGCCGGGTCGACGACCGAGCTTCCGCGATCGTCGACGTGCGGGACTCAAACAGATTCACAAGGTTTCGTCGCGCGCGCTAGAGTAGCTTCAAGACAAGGGGATACTCGTTTGGACCAGAAGTACTGGGCATTCATCAGCTATAGCCACCGGGACACCCTGTGGGCAAACTGGCTGCACAAGTCTCTGGAATCGTACCGGCCGCCCAAGCAATTGGTGGGCACGGAGACCCCCCGTGGAGTGGTGCCAAAGCGACTGACCCCTGTTTTTCGGGACCGCGAGGAACTGCCGAGCGCGACCGACCTGGGTGCTCTGCTCAATGCAGCACTGCAACAGTCCGGGTCGCAAATCGTCATTTGCTCCCCGCAATCGGCCAAATCTCGCTGGGTCAATGAAGAAGTGCTCGCGTTCAAGCGGCTCGGCCGCGAGGATCGGATTTTTTGTCTGATCGTCGGCGGCGAGCCCAACGCGACGGACATGCCGGGGCGCGAGGCTGAGGAATGCTTTCCGCCCGCGCTGCGCTTCAAACTCGGGCCCGACGGTGAGCTCAGCAACGTACCCACGGAACCGATCGCGGCGGACGCGAGACCAGGGAAGGACGGGAAGTCGAACGCCAAGCTGAAATTGATCGCTGGTCTGCTCGGCGTCGGTTTCGACTCGTTGCGCCGCCGGGAGCAGCAGCGGCGCAACCGACGCCTCTTTATCTTCGCCTGCAGCGCCATGGCGGGCATGGTGGTCACGAGCGGCCTGGCTGCGTATGCGCTGTTCCAGCGCGCCGCCGCGCAGCGCCAGACCATCCGTGCGGAGGCGGAGGCAAAAACGGCCAAAGAGACCACGAAATTCATGGTCGATCTGTTCAAAATCTCCGACCCCAGCGAGGCGCGCGGCAATACCATCACGGCGCGCGAGATGCTCGACAAGGGCGCACAGCGGGTGGACCGGGAACTCGCGCAGCAACCCGCCATCCAGGCCACGCTCATGGACACTCTCGGCAGCGTCTACACCGGGCTCGGCCTGTACGGACAAGCCCGACCCTTGCTCGAGCGGGCGGTGGCAACGCGCCGATCGCTCACGATGGAACCTCTGGCGCTCCCGGATTCGCTGACCCATCTCGGCGACGTACTGCTGATTCAGGCGAAGTACGCTGACGCCGAAAAGTCGTACCAGGAAGCGATCAAACTCGAATCGGCGAAGCCGAAGGGCCGGGACAGCCAGATTGAACTGGCCACCTCCTTGCATGGTTATGGGGTGTTGCTCGCCGCGCAGGGACGCTACGCGGATGCGGCGAAGACGCTGCGCGAAGCGCTGGCCCTGCAACGGAGCCTGTTCGGCGATGCGCATCCGGACCTCGCGCGCACGCTCAAGGACCTTGCCCGCGCGGTGGCCGACGGCGGCGACCTCAAAGCCGCGATCCCGCTGATGCGCAGCGCCGTCGACATGCAACGAAATCTGCGCGGCAGCGAACCCCATCCGGACACGGCCGAGGCCCTCAACGATCTCGCCATGCTGCTGTGGCGACAAGGCGACTACGACGCAACCGAGCAGTACTTCAACGAGTCGCTCGCCATGTACCGGCGACTGCTCGGCGAGAAGCACATCTTCATCGCGGACGGATTGGAGAACCTTGCGTCGACGCTGCAGGACAAGGGTGATTTGGCACGCGCGGAGCCGATCTACCGCCAGGCGCTCGCGATGTTCCGCGAGTTGTTAGGAGATGCGCATCCAAGGGTGGCCGTCGCACTGCACAATCTCGCCTCCCTGCAATACGATCGCGGCAACACCCACGAGGCGATAGCGACCGAGCGCGAAGCCATTGCGACTTATCGCAATGTTTATCCCAAGGGACACAAGGAACTCGCCTTCGCGCTGAACGTGATCGGCTTCTGGCTGACGCTGGCCGGTGAATACGAGGAAGCCGATCGGGACTTGCACGAAGGCTTGGCAATGCGCCGCCGGTTGCTCGGCGAACGCCATCCGGATGTGGGTTCGAGCCTGATGATGCTCGCGCATCTTGAAGTAGCCGAGCATCGGTATGCGGAAGCGGCCGAAGCGGCGCACAGCGCCGCCGCCATTTACACGGCGGCGTTGTCCAGCACCCATTGGCGTACGGCGGTCGCGGAGAGCGCCGAGGGGGCAGCCTTGAGCGGTCTCGGCCATTACCCTGAAGCGGAAGCGCTGCTCAAGGGAAGCTACGAAATCCTCAGCAAGAATGGCGGGGCGCCACGGGCTTTTCAAACTCTGACCAAAAACTATATCGATACGCTGCATCGGCGCGAGCGCACCGGGGGAGGTCAGACGGCGTTCGCCGTGAGTCGCGCCGAGAAATCCCAACCGAGCATCACGACCGCATCGGCACAGGATCCGACAGCGAATTGACATAAGTTCCCGCCGGCACGCTGCGGCAGGGCAGACCGTGCTAGTTTTTGCAGCAAAGCCTGTGTTAGCTTGTGACGCGGTCGAGAGAAAAAATCACTGGGGATTAGATGGTGGGTGGGTTCATCGCCGTCCTGACGATGATGTTGAGGGGGACCTGGGCGCGGCTGATCGTCGGTGCAGCGTTTTTATGCGCGACCGTGAACGCGCAGGCAGCCGAACTGCAGATCGCGGGCGCCAATTCCCACGGAAATTCAGTTTATGAGCTCACGCAATCTTCGGGCGGATTGATCACCGGGATATCAGCGCTCAATACTGACGCGGCAAACCACGGCAGTTTCAAGTCGATCGTCTGGGTTCCGAATGCCGCGACCGGAACGCTCGATCTCGTCGTCGCGGATACCGATGATAAGCAAATCGTCCGTTATCCCGGTCCGAACTACACGACCGGCGTCGCGCTTTTCACCTGGCATGGGCTGCACCAAGGTCCCGCTGAACCCGATGCGCTTGCAGTCGATGCCGCCGGTGACATTTTCGTCGTATCGTCGGTTTGCGGCTCCGACGTCAAGGCAAGCGTGTGGGTCCTGCCGGTCAACAAGCAGGGCAACTACGGCGCGCCCGTGCTCATCGATGACACCTTCAGCAATGTGATGACGACGAATCTTGCGGACACCTTGATCGCGGGAACGACCACGCCATTGTGGAACGCAGGCGACCTCCTCGTGCTGGTTGGCGATTCGTCCGACCCGCACGTCATGGTCTATTCGCAGCAGGCGATCGCCAGCGTGATTACCAATCCGTCCAAGCCGCTCGGCGGTCCGACCTCGACCGCCGTGCCGTCGTCGAAGTTCGCACCGCTCGCCGCCGTGCCGGTCGGCATGGACGTGTGGCCGGCGGATGCCACGCACGGCATCAGCCTGTTGATGACGACGACTGACGGCCGGATTCTGCGCTTTGATACGAGCGCCAACGCCTTCGCCGCGAATTTTGCGAGCGGCCTGGGCTCTGGCTTGGAAAACATCAAGACCGGTGCCGCGGCCGGCGTCGAATATGCCTTCGTGTCGCAAGAAGTGAGCGGCTACAAGGGCAACATTCTCCAGTTCGGTGCGCCTCCGGCCAGCGGTTCGAACACGCCCCTGGCGACGGTCACCAAGGGCGTGAGTAACCCCATCGGGCTGTCCGTTACCAGCTCGGGATCTGCGCCGGCACAATCGTGCGTCTCTCCGGATCCCGCTTGCACGTTCTTCGGCGGTGGGCTGACGCTGGAAATATCAGGGCCGGGATCGAAGAACATCAGCGGCAACATACTCGAGCAGAGTTGCGTGGTGCAAAACGATCCCCGCGTCACCGTCGTGGGCACCGCCTGGTCCTGCAACGGCCAGACGCTCGACGTTTCTACCCTGTGTCCCGGGTTCCCATCGACCGTCCTGCCCGGTTCGCTTTGCGGTCACTCCGGTCCGAGCGGCTCAGGGTTCGTGGTGCTCAAAGGCACCGCCGATGGTGTCGATCCGAACGACAACAACACGCAGATCGTAGCCCAAAGCAACATCAACGCCATATTGCCCGGCCCGCTCAATCAGAATTGCAATCCGGTGGCCGCGTACGCTTGGGCACCACGCCCGGACCTGGTCTCAATCGAAGGCACCATCGTTGAAGATGCGTTGACGCCGTACTTCATCGAGCTCACGGGCTTTTGTGACGAGCCGGGCGTCATTCAACGTGGCGCCTCGATGACGTCGTTCGGTCTTGCCCTCAATAGCGCGACGAGTGGCTTGCCGAATGGCCTGCCGGGCTATGTCGACAGCAAGTACACGAATCTCCTGGCCACGGTCAACGCGGCAAGCATCACCCCATCGGTTGCCGCCAATGTCGACACCTATATCAACGACAGCGAGACTGCTTTCAACAACGGCGTCGCGGGATCACCCAATGGCTTTTCGTGCGCCGCCTACTGGGCCGATTATGCGGACTCCTATGTGCGCGCCAACCTGCCCGCCTTCAGCAGTAACTTGACGGCGGCGGGCGGCAACCCCAACCCAGCCTTTGAAATCAGCGGTCGGCTCGCAAACTTGTTCCTGACCATCGAGACTCGCGCCGCCGGCCTCCCTGCCAACACAACCTGGCCGCCCACCAGCGTTCCGGCCTGCGTGACGCTCTCCGCCGCATCGGCGAGCGTGCCGGCAGGAACGGCAACGACGCTATCTTGGACGGCGCTCGGCGTTCCCACCGGTTCGTCTTGCACCCTTTCTGGTGGTGGTTTCGCAAATCACACCGAACCGGTGAAGGGATCGGTCTCTTCCGGCAATCTGACTGCTGCGGGCAGTCCCTACACTTTTGATTTGGTATGCCCCGGCACCGGCACGGCGACGAGTTTCGATACCGCCACGGTGAAAGCGACAGCCCCGCCGACGGCCCCGGTACCGAACGTCGTCATGCTGTCACAGGCTGCGGCAACGACGGCAATCACGTCCGCCGGACTCAAGGTCGGCACGGTCACTCAACAAACGAGCACGACGATCCCGGCGGGCAACGTCATCAGCCAGACACCGGCGGCCGGAGTTCCCGCGGCAATCGGCTCTACCGTCAACCTCATCGTTTCGAGCGGTACCAAGGTGCCGAACGTGATCGGCTCCACTCAAGCGGCGGCGACGACCGCCATCGACAACGCCGGATTGGTCGTCGGCACGATCACGCAGCAGGCGAGCACCACGGTCGCGATTGGCAAAGTCATCAGTGAGTCACCCCTGGCGGGCACGCTCGCCAGCGCCGGTTCCGCGGTCAACATCGTGGTGTC
>Ga0116231_10013990_pt1 | contig 11000 bp, 8 predicted proteins | sample S1TSphgellanicum_2_FD_89695 | JGI IMG/M metagenome (GOLD analysis project Ga0116231, IMG submission 89695) | Host-associated microbial communities from peat moss isolated from Minnesota, USA - S1T2_Fd - Sphagnum magellanicum MG | ecosystem: Host-associated > Plants > Peat moss > Unclassified...
AAAGAAGATAAGATGTGAAAGAAGAGGAGGGGGGGGAGAGGGGGAAAGGAGAGGGGGGGCGGGGGGGGGGGGGGGGGGAGGGGGGGGGGACGACAGCCAATTGGGATGTAATTGATAACATGAATAAAACAAGATTTTAAATAAATATATTACATGGATGATACTAAACTTCTTTTTAATGAAAGATATATTGGTTCAAGAACAAAAATGTGTGATTTGAAAAAAATCATTGTTACCCATGTAATGATGATATTTGATTTAATGTACCGCCATGGAATGAAGGTTGGCAAGCTTTTGGATGATTTAATTCAAATGACTTACAATCGGTGGGCTCTTTCTTCTTCTTTTTTTCAACATACTTGCCATTTCGGTGACATAAGCACTTTGTTCAATTACTACACTTGTGGAAACCATGGGCCTTTCGACCAGTATGCAAAAATAAAAAGTGTTATTGAACACACATAATTTTTGCCTTATTCCTCTCAAATCTTACATTGGAATCATAATTCAAACTCATGAAAGGAAACATCTTCCCCTTCATTGACAACCAACTCATTGCCTTGCCTGTCATTATTGTACACTTGGGCTCTGTGCTGTCACACACTACCAATGATAAGTAGTTGATGAAAAATATGAATTGATTTTGTCAAAATTAAGTTTCATCCAAGTGAAAATATTGAATGACATTGCATGCAACTCAAATTGAATTGAATTTGATTTGAATTGAATTCGAATTTCATTGAATTTAATTCAAGATTTCATTGAATAGAAATTGGATGCAAGTTGGTGTGAAAGGTCTTGAAAATCTACCCATCCAAATCTGAAAAGACACCTTTCCAGTAATTGGCTAAAGAGATTCCAGTTTGGAACTGTCCAAAGAACAGTCCTATCCAAAAGATGACATATGGAATCTGAAGTTGTCCTACCTACACCAATTGCAATGAATCATTGTCAATAGAATCATTGATGCCGAATGACAATTTTACACTTCACAATACACAAAGACACAGCATTGAAACATTTTACAAGTGAAGTTTATGCCCTAGGCCCCACTTTCGTTCCAATTTAAGGTGAAAATGATTAGGGGCTTTTGCCATGATATGATGTCATTAAGAAGTTTATGAACATCCCTTTGAATTTTAACTTGTTCGAAAAGAAATTCATATATTTGAAAGACTCGTTTGGCCACATCAACATCCATTTGACAAAAAGAAAAAATGTGGGAAACATTTCACATGCCAAGTAAATCTTCACCACCCATCAAACTTTTGATTATGTCTATCACAACACAACCAATACACACAATTTCAGGCATAGAGGTATGTAGTGTAAAATGACCTTGAATCATCTGTAGACCAACCCAATAAAGAATTGACTATGAATCAAGAGACACTTTAACTCACCCCTCTACAACATCGTAGCCTAAGGCAAAGAGAGGCCTACATATAAGATGGTGGTATAGACATATCCTCTTAGCACAAATACTAGTGACTACTGGGACATAAAACATTCATTAAAGCCATTGGATATACAACATTAAGGAATGCTAACCAATCTGAAATAATAACATCAATCATAAAAAAATTAGTTTTTCTTAAATGAAAGACATTACACATTTTGTTGAACTATGCATCCCAAGGTTGTGAGAACCTACATACCTTCCAAACCCTTGTGGAAGAATGGACAACCACAATGCTCATGTTACCACCCTGTTAGACAGTGGCCACTTTGCAAAAAGGAGTCAATAGCCTTAAGCATGAAGAGACAGACTCAATCAATTGTGCTCATTTCTTATTCTTATAATATATTCTGGACTTGTTGAAAAGGTTTGGATGATTTCAAATAAGTTTTCAATGAAAGAAAATCTACTCCATTGGATCTTCTGAATCCTGAAAGGAAGCCAAAGAATTTTTTGTCACATCATAATTGTCAATCACAAACATAAGATAAGTAGGTACTTACTTCTAGATGTCATGCTTACACCTAAAGGGTTGTCATTGTCTTTAGTAAGTCCAGCAGCAGGACCTTCAATGCCTCAGGAGTTTTGTTTTGAGGGTATTCTCCCAAATTTTGTATCTGCAGGGGCATGTGACAGAGCATATAGGAAGTGCACACAGAGTTCAACTTGAGTACACAATGAGAGTAGTTCATGCCAACTTCTCCACAGATAACTTCCAGTCCTTGTGTGCACAATCGATGGTTGCCAAGAGCTGACTCTCTTTACTCTGCCATGCTGCAATGAGGTCCTCAGCATTCAAGACTGTCAAGTAAGAGCAGCACAAGTGGCCTCATCTTCTGGGGAATTGATTATAGGCCATACTTGCAAGTTTCATATGCCTCACAGCCTCCTTTCTACAGGCAGAGTGTCCTGAGTGCAACAGATTGTCCCACAGCTGCAGATGAAGACGACCTTAGACTCCCTGCCAAACCATGCATCATGCACATCTCCGTCAAAGTAAAAGACACCCTCATCTGAAGCATGAGGTTTCACCCATCTAATACAACTTGCAAGGTGTAGTGCCTACCTTATTTGAACAAAGGATTATCAGAGAATCCACACACCTATTGAGGGTTGAACTACAACAATAAGCAAGATCAATAAGCTGATAACTCAGCCTGAAAGGATCTCTGCTGTCAAGTAGCAACCTGAGGTTGAACTAATTGCAGCTCTAGCTGCAGAGCAACAGAAACTCTTTAAGGTACTTGAAACCAGAACCATGCAATATTTCATTTCCTAAAAGGTCCTGACTGGAAAGACTCCAGTCATCACCAGAATGCAAAAGTCTCTGATCTCCTGGCAAAGATTGATATCTCACCCAAAATGACTACACAAAAGAAATTTACATTGGTTAACCACACAGAATAATGAAGCTCTGCAAAGCCCCAAACATCCATAGTTATACAAATAGTTGGTGGCCCCCTTCACCCACATCTCCTTGCCACACTTGAATGACATCTATCATACACACTGCCTCTAACTAATGGAAATGATGTTTTCTTTGTTACACCTCTTTCCTGAATTCACTACAACAAAATTTCACATTTATAAAAATGAGACCTTACACACTTGTAGGCAGGGAGATGAACACATCCAATCTAGCCTGCACAATGAACCAGTCTATACTGATGATTTTCTTGTACAGCAATTTCAATTGACACATACATAACCTAGAACTATGTCTTGATGGCCTGCAGCAGGAAGGTATTGCCAGAATCTTTTTTTCTCCTTTATTGCACCACTTATACTCTTTGTGAGTGTAATGCTCAGAAGACTTAGATCTCCTCATTATTAACAGCCTCCTCAGCATCATTGAGCATTGACATAAGCATGCCGACTTGTGATTGTAGCATTTTATTCTCACGCTCAGCCTGCACCCCAATTCCAGATTTCCAAGATGGCAGTAATTAGGGCTTGAAATGCTGTCTTGCAGCTGTCTTCTGATGTGTATATAAATGGGATGCACAACTAGAATCCCACAAAACAGCTTCCTTCCCTTATCAACCACTTCACTGACTTGTTTCAAATGCCTGTATTACAGACACATAGGTGTACATGTACACAACAGTGCCAGAACCATCCACTCTGAGACCATCAAGCGCCATATAAATGCCATTGCTTCATAAAACTGTGGTTTATATTCTATAGTACTTCTTGCTCTAAATTGTGAGATATGTACTTGCCTGAATACGCTTGTTTCTCTCTTGTTGAAGCTGAAGTTGCAAATAACTCATAGTGCGTGAGTCCTCTTCAAGCTGTTCATTCAATCCATTTATTTCTCGGTCCTGCCAAGACACCACCACACAAAAGAGTCATAATCTGGTCCACACAAATTCCTACAACTTTTTGCTCACCCAAGCATAGCACACCTCCCAGAAAGAAGCTGCGATTGTTATTTCCACCTGTTCACAGAAGAATGCCTTCCCACAAATGGAGGTGACAACAGGCTATGAAACCTGAAAGGAAAACATGAACATCTGATATGCAAGCATACCTTGTTAGGGTACAAATGAAACAGTGTTCCCTACTAGATTTAGGTCAACTTGATAGTGTTTTGTTTCGAGCAGAGGTCCACTCCTATGTCATGAAGCAACCCACTACTAGGTCTGTCCATAGAAACTATGGTCACAAAGTTTGCTAACCCATTTACACAGAATTCCAAACCAAACTCCTCACTAGAACACCTAAACCAATAGATCAAACACTTGTGTGAGATAGCTTCTGACACTTCACATCTTCTCACAAACTGCAACCTTCCTCTAGAGGAAGAAAGCAATGTCTCTTAAATCATGCTAAGACACAAAATTTATCAATTAAAACTCAAGTCAAGGCCACCTAGAGCAGAGAGGCCAGCTCCTTGTGAACAGGGACTCTAGAAATCTAGAAGTCAGCCACAGAAGAGAGATGCGCTGGTGATCATCCAGACACAAAGAGGCAAACCACACCTTGCGGTTCATCTCCTGCACTGCAATGTGACGCATGCTCTCAACCACATCAACATTAACAAGCTTCCGCCTCTTTCCAACCACCCACCCACGGGGATAGCTGAAAAAATCGAAATCGGGAGGAGGAAGTGTGCTCTGGGGAGACCCGTCTCGAGGGCCCCAAAGAGTAGGTCCAAGAGGCTCAAACAAAGCTCGCCTCCGCTCAGACAACTGGAAGTCCTCCATCCCATTCTCTTGAACATTGGCATCATAATCAAGTAATTCCTTTCTGCTACCATTGGGCTCTTCAACCCCTAGGTCACCCGTAGACCTATCCTTTCTGTGAAAAGATCGTGATAGCTGCTGCCTTCTGCTCCCCTCTTCACGATTCTCAAGGGAATATATTGGTCTGTCCTTTCTGCTAGATGCTCTTGGTAGCTGTCTCCTGCTACCACTATCTCCATCAATCTCTGGATTGCACATCAGCCTATCTTTCCTGTAAGATGATCTTGATGACAAGTGATTCCTGATATCCACCTCATGCATCTGATCAGAATTGTGCAGAGAGTCACTATAAGCAAACCTTTCCTTTCTGCTGTCTGAGTTCAACAGCTGTCTTCTGGTGCCATCTTCTTCTTGCACCTCGTCATATGATACAGAATCATATGCTGGCCTCTCCTTCCTACTAACTGAGAGGCGCAGCCTTGCAGGTATTCGTGTGGCATTTGGAGGCGTGACAACCATGATATCATCCATGCCTCTGTGTTGTTCTTCCATTGACACTACTCATTCCCAAATCCATAAGAAACAGAAGTGTAAGAATTTAGGGCAAGAGCAACTCCATAGAAACTGCTGACATTTGACATTTGACATTCGCAATACAAAAAAGCATACCATCTATAAATGATCAAGCCACCATTGCTGCTAACACGAAACATGGGAGTTTAAGCTAGCTACAAATGCCAAGATTCGAAGGCTCCGGAGTTCTGTGTTCTTTTGGGTGTCGAGTGTCAAGGTGGACTTTCTCTTGTAGTAAGTGACATCCAGCAGGTGGATTCTTCGCTTGTGCTCCTAAAGCAGAATCCATGTGCTCTACAGCAACGAGAAATCCGTGTCCTCTACAGCAGCAACAAGTTTTCTCGTTGCTGCTGTAGAGGACACGGATTCTGGTTTAGGAGTACATACATCAGGGAAGCTTACCGGCGTTAACACGCTTTCTTGGATTCGTGTACGATTCTTCCATACTCGAATGCAAGAGACCCGCGTCGGTCTCCATAGCCCCAGCGATCCAAAGCGTCCTCCCCTGCTCCTGCTCTTTACTGCCGCTTCTGTTAGCTTCTTTTCCACATGGATGCCAACGAGCCAGGCGAAGACTAGCAGGTGATGAATCCGAATCTGAAGACGAGAAGCTTGAATTTGCTGACAAGAAACTTCAGCTCACAGATTATGTAATTCCTGAGAAGAAGAAGTTCCGGGATCCAAGCACGTATGCATCGGCTGGTTTCTCCGACGTTTATCTAAGCGCTGGGGACACCGAGTCCTATCACCAGCAAAACCTGGTGTCAGTCGTAATTTGCACCACGAGATGGACCTGGAGAAGCACAGAAGAACAGCCAGGGATCTCGAAAACGATGATAACAAAAATCGAAAGGTGGAACAATTATTTCCTTTCTGTCTCGACGCGCGCTCCGAGTAGTTAGCAACGAGGATCTCCGATATCACCGCCCCGCTTTCCCCCCGCCTCGTTCTACACAGAGAGCACAAAAGAAAGACTGACAGCGTCGATCCGGATACTACCGACTGCACAAACGTAGAACAAGAGCAGGCAGCTTCATCTACAGCGGAGAACCAAATCTCAGTCGATTACAGCCACAAAGAAGTCGAACGAACGACGCTCCTCGAAACTCTCTGCAGACGGACAAACAATCCGCATTGCTGGATGCCAGAAGGGAGAAAAAGGCACAAAGAAAACGATTGGAAGAACGTCAGGGAGGTTGCCTGGCAGCACAGTGCAACGCGACACTCGAGCCAGCGCCCTTCTCGGTTACGATATACGAACACGAAACACATACGAGAGAGACGACGGTTTTGTATACCATATACGTATGTAGATCTACGATTCCGTACGAGAGAAAAAACTGTATTGTATACAATCTACGATTCCGAGATCTACTGCTATCTCCTATTCGAGTACCTACCTGCCCGCTGCCCATTTGAGGCAGTGATTTTTTTTTAAAAATTTGTGGTGAATTTTCGTCATTTTGTGAAAAAAAATTCTAGAAAAAGAATATTCTATCACAAATTCACAAATGCCCTTGGGGGGGGGTGCAAAAAGTGGTCAAAAAGTGAAGTTTTATTTTTAAATCGCCAAAATTTGTCGCAATTGCTTACAATATGATAGTATGCTTAAGGTATTTCTACTTTCATATTTTGAATATGATCAAATTTGGCTAAATATAGTTATGGATGATCACCACTTGAGCAACATCACAAAATTCAAAAAATAAAGCAGTTTTAAGATTTAAGGCATTTTTTCTTTCTTTTTTTTTCCCCCCTGATGGAGGAGGCAGGGTGGCAAGCATCCCTAGGTAGATTTTTGACTTAACTAGGGACATTATTTCAAAGAAACTCTTAAAATGGTAGCCAATAGGCATAAATGTGACAACATCCTTCTCAAAAAAACAGTTTCTGTCTCTTTTATATGAATTTTCTTTTTTTTTAAAAACATAATTTGTGACAGAATATTCCGTTTAAAAAAAGAAAATTGTGTCACCTTTTGGCAAATTTTTTGCCCCAAAAAAAAAAGATTGATTTGAGGGGAAGGGGAAAATGAGAATTGAAAAATAACAAGCATACAAAGTGTGCCACCGCAAAATTTATTGAAATCAGTATGTGTAGGGTAAGGACCTGGGCTGTTCTAGGAATGGGGGGCCAGTGGAAGGTGGGAGTCAAGCACGGGACCTGGATTCCCAGAGCTGCCACCTTTGAGGTCCTTACCTAGTAGTGTAACGATCCAATAGAATTGGACAGGACAAATGGACGGCTGTGATTGAAATCAAGAGGAGAGGAGGCACTTTAAAGCATGTGGTTCCTCATAGTGATGAGTGTCCTAAACATGCCTCGTAGAAAAGAAAAGAGGAGAGATCTTATCCTTATAATTTAGGAACAAGAATGGTCCTATGCTTATTATAGGTGTAAGTTCTTTCCCACTCTTAAATGGTAGGTGTAAGATCCCTCCCACTCCTATCAATTTTTTATTTACATATAAACATTAGCAGTCTAATCAGTGCCAATTTACACTGAAAAGCAGCCGATATTATAAGGGCCTTCTGACATTTAGCGGTTTAATCTTAATTATAAAATTCACCTTGTGCTTCATGGTGAGTAAAGCCCACCAATGGGGAGGGGGTGGAGGGGGGCAAGACATTTGCATAACATGGGGTCAGATTGGGCTATGGGCTCATCATACGCCCCTTAGTTTGTGAAGGTGCAACCCACCCTTCGGCTTTATGACCTATAGAGAACAGATCAATTGTGGGAGCTATGTAATGAGGTCAATATGGATGAGAGGATAAAAAAAGCCTAATTGTAAACAGCTAGTCGGTGCTCCTAATGTGTTATCCTATGTCCTTGATCTTAAGGTTCCCACCGTCCCCAAAAAAGCAACACCAAAGTGGGGTGGATGGTTGGCCAAACACATCCCAAAATCATGAAGCACTTGGAGGAATTTCATAGGTGTATTTGCTTGCGGGCACCTTACATGCCTGAATATTCCTCCTATGAACGAGGCAGTGGGATGTTATACCCGTGCCTGCGCCCCCTGATCCACTAAATGCTTTAGTTCATGATAACCTTCCATATTACATAAGTACATTCATCATGTTTTTCAAAGAGCTTGCCCTTATCTGAAGGGTACCTGCCGGGTATCCCAAGAAATATATTTAGAGAATCATGGTGATTTTAAGTGGTGTAAAGCTCAAGGGGGGTGAGCTTTACGGGAATCGGGCCCACACTCTGCTTCACCTTTAGAGGCCCTTTTTCCCGTCAAACCTGCCCCTTGGGCTTTGCCCTACACAGAAATTCTGAGCCCATCTCCCAATTCATCTCCTTCATCACACACATAGGTACACACAACCTGCATATCAATCTGCACATAAGCATGATGTGTATGTTCTTCAGTTTTCTAGGCTGGCTTTTGGTGTGAAGTTTGCAAAACACATGTTATAGTTGTTTATTTCTTCACATGAACATCTTGTTTATAAATGACCCAAACTTTTGGATTCTCATTCCCATACTTTCTTAGGCTTCATGAGAGAGCATGTGGTCTATTGAGAATAAAATTACTTACAAAGTATGCTTAATTGCATTAGCAATGTAATCCACCAAGTCAAAAGAACATCTCCAGACCTAATTATATATAGGGTTAATCTACATGGTAACTATGTGAACTAAGGCAGTGTAACAAACAATGGAATCGGTGATAGACTTGTCAAATTAATCATCACTTAATTTCCTCTAATAATTCAAGTGTGTTTTCCTATTCTCAATGTATCTTCCTACTCCTAGTGTTTGTTCTTACTCTCAAGGGGTTCAAGAGTGCCTTTTTATTACTTCTAGGGGCTCGTATTATCTCTCTACAAACCCATAGAGCAATAATGCTTCATTCAAAAATATCTCACAAGCATGTATTTAGATTACTAAGAGCATATCCACTGGTGCTCAGTATGTGACTCCAGATAGTAAAATGTATTGTGGAAAAGTCTAAATGTGCTGGTTTAGCTCAGGAAATTGGTTTTTCTGCACCAAATTTATGTAGCTTGCCGTGGCTGGTAAAAGGCGCAACACAGTTGTGCACCTCCAAAAAAAGAGTGTAATAAATTGGACCTGACTGTGGCTCAATATTTCTGATTGGTCAATCATAATGATTGGTCCATGTGGTTTGCTCTTAGTAGTTCCCATGTATATGTAGTTCCAGTTACAATTTTATGGGTGGGGTTGCCCCGAAAAAAAAAAAAACCAACTAAAGTTACACATTTAATTTTATTATCCAGAATGAGCACGGGTGGAGATGCTTTAACAACATCATATTTAAGATTCTTCATACCTTCAAGAGGTCTTACGCTCAAACCCATGGATCATCTTTAGCTATGAAACTTGGGCTACTGGAAAACTGGCTGGTCTTTTTTTTTAAGTTAATTCCAAAATCAGGGTACATATCAATTTTTTGTTACAAATTTTTTTCAAGAGCTAGTTCAGTTCTCCTAAGCCCTTGTGAGAACCAGCCCCAACAATTCTCTTCAAAAGGTGAGAATTGCCCAACACCAATAATGGCCATCCTTCTCAAAACATTATAACAAAACAAACAAGAAATAACATGTGACATACCACATTAAGTTCAATGTACACTTGTCCACATGGAGTAGTGGTAGGGTGAAATGCCAAGCTGGGTGATGCATTCATGTAACCAATGCCCACCTATATCACTTCGCATGGATCAATATATTACCAAATATATTTTTTCATTCATAGTGACAACAAATTTAGTTAAAATACTCATATGTAATGATGTTATGTAATCCTCAAAATATAGGAAGAAAAAATTGGGCATCTCAACTATAGGAATTTTAAAACTAGACTTAATAAAACTAAAAATGTTGTAAAGCCAACTTCAAGCAAACAAAAATCCTTCACTAGCTTAGCACCATCTTTAATCCACATTGCTTGATGTTCAATTATGATAATGTTGTAATACAACTAAACATCATTATGAAAAAAATGGGTGTTTTGCAATTGGGCTTGCAAATCAGTTTTTGAATTGTAATGATCATTGTAACTCATTATATTTCTACAACCATGAGTGTTATTGGACAAGTTGCTTAAATTGCAAAAAATATAATTCATTGTATATAAAATCACACTAAAGTACAACTCATTGCAACTTAGTTGCAATTCAATTGCAACAACTCCATTTTAACTACTATGTAATTCCCTTATAACTATAATCATAATATCATGTTGACATCATTTTTCATTCATTCATAAAAATTTAACACATGGCACTATGAAATTTTTTAATTTTTTTTTGAAAATATAGATATCCATCATTCATTATGATTATTCATTTTAAATGGTTTTAGATTATGACATGCGGCACAATCAAAAGTTGTCATGTGGCATATTAATTGAATTTTGGAAACACACACACACACAAACATACACACATATAGTCAAGTATTTAAGCAAGTCAATACATAACCATAGGTAGGTAAGTTGGTAGTTTTTATATACCAACCTACTTACTTACTTGCTTACTTAAGTAAGCAAATAGGTAGGAAGGTAGAAGGGTAGGTGAACTAAAAAACAACCACATAAATTCTTAATTTTGTTTTGTGTTTTGCCTTTATGGTTAAACTTTAATGAATTCATCCCAACATGGCACATGTATTTTAATGTGAAAATACAAGATAAAATGTTTTTTTTTTTTTTTTTTTTGAAATGAAATTTTTAAAAAAAAAAATATGGGTTAAATCTATTATTTGCACCCTAATTACACTTGAATTGAAACCACAAAAAAAATT